>JAEEGL014203869.1_pt1 | contig 17535 bp, 13 predicted proteins | sample 9134231 | NCBI WGS metagenome assembly JAEEGL01 (sample SAMN16246548, study PRJNA631951) | gut metagenome | biome: gut microbiome; feature: rumen; material: fiber-attached | host: Bos | place: Iran: Karaj | collected 2018-10 | reverse complement strand
GAACCCATGAACAGCTTTCAGATTTGTATCCGGGCCATCCTCCCGATCTTCCTCATCACCGCCGCGGGCTACGCCGCCAAGCGGGTGGGCCTGATCCGGGAAGAGGATGTCCCCCGCATCAACGCCCTTGCCTTCAAGGTCTTCCTGCCGGTGATGTGCTTTTATAACGTCTATACCTCGGACCTCTCCTCGGCCCTCAGGCCGGGGCTGATGCTCTTCACGGTCCTGGCGATCCTGGCGGTGTACGCGCTGAGCTTTGCCTACGCCCACTTCTTTGTCAGGGAGCGGAGCAAGCGCAGCGTGGTGATCCAGGGGCTCTATCGCTCCAACTACGTGATCCTGGGCCTGCCCCTGGCTGCCGGGCTCACCCAAAACGGGGACATCGGCGTGGCGGCCGTCATGGGCGCCGTGGTGGTCCCGATCTACAACGTGCTGGCCGTGCTGGTCCTGGAGCTCTACAACGGCACCAAGCCCGACGGACGCAAGCTCCTCAAAAACATCGCCACCAACGGGCTGATCATCGGCAACGTCCTGGGTATTCTGGTGCTGATCCTGAAGCTGAAGCTGCCCTCCCCCGTGGAGATCGCCCTGCGGGACATGTCCCGGGTGGCAAGCCCCCTGATGCTCTTCCTGCTGGGCGCCTTCTTCCGCTTCCGGGGGATGCTGTCTCACTGGAAGGACCTCATCGCCGTGTGCCTCGGCCGTCTGGTGCTGATCCCGGCGCTGGTGCTGGGTCTTGCCGTGGCTCTGGGCTACCGCGATCTGGAGCTCATCACGCTGCTTGCGATCTTTGCCTCCTCCACAGCGGTCTCCTCCTTCACCATGGCCCAGCAGCTGGGCGGGGATGCGCCCCTGGCAGGCGATATCGTGGTGGCCACCAGCGCTCTGGCTTCCTTTGGCCTCTTCGGCTGGAGTTTTCTGTTCAAAATGCTCAATTTTATCTGATGCGCGTGATTCGTCTTTATCTATTTTACTCGCATTTCGTTTTGAGAAATACGGAAAACGAATGACACTTTTTTATTTTTACTGATTTTCCAACACGGGAGGCCCCTATGGCCAGGATAAAATGGACTGTTCTGCGGGACATTGACCGCATCCACATCGACAGGCAGCAGCGGGAGGGCGGCTACGTCATGCCCGCGCATCACTACCATCCCTATTATGAGCTCTGCTGCATCGAGCAGGGCGCCTGCCGCTTTCTGCTGGAGGACCGGACCTACGATCTCCACGCGGGGGACGCTTTGCTGATCCCGCCCCAGCTCCTTCACTATACCAGTTATCCCTTCGGTTCCTGTCAGCGCATCGGCGTCTATTTCCGGGAATCTGACCTGGTCGGAGACGTCACCGATCTTCTGCCGGGCCGGGAGAGCTTCTTTTCCCAGGTCCAGCTCTTTCATTTGCCGAATGACTATCACAAGCCCTGCTGCGAGCTGCTCTCCCGTATGGCCTCCGAGGAGCGCACCGACGACGCCCGCTCTCCCCTGCTCCTGCGCATCCAGCTTCTGGAGCTTCTGACCTTCTGCAGCCGCGTATGCAGCTTTCAGCAGGAGAGCGCCCTGGAGATCCGGACCACGGATCGCCAGGTCCGGGCCGCCGCCCAGTTCATCAACGAGCACTTTCGCCAGCAGATCTCCTCGGCGGACATTGCCGCCGCCGCAGGCTTCAGCCCCAACTATCTGAGCCGGAAGTTCCGGGAGGCCACCGGCTTCGGTCTGCACGAATATCTGGTTTTCGTCCGTCTGCGCAGCGCGGCGCTGGAGCTGGTATCCACGGACATGAGCGTCACCGAGATCGCCACCCGCTGCGGCTTCTCCGACGGGAATTATTTCAAGGACGCCTTCAAGCGCAAATACGGCGTCAGCCCCCGGGAGTACCGGAGCGCCGCCAAGCGATGAGCCTCGGATAATCTATTGGAAGGAGCAGGACCATGCATATTTTGGAAAACAGCGCGCTCCGTCTGGAGATCGCGGACAAGGGCGCGGAGCTTAGCCGGGTCTGGGATAAGGAGCTGGGCTGCGAACGTCTCTGGAGCGCCGATCCCGCCGTCTGGAACCGCCACGCGCCCATCCTCTTCCCCTTTGTGGGCAAGGTGGTGAACGGGCAGTATCGTCTGGCTGGCAGAAGCTATGCCATGAAGACCCAGCACGGCTTTGCCAGGGATCTGGATTTTCTCTGTCTGGAGGAAGGGGAAGGCGGCCTCTGCCAGGTCCTCTGCTCCACAGAGGCCACCCGGGCGATCTATCCCTTCGATTTCCGTCTGCTGGTGCGCCATCGGCTGGATCGGGAGGATCCCCGCCTGCTGCACATCGAATGGGAGGTGACCAACACCGGGGAGCAGACCATGTATTACGCCATCGGCGGTCATCCCGGCCTCCTGCCCCCCGAGGGCGTCCGGAAGGAGGACTGCTTCCTGGGCTTTCCCGGGAAGGAGCGGCTGCGCTACATCAGCGCGGATCCTGCGGGCTTTGCCCTGCCGGAGACCGTCCACACGCTTGCGCTGCGGGACGGCGCCGTCCCCTACGGGGAGAGCCTGCCCGAGACCTGGATCTTCGAGGATCGCCAGGTCCCGGCGGTGCAGCTGCTCCGGCCGGACAAGCGCCCTTGGGTGACTCTCCGCTGCGAGGCTTTCCCGATCCTGGCCGTCTGGGCCAAGCGCGACGGCCCCTTCGTGTGCCTGGAGCCCTGGTGCGGCCGCACTGACGACGCGGGCTTTTCCGGAGAGCTCCCGGAAAAGGTCTGCGAGGAGCGGCTCGCCCCCGGCGAGACGAAGCGCTTCTCCTACAGCATCGCCTTCCACCGCTGAATCTTCCGTTTCCTCAAAACGGGGCTGCCCTTTGCGGCAGCCCCGTTTTGCCGCGTCCTGCGTCCGGAACCCGGTTTTTCCCGCTTTGCCGCAGTGCCGCCGCAGTCTTCTCTCCCCTCGGCCGAGCTTGTTTCAAATCAGCCTGATGTACCATAAAAAATGAAGTTCTTTTTTCGTAGACTTTTTTCAAAAAATATGGTAAGATAACATGATTCATTATGTACTTTGCGTTTGCTTGCGGCCACACAGGCCGAAGGACGGGTTTTCGCGGGGAGGACGAGCTGCTGCGCCGTCCTCGTCAGACAAAGCGCATCGGCCGGGAAAACTGCTTTTTCCGGCTCTCGCGCAGAAAAAAAGGGTTTGGGGAACTGGCATATGAAGAAACTTATCATTATCGGCGCTTCGGGTCACGGAAGAGTGATCTCCGATATTGCCGCCTTGACCGGTTATACGGATATCGTTTTTCTGGATGATAATCCCGCGATCACAAGCTGCGGGGATTTTCCGGTGGTCGGCCCGACCTCCCTGGTCGAGACGCTTGAGGGCGACGTCGTCATCGGCATCGGCAACTGCGCGACCAGGAGGCGGATCCAGGAGCGGATCGGCGAAGACAGGCTCGTTTCTTTGATCCATCCCAACGCCGTGATCGGCAGCCGTGTGGAGATCGGCCTGGGCACCGTGGTCATGGCCGGCGCGGTCATCAACTACGGCAGCCGCATCGGCAAAGGCTGTATCGTCAACACCTGCGCCTCCGTTGACCATGACTGCATCCTCGGCGATTACGTCCATGTAGCCGTGGGAAGCCACGTCTGCGGGATCGTGTCCATCGGCAGCGGCACCTGGGTCGGCGCGGGAAGCACCGTCAGCAACAATCTCAGCGTCTGCGAGGATTGTATGATCGGCGCCGGCGCGGTGGTGATCCGTGACATTTCAGAGGCCGGAACCTACGTCGGCGTGCCTGCCAGGAAGCTTTGCTGTTCCTGCGAATAAGATGAAGATCGTCATTTTATCGAATTTTGACCTTGGCCTGTACCGATTCCGGAAAGCGCTTCTGGAGCGCTTTCTCTCCGACGGCCACGAGGTCTATGTCGCTCTCCCCGATGGGGAATATGTTCCCAGGCTTGTTGAGATGGGCTGCCGCTTTCTCGAGACGCCGCTGGAAAGAAGAGGGATGAATCCCGCGAAGGACGTCTCCCTCTATCATCTGTATTGCTCCATTCTCAAGAAGCTGCGCCCCGACCTGGTTCTGACCTATACGGTAAAGCCGAATATTTACGGCGGTCTTGCCTGCCAGCGGCTGAAGATCCCCTATGCCGTGAACATCACCGGCCTCGGAACGGCCATTGAGCAGGGCGGCAGCTTGAGAACGCTTGTGCTGGCCCTGTATCGGGCGGCGCTGCGCCGGGCCAGGGTGGTCTTCTTTGAGAACACCGGCAACCGCGACCGTCTGGTGGAGTCCGGGGTCGTCAAGGCCGAGCGGACTATCGTGCTCAACGGCGCCGGGATCGAAACCGGGGAGTATCCCTTCGCACCCTATCCTCCCGAAGGCCCCGTCACCTTCCTGTTCGTGGGCCGGATCATGCGGGAAAAAGGGGTGGACGAGCTCTTCTCCGCCATGACCCGTCTGAAGCAGCGCTATGGGGATCGGGTCCTTCTGGATCTTGTGGGCTTCCAGGAGGAGGCCTATGAGGAAAAGATCCGGGCTCTGGAGCATGACGGGATCGTTTGCTTCCGCGGCTTTCAGGATGATATGCCCGCCGTTTACCGGGCAGCCCATTGCCTTGTCCTGCCAAGCTATCACGAGGGCATGTCCAACGTCCTGCTGGAAGCCGGCGCAACGGGCCGGCCTCTGATCACCTCCCGTATCCACGGCTGCATGGAGGCTGTGGAGGAGGGAGAAAGCGGCTACCTCTGCACCGTGCGGGACGCTGACAGCCTGTATGACGCCATGTCCCGTTTCGTGGAGCTGCCCTATGCTGAAAAGGCACAGATGGGTCAGCGCTCCCGCGAGCACATCGTCCGCCGCTTTGATAAAAAGCTGGTGGTAGACGACACGGTCCGCCGGCTTTATGACGAAAACGGCGTGCTCTCAGCAAAAGCCTGATCAAATAACCGCGCCGTCCCGCCCCGCCGGGGCCGACGGCATGCTATTTCCCCCATGGGCAGGCGCTTCCTGCCCCGCGCTCATTCGGCGCGTGGGGCTTTCCCGAGGAGAAGCAGCCATGGATATGGTCTTTGTATATGAGGATAAGATCGCCCGGGACACGGCAGGCAATTACTATACCGGCAGCGCCTTCTCGCAAGAGGTGTTCGACCGCTATCTGCGGCATTTCGATCATATCACCCTTTTGATGCGAGAGGCCCGGATCGACCCGGAGGATACGGCAAGCCTCGGCAAAATGAACCGCCTTTCCGGCGACAAGATCGATGTGGTGCTGCTGCCGGATACGACCGCGTCTCTGCGGGCCTATCTGGATCCCCGGGTCCGTGCGGAATTCAAAAGGACCGTGCTGAACGAGCTGAAGCCCGACCGGGCAGTCATCCTCCGCGCGCCCTCCCGAAGCGGCGCCATCGCCGCGGACTACTGCCGCGCCCACGGCCGGCCCTATCTGGCGGAGGCGGTGGGCTGTCCCTGGGACAGTCTGTGGAACCACAGTCTGAAGGGCAAGGTCCTGGCTCCCGGTATGTGGGCGGATCTGCGGCGCACCATGCGCCATGCCGATTACGGCGTCTATGTCACCAGCGAGTTTCTGCAGCGCCGCTATCCCACAAAGGGAAAAGCGGCCGCCATCTCCGACGTGGAGCTGCAGCCCATGGAGGACGCCATCCTGGAAAAGCGGCTGGAAAAGATCCGAAGCCACAGCGGAACAATCAAGATCGGCACCGCCGGCGCCCTGCACGTGGCCTACAAGGGCCAGCGCTACATGATCGAAGCCCTTGCGAAGCTGAAGGCCCGCGGCAGCACGGATTTTGAATACCATCTTGCCGGGGGCGGGGACCCCGCTCCCCTCCTGCAGCTGGCGGAGCAGCTCGGTGTGGCGGATCAGCTGGTTCTCGACGGGGTCCTCCGTCACGACGCCATGTTTGCCTGGTTCGACGAGCTGGATCTTTACATCCAGCCCAGCATCGTGGAGGCCATGCCCCGCGCGCTGATCGAGGCCATGAGCCGCGGTCTGCCCGCCTTCGGCTCTGTCGTCGGCGGGATCCCCGAGCTTCTGGGGGAGGACTGCGTCTTCCCGAAAAAAGATGTGGATGCCATCGCGGCCAGACTCGCCGCGCTGTCCGGAGATCGGATGCTTTCCCTGGCGCAGCGGAACTTCTCCCGCGCCAAACAATTCCAGAAGGAGCTTCTGGAGGAAAAACGTTTTGCTTTTTATTCCGCATTCGCGGCGGAAGCGAAGGAGAAGCAAGGATGAACGAACCCATTCGCGTGCTGCATGTGTTTGCGGAGCTGGGATCCGGCGGTGTGGCCAATTTTGTCATGAATCTCTATCGCGAGACGGATCCCGCGCAGATCCAGTTTGATTTTGCCATGACCTCGGGAGAAAAGGCCCTCTACGACGGGGAAGTCCTGTCCAGAGGCGGCCGCATCTTCTATTTCGATCCCGCCAAAAAGCTCACCGGGGAGCTGCGCCGGGTCCTCCGGGAGGAGGGCCCCTTTCAGGCGGTGCACAGCCATGTGTTTTTCTACTCCGGGCTGGTGCTGGCAGAGGCGAAGCGGGCAGGGGTGCCCCTTCGCATCGCTCACGCCCACAACGCCCACACCGGCGAGGCCCGCTCCCTTCCCCGCCTGGCCTACGAGCGGGGGATGCAGCTGCTGATCCGCGCCAACGCCACCCATCTGCTGGGCTGCTCGGAAAAGGCCTGCCGCTATGTCTTCGGCGAGGGGATCCTGCGCGACCCCCGGGCCATGGTCCTCCCGGACGGCATCGACTGCCGCCGCTTCGCCTTTGATCCCGCCGTGCGCGAACATGTGCGCAGGGCTTACGGGCTGGCGGGCAAATTTGCGGTCGGCCATGTGGGGCATTATAACCCCGCCAAAAACCACGAAAAGATCCTCTCCGTGTTTGCGGCGCTCTGCCGCCTTAGGGACGACGCCGTCCTTCTCCTGGTGGGAGACGGGGAGCTGGAGCAGCAGGTGCGGGCCCGGGCCGCGGCGCTGGGCCTGGCGGGCAAAGTCGTTTTTGCCGGTGCCCACAGGGATGTGGAGCGCTTTTATCAGGCGATGGACGTGTTCCTGTTCCCCTCCCGCTACGAGGGCTTCGGCATGGCCATGATCGAGGCCCAGTGCAGCGGTCTTGCCTGCGTCGCCTCCGACGTGGTGCCGGAGGACACCAACGCCGACGGCAGAGCCGTCTATCTGCCGCTGGCGGACAGCGACGAAAGCTGGGCCCGGGCGCTGCTGGCCCATGAGGATGTGGACCGCAGCAAGGCCTGGATCCCGGTCTCCGAAAAATTTGACAGTAAAACGGTTGCCCGTCGGCTAACCGATCTTTACAGGAATGGATTGAAGTAAGCCATGGAACATCATTTGGGAACAAGTGAACAACGCCTTGATCAGGGTCTGTCTTTTTCTGCCCTGGCGACCATTGCCGTCTTTTTCCTGGTGAACTCCCAGATCTTGATTCTTCCGCTGCCGTCGCTGGTGACCCAGGTATTCCGCCCGGTGCTGATCCTCTCCTTTATCATCCACATGCGATACAGCGGCAGCATCCGCCACCCTGCGCGGGTTTTCGCCTTTCTCGTCGCGGTCCAGGCCATGGCGGTGCTGGCCTTCTATCAGGAGCTCTGGAGCGTGAACAATGCGCTGGACGGCGGCGCTGTCGCGCTGTTTTTCCTGATGTTCTCCTTTGCCATCGGTGTGAACTGGTCCCGGCGGGAGCTGAGATGGATCATCTTTGTCTGTTTTTTGGGCTGCTTCGTGTGTGCGGTGGCGCTGCTTCTCAGCAACGACCCCACGGATTTTCATGCTGCCACCAGAGGGCATCTGAAGCTCATGGGCACAGATGTCAACCGCAACAAGAACGCCTATCAGTTTTCCTTCGGTACGATCCTGGGCTTGATTTATCTGGTGAAAGGAAAAAGGATCCCCCGGCTCGTCGTTCTGGCCATGACCCTCGTGACCGGGTATGCGCTTTTGTACAGCCAGTGCCGCGGAGCCTTCCTGGCTTTCATTGGGGGAGCGACCGTGTTTTTCCTTGGTCTGCTGCTGGACACCTGGAAGAAGGACGGCGGCAGGGCTTTTCTCCTCCTGGTGCTGCTGATCGTAGCCTATATCGCGGCGTACCGCTACCTGGAAGAGAGCGAACTGAACCGTCTGGTTGACGAGGAAAGCATGTCGGGCCGCGATGAGAGCATGTTGGCTGCCTGGCAGCTGTTTTTGAACGGTGATTTCTTTGAAAAGATATTCGGTCACGGCTTCGGTTATGAGTCGATGCAAACCGGAGAGATTGGAGCGCATAACGTTTTTATCGGTTTCCTTGTTTCCATGGGCATCCTCGGCTCCGGCTTTACCGCTCTCATGTTTATCAGCTCTCTGCGGCGGGTGTTCGGTATGGGGGCTCTTGCTCTGGCAATAGCCGCGTTTCTCAAAACCATGTTTGAAGGCGCGGACTACAATGTCTTCATTCCCCTGATCCTTGGCGTCGCCATCAGCTCTTATTCCAGAGTGACTGGGAGAAACTACTATGAACTCTTCGGGAAAGCGTAATCGATTCCTGCTCTGTATACCTGTCCTTCTTTTGGCCATGCTGGTCTGTTCCGGCTTCACCAGCCCCCTATATCCTCACTACAACGGGCTGGATTCTTCCATGTTCCTCATCACGGCGAAGGGTTTGCTGAACGGAAAGATCGCCTATATCGATCTTTTTGACCACAAGGGCCCGGTGTTTTTCTGGATGGAAGCTCTGGGCTACGCTCTGGGGGGCAGGACCGGGGTTTGGATCCTCCAGTGCATTTTTGCGGTCGCTGATCTGTATTGGATTTGGAAGATCGCCGGCTTGTTCCGCGCAGATCCGGTTCCAACTGCGATTTGCTTTTTTTCCGTGTTCTTTTATCTGTTCAGCCACGGCAATCTCACCGAAGAATTCAGCATGCCGCTGATCCTGCTGGGTCTGTATTTCGAGCTGCGCTTCCTGCTTTCCGAGCGTACAAAGCATCCGCCCGCATGGGCGCTGCTTTACGGCGTGCTGTTCGGCGCTATGGCCTTTATTCGTGTGAACAACGCTGTGATCCTCTGCGCCCTGATCCTCTGCATCGGCGTCGTTCTGATCCGCAGCGGGGAATGGGGCAGCGTCCTGCTCAATCTTCTGTGCGGTTTGATCGGGCTTGCACTGGTCGCGGTTCCGGTTTGTCTGTACTTTGCACGCCGCGGCGCGCTGTACGACATGCTCTATGCCACCTTCCTGCACAATCTGGTCTACGCCAAGACCAGTACGCATGATCCGATCTTCTCCAAAAAGTTCTTCCATTTTGCGGTGCTGTATCTGCCGGGGATCCTCGCGTTTCTGGTATTCGCAGGCCGCTGGCGCTCCACGAAGCACAGGGTGTATCTGTCCTTGCTCACCGCCGTTGTGCTCAGCTATCTCATGCTGCTGTACTCGAATGTATACGAGCATTATTTCATGTTGGGCCTGCCCCTCTTTATGGTGGCCGCGGCGGTCATGCTGGAAGACGACGGGCGGCGTCCCTCCCCCGAAAAACCGATTTTGTTTTTGAAGCGCAGGCTTTTCGGCAGTAAGGGGAAACTGCAGAAGCTTTCTGCCGCACTGGCTGCCTGTGTCTGCATCTATGGCCTGCTCAGCGCCTACAGCGCCTGTGCGCCGATCTATAAGACATACCTCACAAATCTCGCCGGGGATCCCTATCGGCAGATCCATCAAAGCGTGGAGCAGATCCCGGAGGAGGAGCGCGATTCGGTCGTCGGCTTCGGTGTCCTGGCAGACTTTTATGTCCATGCGGATATTGTTCCCTGCTATAAGTACTATACGCTCCAGCGCTGGATGACCACGGAGGAAAACGACGTTTACGGTCAATTCCTGGACTATGTACAGCAAGAGCGTCCTCTGTGGCTGATCACAAAGCCCGACGAAGAAGACAGCGGGATCCGGGCTCTTCTGCAAAGCTCTTATTCCCTTGTTATCACAGACGATTATGCCTGCTACTACCGTTTGAACACTTAAGCGGGCAAGACTATCTGCCGTATAAGGTAGGCTGCGCCGTCTTCCGAGAGGGACGAAAACGCTTCGCCCCCGGTGATCTTCAGGCCTTGAAGGATTTCCGGGTCATTGCCAGGGCGATCAAGTAATACTACGGAGATGATCAATCCGTGAACATCAGAGAAAGAGTGCTTCCAAGAAATAGCAATATTGAGCTACTGCGAATTGTTTGCATACTTGCCATCATCGCTCATCACTATTCAATTCATCCACAATGGGAATTTGATTACAGCTCAATAACCTTTAATAGAGTTTTTTTGCAGGTACTTTGTATCGGCGGTAAGCTCGGCGTTAACTGCTTTTTGTTGATTTCAGGGTACTTTCTTGTTGGCAAAAAGAAGCGGAACGCGGAGTCGATCCTGAAAATATGGCTTCATGTACTGTTTTATTCTGTCCTAATACCGCTAACAATATGTGGACTCGGAAAAAACGAAATAACTGCAAAAGGGCTAATTGGCGCGATGTTTCCTGTTATTTACGAGACATGGGATTATGCAAGTGCGTACATCGTTTTAATGCTGTTTGTGCCGTTCTACAACAGGTTGCTTCAATGCTTGAACAAAAAAGAATTCAATAGGCTACTGGTGTTGTTCTTTTTCTGTTGGTGCCTTGTTCCAACGCTTACTGGTAAGGACTTTGAGTCAAATTACCTCATTTGGATGTTTGTTGTCTATGCTGTCGGCGCTTATATTCGGTTATTTCCGCATCGATTAACGGAGTCTGTAAAGCCTGCATTGATTGGTGTGATAGTTTCTTTCTCGTCATATCTCCTCTCGGTAGTTATTTTGGATATTCTAGGAACGCGCTTTTTGTTTCTTGCAAACAGCGCCAGAGAGGTCCGGTTTGGGCAGATGCAGATGCTGCCGTGCGTATTGTTGTCCATCTCGTTATTTTTGGTATTTAAGAATCTGGAAATAGCGAACAGCAAAACCATCAATTTCTTAGCACAGGGCGTTTTTGGCGTTTATCTAATTCATGAACACCCTCTTGTTCGAGACTTGCTGTGGAATCATTTGTTCCAGAATGCCAGGCATTTTGAGGATCTGAAGCTCCCTTTGTATGCAATATTTGTTGTTGTGACTGTTTTTTTGTGTTGTGAGATCATAGAACTATTCAGGATCTACTTGCTGGAGAAGAACTATATGCGACCGATTCACGGTCTGTGTGCTCACGTCGAATCGATATTTGCCTCCTGGGAACAGCCGGACAGATTATAGGTTCTGAAACGGAGAACATAAAAATGTACGACTATCTGATCGTCGGCGCCGGCCTTTTCGGCGCGGTATTTGCGCACGAGGCGCGCAAGCGCGGCAAAAGCTGTCTGGTGATCGAGCGCCGGAGCCATATCGGCGGCAACATCTACACCGAGCGGCTGGACAACATCGACGTCCACCGCTACGGCGCCCATATTTTCCACACCTCCGACAAGCGGATCTGGGACTATGTGAACGCCGTTACGCCTTTTCGTCCCTTCGTGAACTCCCCCCTCGCCAACTTCCACGGGGAGATCTACAATCTGCCCTTCAACATGAACACCTTCCATCAGCTCTGGGGCGTCGTCACGCCGGAGGAGGCCAGGAGGAAGGTGGCCGAGCAGGTGGCCGCGGAGCAGGTCGGCGAGCCGCAGAACCTGGAGGAACAGGCCCTCAAGCTGGTGGGCCGGGATGTGTACGCCAAGCTGGTAAAGGAGTACACCGAAAAGCAGTGGGGCAGAGACTGCCGGGAGCTGCCCGCCTTCATCATCAAGCGGCTGCCCCTGCGCTTTGTCTATGACAACAACTACTTCAACGATCGCTACCAGGGCATCCCGGAGGCGGGCTACACCGCCTTGATCGAAGGGCTGCTGCAGGGCTGCGAGGTGCTGACCGACACGGACTATTTTGATTTCCGGGCCGGCCATCCCGATATCGCCGGGAAAACCGTCTTCACCGGCATGATCGACGCCTATTTTGACTACTGCTATGGCCGGCTGGCGTTCCGGAGCCTTCGCTTTGAGACCGAGCGGCTGGAGCAGGAGAACTTCCAGGGCAACGCCGTGGTGAACTACACCTCCCACGAGGTTCCCTATACCCGCATCATCGAGCACAAGCACTTCTCCAAGGCAGAGTCGCCCGTGACCTGGATCACGAAGGAATATCCCTTCGAGTGGCAGCCCGGGGACGAGCCCTATTACCCCGTGAACGACGAGCGGAACAACAGCCTCTGCCGCCGGTACGAGGCCCTGGCCGCAAAGGAGTCCAATGTGATCTTCGGCGGCCGCCTGGGCAGCTACAAGTATTACGATATGGACAAGGTCATCGCCGCCGCCCTGGACGCGGCGCAAAAGGAACTGGATCTATGAGAATTCTCTATGTGGGAGCGGACAACCCCGCCGTGGACACCATCCTCGGCGGCATGGACAGCAGCTCTCTCGGCGGCCTGCCCGCGTTTTATTATCCCTTCAAAATGCTCCTGGATCGGGGGCACACCATTGATCTGCTGCTCTATACTTCGAGGGAAAGAACTGTGGTGGAGAGCGCCCATTTCAAGGCGGAGAACCTGATCCAGATCCATCCGAAAAACGGCCGGCTCTCCGGCCCGGTAGAGTATGCCATGCTTCTGTCCTCCGCCGTGCGCAAGCTCCTGCGGGAACGGCAGTACGACTTTGTCTACGGCATGAGCGAAGGGGCCCACCTGGCGGTTTGGCAGGCAGCAAGACGAGGCATTCCCTGCGCCCTGCGGCAGTTCGGGACCCAGGAGATGGCAAACGTGCTGGAGCCGGTAAAGAGTCTGTGGAAGCGCCGTTTGATCGCCCTGAAAGACTATACCTACATTACCCTCTCCATGCAGAGCAGGAAAAGCTTTCTGCTGGCCACCAACGACGGCAGCCGGGCGGACAAGCTCTACGATATCCTCGGCATCCGGGAAAAGAAATTTCCCTTCTTTTTCTGGACCTCCGGTGTTGCGATCCCGGAAGCGCAGCCGCCTGTGGATGACGCCCCGGGACAGTATCCCCGGGCCTACGATCCCATGGCCCTGTCCATGATCAACCGCATCGCGGATGTGAAGCGGCAGGATCGGGCTGCCCGGATCCTGGGGGAGCTGCACAGGCGGGGCTATCCCTTCCATCTGTATTTGATCGGCACGGATGACAGCGAAAAGATGCACGAGGCCACGCTCCGGGCCGCGGAGGAATATGGCGTAAGGGACTATCTCCATTTTGAGGGCGGCAAGAGCCAGACCCTGTGCCGGCAGTACGCCCGCAACGCCTTTGCCACTCTTCTGCCCTGTGAATGGAACCGGGTGAACATTTTCTACGAGGTCATGGGCGAGGGCTCGCTCGTCGTCACCAACGACAACCACTCCATCGATGAATTCATCGAGCCGGACGTCAACTGCCTCCTGTATGAGGAGGACAACTTTGCCCAGGCGGCGGAGAAGATCATCGCCCTCATGGACGACCCGGAGAAGAGAAAGGCCATCCGGGCGACAGCCCATCGGACGGCGAAGGAAAAATTCCTGAGTCTGGAAAAGCGCTTCGGCATGGAGGCGCAGCTGGTAGAGGATGCGGCCGCCGGCCGCGATCTCAGCCGGTATCCAGCAGTTTTGTGAGTGTCTCCCTTTTTGGGCCCTGACGCTCCCGGCACACAGTCTAAGCAATAAGGAAGCTCTTTTATGGCGAACGATTCACAAAACACCCGCTCTCTGGCCGTCTCCGGGCTGATCTGGCGCTTTTTGGAGCGCTTCGGCGCCCAGGGCGTCACCTTTGTAGTGTCCATCATCCTGGCGCGCCTGCTGGATCCGGAGGTCTACGGCGTCGTTGCCATCGTCACGGTGTTCACGGCGATCCTGAATGTTTTCATCGACAGCGGCCTGGGCAACGCCCTGATCCAGAAGAAGGACGCGGACGATCTGGACTTTTCGTCTGTGTTCCTCTTCAACATGGTCATGTGCGTGCTGCTGTATCTGCTGCTGTTCGCCGCGGCTCCGCTGGTCGCCCGTTTCTTTCAGATGCCTCAGCTCACCCCGCTCCTCCGGGTCATGTGCCTCACGGTCGTCATCTCCGGCGTCAAAAACGTGCAGCAGGCCTATGTTTCGGTCCATCTGCTCTTCAAGCGCTTTTTCTTCGCCACCCTGGGCGGCACCATCGGCGCTGCGGTGCTGGGGATCTGGATGGCCTATCGGGGCTACGGCGTCTGGGCGCTGGTCGCCCAGGGCCTGTTCAACAGCGCCGTGGACACCACCATCCTCTGGCTCACGGTGAAGTGGCGGCCCAAGCTGATGTTCTCCTTCGAGCGCTTCAAGCGCCTGTTCACCTTCGGCTGGAAGCTGCTGGTCTCCCAACTGATCGACACCTTATACAACGAGCTCCGCCAGCTCATCATCGGCAGGCGCTATACCGCCGAAAATCTGGCTTTCTATAACCGCGGCTACACGTTTCCCAATGTGTTCGTCATCAACGTCAACTCCGCCATCGACAGCGTGCTCTTCCCGGTCATGTCCGGCGCCCAGGACAGCGTGGACAGCGTCCGGGCCATGACCCGCCGCTCCATCCGGGTCAGCTCTTATGTGATGTGGCCCATCATGCTGGGCATCGCGGCGGTGTCACGTCCCCTGGTGGCGGTGCTGCTCACGGAAAAGTGGCTGCCCTGCGTGCCCTATATGATCATTTTCTGTCTCAGCTACGCCTTTCTTCCCATGGAGACCGCCAATCTCAACGCCATCAAGGCCCTGGGCCGCAGCGACATTTTCCTGCGCCTGACCGTGATCAAGAAGGTGCTGGGCTTCGTGATCCTGGCGGCGACGATGTGGTTCGGCCCCCTCGTCATGGCGGCCAGCAACCTGTTTTTCAGTGTGGTCAACCAGATCATCAACGCCTGGCCGAACCGGAAGCTGCTGCACTATTCCTACGGGCAGCAGATCCTGGACATCCTCCCCTCCCTGCTGCTCTCGGCCGGGATGGCGGCTGCGGTCTGGTGCGTGCAGCTTCTGCAGCTGCCGGATCTGCCCACCCTGCTCATCCAGGTGGCACTCGGCGTGACGCTCTACCTTCTGGGCTCCTGGCTGCTCAAGCTGGAGAGCTTCTCCTATCTGCTGAACATCGTCAGGGGCTTTCTGCACAAAAAAGCCTGAATCGGAAGCTCCCGCCCCGAAAAAAGCCTCCGGCGGGAGGATCGCGAAACGCGATCCTCCCGCCGGAGGCTTTTTCTTGTTGTGAGCCGGGGTGTTCAGGCGAAGGGGACGGGGAGCGCGGGCGGATCCGCCGGAGAGCGCTTCGCCTTATTTGAGAAGCGCAAAGAAGGGATCGGCCTCGGTGCAGGGGCGCCAGGGGGCGAGCCCTTCCCCGTTGGGATCGCCGGTTTTGAAGAAATTGCTCCAATAGGCGACCATTTCTTTGGAAAGCGCATAATCATGCGCCTCCAGCGGGCGCCAGCAGTGATCCAGGCTGCCGAAGACGTACCAGAGCTCGGCGGAATGGAAGGCGCCGGCCTCGTCGCCGGGCATCTTGCGGTCGAAGTAGTAGACGTAGCAGGGCTTTTCCATGCGCTTGGCGTAGGCGGTGTTGGCGCCGTGCATGCCGTCGTCCTCCACCACAGCCCCGTGCGCTCTGGCGGCAGCCAGATCGTCGCCGTTGCTGCCCAGCAGATACGGGATCGACAGCACCCGGCCCTGCTCGATGAGCACATGGCCGTCGTCGGTGAGAAGCTCCCCGTCAACGACCGGGGAATAGGGAATCCCCATGCGCCGCCCGAAGGACAGCATCATCGCCTTGAGCAGCGCGGCGCTCAGTTCCTGCTCCGAGGTCTCCCAGAGCGCCTTGCGCGCAGCTTCGCGGGCCTCTTCGCTCGTCTTCCACGCCTCCCGGGGCTGGCCCAGGGCCTCCAGCATATCCTCGCCGAAGACCTGCGCCTCTTCTATCGTGCGATAGCTGACCAGGGGATTGCGATAGCCGCCGCCGCTCTGCAGGGCCATGCGCTGCACCAGGCCGCGCATCTGCGGAGCCGCCGCCAGGGCCTGCAGGCTCATGGCGCCGGCAGACTGGCCGAAGGCGCTGATGTTGTCCGGGTCGCCGCCGAAGGCGGCGATGTTCTCCTTGACCCAGCGGAGCGCGGCCAGCTGGTCCCAGAGGCCGAAGTTGCCGCCGGCCTCGTTTTCGCCGGGGACGCCCAGCAGCGGGTGGCAGAGGAAGCCCAGGGCGCCGAGGCGGTAGTTGATGGTCACAACGATCAGCCCGGTCTTCACCAGCGCGTCGCAGACGAAGGGCAGATTGCTGCCCGCGCCGCCCATATAGGCGCCGCCGTGGACATAGACCGCCACCGGGAGCTTCCCGGCGGGCTCTTCCGGCGTCCAGATGTTCAGGTACAGACAGTCCTCGCTGACCGGCAGGTCAAAGGCGGGATCGCTGTAAAATTCCTTCTTGTAAAAGGTCTCGTTGGGATTGCCGAACTGCAGGCTCTTGCTGCCGAAATGATCCGCGTGCAGCACGCCCTCCCAGGCCTCGGGAGGCTGGGGCTTGCGCCAGCGCAGCTCCCCCACCGGGGGCTTGGCGTAGGGCACGCCCTTATAGACGGTGCAGCCCCGCTCCCGTACGCCTTCGAGCTTTCCGTATCGGGTGGTGATGATCATGCTCACAGCTCCTTTTTGACAGCGTTCAGCGCCTTGTTGATCTGCAGGATCAAATCCGGCTCGTCCTTGCACTCCCGCTCCAGGATGCTCTTCATCTGCAGACCCAGGGGGATGACGTCCGATTCCAGGACCGCCAGCAGCTTCGGGACATACTGTTTCAGCACGGCACGCGCCCCGTTCAGCACGTCCTCGGCGGTGTCCATGATGGAGAGATAGCCCTCCCGCACGGTCTCGTCGTCGCTCAAAAACCAGTTGCGCACCGGACCGCCGCTTTCCTCCGGCAGACGGTAGCTCTCCTCCTCGGTCTCCACGCGTTCAAAGATCAGAGAATCGGCAAGATCGCCGCTCACGGCCTTCAGCCGGTTTTCTCCCGGCCGGAGCGCCACATCCCGGAAGCGCACGGTGCCGTTTCCGTTGTTGGCTTCCGTGGCCAGCTCTTCGCCGTTGACAAGGAGGGTCACGGCGGGCTGATTGGTGTAGACCTTCACGTCCGCCTTCTCCCGGCAGCGCTTCACAAAGCGGCGGGCGCAGAGGTGCAGGAAGGGCTCGTCCGACCACTTGGCCTTGTAGTAATAGAAGGCGTCCTTCCGCAGCGTCCGGTCGTGGCTCACCAGGCCCTTGCCGTTGATGAACTTCACGCCGCCCTCATTGCGCCGGTCGCTGGAGAAGTCGAACATGTTCCAGATGAAGCTGCCCCAGAGGTAGTCCTTGCTCTGCAGGATGGGGTAGACCGTCTCATGCCAGAGGGCCTGGTACTCCTCGGAGTAGTCCTTGACCTTGGGCGTCTCGCTGTGGAGCTTCACGCTGCAGTTCACGCCGTACTCGCTGATGCCCAGAGGCATCTCCGGGCGCAGGGCGTGGTAGTTGTCCAGATATTTGGAATAGTCCGGCATCTCGCCGTAGTACCAG
>JAEEGL011125339.1_pt1 | contig 17535 bp, 13 predicted proteins | sample 9134231 | NCBI WGS metagenome assembly JAEEGL01 (sample SAMN16246548, study PRJNA631951) | gut metagenome | biome: gut microbiome; feature: rumen; material: fiber-attached | host: Bos | place: Iran: Karaj | collected 2018-10 | reverse complement strand
TTAGAAAAATCAAGTTATAATAGTAGTATGGAAAATAAAGAAGAAGCAGATATCAGGTCTGAAGAGAGTTTTAATGAGCTTGTAGAATTGATTGCAGAAACGGATGACTCAAAGTTCCTGTGTGAATTCTTCAAATGTCTATTTACACCGGCCGAAGTTCACGACATTTCAGACAGATGGTTACTTGTCAAAGAAATAGAAAAGGGAACAACACAGCGCGAGATTGCGAGAAGCCTTGGCATAAGCTTGTGCAAAATAACGCGCGGATCACGCGAGCTTAAAAAAACGGACAGCGCGTTCCGCAAAATGCTCGATAAACTCAAGGAAAAGCAAAAATAAAAGGGCGGTACCGCCTGTTTTGCTTTGCAAACCCGGCGGTCGCTACGTTCGCCCTTTGCTAACGCTCATACATTTGCAATGCAGCTACGCCGCCTTGCAAATGTACTTCGGGGCTACCATCGCTACCGCCCGTTAGTTTTCTATAATCATATCTCCATGTTCATTACATGGCGAACTTCGTTAAGCGTCTGAATCGCTATCGCACGAGCTTTCTCCGCTCCTGTCAACAAAACATTCCGTATATAGTCAGGGGATGCTTCTAGCCGTTTCCTTTCATCTCTTAAAGGACGGAGCTTTTCGTTAAGGCATTCGGTGAGCATGCTCTTAAGCATTCCGCCGCCATTGTCCCCGATTTTCTCTGCAATTGCGTCCGGCTCATCCCCTGTACAAAGAGAAATAAGCATAAGCAGATTTGAAACTTCAGGCCTGTTTACAGGATCGAATGTGATATGTCTGTCACCATCTGTCTTGGCTTTTTTGATAAGTTTAGCCGTCTCGTCTTCCGTGGCGGAAAGCATAATCGCGTTTCCACGGCTCTTGCTCATCTTCTGGCTTCCGTCCAAACCAAGAATCATCGGCGTTTTGCTAAGAAGCGCCTGTGGCTCTGGAAATACCGGTTCCTTGCCCATATCTGTGCAGAATTTTTTGTTAAAGCGGCTTGCAATTGTACGCGTCATTTCAAGGTGAGGAAGCTGGTCTTTTCCAACAGGAACAACGTTTCCCTTGCAGAAAAGAATATCGCATGCCTGATGAACCGGATATGTATACATTCCGGCATTTACGTTTTTTAGTCCGGCACTTTCAATTTCTTCTTTTACAGTCGGGTTTCTGCTAAGCTCAGCATTGCTTACTAGCGTAAGGAAAGGCAGCATAAGCTGGTTGCATTCAGGAACGTAGCTGTGCGGATAGATAATTACATCCTGTTCCTGCGGATTAATTCCTGCAGCAAGATAATCAATTACAAGCTGCTTTGTGTTCTCGCTTATTTTATCAAATGCATCGTGGTCTGTAAGAACTTGGTAGTCAGCTATAAGAATCATTGTAGGAGCACCGAGTTTTGAAAGACGCACACGATTTTGCAGTGAACCGAAATAGTGCCCGATATGAAGGCGTCCTGTCGGTCTGTCTCCTGTGAGAACCCTGTATTTCTTCGGGTTTACAAGAATATCTTCCTCAATCTTTCTACTGCGCTCAACGGCAGCTTCGTATGTTTTTGATGAAATTTCTGATTCTGACATATATCGATCTCCTCTGGTTTCCTGAATATCCGAGTTTTCAGCTATTGTACCCAATGCTTGAAAAAATACGATTTTAGAGTTACCAATAGAGTATTTATTGGTTTCACTATTGATAATACAGAAATGATGATTTTGCTTCAATAGTGTGGTAAGTAGGGGTATTTAATGAAAAAGAAAGTTTTTCTCATCCTATTTGTTTTGTTTTCCTTTTATATGACGGAAATAGTGGCGGAGAATCTTTATACGCTTCGGTCTGAGCATTTTGAGTTCATCTATCCGGAGGAAAGCGAGGAGACTGCCGTTATTCTTTATGAGAATGCGGAAAAACTTTATGAAAAGGCTGCCTCGCTGCTTCAAACTGATATAAATCTTTTCCTGCCTGTTTATATAACACCGGATACGCAGCAGCTGAACGCTTATTATACAGCGGCTCCCTATAATCGTATTGTTTTTTTCGATACTCCGCCAGATACCTTTTCACTTTCAGTTTTTTCAAACACGAAAACTTCTGTTTTTTATCATGAGCTTATACATGCTTTCACGATGAACATGAAAGACGGATTTTGGGACTTTGTTTCTTCTCTGTTTGGTGACATCTATTCTCCTTCTTATCTTTTTACTTCTACACTTTCATTTTTGGAAGGGGCAACAGTTTCGTTTGAGAGCATGGATGGAGAAGGTAGGCTTAACAGCGGAGACAGTCTTGCGTATCTTGTGCAGGCAAAAATTGAGGATGTTTTTCCCGGATGGAAAGACGCTTCTGGTCCCAGGGATATTTTCCCTGCCTCTCAATATGCATATCTTTTCGGAGGTGCGTTTAACAGATATATCCAGAAAAAATACGGCATGGAAAAGTATTCTGAGCTATGGACGCTGTGCGGAAGCGGAGGAGGATGGAATCCGTTTATAGACGGCTCGTTCAAAACAGTTTACGGAGTTTCAATTGAAGAAGAGTGGAGCGAGTTCGAAAAATCAATTCCCGTACCGGTTCTTGCGGATGATATTGATGTCGTTACTGTGAACGGAAAACCTTCCAGCCATTCAGCATTCGCGTTCAGAAACGGAAAAGAAAAAGGCATAGCTTTTTTGGAAAACGGTTCGTTCATTAAATATGCTCAGGTTGATAATGAAACTGGACTTCCCGGAAAACTGAAAAATCTTCTTCTTGCGGACGGTTATGTTTCGGATTTGTCGTTTTCGGATGATGGCAGATATTTGCTCATAACCGGTATTGGTACGAATCTTGCAAATTCTTACAGCTTAAAAATATATGATATGGAGCGTAATGAGTATGTGGCGAAGGCTGTGTATCCGCTTTCATCTGCTTGTCTTGCCGAAATCCCGGAATACGGCGACTTTTTAGTAGGGTCTGCGGTTCGTTCTGGCAGGGCATATCTAGAGATACGTGCTTTTGATGATGTTCTTGAGCACGATGGCTCTGCAGAGATCCTTTTTTCGGAGAAGCTGCCTGTAAGCAGGGAAGTGTACGCAATGCACTCCGCGGGTGGAAAAATCTGGGCCCTGGAAAAAGACACCGGTGTTTGGAAACTTGTCGGGTACGAGCTCGGAGCGAAAGACGGAAGCTTCTTTTTGACGATTGCTGACGATTATACTTTTCCGGAAAATATAGTTCCGTCTTCACTTGCATATGGCGGTGAAAAAAACGGCAGTTATATGTTTTATTGCGCTGTTGCAGGAAAAGATTTTTTGCCAAATCCGTCAGAAGTTCCTGTTCTGCAAGAAGTTGAAGATTCGCTAGTCGTTCCCGTTGCGTCGGATAATGCTCTGGCGGAAACGGCTCCCGGTGCTCTTTCGCGTCTCTTAATAATTGAAATTCCTGCCGACTTGGATAGCGTGAATTCTTCGCCTGAAACGGAATTTAACGGCGAGGAAGCCGTTTCCGCACGCGTATTCCTTGCTAACGGCGATGTTTCTGGTGGAATGCATCGGCCTTTTTATGATGCAGAAACTGATACACTTTATTTTATTGCGCGTAAAGCAGAATCTCTGGACGTTTCTTATTGCCACGGCATTCCTGGTGGTGTCGCAGAGCTAAGCCCTGTGCGTGTCGCATCGTGTTTTTCTGGCAGTCCTACGGAAAGTGTGATGGCGGAAAATGATATACTGGCAGCATTTGGAGATGAAAACGAACATGATGATGCTTCCCAAGGGCTTGTTCTGCCTGCCGAACGCGGAAACTACAACGCGTTGAATTATTTATTCCCTGGAGCTTTTATCCCGGCGGGAATAGATCTTACAACAGAGGAAGCTTATCCGGTGGGACTTTCTTGGTTGACGATGGACCCGACTGAACGTTTTAGGCTACTTGTCTCTGGTGGCTGGAATTATTTCACCGGAAAATGGGGAGCCGGTTTCCGAACTTGGGGTGGTTCCTCATTTTTGTCATACAGCTTATCTTTCCTTACGGAATATGATGGAAAAAGCTTCTCAATGCTAAAAGGAAAACTCTCGCTGGCCGGAGCTGTTCCTGTATTTACGCGTCGGCAGGAAATCCAGTACTCAAATGACTTCCTGTACGCTTATGAATCTGATTCCAGTCGAACCATCGTAGATAATGCAGATATATCGTATGTCGCTAAATACAAAATTGGAAAAGGAGTATATGATGCGATGTCTTTTTCTGCAGGAATCTCGTACATCAACGAATCAATTTTCGGAGGAAGCTTACCGCCACTTGTTTTTAACAATATCGGTTTTCATTTAAGCGCTGGTTTTGGCGGACTTTTCCCGATTTCTGCACAGGCTGTCATCGCTAAAACATCAGAATCATTCCTGACTTTGGCCACTAACGTAGTTCTCTTCTCGACAGAAATCCAAAAAGGTGTTCCGATATTTCCTCTTTATGCGAACAGATTCACTTTGACTGGCGGATATATCGCGAACTGGAAGACATATCCTAGTAATATGATGATACTTGATTTTCCTCGCCTTATAACGGATCTTCCGTCTCTGTCGGTCAAACATGGAGTTACATTCGGTGCAAATTTCACGATGTCACCTATCATGAGCCTTATGCAAAATTTTCAGTTTGATATCGGTGCGGATTTTACTTGGTACTTCGCCAATGAACAGGAAGGAAAGCTTTATGATTTGGTGGTATGCGGTGTGTTTACATTCTGAGAATTCAATTGTATACTATATCGGGTGTCTCGAAAAACTCATTTGCGTGTTTTTCCGAGATAGCCGCCGAGTTATAAATCGCCAAAATAGCGCGATTTACAACATCGCATTTTAAAAGTTAAATGCGGGGTGGGATGTGAGCGCTGCAAAAACAATCGGAAAATCAATAGTTCTTTTAATCCTCATTGTAATTATGATTCTTGCCGGGCTTCTTTGGTTCGATTATCTTGGGGTAATCGAAATGAAGAAAACTTTTGCCCCTATATATACATTGCTAGGTCTGACTCCTCAGACATCAGAGACAGCAGATAAGCCAGAAAATGCCATTATTGCTGATTTGGAAACCGATCGTAACGCAAAAATCATTGAGGAATACGAAATCCGTTCTCAGGAACTAGATAAGCGCGAGGCTGATATTCTTGTGAAAGAAGCCGAGAACGAGCAGTTGGCGCAAGAACTTGAAGATAGACGGACAGCTCTCGAAGAAAGCGAGAAAACATTCAATAATGAAAGAAAAAAGACCGAAGATAGAGAGGTAAACATCAGGACACGGGCTGAATACTTGAACGGTATGCCTCCAGAAAGTGCTGTGCAGATTCTTCTTGCAATGGATGACCAGGATTTTATAGATACAATCCGGATGGTTGATAAAATTGCGGAGGAGAGCGGTTCTTCATCAATGGTCTCATACTGGTTGACGTTCATGCCTGCCGACAGAGTTGCGGAGATAACCCGCAAAATGAGCTCGAAACCACAAAGCCTGAATTAGGAAACCCCTGAAGGCTCGGAAAAATCGGCAGTGAATACACTGCGAAACTCATGACAATCTTATGTCCGTTCCGATGTTTGCATCGGAGGTATTATGCCTACAATGGCACTGGATATTCTTCCGGCCCGCACCGAACCAGCCTCTCTTTCTGGTTTGGATACAGGGTATAAGGCTCATGGAACGAGCGCCGGACAGAATGACGGTCCTTCATTCAGGGAAATGCTGGAGAAGGCCGAACAGAAAGATACCACGGATGGAAAAATAAAAGAATCTGACGACGTTTCTCAAAAAAATGATGTCGAAGCATCTGATAAAGTTGCTTCTTCCGATGAGAAACCTGTTTCTGCGGAAAAAACGGCTGCGGAACCGGAAGAAAAAGAAGTAACGTCAAAAACAAGTCAGAGTAATCAGGTCGAGAAAGCGTCTGTAGATGAGACGCCTCTTGTTTTCAATGCTTCTGTGGAAGAGGTAACAGAAGATATTGCTTATGAAGTTCCTTCATTACCGGAAAATGCGCAGTTTGCGGAAAAAGTGTTTCAAAATGAGCAAATTCCAGAAGAAGTAGCGACAGAAACAGCGGCGGCACTTGAAATACCAGCAGAAGAGGACGTTTCTCCTAAAAAAGAAGCACATTTTGATGTTGAGAAAAAACTGCCGCAGGAGCTTTCTGATCAAGACGCAGCACTTTCAGACAGCGAGCCTGTAGTTCAGAAAGGCAAGACGCTTGCAGATGATTCTTTTGTCATGAAAAACGCCACGGTCGCTGAAAACGCAAAAGAACCTGCCAAGGAAAATGTCCGCACAGAGGCCGCGCTTGCCGTAAAGTCTGCGGAAAGCAATGCCGAGTCACTTTCCGACACTGAGAAAACTGAATCTAAAAAGGACAAAAAATCACGCTTCTCTGAGTACGACTCTATGTTGGCAATGCTTTCAAAGCAGGCGGACAAAGAGGCTCCTGCGGCAAATCCGCAAACACTCAGCATGGTTTCCGCTGACGAAGATGCTGTAGCATCCGCAAAGCTTAATGCAGCTTTGCCTGCCAGCGAAAAAATCCAGATTGTTGATTTGCGTACAGAGCAGGATGAATCCGGCAAAACAGTGAAAGAAGGTTTCTCTAAACAAGTTACATTTGATGCAAAAGGAAACGCGGAAATTTCACTTTCTCTTGCTTCGGCGGATAAGACAGCTTTATCCGAGGATGGTGCACAATTTGGCGCGGAAGGTCTTACAAAGGCGGATTTTGCCTCAATGCTTTCGAAAGAGATTGAGACTTCTGCCGGAGACCTTGTAAAGACGGGCTCTATCGTACTTCAGAATAACAGCAAAGGTTCGATAAACTTAATTCTTCATCCTGAACAACTCGGAAATGTTAAGATAAAACTCGAACTATCCGAGAATCAAATATCAGGAAAAATCGTGGTTGCAAGCCGCGAAGCATACAATGCTTTCAAGGAGAATATCTCCGCAATAAAGGAAGCGTTTTCTGCGAGCGGATTTGAAACAGGCGGTTTTGAGCTTGCATGGGGCGGTTCTGGTGACGGTGGAAGCCAGAATCAGCAGGAAAATAGGCAGTTTGCACAGGAGAGCACTGTCAACAACAGAGGCATGAAATATGTTGATTCAATGCCAGATGTTATTCCTGCCGAATATGCAGGTTCAGGAAACGTAAATCTCGTCGCATAGACGGCATTAATTGACGCTTGATAATTTTTGTAGAGGGGATGTCAATGACAATTGATACAAAACTGAGCGCAGAAGATATGGTTGCTGTGAATAACGCAGTCAATCTTCAGAATGCGAAAAACACTGCGGAAAATGGACGTACCGTAAGTCAGGAATTGGGCAAGGATGATTTTTTAAAGCTTCTTATTACACAGCTTTCCAATCAGGATCCAACTAATCCTATGGAGAACACGGAGTTCATTGCGCAGATGGCTCAGTTTTCGTCTCTTGAGCAGATGACAAACATGAGTACAAGCTTCACAAGAATGGCGAATATGCTTTTTTCTTCAGAAGCCACAAGCACAATCGGCCGTACAGTTGAACTCAATGTAAACGGAGAAACAATGACAGGGGTTGTAGAAGCCGCTACTCGTGGTGAAACCCCGCAGGTACAGGTTAATGGAAATCTGTACAGCATGGATTACATTTCAAAAGTTTACGCAGACTAAAGGGGAAACAGAACTATGATGAGATCACTTTATGCCGGTGTCTCCGGCATGCAGAACCACCAGACAAGAATGGACGTTATTGGTAACAACGTTTCTAACGTAAATACAACAGGCTTCAAAAGAGGCCGTGTCAATTTTCAGGATATGATTTCACAGCAGCTTTCAGGAGCTGCAAAGCCAAACGAAGAGAAGGGTGGTGTAAACCCGAAAGAAGTCGGACTCGGTATGTCGGTCGCCTCAATCGACACGATTTTCAATCAAGGAAACCTTCAGTCAACAGGTGTTGCAACTGATATCGCTATTCAGGGCAATGGTTTCTTTGTCCTGAAGAATGGCGACGAAACTTTCTATTCAAGAGCAGGTACATTCGGCGTTGACGAGAACGGAACTCTCGTGAATCCGGCTAACGGACTTCGCGTTCAGGGCTGGATGGCTCGCGAACTTAACGGCGAGATGGTTCTTAATACGGCTGGAACTACAGAAGATCTTATTATCCCGATTGGACAGAAAGATCCTGCGAAAGCAACTACAAACGTAGATTTCGCCTGTAACCTTAACAAAAACACCCCGATTATCAGAAATGGTGCATCCGACAGTGACATTGCGAAGGCAACTTGGGGAACGGAAACAAAGATTTACGACAGCTTCGGAAACGAGCACATGCTTTCTGTATCTTTCACACGCGTTCCAGAGACTGATAACCAGTGGCTCGCGACAGTGACTGTTGACCCAGAGAACGCTGCGGAGACAAATACTCGTATCGGACTCGGAACAACAGACGGTATGGAAAATACTTTTGTCGTTACGTTTGACAATTTGGGAAGACTTCAGGCAGTTACAGACTCTGCGGAGAATGTTTCAAATCCGGAAGGCGAGATTCAGCTTGTAGCGTCATATACGGTTCCTGGTGCAAATCCTGATGCTGATGGAAACCCTGCCCGTCAGGTGATGAACGTGAACCTCGGAACAATCGGCTCAATGAAGAACACCATTACACAGTCTGCTTCATCGAGCTCTACAAAGGCTTTCTATCAGGACGGCTACAAGATGGGCTATCTTGATAATTTCAAGATTGATGCAAGCGGAATCATAACCGGCGTATACTCGAACGGTACGACAAGAACTATCGGACAGATAGGTATGGCAAGCTTCACAAACCAGGGCGGACTTGAGAAAGCCGGAGACAACACGTATGTCGCTTCTAACAACTCTGGCCTTGCTAACATCAGTACATCTGGTGTTGCTGGAAAAGGTACTCTTCTCGCCGGTGCTCTCGAAATGTCAAACGTTGACCTTACAGAGCAGATGACGGATATGATTATCACTCAGAGAGGTTTCCAGGCTAACTCGAAGACAATTACAACTTGTGATACCCTGCTTGAAACTGTATTAAGCTTGAAACGCTAATTTAATAATTAAATAGCAGTGGGTTGGCTTTAAAACGAAGCCAGCCCATTGTTATTTTAAATAACACTTCCACTTTGTCGATTTTTAGGATAAAATATATAAAGAGGTTATAGATGAAAGAGTTTTTGCCATACGATCAGGTTCGTAACAATTCACTAAAAATGGCACACCGTATTCTGAAAGACGGTTTCATTCCAGATGTTATCTATGTTTCGCTTCGTGGCGGTGCTTATGTCGCTAACGTCGTAAGCGAGTATTTTAAAATTGCACGCAAGGATGTGCATCCTGTCCTTTATGCTGCTGTAGTTGCCCGCTCCTATACAGATATACGTGAGCGCGACCGTGTTATGATTGATGGCTGGACATATTCACCTGAGCATCTTCGTCCTGGCGACAAAATCCTTCTTGTCGATGATATATTTGATACTGGAAAAACGATAAATTATCTTGTCGAAGTTCTTCTTGAAAAAGGAATTCCGCGCAAAGATATAAAAGTTGCAGTACATGATTACAAATATTTTACTCAGAAAGAAGAGCAGCTTCCTATCCAGCCCGATTATTGGTGCCGTAAATTCGTCATTACCAAGCCGGAGGAAGACAGATGGATTCATTATATGAGTCATGAACTTATCGGACTTTCTCAGGAAGAGTTGGAGAATTATTATTACAAGCAAGATCCTGAGTTGCGTGAAGTTTTCAAGGATTTGTTCAAGGATAAAACAAGCAACTAAATACTAGATGTAGATATAGTTTTGTATCAAAAGTGAACTGCGAGCAATTTATGAAAGGGAGTTGAAAAATGCGGATAAAAAAAACAGAGATGATTTTTGTTTTCTTTTTTATGGAATTCTACTGTATTCTTGCCGCTTTTTCCCAGACGAAAATCATAAGTCCCGTAGAAGGTTCTTGGCTTAATCCACAGCCAATAGTCCTTGAAAAACAAAGCGATACAGAAGTGTATTACACTCTTACCGGAACAGACCCTTTGAAATCAGGATTCGCCTATGACCGGCCTGTTCCGCTTTCAGGGTATGGAACTTTTGAGCTTACAATTGCCACCGTCATGTCGAACGGGACCTATACAACGCAAACCGTAACGTGGACTGTCTCCGGAAGGGGAAAACCGAATTATATCCCGATCGTAGATGGCGATGCTTATGTTAATTTCTCGGAAGCAACAAAGATTACGATTCCCGATACAGTATACTGGGCTGCAGGCACTACATCATCCTCGGTTCCGGATGTTTCAGAAATGCAGAAAGGTGGTACTATCTCGATGGACGGCGGATGCAGCGTGGAAAGGTTCATCCCGCTAGTCCTGAAAACTACTGCCGGATATTTCCGCTATGTTCTTAGAATAGATCCGAATGGTGATTTCCTTATGGCGAAACCTATCCCGGAAAAGGAAGGAATAGAATTCGCATCTTGGAACTATATCCGTTTTATGAACGGCCGGAACGTAATATACTCATTGGATGGTGGTCCTTGGATTCAGACAAAGGATCCGGTTCTTATCGACAGGACAGAGGATCATACTGTTTCATGGAAGCATCTTACGCCAGTCTATCCGTATGAAACAGAGTCTTCAATACCCACTGAGCCGGAAGTTTTCTTTATTCCAGCAAAGCCTTCATTTTCAGGTATTCCCGATGGCGAGCTTTCAAATACTTGTGTCGTAGCTTCTCCTGATAATCAGGATTATATACTTGAGTATATATTGCCGGACGGACGTTCTGTGTATCTGCGTTCTTTCTATGCTGATACGATAACCGGTGATTTATGTAATTTTGCCCCTGAGTTCACTGTTTATTACAGAGGAATAAAACAGGGCAAGCTTTCTTTTTCAGTTTCAATAGATAAAAGGGCTCCGTCTATGCCCGAAATTATTGCTGATGAAATGTCCGGTTTCTCGCGGACTCATGTTGCTCTTAATTTCAGAAGCAACGGAAATGTTTTCTACGCCATATCGGAACCGCTCAACTTTGAGGAAGGCTTTGATATGGCAGAAGTCAGCAATGGTCTTTTTACGAATTATATGCCCGATGAGTTTATTCCATTGGACTCAAATGATGAGATTGTCATCCTTCCTGCTCCGGCTGATACAGCGTCGTATTATACAGTGTACGCTTTCGCACAGGATGAGGCTGGAAATAACAGCAATATAGCAGAATTCAGCACCGTTATTGACCCGGTGAACTATTACATCGTTTCTGATGCCATCCGGGCGAAATCTCCCGACAAATACAGTAGCTCTTATCCAGAGGGAACCAAGAACAATCCGCTTTCTTCCGTTCAGCAGGCCATTGAAACAAGTCAGAAGTACGGAAATCCGAACATTTTTGTGGAAGGTGTTTTCAAGGATATACCGGAACTTTTGTTTTACAAGGATTGTCATATCACCGGAGTAGGCGAGACTAGGCTTATTATGAACAGCGATTCTGACATAATTGTCAGGGACTCATCGCTTTCGCTAAAAGGATGCAGCGTAGAGAAAACTGTTCCATATACCGGAAGCGTTTTCCAAAAGAATCTTTTGAAGATTTCCGGCGGTTCATTCTCGGCTGAGAATTGTGAGTTCTTCTGTTCGTTTGATGGAAGCGGAACTGGAATCACTGTGGATAACGGAAAAGTTTCGCTTGTTTCTTGTGGACTTACAATGAAGGCTTCTTCGTATACGGCTCTTTTAAGCTCTGCCGTGTCCAGCGTTTCTCTGCACAGCGTTCGTGGTGTTTCAACCGCAAAAACTGCAGTTGGCGTAAGTGCGTCGGGTGGAACAATAAACCTTGATAACACGCAGCTTACCGTAAACGGTTCTTTTGGCAGGGGCGCGGAGTTTACTAACTTAAGCTGGGCCATGACAAACTGCTCGTTCATATCGAAAAACGCTATGTCAGCTACTACAGCAGTTTGGACTGATTCAAAATCTGTGAAAATAGAAGAAAGTAATAATACATATAACGGTTTTTCATCGCTTATGATGAAAGCCATAAGGTAATGGCACCCGGTAAAAACTTATGTTTTTGTGGGTGACTAATGCAGGAGGCATGATAAAATGAAACGCGCTGGTTATTTTGGAATTATTCTGAGTTTGTTCTTAGCTATGTTGTGTGCGCCTCTTTTTGCGCAAACGACGGAAATACAGCAAGTTCTTTCGATGGATGATTTTGACGCTGCTGTGTCGCTGTGGAATGATTCGGTCGAAAACGACCAGTACCAGCATTATCTGGAGAAAATAATTCAAATGACATCTGCTGAAGTTGAGCAAGACTGTTATCCTTTCATGCTTTCTGAAATGCTCTTTTTCAGATATTTCGCAGCGAGTTGCAGTTCAATGCCGATATTCAATGAACTGAATAAAAAAGCTGACGAGCTTATACAGACATTCCTTGCGTTTGAAAAAGATTCTCCTGAAACTTTTATAGCACACAAGCTTTTTGAAGTTGTTAGCCGGCTTTATGGCAATAATAGCGAGGTTCCAGCTGCTGAAAACAAAGTCTACCGACGAACCGTAGAGCTGCCGGATGAGGCGACGGAGCGTAAAAAGCTTCTTTCAACAATAAATGATGCTGAGGCGATGTATCTTCGGTTCAGTACAATGCTTGCAAAGCAGACGGGAAATGTCGCGCTTCGTTTTTCTGGCGATGCATACACAAAAACTATGAATAATCCTTCGCTCGTCTACGTTATCCTGAATGAGCCCACCTTCGGTCTTTTGAAAGATGCTCTTGAAAAATCTGATACTATGACAGACTCTCTTTCTTTGGAAAACGATGTCGCAATTTATTACAATCTTGTATGTGATATCGCTGCTGCAAAGGCATTGTTTGCAAAGTGGGGTGTTCCTGCAAACTATGTTCTGCCGGAAGATATAAGCACTTTATTTATTATTGCAGATACAGATCCGTTCCTTTTGACATGCCTTGATATTGATGTAATGAAGAAAGTCAGCAAAATTGCGTCTTATCTTGCGAACTGCGGTGATATGTATATCAGCAGGATAAACAGAGCCGTTAATACGTCTGGTAAGTAATTTGAAGAAAACTTTCAAGACTTTTCTTATCATTTGCATTATTCTTCTTTTTCTTATAGGCTTGTTGTTTTTTGTATACCGGGCAAAATCATTTTATGGCTATAACCAGCTTGTTGATCGTATAATAAGCAGCGTGGCAGGTTTGTTCGGTAATCATGCAGAAATCGATGTAAGCGAATCTAATTCGTCAGAAGATTTTTGTGAATTTGCGGATATTGATTTCAGCAACTTTCCCGACATCGATGTTTCACAGAAAAATCCTGTCTTCTCCGGAAAATTCTATGGATTGATATCCAATTTGCTTGATGACTCCGAGACTGAAACAACAACGAGTCTCTCTGATACCGGCCTGCCTTTGTTCAAAATAAGCGATTTTGAACTAAAAGCAAAGAATTTTTTGTATGACTCGGAATGGAAATATATCGTCGAACCGTTTTTGTTTGGAAAATATCTCGCTGTTTTTACGGGCGAGCCAGGCTTACAGATTTTCAGTTTGTCTTCCGGTATGATATACGAATGTGAAGTTCCTGTTTATCCTGATAAAATACTTTATTTTAATGAGAATTCGCTTATCTTTTCAGGACGTGACGGAGAAAAATATTATTTCAGTTTCACCGGAGAACCATTGTTTGCCACAAATTCTGGAGAAGTTCGTATATCACCTAAAGAATCTTTTTATCCTGATGAGAAATGTGCGGCTGCTATAAAATCAAGACTTGATATGTGGACTGACAAAAAAATCGATAAACTCCCGCCTGTTTCATTTTTTGCGACAGGTTCAGGAACGGCTGGTACTTCTGCAGTATATGATAACGAAACAGGCCTTTCCATATATGCATATTCACCAACTGAACAAGGAAAATACAAAGTGGGTTTTGCTGATGAAAAGGGTACATGGAGCAATTGCAGCGCATTTGTGTTTGTGTTTTTACAAGACGGTGAGATGCTTTCGATGAGCTTCGAATATTATGCTGATAAACCGCAGGTAGAAGTTAATCTTTCTGACAGGGAGATATATTATTTTGTTTGCGGTGCAATGAACGACAGTGAAATCCCTGAAAATACGCGCATAGCTGTAAGAGGGCTTTAATGAAAAAAGAGAAATTCACTGGAGATGTTGATGCTTGGTGCAAATCTTTCGGTGATAATATACTTATTTGTGGAATTGATGAAGCAGGACGCGGACCTTTGGCAGGCCCCGTAACTGCCGCCTCTGTTATATTGCCAAAAAACTTTCCTACAGAAAAGCTTAATGATTCAAAGAAACTTTCTGAAAAAAAACGGTTCGAACTTGAGCCTCTGATAAAGGAAAAAGCTCTTTTTTGGGGTGTCGGCAGCGCATCTCATACAGAAATCGATGAGATTAATATCCTTTCGGCAACACTCTTGGCAATGGAACGTGCTTTTTTTGAGATGCTCAAAAAAGCTAGCAATTCCAGCAGCGGTAATCTTTGTGATGGAGAATTTTGTCGAAGCTGTAACGAAATAACATCTCCGCTTAATGTCGCCGCCATTATTGACGGCATTTTTTGCCCTGACATAAAATGTCCTATGGTTGCCGTTCCTAAAGCAGATGCCCGTTTCCCGTGCGTAATGGCGGCTTCGATTCTTGCAAAAACAGAACGTGACCGTGTTATGCTTCAGTATGCGGAGCTATATCCTGAATACGGATATGAAAAGCACAAAGGCTATCCAACGGCAGCTCATCGGGAAATATGCAAAAAAATAGGTCCTTCGCCAATACAGCGAAGAACCTTTTCTTACTAGTTTTCGTTTTGTGCGGTGGCTTTTTTGCAACAATCCGCACTTTTAAATCATTTATTCAGCGTCTTTTCTTTTTGAAATAACATGGACGCGTCCTGTTCTTTTTACGTTGTTAGAGCTTCTTTTTGGCTCGGGTGCAGATTCTTCATCAGCGCCTTTTTTTGACCTGTAGACACGTTTCTTTTCTCCGAAACCAGCTTTTGCGGCTGCTTCTTTTTTCTCAAGCTGCTTCTTTTTGCGCTCTTTTCGGTCTTTTTCTATAAACGTAAGTGATTCGTCCATGCCTTTGAAGAATTTCTGCATATCCTCTGCGAATATTACAATGGCGTGGCGGTCAAAATCTTCTCCGTTCTTGCTTTTGCTTTCTACAACCTGAAGGAATACATCGCCGGTGCGGTTCTCCTTTACATTAAAAAAATAGGTTCTATTATCAAGAACTACCTGAGTCGTAAAAAGTTCCCCGCGTATACCCATAATTCCTTCCTTCTATTGTAAATCTACGTTGGCGAAAAATGCCTTAGCTATAATCATTTTGGCAATCTTTCCAAACGTATGAAAATCTTACCATATTATGCGGTCTTCTGCAAGATATCAATTATCTGCTTTTGCAATCATATTACTGTGCCATTCAAGAAGCTCTTTTTCTTCTTTTTGCCTGTTTCCCTTGATATCGCATAAAACACGGAATACCGGTTCTGTACCGCTGCCCCTCATCCAGATATAGGCGATTGGTTTTCCAGAAATGTCTTTGAACAGGATTTTCAAACCGCCTTTCTTTGAGACTGAATAATCTTTTATGTCGTCAGTCTGTTTCGTTCCGTTGTTTGAAATAGCTGTGTAAGAGTAAAATCCATATTTTTCCTGTAAATCCTTCTTCTTTGCTTCCCATTCGCTTTCGAAAACTTTCTGATATGCTTTTTTTAGCTCAGCATGGTCTGTTGTCTTGATGTGAAGCACTGCTCTTGGCTCTGATACTCCTGTTGTCGTGTATTCTGGCAGAGTCGCCATAACATCGGCTAGGGTGAAGTCGTTTTTGTAGCATGCCTCTTGACTGGATCTGGAACACCATTCGTGGAACAAGCCTTTTTTCGTTGTGCCGTCCGAAGTTACGGAATCGCGTATTACAAGCAGTTTTATAAGTGCGAAAATGCTGTTTAGGGGGTCTCGCACAGCTGCTGGATGTGTTATGTTGCCACCGTTAGAACCTTCGCCCAAAATTCGGACTTCGTATCCTTCTGCTCTGAGTTCCCGTGCTTTATTAACGACATTGGCCTCACCAACTTCTGCTCGTCCAACTTTTGCACCGAACGCAGCTGCAATTTCTTCAATGCGCATTGATGTTGGGTCATTCACTGCAACGGCGAGCTTTGTGTTGTCGCCGGTTTTGCCAGTGTATGCAAGATACGCAAGCTCAGACATAACAGAAACTGCAAAAACTTCCTGTGCTTTTAGCACTTCTGGTTTGTTTGTCTTGTCGTTCCAAAAAACGATATTTCCGCGGTCGCCGTCACAATCAGGCATATATCCAAGAATACACTCTGGATGAACTTGCGTTGATGTCTTTCCGTTTCCGGAGTGAAGGGCTTCCATCTCTTTCGCGCAGTGAATAAGGTTTTCCGGCTCCGGTATAATTGCATGTGCAATGTGTCCTGGCTTATTGTTGAGCGCGAAAAAACCGATTCCTGATTCGGCAAAAAAAGCTTTATCTATTGAGACTGTTCGTGCGCTGCCGTTCATATCGCATACGATAGATAAAGGTTTTTCTTTTACATTTTCTGCAATTTCTGAGAAAAGCGCATTCTGCTTTTCTTTGTCAGTATAGCCGGAAATAACTTCGCGAGTGAAATCCCTGTATGTGTCGAGCGTTTTTTCTTTTATGGAAGATGCATCGGCAAGTACTTTGTCAAAAGCATCTTGCGGGCAGGAATTTGCGATTTCTGCGGCTTTTTGCGGAGCGTCTCTATCAGCGCAGAATGCTCTGAAAGAGTCGGCTAAAACTGCTGCTTCAGAACCAGGAATAACGCCTCCGTCATTTTTGCCGAATTTTATTCCGTTGTGACCAATAGGGTTGTGGCTTGCAGAGATATAAACGAATCCGTCAACTTTGTGTGAATATGCCATTATCTCCGGCGCAGCGATAATGCCTGGGAATTCAACTTCAAATCCTTTTGCTACAAGAACTTTTATGATTTCACGCGCAATAAGCGGACCTGTAGGGCGTACGTCAATTCCGACGACAATCTTTTTTGCGCCTGAGTTAGCCATGTAATTACTGAAAACAATGGCTATTATTTGTGCTATGGTCGTGTGCGCAGCGTCAATAAGAGGAGTTGCGTCTTCTTCTTCGCCGGAATCAGCGAAGACGCAGCGCCATCCTGATGCAGAAAGTATCATTTTGGCTACTGCATCTTGTAAATCTGAATATGATGTGTTTTCCATAATGGAGGTGGGGGGAGTTGAACCCCCGTCCGAGCGTGCGTACCAGGAACGTCTACAAGTTTAGTAATGCGAGGTAGTTGTCGGGAGACGGTAGCAGCATTACAAGCGTCGCCTCCGTATTCCGGTAAAAGTCCCCGATGTGTACCGGACACCGCATCAGGCAAGCTCTGGTTAGCGTCAGGATTTCAACCCGCACAGAGCGGAGCAGACTGAATCCCGCGAATTACGCAGCGAGTG
>JAEEGL017004503.1_pt1 | contig 17536 bp, 14 predicted proteins | sample 9134231 | NCBI WGS metagenome assembly JAEEGL01 (sample SAMN16246548, study PRJNA631951) | gut metagenome | biome: gut microbiome; feature: rumen; material: fiber-attached | host: Bos | place: Iran: Karaj | collected 2018-10 | reverse complement strand
TGAAGAGCTTTGATCCCTTCTTTACACAGAAGGAGATTGTCAAGAATCAGATTCTAGACTTTGACCAGTTCTTGGAAGAGGTGGATATGGTTGTTATTATGGTGAAGCACGACCATATCAAGCAGAATTGGGATAAACTGAAAGGTAAGGTCATCCTTGACTGCCATAATATTTGTCCTCTTGAGGGCGTATATCACATCTAAAACAAATAGATAAAAGGAGGCTTATATGAAAGGAATAGTATTAGCCGGCGGCTCCGGCACCAGATTGTACCCTATTACTAAGGGCGTGAGTAAACAGCTTCTTCCCATATATGACAAACCGATGGTGTACTATCCCATCAGTGCATTGATGCTTGCTGGGATTAGGGATATTCTTATTATTTCTACTCCGTATGACCTCCCTGGTTTTCAACGCCTGTTAGGAGATGGTTCCGACTATGGAGTTCATTTTGAGTATGCAGAACAGCCTTCGCCAGATGGTCTTGCACAGGCTTTCATTATTGGTGAGAAGTTCATTGGAAATGACTCTGCTTGCTTAGTTCTTGGTGATAACATTTTCTATGGTAGCGGTTTTACTCCACTCCTTAAGAATGCTGTAAAGGATGCTGAACAGAATGGCAAGGCTACAGTTTTTGGCTACTGGGTGTCCGATCCTGAACGTTATGGTGTAGCTGAATTTGATCGTCAGGGTAACTGCCTGAGCATAGAAGAAAAGCCCAAAGAGCCTAAATCCAACTATGCTGTAGTGGGCCTCTATTTCTACCCCAACAAAGTAGTGGATGTTGCTAAGCACATCAAACCAAGCGCAAGAGGTGAGTTAGAAATTACTACCGTGAACCAAGAGTTTTTGAAAGATGGTGAACTGAAAGTTCAGGTATTTGGCCGTGGCTTTGCCTGGTTAGATACCGGTACTCATGATTCATTAGCAGAAGCTTCTACCTTTGTTGAGGTTATTGAGAAGCGCCAGGGGCTTAAGGTTGCTTGCTTGGAAGGTATTGCATATCGTAATGGCTGGATTAGCGAAGAGCGTATGCGTGAGATTGCTAAGCCTATGCTTAAGAACCAGTACGGTCAATATTTGTTAAAAGTGATAGACGAAATGAAAGAAGAGGTAAATTCTATTTCATTCAGAGACATTAAATAGGAAATCAAATGAAGAAAATTCTGGTAACACAGACCTCTATGCCTCCTTATGAGGAGTACATTGAGGAAATAAAAGATATTTGGGAAAGCCATTGGCTAACCAATATGGGTCCTAAACACAATTTGCTTGAATCGAAACTGAAAGATTATCTTTCTGTAGATAACATTTCGCTTTTTACCAATGGCCATAATGCTCTGGAATTGTGTCTTCAGGCAATGAACCTAAGTGGAGAAGTTATAACTACTCCTTTCACGTTTGCTTCAACAACGCATGCTATAGTTAGAAATGGATTGACACCTGTTTTCTGTGACATCAATCCCATAGATTATACTATTGATGTCTCAAAAATAGAGTCATTAATAACGGATAAGACTACGGCTATTGTACCAGTCCATGTGTATGGTCATGTTTGCAATGTTGAGGAGATCGAACGGATAGCAAAAAAATACGGACTTAAGGTTATCTATGATGCAGCCCATGTATTTGGCGTGCGTTATAAAGGCAAAGGAATTGGTGACTTTGGTGACGCTTCCATGTTCAGTTTCCATGCAACGAAAGTATATCATACTATCGAGGGTGGTGCGATTTGTTATCATAATGAAGAATTAGGGCGCTTATTATATAAGTTACGTGATTTTGGTATTAAGGATTCTGAAACCATCGATGGTATAGGCTCTAATGCGAAAATGAATGAGTTTGTGGCTGCTATGGGGTTGTGTACTCTCAGGCACGTGGATGGTGAAATACTTAAAAGAAAAAAAGTGGTTGAATGCTATCGTGAGCATTTGTCAGGGATTCCGGGAATTCAATTGCCTCCTATTCAGGAAGATGTCATTCCAAATTACGCATACTTCCCTATAGTTATTGACGAAACTTCATTTGGCACCACGCGAAACGAAGTATATGAGCAGCTTGCTGCAAATAATATCTATGCTAGAAAGTATTTCTATCCCCTTACCAATGCTTTCGACTGCTATCATGGACAATTTGATCCATTAAAGACTCCGGTAGCTCTACATATTAGTAAGAGAGTTCTTACTTTACCTATGTATGCAGACTTATCATTAGAAGATGTCCAACGTATCTCTGGTATTATTAAGGAATTAGTTTAGGGTTTTTGTCTATAAAAAGATACCTGCATACTTAATAGAACAATCGATATATGTTTTATTATATTTTTGTTTTTACGGTAACAACACTCTTGGGATTTTGGGCAGATAAACAGAAAATGCCCCATCAACGTACATCAAGCATAGAGGTTCAACAATCCTGGGTCTCTTTTACAATCCTGTTTGTTTATGTCCTTTTTGTGGGTTGCCGTGGCTATAATGTGGGCGCAGACACTCCAATGTATGTTGATAGATTAAGAGAGGCTTCAACAACCCCGTATTTGGAGTTTATCGCTAGTAGGGGATTCATCGAGCCATTGTTCTATTCTTTAGTGTGGGTATTTGGAAATCTTGCAAATGCATGGGTGTTTTTTGTTTTTAGTTCATTTGTCTATTTCCTCGTTTTTCTCAAATTCTCATTAAAGTATTCTAATAGCTTGGGATGGAGTATCTGGATTCTGAATTCAATGGGCTTGGCTACGCTTGCGATTTCCAATGTGAGGCAATCATTGGCGATATCTTTGTGCTTAATTGCATATATGTGTATGGATAAGAGTAAGTGGAAGCCTTTATTATTTGTGGCATTAGCTATTTGTACACACCTCTCTGCCATTGTATTTGCCCCGATGCTTTTTGTGAATCAGTTAAGAAAAAGAAACATTCTATTAATTATTGTTGTACTATTGGCGATTGTAATTGTAGCCGGCTCAGAATTAATGGGGAACTTAGCTCTTTCTTATGCGTTGTCTACAGGAAAAGAAGTTTATGAAACTGCTGATGAAGAAGGCGTTGGTGGACTAGGGATGATTGTTTTCCTGGGGTTAATTGTAATTATGGGGGCCGTTTCTTTTTTTCCAAAAAAAGATAAATATCCGAGTCAATATTATAGTGAGTTTATTGCCATAAGCTTAGCACTTATTGTCTTTATTATTTCCAGATTTAATCAAGGTACAATGAGGTTGTTTTGGTATTATTTAGCGTTTTGTGTAATTTATATACCTAATGTGTTTGGAGTAAAGAAACAATCAGTGCGGCAATTGTTACAGATTGTGGTGTTCGTTATCACTGTCTATTATTTGTCTACAAGAATTATGGCTAACCCTTACGAAGAAACGAGGATGCTTCTCCCTTATAGTTTCGTTTGGGATTAGCCTAAATAAATGATGATGAGAATTCTTTTAGTTAATACTACATATAATGTAGGAAGTACGGGGAAACTCTCTAGGAATTTTCTCGAATATGTTCACTCTCTTGGACATGAGGGCTATTGTATATATGCAGATGGTAAACTAGAGAGCACGATAAAGGGTATACGAATAAAAAACGCTATTACCAGAAAACTAACAATTTTCTTTGAGCGTTTAACGGGATTATTAGGTTTCTTCTCTTTTTTTGCGACTCTTCGTGCATGTAATTATATTAAGAATATAAAACCAGATATTATTTATCTCGGCAATTTACATGGTTACTATATCAATTTTTATAAGCTTTATGCTTTTGTCAAGAAACACAATATCCCTTGCGTCCAAATTATGTGGGATGAGTTTCCGATGACTGGTTCGTGTACCTTTGCTTTTGATTGTAATAAATACGAGACTAGATGTGATAAATGTCCCTTATTAAAGGAATACCCATCAAGCTGGATATTTGATAATTCATACCATATGTTCATAAGGAAAAAGCATGCTTATGAATATGAAAGACTAGCATTTGTTTCAGTGCCATTTACTATTTCTGAGGCAAAACATTCTTTTTTGTTATCTGATAAGAAACTATTTCCAATAGATGAAGCTATAGATCAAGATAAGTTGTTTTACCCTAGGGATGCAAGTTGTTTGAGAAATAAACTTGGTATTCCTATTGAGAATCTAGTTGTTCTGACCGTTGCTGTATATCCAAGTGAACGTAAAGGATGTAAATACTTCCTTGAACTAGCTCGTAAGTTGGAAAGCAGGGAAGATATTTCTTTTGTTCATGTTGGCTTTTTAGCAGATAAGTCCGATTGCCCTCGCAATTATATCCCTATTGGATTTGTTAAAGATCAGGATTTACTTGCGCAGTATTATTCCATGGCAGATTTGTTTGTATGTACTAGTTTTGCGGAGACTCAGCCTAACACTTGTCTTGAAGCACTTAGTTGTGGAACAAGAATTTGTGGTTTTAATGTTTCTGGCATTCCAACTTGTGCGGCATTTCCATACGGTGAATATGTTGAACCTAGAGACGTTGACGGTCTGGTGAAAGTTGTTGAAGATTGCGTTAAAAAAAATAACAAGTCTATATTAGATACAAGAAAATATGCAGAATCTCGTTTCTCTTCTAAGGATTATAACAAGAAGTTATTTCAGGTTGGCTTGAAACTTATTGATTAGAAATATAACTCTGTTGAATAGGTTAAATTGTGAGAATTGCGTTATAAATAGTATCGAATAATGAAATAGAAGCGAAATGAGCAAATGATGCTGCCTATTTCATAACAGTAGAATCATGACAATGAGTTCCGCATCAAGTATTAAAAAGGGAGCCCTACTTTCATATACTGCGAGTACCCTCAATATTTTAATTGGTCTTTTATATACACCGTGGCTTATAAGAAGTCTTGGCTCGAGTGATTATGGGCTCTATGCATTGGCAACTTCATTTGTATCTTATTTCTTGATTGATTTTGGTTTAGGGAATTCAATAGCTAAATATTTGTCTGGATATAGAGCTAAGAATCAAGAACAGGATATCAAGGATTTTATGGGTGTTGTTTTCAAGACTTATTTTATTATATGTCTTTTCATTGCAGTTATCTTTCTAGTCGTATACTTTAATATAGAGGGTATATTTAAAGGGTTGACACCTATTGAAGTTGATAGATTTAGATATATTTTTATAGTAATTGCTGTTTATAGCGTATGTTCTTTCCCTTTTAATACTTTTATAGGTGTACTAACAGCATATGAGAAGTTTGTCCCATTGCAGAAATCTAATATTCTCCAGAAATTAACGCTTGTTATTTCAATGAGTATTGCGTTGTTGCTTGGTTATGGAGTTTTTGCATTGGTTTTATTACAAGTCTTTGCTGGTGTGGTCACGATTCTTTATCGTTATTACCATGTTAGACAGTGTGGTTTAGAGGTAAATTGGCGATTTTCCGACAAGTCGGCCATTATCGATATATTAAAATTTTCGGTATGGGTCTGTTTGTTAGGGATATGTTTTCAGCTGATTTACAGTTTTCAAAATACGGTACTTGGAATAGTTTCGGATACACGGAATATCAGTGTTTATAATGTCTCCCATACTGTTTATGGCTTTGTGTTCGCATTCGCATACGCTTTAAACGGTATGTTCTTACCTAAAGTCTCCTATATTGAAGCAGAAGAGGGGGACACATCAGGTAAAATTAATGACTTAATGGTAAAAGTCGGCAGATGCCAAATCCTTTTAATTGGATTGATGTTGACAGGGTTCCTTCTTTTTGGAAGAGTGTTTATTAGATTATGGATTGGTGAAGAGTATGCTGATACATATTATGTAGGATTGCTACTTATTATCCCAACAATATTTGTTTTAACAGAAGAAATCCCTAATGCATTATTATATGTTAGAAATAAGGTGAAGTATAGAGCTATTGCATATACGGTGGGAACGATAATATGCTCAATAATGACGTATTTTCTTTCGTCTAGGATAGGTGCATTAGGGGCAGGTATTTCTGTTTTTAGTGCAATAATAGTCTTCGATGTGATAATCATGAACTTTTTCTATCACAGACAGATGAACATTGATGTCCTGGGTTTCTTTAAACAGTGCCATATCAAGTATTTGGCCCCATGTCTATTTGCTGTTGTTACTGGCATTGGTGTGAATCATTTTTTATTAACAGATTCTTGGCTGCACCTCGGACTGTCAGCATTTGTATATGTAGCCGTGTACGCGATTGTTATGTGGTTCTTATTTATGAATCATTTTGAAAAAGGACTTATATATAGCGCCATCCATAAGATTCTTAAAATACGATCATAATTTCATTCCGTAGTAGTCTTCTTAATATTGTGAATCAATGAATGTAATACAAAGAGATCATAGAATAGATAATCTTAGGGGGCTTGGAACTCTATTAGTTATTCTTGCCCACATGACGTTACCAACAGTACTGTTGAATATTAGAACATTCGATGTCATTTTACTCGTGATGGTTTCATTTGTTACTTTCCGACTGAAATCATCCAATAATGTTCCGTATCTCAAGTATGTTTGGAAAAGAATTAAGAGACTTGTGATACCCACTTACGTTATGTTGGTGACATTCTTTCTTCTTTCTGAGATTATCTCTTTGTTAATTCAACATTCACATGCTTTTGATTTGTCAACAATTGTTAGTTCCTTTTTGTTTCTTGATACAGGTATCCCATATATATGGATTGTTCGTATTTTTATAGTTATTGCTTTCTTCGCACCTTTGATAGGATCTACGACCGAGAAGTTAGAAGTTAACAAGAATAAACTAAAGCTTGCGTTAATCACTATTGTTTCCTTATCAATTCTTATAGTGGGGGGGGCATTTTATGATAATTGCCAGTTTGACAATACAGTCTTAACTACAGTATTGAGAAGTTGGCTCATTATTCCAATTATATATGTTGCGATTACACAGATATCTTCGCTACTCTTATTGCAAAGCAATCGGTGGAAGGTAATCTCAATACTCTGTCTTACAACAATACTAGTAATAATGTTTTTGAGTAATCACATTGTTGCATTTAATCCGGATGATTATAAAACTCCTCCGCAGCCATATTGGGTGTTCTATGGGCTTATAGTATCATTGGTTTGTTTTATGGTAATTCCGAATAGAAGTATCTCATTTTTAGAATTCGTCAGTAAAAACTCCTTGAATATATATCTGTTGCATGTTATTATATTAATGTTTTACAATAAGGCAATATCAATCTTTGACGTCTCATTACAACAAGGTAGTTCTACTATGTCATTCTGGCTTATTAGATACATTATTGTTTTAGGCGTGTCGTGTGTATTAATTTACTTAACTCAGAGGCTGGCTGTGAGAAAAGGAATATAATAGTGATCTTTTAGTTACGTACTATTTTTACTTATAATGATAAAAGTACTTTTAATTCAAGAAGTTATATCAAATTATCGGGTTCCTGTTTATAACTTAATAGCAGAGAATTTTGACTTTACACTTCTTTATTCGGACGGTAATGTCCCTGACGGTGTACAATTCCCTATCATAAAGCATGAGGCATTAAAAAAAGGGCCTTTTAAGTTTTTCAAACAGGGCTTTTCAAAAATCATTAAACAATATGATGTAGTTATCTTCCTATTTAATCCAATGGAAGCATCTATTGTGTGGGAGATATTAAAGAATAAAGTTACTCGGCATCGCAAATTCATTCCATGGGGAATAGGTGTACCCGCCTCCTATAATGTGAAGTATGATGATCCATCAAAGAAGTTAAGTCATTTTCTAACAAGAAAAATAATTAATCTTTCTGATGCTGTTGTCTTCTATTCGGATTATCCTGCAAATAAGTATGCTAAATTGGGAGTTGATAAACAAAAAATGTTTGTTGCCCATAATACAGTAAGTATTTATCCTATTGATGAGGGTGCAGCAAATCAGATAGAAAAAAATTGTTTCTTATTTGTGGGCTCGCTGTATAAACAAAAGGGAGTTGGAGTTTTGTTAGATGCTTACGAGTGTGCACTTGCATCTAACCCTAATCTTATTCCGTTGTTTATTGTTGGCGGAGGAGCTGAGTATAACGATCTGAACAATTATATCAAAGAGAAACACCTTGATCATAAAGTCGTGCTAACAGGTCCTATATATGACGAGAAGGTATTATCTTCTTATTTCTTAAAAGCAAGGGCGTGTATATCGCCTAATCAGGCCGGTCTCTCTGTACAAAAATCTTTAGGTTATGGGGTGCCTTTTGTTACTAAGGAAGATGCTATAACAGGTGGAGAGAGATTCGATATCATTAATAATGAAACCGGAATTATGTATTCTAATGATTCTCAATTATCTGATATTCTGCTTGATATTAATAATAACTGTTCTAAGTTTGAGAGAATGGGAAAGAAAGGACGTATTTTTTACGCTAATAATAGGACGGTTAAACAAATGGCACAGGGTGTCATTGATGCTATTAACTATGCTCTCACCACGGGCAATAATTAGATGACAGAATGAAAAAGGTTATTACTTACGGGACATATGACTTGCTTCATCAAGGTCATATCAATTTACTCCGAAGAGCTAAAGAGTTGGGAGATTATCTAATTGTTGGTGTGACTAATGATAGCTTTGACCGTGATCGCGGGAAATTGAATGTTCGCAATAATGTTCTTGAAAGAGTAGAGGCCGTAAAAGCAACCGGTTACGCAGATAAGATAATCATAGAGGATTACGTAGGTCAGAAGATAGATGATATACAGAAATACGATGTGGATGTCTTCGCTATAGGCTCTGACTGGGAAGGGAAATTTGATTATTTAAATGAATTCTGCGAGGTTGTCTATCTTCCTCGCACTGAGGGTATTTCATCAACGATGCTTAGAAATGAATCACAGCAAATTGTTAGACTGGGGATTCTTGGCTGCGGTCGTATGTCATATAGAATGCCTTCCGAGGTTAATGTGGTAAATGGCGTTGAAATAACTGGGGCTTATGATATTAATAGCCAGGCAACTCAAAAATATGTTTTAAAGAATCCAAGGGTGCATTCTTGCGAATCATTAGAAGATTTATACAATAATTCTGACGCTATTTATATTGCTACTCCACATCTCTCTCATTATAGAGATATTAAGAACTCTTTACTTGCGGGGAAGCATGTGCTTTGCGAGACGCCAATGGTTTTGAGCGATTTACAAGCAAAAGAATTATATGGTTTGGCTGAAGAGAAGGGACTGGTTTTGATGGAAGCAAATAAAACTGCTCATTGTCCCGCCTTTGCACATCTTATAACACTGATTAAGTCGGGTCTGATAGGGGAAGTTGTTGATATAGAAGCCTCGCTTTCTCAATTACTGGACAAAAATGGGCGTGAATTTGATCCTAATCAAAGTGGAGGCGCCTTGTTTGAAGAGGGTAGTTATCCTTTATTACCAATTTTCAAGTTAATGGGCATAGATTACCAAAATCTAAACATCTATTCACGCTTTGAGAACGGTGTTGATATATATACTCGTGGTGTTTTTCGGTATCCTAAGGCTACATGCTCATTTAAAGTCGGATTAGGGGTTAAGACTGAAGGTAGTTTGGTGGTGTCTGGCTCAAAGGGTTATGCATATGTTCCTGCTCCATGGTGGAAGACTGATTATTTTGAGTTGCGGTATGAGGATCAGAACGAGAACAAGAAGTATTTCTATAAGTGGGATGGGTACGGCTTGCGGTATGAAATCCAGGAGTTCATTAGTTGTATTTTAAACCAACGTTATTCTTCCGCGAGATTACGTAGAAGAGAGAGTATCCAGATGGCGGCTGTGATGCAGCAATTTATAGATAGAAAAAATGTGTTTGAGATATAAGTTGACATTATTATGATAAATTTTACTGTTGGCCCAGTACAGTCAAGTGATGCTGTAAGAGCCGTAGGTGCTGAACAGGTACCATACTTTAGGACCGCTGAGTTTTCAAAGCTCATGCTGGAGAATGAACGGCTGGTGAAAAAGTTTGCTCATACGACAGAGGATAGTCGTGTGGTCTTTATGACATGTTCCGGTTCTGGTGGTATGGAGACTGCTATTATGAATTGCCTTACTAAACAGGACAAAGCTTTGGTTATAAATGGTGGTTCATTTGGAGAGCGCTTTGTGGAATTGCTGACTTTACACGAGATTCCTTTCTCGGAGATAAAACTGGAACATGGAAAAGCTTTAAAACCAGAACATCTTGATCCATACGAAGGTAAAGGGTATACTGCTTTCTTGCTCCAGAAGCATGAGACATCAACAGGTGTACATTTTGATATTAAGCTTGTCAGTGATTTCTGCAAGCGTAACAACTGTTTTTTGATTGTTGACACCATCAGTACATTCCTGGCAGACCCGTTTGATATGGCCGATCTTGATGCTGGTGTGATGATAACCGGCAGTCAGAAGGCGCTGGCATGTCCTCCTGGAATTGCTGTAATAGCATTGGCGCCTTCTGCACTTAAGCGTATTGAGAATAACAAGTGTCGCTGCCAGTATCTTGACTTAAAGCTGGCGTTGAAGAACCAGGAACGTGGTCAAACCCCTTGGACTCCTGCTGTTGGTGTATTGCGTCAGATTAACGTAAGGCTGAAAGAGATTGATACCGCAGGTGGTGATAAATATGAAATTGAGAGAACAGCTCATCTAGCTCAGTATTTCCGTGATAAACTTAAGGAACACAATCTTCCTTTTGAAATAATCAGCGAAAGCCTGAGTAATGCAGTAACTCCTTTGCATCCTAAAACTCAGTCTGCTTTTGAAATCTTCTTGAAGATTAAGGACGAATACGGTATGTGGATCTGCCCGAATGGTGGAGATATGAAAGATACTGTATTTCGTGTGGGACATATTGGTTATCTTTCTGAGGCTGATTACGACAAGCTAATAGAGGCATTCCTGGATTTACGTAAAAAAGGCTTTATCTAGTATTGTCCAGATAGTATTAGCAATATAGCTTTGATAGGTATAAATACAGTTAATATGCACATAGAGATTATTAGATTAAGAGAAGATGCAAAAAGAAATAGGTCTTCAATTATTAAAATGTTACTCAGGCCTAAGTTAGCATTAATCGTTTGGTTTCGAATATGTAATTTTCTTGTGGATTCTCATCTGAAGCTTCTCTTTTATCCGGCAAAGTTATTATTGCATCTTTATCGTCAAATAACAGGGATACAAATCGATGCTGGCACCCAAATGGGGGGGGGGTATTTATTTCGAACATTATTCGTGTATAGCTATCACAAAAGGAGCACTAATTGGAAGAAACATTACGCTTTTTCAGGGGACCACAATTGGTAAGAACTATGGAGGGAGTAAATATGGCTATCCAATAGTGGGAGATAATGTTATTGTGTTTGCAGGTGCAAAGATTATTGGCAGTATTAAGGTAGGAAACAATGTAATCATAGGGGCTAATTCGGTTGTAGTTAATGATGTCCCTGATAATTGTGTAGTGGCTGGGGTTCCAGCAAAAATAATTACCGATAATTATAAGGAAGCAATAAGTGAAGATGAATACACTAATCACTTTAATCTTCACAATTAGAACTATTTATTGCTAATCTGTTTTGATTTGAAGTTTTTCGGAGTTACATGGTTGGTTCATTATACCTAAATGGACGTAATATTTGTAATTCAAACAGCTAACGTTTTTGCGGATGAAACTGATAAACGTTTGTATTAATCATAGCTTGAGCGGGGTAATCCTTTCATTCTTGCTTATCTATTTCCCCTTAATGGATGTTTATGCAATAGAGACAAGAGTGGTTGGACATAGTAGATTGGTCTTGAATCACAATCAGCCCCTGTCAGATCAAGTAATTATCCCTGGAGTAATATATGTCGTTTCTTCTGATTTTGATCTTGAAGGAAAGGAATTAAGATTACCAATAAATAGTATTCTTGAATTCGATGGTGGGCGTCTATTCAATGGTGTTGTCAGTGGCAATAAGATGCCCTCTAACGACGTTTACAGTCCAGAACAATTTGGCGCAGGCATCACCGGTGATGATACTGAAGCAATACAATCCTGTTTAAATGTTTGTCGCAATATTGTAATGAATGAATCCTATTTCGTGTCAAATAAAAATTGCGATAAACATAATAGTATCTTATCCGTTATGTCAAATACAAGTATTTGTTTAAATGGAACGATTTCCCTATTGCCTGTAGATTCTCCAGAATATAGTATATTATCCATAAAAAATTCACACTCAGTAAATATATATGGACGTGGTTCTATTGTGGGTGACAAAGATAAGACAAAGGTTACTAAGGGTGAACACGGAATGGGTATATCTATCACAGGAGCGTCCTCAAGTATAACGCTTAATGGTTTGAGTATTTCAAACTGTTTCGGAGATGCTATTTATATCGGTACTGAAGTACAGAGTAAGAATTACCTCGAGCCATCTTTTATAAAGATTAAGAATTGTGAGCTTTATCAATGCCGGCGGCAGGGGGTTTCGATTGTGATAGGTCATCATATTCAGATTAATAAATGTAAAATTCATAATATAAATGGGACGGCACCTGGCTCTGCTATTGATATCGAGCCGCAGTATATTGGTCATCCAGTCCATGATGTGACTATTAGCGAATCACAATTCAATGATTGCGTTATGGCTCTTTATTGTGGTGGCTCAGGTATACAATCACGGGATATCAGTATTACAAACTGCTCTTCTAACTCTGGCTTAATAGAATGGAGGCTGGGTGATAATACGACCATTTCTAATTGTAACTTTCAGTCTTCTTTGTACACTGACCGTATAACTTTAAGAGACTCGTATGTTGGGCGACTGTTTTATAAGGGGAGCAATGAAGTTATTTCAAAAAGGCCTGATATATTAGCTAAGAATTGTAACTTTCAAGTTCTAGGCTATGTTAATCCAACAGGGTATGTTAAGTTAAAGGGTTGTGTGATTGACTATCCCATTGAGGCTCCATTGTTAAATGGATCTCCATTACGGGGTGCATTTTTAGAACTAATTGATTGTACCTGCACTGGATTGGGGACAAATTATAGGTATGCCCCTGATATCCTCCATTTGAAAGCTAAAAGAAGTTGCTTTCATTATAACAAATCAGTTTGTATACAGGGTGACGTTCTTGAACTGAACAGATGCATTATTAAGGGGGAAAACATAGAACAAGACAATACATTTATCTACGCAAGGAAGAAAGGATCAAAGATTAGGAAATGTAATATTATATACTTAAACGAAAGTCAAGAGCATCCTGTGTGGGTAATAAGGGCTGGCGAAGAACGAGGGATAGATATTAAAAGCGCAAAAGTCGTTTCTAATAGTATTTTACTTCAGGTGAAAAACATTGATGAAAAGGCGATTGTCTACAAAGAAAATTAATAAAAGTATGCTGAATAAAGAAAAAATAATAACAACAGTTAAGACTAGTAGATTTATATATGGGGCTTATTATTATGTTATGTCTACCTTTATAAAGCTATTGAGATTATTCGTAGTTCCCGATAACAGATTAATATTATTCGTATCTTATGGCGGTAGGTACTATAATGATAGCCCTCGTAGCCTCTATGAAAGAATGAAAGAGGATTCAAGATACGAGGGATATAACCTTGTTTGGGCTTTCCGTAATCCTACTGATTTTCCAAATATTGAAAGAAAGGTTAAAATAGATTCTTTTTCATATTTCGTTACTGCCCTAAAAGCTTGCTGTTGGATTACTAATGTTCATATAGAACGTGGGCTAGATTTTAAAGGGAAAAAGACTTTTTATTTTAATACGACACATACACTACTCCCCAAGGTGACAGGGGCATTAGTGAATAAGGAGGCAACCTTTTTGACAAAGGCAAAATCTAAATGTGATTGTTATAGCGTGCAATGTGAATTAGAAAGGGATATTCTAGAATCAGAGAAAGAAAAAGTGCAGATTATTGGATATCCCAAAAGCGACATATTAGCTAATTATTCAGAAAGCTATCGAACAAACATTAGAAATAAGCTGGGGCTTCAACAGAATGAAATAGTTATCCTATATGCCCCGACATTCCGCGAAGGATCTCTATCAGAACGACCGATTCTTGTAGATTTTTCTAAATGGGAATCAATTTTAGGTCAGAGTTATCGGGTCATCTTCCGTGCGCATCCTGTTTTTGCTAGCAAGGTGGCTTTTGACAATAATAGTGATTTCATACTAGATTTGAGTAATTATGAAGACAATACAGAATTGTTAATAGCTGCAGACATACTTGTGTCGGATTACTCGGGAATCTTCTTTGAGTTCGGTATTCAAGATAAACCGATGTTCTGTTATGCCTATGACTATGATGCTTATATTAAAGAAAGGCCATTATATTTTGATATAAGGGAAGAATTGCCAGGCGGGTATATGAAAGAAGCAGAATTGCTCGAATATATTAAGAATGGTGATAGAGATGTAATAATGAATAAATGCAAGGCTTTCCGTTCCAAGTATATTCAGGCTTATGGCAAGGCAACAGAGACTTCATTGGATATTATTTACAATAACATACAATAGATGAGAATCCTAATCCTTTCCAACTATCCTTGGAAAAACAATAATAGCTTCGGGAACACCTATTCAAGTATATTTGGACAAGTTCCTAATACGGAAATCGCTCATATTTATATGTTTGACGGGACACCAGATTCAGTAACTAATGTGACTCGTTATTACCAAATATTAGAAAAAGATGTAATGCGGTCTGTGTTTAGAAGAGGGGCCCCTGTCGGGAGAGAGGTGTTTGTTGATAACAAAGATTTCTCTCTTGAACCAGAAATCACAAATAAAAACGAACATAAGTCGTTATATGGGAAGCTGCTGGCCTTCGGTAAACAGCATCATTGGAATTCATTGTTTTTTGCAAGAGAGGTGGCTTGGAAATGCGGGAAGGTAGATTATGATGGCTTAATGAACTTTGTAAATGATTTTAAGCCAGACATTTTCTTTCTTCCATTCTCAAACGTTTATTACACCAATAGGATAGCTCTTTATATAAAAAAGAATATCAATATCCCAATGGTTGTGGAGATGGCAATGGATCATTATACACTAAAACGTGTATCATGGAATCCTTTCTTTTGGCTTGATCGGTTTGGGAAAAGAAGAATGATACGACAATTGGCAAAACAATCAGAATTGTTTTTTGCGATTTCAAAGAAGCTGAGGGATGAATTGGAAGATAGTTTACATATACCTTGTAAGGTTTTATATAAAACGCCTAATAAGAACCGAAGTTCAAAACAATACATGCCTAATAACGAGACTGTTAGTTTCCTTTTTACCGGTAACATTTATTCTAATAGATGGAAATCGTTAGCTCTATTAGCTCGGGAACTAAAGAATCAGCAATTTGGACATTTGGATATTTACACGGCTTCACCAATAACCCCTAAAATTGATAAGGCCTTAAATATTGACGGTTATTCTTCAATTCATCCACCTATCAGTCAAAATGAAGTAATCCGTTTGCAAAATGAAGCAGATGTTTTAGTTCATACAGAGGCTTTTGACAAATTTAACAAGTCTTTAGTCCGTTGTGCTATCTCCACGAAGATCATGGATTATCTAAGTGTTGGCAGATGCATTCTTGCCATAGGACCATCAGATATCTCTTCTATTGAATACTTGGTTGATAATGATGTGGCGTTAGTCGCTGATAGCAAAGACAGATTATCTGAGCAAATTGAAAGGATCAAGAATGATAAATCGATTATTACGGCCTATGCGGCTAAGAGTCATGATTATGTGATTCAAAAATTAGACGAAGATAAAATAAGGAAAGATTTCTATAACGTTTTACAACAAGTAATCGATAATTATAATAATTAGGATATGAATTATTCAGAATTGCAATTCCCTAAGAATTCGTTGTTCTTGGTGACAGGAGGAGCCGGTTTTATCGGTTCTAACTTATGTGAGGCTATTTTGAAAATGGGTTACCGTGTCCGTTGTCTTGATGATTTAAGTACAGGAAAGCAGGCAAATGTGGACTTATTCTCAAATAATCCCAACTACGAGTTTATCAAAGGTGACATAAAAGACTTTGATACCTGCATGAAGGCTTGTGAGGGTGTGGATTATGTGCTAAACGAAGCAGCATGGGGTAGTGTTCCACGTTCCATTGAGATGCCATTGTTCTATTGTGCCAACAATATCCAGGGCACTCTGAATATGATGGAAGCTGCCCGACAAAAAGGTGTCAAGACGTTTGTCTATGCCTCTTCCAGCTCCGTATATGGAGATGAAGCTCATCTGCCTAAAAAAGAAGGCGTAGAGGGCAATCTCCTTTCTCCTTATGCACTGACAAAACGTGCGGACGAGGAGTGGGCTAAACAGTACTCACGCCACTATGGGTTAAAGACTATTGGCCTTCGTTACTTCAATGTCTTTGGTCGTCGTCAAGATCCTCATGGTGCTTATGCAGCTGTGATACCTAAGTTCATTAAACAACTCTTGAACGATGAACAGCCTACCATCAATGGTGACGGTAAACAAAGTCGTGATTTCACCTACGTGGAGAACGTGATTGAAGCCAACTTGAAAGCTTGTTTGGCTCCTGACGAGGCAAGTGGCGAAGCCTTCAATGTCGCTTATGGCGGTCGTGAATATCTGATTGATATTTATTACGACCTTACTAAAGCCCTGGGTAAGAATATTGAGCCTCATTTCGGTCCAGACCGAGCTGGTGATATCAAGCATAGCAATGCTGATATAAGTAAGGCAAAACGTCTGTTGGGTTACGATCCCCAATATGATTTTGCCAAAGGTCTGGCAGAAGCTATTGAATGGTATAAAGCAAATTTGTAAAAAATTATAAAATACATATAGCAATGAAAGAGACAAAGATTTGTGTCATTGGCCTGGGCTATGTAGGACTTCCCCTTGCCCGCCTGTTTTCAACGAAGTACCCCACTGTGGGTTTTGATATGAACCAGAAGCGTTGTGAAGCCTTGATGGCTGGTCATGATGCTACACTTGAAGTGGCTGACGACATCCTTCAGGATGCCATCAAGAATCATGGCTTCATCTGCACCAGCGACATTGAGAAAATCAAGGATTGCAACTTCTACATTGTTGCAGTTCCTACTCCAGTGGATGCGGACAATAATCCTGATCTTACTCCTCTCGTGGGCGCTTCTACCACTGTAGGTAAGGTCATCAGCAAGGGTGATGTGGTAGTGTATGAATCTACCGTTTATCCTGGCGTTACGGAAGATGAGTGCATCCCTGTAGTTGAGAAAGTTTCTGGCCTCAAGATGAATATTGATTTCTACGGAGGCTATAGTCCTGAGCGCATTAACCCGGGTGACAAGCAGCATACTGTAGAGCATATTAAGAAAGTTACCTCTGGTTCTACTCCTGAGATTGGTAAGTATATCAACGAGGTTTACAGCAGTGTTATTACCGCAGGTACACACCTTGCCCCTACCATCAAGGTTGCTGAGGCAGCTAAGGTTATTGAGAACAGCCAGCGTGACATCAACATTGCTTTCGTGAACGAGCTTTCAAAAATCTTCAACAAGATGGGTATTGACACCCATGACGTTTTGGAAGCT
>JAEEGL015897600.1_pt1 | contig 17536 bp, 8 predicted proteins | sample 9134231 | NCBI WGS metagenome assembly JAEEGL01 (sample SAMN16246548, study PRJNA631951) | gut metagenome | biome: gut microbiome; feature: rumen; material: fiber-attached | host: Bos | place: Iran: Karaj | collected 2018-10 | reverse complement strand
TAGGTGAAAGTGGAGTAGGTAAAACTTCAATAATAAATCAATTTACAACAAATGAGTTTCAAGAAGATCAAATATCAACAACAGGTGCATCATTTTCATCAAAGACATTTTCATTTGAAGAAACAGGTAAAAATTTATCATTTGAAATTTGGGACACAGCAGGACAAGAAAAATATCGTTCATTATCAAAAATGTTTTATAAAGATGCAGGAGTTGCAATTTTAGTTTATGATATAACATCAAAAGAGTCTTTTGAAGAATTAAAAAAATATTGGGTTGCTCAATTAAGAGAATATGGACCTCAAAATATTATAATTGCAATTACTGGAAATAAAAGTGATTTAGATAATGAACAAGTTGATGAAGAAGAAGTTAGAAATTATGCAAAAGAAAATAACTTTTTATATAAAAGAACTTCTGCTAAAAATCATTCTAGTATTATTGATTTATTTCATGATGTTGGTATGAAATTTTTAGATCCTGAATTTCAACAAAGAGATGAAATTAAAGAAATGAATTTAAGAAAAAATGAAGTTAAAACTATTGAAATTAAAGATAATAATTTTGAAGAAAATACTAATCAAAATGGAAATGGAAATGGAAAAAAAAAAAAGAAATGTTGTTAAAATTCAAAAGTTTAATTTTTTTTTTTTAGAGTTTTTATTTTTTGTTTTTTAAAGTTTTTTTTAGGATGTTTTTTATTAATTAGTTTTCTTTTTTTTATTATTTCATATTAAAAAATAATAAAGTAAAACAATATTTAAATTTATGTTATAGAATATTTAATTTTTACCGATTTTTAATTAGATTTTATATAAATTTCAATTTATATAATTATATATATATTATATTTATTGAGAAAAAAAAATATATATAATTTTATGAATTAAACCTCCTTTTTAAATTATTTTTATTTTAATTAGGAGGATCATTATTATTATTATTTTTAATTTGATGATTTTGTATAAATGCTTTTAATTTAGTTAATCTTTGAGAAACTCCATTTTCATTTGTTTTTAAATCAGCTTTTCCAATAATAGAAGAAAAATAATTACTATAAAATTTATTAGGATCATTTAAATTTATTGAATTTTGTGAAATATTTTGACTAATTAAATGTAAAGTATCATTTCTCATATTTTTTTTATTTGGTTTATTTTTATTTTCATTATTTTCTTTTAGATTTTCTTTTATATTATTATTTTCTTGTAATAAAGTATTAATATGTTCATTATTTAAAGTTCTTGAAATTCTAATTTTTGAAGTTGTATGTTTTATTTTAGTTTTAATTTTGTCTTTACTTATTTCTTTACTTATTTCTTTATCTTTATCTTTATCTTTTTCATTATTATCATTTGTATCAAAATCTAATTTTGGCATTGCAGTAAATATTAATTTACTTAATCTTCTATCATTATTATTTCCAATTAAACTTCTTGATTTATGAAAAGAATTATTTCCTTTTTGACTATCTAATTTTTTACTTTTGGGTGTATTTGCATCTTTACTTGATAAAACTGGTGAATTTGAATTTGGAACATTTAAATTTTTAGGAGTATTATTATTATTATTATTATTATTATTATTATTATTATTTTCATAATTTTCTTTTATTTTTGTAAATGTTATTTTTTGACTTGTACTTTTATTAATATCAATATTTTTAACACTTTGATTTTTCTTTTTTGATCTACTTGATTTATTAGATTTATTAGTTTTATTAGTTTTATTTGACCGAAATGTATTAATTTTTCCAGTTTTAGTTGTTTTTGTTTTTCCTCTTCTTTTCATACCAAAAATAGTAAAAGAAATTATTCTATGCCAAGATAAATTTTTAAAGAATTTAATATCTTTTTCATTACCATTAATAAAGGAATTAATATTATTAGTATTTTGAATAATAGTATTAATATTATTATTATTATTAACAATTGTATTAATATTATTATCAAAAAAATCATAATTATTATTATTATATAAATTATTATTATTTTTATTATTAGTATCACAAGTTAAATTATTACTTTGTTCATTTTTCATATTTAAATTAATATGATTAATAATATCTTGAGGTAATAAATTAACAGGAATTTCTTCAGTAGGAATATTAATAGGTTCTTCAAAAGGTAAATTTTCATTATTAATTTCATCTAAACTATAAGGTAAAGTTAAAGAATTAGAAGAAATTAAAGTAGCATTATTTATTCCGTTTAAAATATCTTTTTCATTATAAACTGTTTTATAATCATCAAAATTATTTTTAATAACAGTTTTAATAGTATCTTCACTCATTCTTGAAGTATTACTATTATTAGTTCTTGTAGTTTTATTATTTTGATTAAAAGAATTTTCATTTTCTCTTAAAGTTTCTAAATCACTACCCATATAATTATCATATCCTTTAACTATTATTTTATTACTTTTATCATTATTATTACTTAAAATTTCAGTTTTTTCAGAATCTTTAAAAGTATTTTTACTTTTTTTAGAAATTCTAGATTCTTTTTTAGAATATTTAGAAGAAGTATCACTATTTGAATCTCTAGTATTATTTTGTTTTTTTAGAGATTCATAATGAGAACTAATTGAACTATCACTTTTTTTTTCATATAAATTATCTTCTTTTTCTTCTTCTTCTGAATTTGAATAATCAGAATCTTCATCGACTCCTTCACTAGGAATACTTTTTAATTCACAAGTTGTATCTAAATGTTGATATAAATTATTAGAATTTAATAATTTATTTTGTTTAGTTGGATCAATTCTATAATAATTTTCTTTCATTACTGAATTTCTTCTTAATTTATGTCCTTCATTATGAACAAAAAAAAATTTTAATGCTTTATTAATTAATCTTTCTATTTGTTCCATATTAAATAAACTTTTTTTTATTATTTTTCTCCAAATTTTAGGAAAATTCATACTAATTTCCACAGCGTCTGTTTTTTTTAATAAAAACAATTCACAAACTTTACTTTTAACTTTAACACTTAAAGGACTTCTTTTATTTAAAAACATTAAAATATCACCAAAATGTTCATTTCTTCTTATTTCAATAATTTTAATATAATTTTGTGTTTTTCTAACATCTTGAATTTGTGCTTTACTATTTTTTATATCATCATTTGTTGGAATATCTAAAACTGAAGGATTAACATTTCCATTTGATAAAGTTGATTGTTTTAAAAAATTTAAAGTTGCATTTTTTATTCCAAATCTTCTTTGAGTTTTTGTCATTTTTATAGTTTCCATTTTTTGAATTGTTTCTTCTTTTAAAATAATAGGTAAAGGAATTTCTAAAGATAAAACTCCTCTTTTAACAAAATAAATTTCTTCAATATATTCACCTTCATTTACTAATCTTTCATTATGAGAAGCTTGTAATGGTTTCATTGCTAAAATTACTTGAATAATAAAATCAGAGTTATCAAATTTTTTAAAAAAAATAAAATTATTAATCATATCTCTATACATTTCCATAATTAATTTATTTCTTAAACCACTTGGTAAATTATCAATAATATCACTTTTATCTCTTGTTTCATTATGTAATTGATAAAGTAAAAATTTAGATATTTTATCAAATAATGATGGTGGCATTTTTTCATGAGTAACTCTAATACTTTCTAAAATTGCTAATTTATTTTGATAATCTAAAGTCTTTGAATCAACACTAGAAACATAATTACTTAAAGCAGAAACTGCATAAGAATAAATCATAATACCAACAACTAATAAAATTAAATTAAAAACTCTTTCATATAAAGAAATTGTACAAATATCACCATAACCAACAGTTAAAACTGTGACTGAAATAAAGTAAAATGCACTTATGTAAATATCTCCTTTTTGATTTGATAATTCATATCCATTTTCATATATCCAATTTGGAAATTGTAATGTTCCTAAAAATATAAATATACATGATAAAATGTGTATTGATGCAATTCCGATAAATAATGATAAATATACTCTACTCCATTTTACTAAAGCGTCAATTCCTTCTATTAAATTATTTATTTTATTTACAAATTCATTTTTCATGAAAACTTTAAATAATTTTAATATTCTTATTAAAATTAATAATTCATATAATGAATTATCTTTTATATATCTTAATTTATCTTTTTGAGTATTTTTAAGTGGAAAAAATATGAAATATGAATTAAATGGTATTGCACTTAAAAAATCAATAGTAAACCAACCTTTAATATAATGAATAATCATTAATGCATTATTTGTTATTAATTGTTCTTCAAAATTATAATAAGCTGAAAAAAAACCAAGAATTAAATCAATTATACAAAAAATATCAAAAGTTAATTGAAAAAAAATTAAATTTTTAGAAGAAGGGCAATTTTCAACAAATTTAAAACCAAAAATATATATTGGATAAGTAATTGAAAAAATTGCTAAAAAAAATAAAATACTATCAAAAATTAATTTTATTTGATTATTTGGTTCAATATAATATTCACCTTCTCCATCATCTAAAGACTCTTCATCACTTAAAGAGTCATAAACATATTTATTTTGTCTTATTAATCTTCTATATTGAAATTCTATTATTTTTGTATCATGAGTTGAATCATCATCATCTAAATTACTTTCTTCATCTTCTTTATATTCTTTTTTATCTTGTTCAATTATTGTTTTATTTTCTTCTGAAGGTCTTATTGGTTTAATTGTACTTTTTTTTGATGTTTCTTCATATTCTATTCCAAATTTATTTAATAAATTTTTTTTATCTTCTGAATTGAAAACAATACTTTTTCTTAAATTTTTACATAAATTATTAAATTCTTTAAATCTTTTTTTTGATAAAGGAATATAATTTCTTATATCATCATTATCTTTTGAATAAGTTGAAGATTTACTTAATTCAAATGAATTATCATCAGTTAAATTTAATCCATCTATAACTGTATCTCCAAATTTTAAAGTTTTTGATTTTTTTATATCTCTTGATGATTTTATTCTATCTGTTTTTAATAAGTAATTATTATTGTTTTGAATATTTATTGAAGGTGCATGAAATGTATCAATTCTTTTTTTTCTTCTTTGAATTTTAAAATCTGAATTTGTTTTAGTTATTTCATTATTATTTTCTTTTCCAATGAAATTAAAATGAACTTTTTGTTTATTTATTTTTTTTTTTCCTAAAAAACTTGATTTTAATCCATCACTATTCAATTGCCAATTATTATAAGAATTTATATTTTGTTTTATATTTTTATCTGAAAATCTTTTATTAAAATTTAATACATTGTCTGAACTTTTTCTAAGATTAATTAATAATTTATCATCTGTACTTTTTCTTTTAAAAGAATTTGAAGAATTTCCACTTACTTTTCCAAAACTAAAAGCAGAACCTTTTCTATTATTTAAATTAATTAAATTATCATTTGAAGAATTTCTTTTATTAAAAATAAAAAGATTATCATTTGAATAAATTTTTTTTCGAAGACTAATTTTAGAATTTCTTTTAATATTTTGTTTTAAAGATCTAATTTTATTAATTGCATTTAAAGTATCTTCATTAGTATTATCCATAGAATAAATTTTTAAATTTTTAATCTTTGCTTTTTTATAAGAAATTCTTCTATTATAATTTTTAAAATCATCATCATTAAAAGATAATAACATAGAATTTCTTTTTCCTAAATCACTTTTTCTTTTTTTATTTTTTATTTCTTTTTTAATAAAATTATTCATATTATCATTATTACTTTCATTATCACTTGATTTTCCACTATTATCGCCTATAATTGTATAAAGATTTAAATTTTCATTATTATTATTTTTTTTTATTTCATTTAATTCTTCTTCAATATTAAATTTTTGTTTATCATCTGGATCTGCATTTACTAAAAAATCACTTAATAAATTTTTTACTTTTAATGCTGCATCTGATAAAGTTTGTAATGCTTGTGAATTTACACTATTTAAATTTGGTTTTTGATAAGAATTTCTTCTTACAAAATTTTCATGTTCTAGATGAAAATTTATTGAGTTTTTTCTTGGAGTTTTCTCTACTGAATGACGTTTTGGATTATTTTGCATTTTGTATGTTTCTAATTTTTTTAATAAAGTATGCATTTGATTTGGAGGAGTAATATTTACATTTTTCATCTTTTAATTATTAATTTTATTTATGTATTAGAATAAAAATAACATTGAAAATAAATAATAAATTATATAGATAAAAAAATATAATAATATGTCAAATTATAATATATAGAAATTTTGAAGTATTATAATATTTAAATTCATTTTTTTTTTATATTTTTTCACTTAAATATGAATTTAAAATATGATAATAACTTAAATCTTTTAATAATAAAAATTCACAAAAATATAAAGATATTATCAATATTTTTCCAAGAAAATAAATGAAAGTTAAAAATAAATTAAAAAATTTTTTAATAAATTAAAATATTAGATATCATTTATATTTATTCTTAAAGAATATAAAATTTGTTTTAAATAAAAATCTATTTTTTATTTTAATTTTATAAAAATAATTCTATATATTTTTTTAAAACATTTTTTTTAATTAAATTTTTATGCATTTTTTATTTTAAGTTATTATTCAATATTCTTTGTTTAATATTTTAATGAAAATTTTAATAAATAAAATCAAATTTATTTAATTTTTGAAAGTAAAAATTATAATTATAATAAAATTTTTTATATTTGAAAATGTAAATAACTAATAATTTTGATGATTTATATTATTAAAAAATAAAATTTTAATTTTATTCAATATCAGAATATTTTGTAAAATTAGAATATTTATCTTTTATTTCCTTTAACTTTTTTTTTCTATTATTAATTATTTCTTCATTATTTTTATCTGAAATATTTGTTAATGTATTTTTAACATCAACATTATCAGTAATCATTAAAGTAGTATGATTATTTTTTTTATCATCATTTAATAAATTTAATTCATTTAAAATATCATTTCCTGTATTTGATATTTCATGATTACTTTGAGTAAATTTATGAAGAGTTAATATATTTTTTTCATTTTCTAATATTTTTTGTTGAATTAAATATTCAGTTTTTGTTAAAGAATATATTTTTTCTAAATTATCAATTTCTTTTCTTAATAAATCATTTTGTGTTTTTAAATTTGTTAAATTATTTTGATTCATTTTTATTGTTGAAGATATATTATTAAATTTATTTTCAGAAATCTTTTTTAAATCCTTTATTCTAGAATCAATTCTTGAATTAATTTCTAAATAATGTTCTTTTTTATATAATAATTCTCTATAATTTCTGTCACTCACTGTATTAAATTCACATTGTTTTAAAAAAGTATCTGATTTATTTAAAGCCATTTTTTCAAATTTAATTTTTTTAGCTGATTCTGATATTTTTATTTTTTTTATTTTAGTTTTATTTTCAAATATACTATTTAAGCTACTAACATTTGATAATTGTTTATTATTTAAATTAGTTTTTTTAGAAATACTTTTTTTTAATATTAAATATCTCTTTATATGAATATTATCTTGAGATGAATTTTTTTTTAAATTTTTTTTACCTTCATTATCAAGTTTATTTTCATTATTTACTAAATTTACTGTTGGTAAAAATAAATTGTGTTTATTTTGATTAAGTTGATTATCAATTTCATTAATAACTTTTGATTTATTCATTTCAACTTTTGAAAAAATTACATCAATATTATCATTTATATCTTCTTTTATTAAATTCATCCAAAAATTGATTTTTTTAATTAAATTTTCTTCTGATTCTTCTTTTATATTTCCATTATATATATCTTCTAATTTTTTAAAAAATAATTTTTCATTTTCCAGATTCTTTTTATTTCTTATTAATTTCTTTATTAATTCATTTTTAATATGTGATAAAGTTTTTATTTCTTCTGAATAATTTTTTATTTTTAAAGGTTTTTTTTGATTTTCTAATATTAATTCTTTTGTATTTATTATATTTTTATTTTTCATTTGTTTAATTTTTATATTTAATAATTGATTGTTTTTTTCTAATAAATCAATTTCTTTTTCAAAATAACTGATTTTATCTATTGAAATTGATTTATTTGCTTTATTATAAATTAATTTATATTGTGATTTAAAAGTTTGATTTATTTTTTTTGAAGTTTCTAAATCTCTTTTCCTAATTTCTAATTTTTTTTCTAATTTTTGAATTGATTCTATGTCTTCAGAAAAATTAAAAAGAAATTTTCCATTTTCATTGATTAATTCATTTAATTTCTTTATTAAATTACTTAATTCCAATTTTAAATTATCATTATTTGTATTCAATAAGTTAATTATTGAATTTCTTGAACCTAATTCTTTTTTTAATTCATTTAATGATAAATTTTCATAATTTATGTTATTATTTTTCATTTCATTTATATGATTTATTTCATTTGCTATTGATGAAGATATATCAATTTTATTTTCTATATTTTCTTTTTCCATTATATGAAAAATAAATTATTTTTATTTTAACGAAATAATCTTTAAAAAAAAAGATTAAAATATATATTATTTATAATGATTTATTATTTTTAAAACTAATATTATTATATAATACTTTTCAAAATATAAAAATAAAAATTCATTTTTAAAAAATAAATAAAATAATAAAAAAAATATAAAACAAACACTAATATCAAGTTAAATTAAATAAACCTTTTTATTTAATTTTATTTTAATTTATTTTTTAAACTTGAAAATTCCGAAATTTTATTATTTCCTTTAAGAAAACTTTGTCCTTTATTTGATAAATTAGTATATTCAGGAAGAGCATTATGTAATTTTTCAATAAAATTATTATTATTTCCAAAATTTCTAGTTGGATAATTTTTATTATTACTATAATGAAATCCAATATTATTATTTGAATCAGTATTTCTTAAAAATTTTTTAAAATTTTTTAAAGTTTTATTATTTCCATTTGTAAACCTTAAACTTGAAGAATCAATTGTTGAACTTGAACTTTGATGATAACTTTTATTTTGTCTTTTAAAAGTATTATTTTTATAATTATCACTTTTATAAGGATTTTCAATTTTCTTTCCAGTTAATAATTGATATCTAGTTGAATTTAAATTTTTTTTTATTGGATCATTTTCAGTATTTTTAATAAAGAAAAAATTTTTTTTTGTTGAATTGTTTTCTGATTCTGAATTTGTATTAAAGAAATTGAAATCATTTAATAATTCTTTAAATATATTTTGATATCTTGTAAGATATCTTGGTTTTGAATTCGAATAATTAAAAGTTAAATTTCTATCTGTTTTCATTGATTTTTTGATAAAATATTTTAAATATTTTATTTATAAATATTATTTTTTTTATTCATATTTTTTTAAAAAAAATTATAAAAATATTAATTGAATTTTTTTTCATTTCTCTAAAGTTTTTGAAGTAAATTCAATACTATTATTAACAATATTTTTCATTTGATTAAATTTAAAACTTATTTGATTTTTTATATTATTTAATTGAGAATTTTTTTCTTTAATACTATCTACTTGATTGTCAAAATTATAATTCATAAAATATAATCTTTTAGGAAAAGTACCTTTTTTTATTTTTATTTCATCTAAAAATTTCCAATCACTAATTTTTTTTTTAATTTTATTTTTTATTCTATAACTTTTAGGAGGTTCAATTATTGTAATTGTTTTACTATAAAGATTAGTATTTTTATTTCTTGATCTATATGAATAATTATTATTTAATTTTAAATCTATTAATTCATTTAATTTTAAAGAATGTCTTTTTCCTTTTAAGTTTATATTATTATTTTTATTATGTTCATTATAATTTCTTTCACTTAAACTTTGAAATTGATTATTATTATATAATATTTTTTCTTTATTTTCAGAAGGAAATTTACAAAATCCTCTTTTATTTTTAGTATCATATGGTCTTATATCATATATAATTCTTTTTCTTTTTGGTTTTAATTCATGTGAATTTACAATAAATGGTATTAAAGTTTTCTTTTTAGAAATTACATTATTATTATTATTTAATGTTTTAAATGGATTTATAATTTGATTTTTTATATTTAAATTTGATATTTTTTTTAAGGGAGTTCTATTATTATTTTTTATAGTTAAATACTTTGAATTCATTATTGACTTTGTTTTATTTGAATTATTTTCCATAGTACTTAAAGTTTTTTTTAATTGACTTATTTCTGAAAAAAATTCTGAATTAGTTTTATTTATATTATATATTGTTTCATAATGTTCAATTCTTTGATTATATTTTATATCATCATCTAAAATTGGATAATTTGAATTTTTTTCCCAATGAGAGCCTATCTCAAATCCATTTTTTTCATTTCTTTTATTTAAATCAATTAATTTATATCTACTTTTCAAATAAACATCATTTAAATAAAATTCATTATTTAATTCTTTAAAATGTTCTTTATTTTTCATTTATAAAAAAAAAAATAATTTAATATTTCACAAAAAATTAAATAAATTATATTTAACTTTAAAAATTCAATATTTAAAAATAAAAAAAAAAAAATACAAAACTTTAATAAAACAAACTCAAAAAAAAAAATAAAAATAACAAAACTAAAAAAAAAAATTACAAAAAAAATAAAAAAAAAATAATAAAAAAAAAAAATTAAAAACACCATTATAAAAATTTAATATATATGAAAATAAAAGTATTCGACAAAGAAGTAGCATCAGAATTAAACGAAGTAAGAACCTCACCAGATGCTTACATTAGTAAAATCTTACAATACACAAAATACTTTAAAGGAAATGTCCTTCATCTTCCAGGAAGTAACGTAGGAATAAGAACAGAAGAAGGAGCAGCAGCATATCAAGAAGCAGCAGATTTTTTATCAACAAGAAAATCAATAAATGCATTAAAATTAAATTACTCTCTCTGTATGATAGCAGAAGAATTTTTAGTAGAAGTTCAAAAAACTGATATTAATGATGTAAGTAAAATAGATTTAGAAAGTATAATAGCAAAATATGGTAGTTTTACAGGATCATTTTCAAGAGCAATTGACTTTGGTGGAACAACACCAGAATTAGTAATATCTAATTTATTAGTTGGTGATGGTGATCCTAATCGTGGTCAACGTGGAAGTATGTTTAATCAGAATTTGAATTTAATTGGAGTTGCTAGTGGAAGTCATAGTCAATTTAATATGTGTACTGTAATTTTAACTTGTACTAATTTTACTTCTCTTAATCCTGATCATGATAGAATTGTTTTTGAAGAAAAAAAAATTACTATGAGTAATCAACCTACTAAATTAAAATCTAAAGCTCCTGGTCCTCATCAACAACATCAAGGTTTTAGTAGTGGAGGAGATCCTGATTGCCCTGAAGGAGTTAAAAAAGTCGTTAAAACTGAAAGTGAAGTTGTCGAAGGAGGAAAAAGAAAAAAAGTTATTAAAACTGTTAAATATATGGAAGATGGTACTGTACAAACTGAAATTGAAAAAGAAACTATTGGGTAAATTTTACAAGTTTTTTTATTTAAAAATTTATTAAAGGCTGTTAAAAGAATATTTTTTATTTATTTTTTTATTAAAAATTATTAATTATATGGGTTTGGGATAATTTTTTTTTTTTTTTTTTTATTTTTAAATTTTTTTTTTTTTTTATGATTATACGATTTTTTTTTTTTCATTTTTTTTTTTTCTTTTTTTGTTTAAATTTTGAAATTTGGATTTTTAAATGATTAAAATTTAAATTAAATTAAATTAAAATGGAAAAAAATTACAAAAATCAAATAACTGAAAATGGATTATTATTTATTGATAATCTTCCATTTGATAAAAAAAATAAACAAAAATTTAATATTGATATTACACTTCAAATATATAAGACTTCAAAATATAATTATTCAAAACATAATATTTATTCAATAAGTTTAATGGATTATTTTCATAAATATAATGGATTTTTTATTTTATTTGATGAAAATTCTTCACCAAAAATTGGAGATATTATTAAAATTAAAACAATAACTTTTATTAAATTAGATTCAGCAAAAAAAATAATTTTGATTACCAACTATGAAATTATTGAAAATAATGTAAAATTAATAAATCAACCAAATGAAATTAAATTATTAGAAATGAGAAGTGATAAAAAAGATTTAGATAAAGAAAAAATTCTTATTCAAACTAATGATAATACAACAAAAGTTAAAAAATTATTTAATAATGATCTTAAATTAAATAAGTCATATGAAAATTCAAAAAAAGAAAATTCATTTTTACCTTCAGTTGAAAAAAATCAAAGTTTATTAAATAAAAATAATAATAAATCTACAAATAATTTAATAAATTCTACAATTAATAAAAAAGAAGAAGAATATTCTTTATTTTCATCATTAACATCTTTTTCAAAAAAAAAAACAATATTAGCAAAATGTATAAAAAAATATTCAATTAAACATTATAATTCAAGAACAAATGGTTTACCAGGAAAACTTTTTTCTGTAATTTTATCAGATAAAGAAGGATTTGAAATGGAAGGATGTTGTTTTAATGATTCAGTAAATATTTTATATGATAAATTTCAAGAAGGAAAAATTTATGAAATAAAAGAATTTAATGTAAAAATAAATGATAAAAAATTTTTATGTCCAAATGTAGATTATAAATTATTTTTTGAAAGAAATACAATAATAAAAGAAATAAATCAAATTGAAGATTTCAAAGAAATAAAAAATAATTTTGTTAAATTCAATAAATTAGAAGAAATAAATATTGAAAATTTAATTAATATTTTTGGTTATATTATTAATATAAGTGATATTATATCAATTAATACAAAATTTGGAGAAAGAAAAATAAGAAGAATTATTATTGGAGATGAAACAGGATATAAAGTAGAATTAACTTTATGGAATAAATTAGCTAAAATTAATATTCCAATTAAACATTTCATTACTGCAAAAAGAATTAAAATAAGCCAATATAATACAATTAAGAAATTAGGAACTATTAATGCAAGTGAAATTATAATAGATGATAAAAATTGTATAAAAGAACAATTAGAAATTGAAAAAAAATTAAAAAATAAGAATTTTTCTTTTAAATTTAATAAAGACAATTTTAGTGATTTTTTTAATGATTATTATATATATTTTATTGATGAATTACTCAAACATTTTGAAGAAAATTCAGATGAAAAAGAACTATATAAAGTCAAATGTTATGTAAAAAATTTGAATCATAGTGATAAAAATTATTATATTGGATGTAATTTATGTAGAAAAAGAATTATAATTAGTGATAAAGAATACTATTTTTGTGAATTTTGTAATAATATATTTAAACAACCAACATATTTTTATTCACTTAATATTACTATTTGTGATTGTTCAATGGATTATAAAATAATAATGTTTGATGATTTAGGAAAAAATTTTATAGGATATTCTGTTGAAGAATACAAAAAGTTAATAGAAAATAAAGATTTAAATAAATTAAAAGAAATAGATAAAAAAATGCTATATCAAGAATTTTATTTTATCTTAAAAATTAAAAGTAATGTGATAAATAATAATCAAAAAATAGATTTCAGGGTAATTAAATTTGAAAAAGTAGATGAAAAAAAAGAAAGTGAAAGTATAATATCATTATTAAATAAATTAAATGACCGTACGAATGAAAATATTACAAAAAATAAATGAAATTAAATAATAATAAATATGTAAAAAAAAATAATAAAAATCAGTTAAAAAAATTATAGCAAAAGAAAAAAAAGCATAAAAATTTTTTTTTATAATAAGATAAAAAACTTTTAAGTATTAATTATATAATATAATATTAATTTAATAAATTTAATAATTTAATAAAAAAGATATATTTTTATTTATAGAATTAATTTTATTCTTTTGTATATATGAATTATTTTTAATTTGAATCATAATTTTTGATAAATTAAAATATTTACTTTAGTAAATATATTATCACACAATTATAGATAAAAAATATTATTATATTTTTTTTCTTCATTTACTAAATGTATTTTTTTTAAAATATAATTTCTCATATTAGATATTTTATGGAAACTTTGAGAAAACTTTTTTTAATAAATATTAATTAAGTTTTATTTATCATAAAAAATTATTTATTAATATTAATACTAATTAAATAAAAAATGAAAATATTTCTTTTTCCAATAATAATAATTATTTTCCTTTTAATAATTATACTTATTTTTTATTATATTATTTTTTTATTTTTAAATCAAAAAGAAAAATTTATTCATCAGATTTAGAGGATAATAATTAAAAAAAATTAAATAAATAATATTATTAATTATTTATGTTAAATTATTATTTTTTTTTAATAATATAATTGTTGTTTAAATTATTTATTGATTTAAACTTTCCAAGAATTTTTCATTTTTTTTTTTGTTATTACTTGAAATATAATCATAATTTTCTTCTAATTCATTTACTCTTATTTTTCTTGGTTTTAATTTATAATATTTATAAAAACAATAACCAAAAAATAAGACTAAAATAACTAAAATAATGTTAAAAATAATTAAAAAAGGAAAATTCTTTTTTTTATTTTCATAAATTCCAATTACTTTTTTATCTTGATTAAATACTAATAAATATTTTTTTAAAAATAATTCTCCAAAAACCCAATTATTATCTTTTTCATTATTTGAAATTAAATTTTTAAAAATAATTTGAAAATATAGTTTTTCTTCAAATTCTATCCATAGATCTTTATAATTAAATTCAAAAGAAGAATTATAAATTTTATTGATAAATTTTATTGTTTTTAATTTTGAAATGTCTACATTTTTATCACAATAATAAAATTTATATTTTTTATCTTCAAAAAAATCCATTTGACATTTATTATTATTTTTATCTATAAAATTACTTTTAAAATATTGGTTATAATTTTCACTTCCAATAATTCCTTTAATATCAATTTTAATTTCAATAAAATATTTTTCATTAATTTTCTTATCATCAAAATAAATTTCATCTATTGAAAATTTCCATAAAAATTCATTATTTTTAATATTAAGTTTAATTAACTTTAATAATTTTTCATCATAATTTTTATCAATTTCATGTGGATAATTTCCAATAATTAAATTTCCATTTTCATCATTTTCATTAAATTTAAAATAAAAATTATAAGATTCAATAATTTTATTTTTTTTTAATAAATAAATAAATTGTTGTTCACTAAATCTTCTAGAATAAAATGTTAAACCAAAAATATTATTATCCATTTGAGATTCTATTGAATTATTATTTATTAATAAAAATGAAATTTTTATTTTTTCATTTTTAATATTAAAAATATCATTTGAAATACATGCTTCAAAATTTCCTTTATAAAAATATAAATCACATTCTTCTTCTTTATTATATGTATTTGATTTTATTTCATTGTATTTTCCTTTATTCTTATTTCCTAATATACTTATTGGAAATTCATCTAGTTTAATATAAAATGGAATTATTTGATATGGCGTTCCTATTTCAATTAATGTTGTAATATTATTTTTTGAAAAATAGGAATAAAAATTTTTTTTTTCTTTTATTGTTTCTTTTTTAAATGGAATAATTAATGGTGATTGTTTTGTTATATGAAAAAATAAAAATAATTGTATTAACATATTTATAAAGGTTTTAATTTAGAATAAAATATAATATAATAAAATTTATTTTATATTAAGATTATTAAAAATATAAAAAAAATTGAAAATTAAAATACATAAAATAAAAAGACCATAAATTAAAATAAAACATAATTTAAAATTCTTTAAACTATTTCTATTAGAAATAGTATTATTAATCTAATTATTAATATTATTTGAATATAAATTATATGAATTAAAATAAATAGTTTTTATTATTCTATATACTCTTTTTATATTTTTCTTTATTATTGATTAATTAATAAATTGAATAAATTCAATTGATTTTTTTTGAACACATTTTATTATAAAATTCTTTATTTTTATTTCCATAAGGAAGACAATATAAATAAATAGGTCCAAAAAATAATATTTTCCAATCCATTTTTCAACAATTGGTTTTTTATTTCTATTTTTTATCTTTCTCTTATTCTTAATTTAAAAATTTATTATTTATTACCTTATTTATTCCTTTTTCTTTTATTCTTTATTTAATAAAAACTTTTTTTATATAATATATTAGATACTATTTCAAAATTATTAATTGAATTTTTATATTTTCCATTTAAATTATTTTCAAATTAATAAATATTTGAAAAAATTTTTTAAAAATAAATTAAACATAATTAGTTAAACATATATTTAATATTCAAATATCTAAATGGTTAATCTTTCCATAATTTAATTGAATAATCTTCTGAGCCAGAAGCAATAATTTCATTATCTAATTCAATACATGAATAAATATTACTACTGTGAGCGTTTTCATTTTCAACAATTTTAACTAAATTCAAATTTTCATATTTATATTTTACAAGAGAATGTTTCCCATTTTCATTAATAATTGAACATAAAAATAAACCATCTAAACATTCATTAATACACCAAATTGTTTTTGGTCCAATAATATTTTTAATAATTTGATGTTTTGGAATATTAATTAAATAAAATCCTTTTGAATTAATTCCTCCAACACATAAAATATTATCTTCTAATAAAATCATATTTTGAGGAAACCATTCAGTTTCAATCTCTTTTATTATTGAAATATATGAATAATTATTTAAATTCCAAAATTTTAAACATTTTTCACTAATTGATGAAGTTACAAATTCATATTCATTTAATTTTAAAATATTACAATATGATGTTGAATTTTGGAAAAAAATGTTACAAATACATTCAAATTTATTTTCATTATTTAATTTCCAAACAATCATTTTTTTATCATATCCCATTGAAATTAATTCATTTTTATGTATTTCAATTACTTTATAAATTGCAGTATTATGTCCTTCTAATATTTGATCTATTTGATATTTATCTATTCCTATTAATTTAATTATTTTCATTGTTTTATCACTAGAACATGTAATTATTCTTCCATCAATTAATTGAGTAAATGTATAAATTGGATTTGTATTTTCTTTAATAGATAATTGAAGTTCAAATGAATCTTTATCATATATATTTAATGAATTATCATATGAACAAGAAATTAATCTCCCATCATTTAATTTAGATACAAGATATACATAATGTTTATGATTATTTAATGTTTTAAAATTATTTTGTAATGAATTTGATTTAATATTTGGTAAATCATGAAGAAAAGAAATATATTTATTACTTTCATTATAAATTCTTTCAAATAATTCTATTTTTAATTTAAACATTTTTTCTGCATTCTTTATGTTTTTAATTATATGATAATTCAAATTATTTAAACTTTGTTCATATTGATAAGTCGATATTAATAATCTAATCAATTTAATTTCTAATTCATTTAATTTTTTCAATTTATCAATTTCTAATATAATTTTTTGTTTTATTTCTTCTAAATATTCATATTTATTTTCTAAATTC
>JAEEGL015075820.1_pt1 | contig 17536 bp, 15 predicted proteins | sample 9134231 | NCBI WGS metagenome assembly JAEEGL01 (sample SAMN16246548, study PRJNA631951) | gut metagenome | biome: gut microbiome; feature: rumen; material: fiber-attached | host: Bos | place: Iran: Karaj | collected 2018-10 | reverse complement strand
TGTCTTCATTATTATCATTCATGGTCGTAATAAGAATCTCAATGCTTCTCATATAATATATTGCCGCATCACTATATACAAGAATATCACCATATGAAATATTCTCTAACATTCTAAAAATAAAATAGGGTTTCCAAAGCCAATATCCATTTCCCCTTTTTTGCGTTAGAATCTCCTGATTCTGTTTATAGAATACTTCATCTATATCTTCAGGTCCAAACCAAATTGCGTTATCAGCTTTCCCTTGTCTTATTGCAGTTTGAACACATAGTTTTGCAGCATTTTTGTATGCGTTATTAGCATAGGTTATTGCATTAATCCTATATTGCTTTCCTTTTTGTTGTGTTCCAGATAAGTTAAACATTATCTTCTAGCCTTTTTTCATTTGATAATTCAAAATAACTAACTTAATTATTCATTCTCTTCTATCTCTTATAAATCTGTTCTCTGAATTCTCAAAAAAATAACCTCAATTCTCTTTTTACAATTTCTTCGCATCTGACTATAATACTTTTACAATCGCATTAACAAGCGCAAGTATTTCTTGTTATCATGGCTGAATATCATACTCGCGTCCTTCTATATGAGCTTATACAAATCTATTCAAGTTAATTCAAGTGTCTTTATAATACCGAGTATAGAAAAACTCTATTAATTCATCAGCACCTCTAGATGTTTCTTTTGCCATAAAGTCACTCTTACGTCATATCAATTCTATATCTCCAAATTACACGAGCAGGACCTTAATCTCCGTTTAATAAATCAAGTTTGTGCCGTTTTTATCATTCATGTTTTTTCGGTTTAATTGAAATTATAATATACAAGTGCACGAAATATTCAATATTAACGAAACAGAACTCCATTATTTCTTTATAGATCCCCAACACATATCTGGAGCATATTTTTTTCAATATCTATAAGTGGCATATCTTTTATAATATACTGTTTGTTCGCAATCCCAGATACCATGGAGAGCGATCCATCACTATTCCTTGACTCACGATATTTTTGGATTGGCATTTCAATACTTGATATGTCAAATCTAATGTACTTTACTAAATCATTTCTAACAAAGAAAGCATTATTGGCATTGCTATTAATTCCAACCAATGTATATCCTCTATCTTCCGCCTCCTTTTTCATAGCCATTAACGAGGCTCCCCAATAAAGATTGGAAAAATGTGCTTCTGTTCTATAAAAGTTTTCCTCATATGGGATAGTTACAGCTTTATCATATCCAAACACAGCATTATATTCACAAATAAGTATTCTCGGCTTATAATACTCAATATTATGTAAAATCCAATAATCATTCCCATCTACGTCAATACTAAGAATGCCTAAATCCTCATCAAAGCCACTTTGTCTCAATAATGGATTTATGTTTTCTTTGGTTATAAAAGCGCACACTGCATAAAGATCATATTTCCAATACCAGCCTGTATTCTTCACGTGTTCGATAGCTTCTTCACTGCCGTCAATAATCATTCCTGACCAATTGTTATTCATAAGCAAGAATCTTGTGTTTGACTGCTCATAATCCTCAACGCCAAATTCAATAAAGGTTTTATTTGTTATAGGAATATGCTTTATCAACCATTGTATTATTCCATCTTCTCCCCATTGTGAGTACACCTGGAATTCCGCATCATTTAGAGATGCTATTTCATCAGGCTGGACAAAGCAAAGTATTCTCCCATTTTGAAGTTTTAATTCATCTGTCTGTGCTCGCAAACCAGAATAGATTGGCGAATTGAAATAATATAAAACTCTCTCTTTTATTAGTCTAAACATGTATAAGCACAAGATGCATTTAGTTTATCGCATCTATCTTCCTTTCTATTTTTTTCTTATCTCCCACTGCATATCAACTATCGAATCTTTAAAAATGGGATCTTCCAAAATCATTCTCAATTCATCTTTCATATTACCTTCGCCATCAAACATACAAACATCTTTAAATTCAGCCTCTGAATAGGTTCCCACATTCCATATTGTTGAAAAATATACTGCATCAAACCCCATCTCCTTACCATAAATAGTGAAATCCTTCATTTCTTTATAGTTTTCCTTCTGTACCACCATCTTTATTTCCACCCATGATACTTTACCAGATTTTCTTAGCGCTGACAGAAAGCTCATATTATCCATCAATTTCCTCCAATTCCCCCCGCGCAACTTTTTATATGTAGGTTCAGTTATAGCATCCATAGAAACTGAGATGCGAATATCATCATACTTTCCATCCAACGAATTCCAAATATCCTTATTAAATAAAGTTCCATTTGTCATTATAGAAACGCTATTTCGTTTTTCGCTATTTGCAAATAATACACTTTTATAATGTTCCGAAAGAAATGATTCACCATCTCCTCCTATGGTAAGCTTTTTACATTTATCAATCCATTTAGACTTTAACAATTTCTCTGAACATAGAGTTAAATTTCTCTCATGGAAATCAGGGTTTTTTGTATAATGTGTTTTTCTACATGATGGACAGTTTAAGTTGCAAACATGATCATAAGCTAAAAGGATATCCGGATACTCAAAAACATTTCTATTATTTCTTGGTAATAATTCCATTTGATCAAGATTAGTTTTAAGCTCTCGGCACAATGATCTATCACAAAATGTATAAGTATGATTTACTACTGTCAATCTTATTATTCTTGCTATTGCTGAATTCCAAATATCGTTGGGCGAGGAAGCAGATAAACTACCCACACAAATATCTAGGAATTCTGGACAAGAACATATTCTACATGTACCAAATTGTCCGATCCAAATTAACTCATTCGGCAAGTTACAATTACTAGGAGACTGTCTTTCATCATAATACGTTGAAGCGAACAATATCGATAAGGTATTCATCGTTTCTAATTCTTGCATAGTCCCAATTTTCATTCCAATTCCGTGTTTATCAAGAATTTTCGCTCTTTCGGTTTCATTCATAACATATATTGTTCCTTTATCAGAAACATTATGAATATCAAACAGAAGTCGGTGTCTTGCAATAGAATGTATCAAATCTGCCAATGCATAAAACTTATATTTTATGCGAGTCCAGTTTGAGTCAGTTAGATATGTCGCAGATATTCTTCTCATATACTCTGTAAGATAAGTGCTGTTTAATCTTGCAGAAATATGATTGTTCATCAACAAATGATGCCGTATCATGTAATCTTTCGTTAATAAAGCTTTAATATCATTCCAATTCTCACCATATAAATATACTTTATCTTCACTATATGTATCCAATAGTGGGAAAAAAACTTCGGCTTCCACGTAATCAATTTTATATTTCAAGCCTTGATCATTTAAATAACGTCGCCCCCCCCAATATTTTTAGTGCATAATATAACATATTCGTTATAAGATAATAATTCTTTATCGATTTTTTCATCTACACAAATACACTTATAACTAACGCTTGGAAACGCATACATAAAATCCTTAACAAGTTTATATGCAAACTCTCCAAAACCATAGAGTATTATTGGTCTGCTTAAAATCTCTTTTAAATTTCTCTTTTTATACATATATACTAATATCCTTATAATATGCTGTTAATATTTGACTTGTACCTCAAAATATGTTTTCGAAAATCAGCATCAAAAACTATCCCTGTATCTTCCACTATTTCAGAAACATCGCCAACCAAATACATTACCTCACTCTCAGCATATGAGCGTTTCCCAATCCCTTCAATCAGACGTGAATAATCATATACATCAGCTATAGTCTGTATGTATTCTTTGAGAGGCTTCCCTATTCCAGATGCAATACTGTATTTCTTTATCGGCTTACCCTTAAGCGCAATTAGTCTTAACGCTTTTGCAACATCATCAACATATACATAATCCCATATTTGTTCAGCTGGAGTAAAAGATATACTCTTATTGTTTATACAAGCATCTATACACATAGATACTAGCGTATTGGGTCTGTCATATGGTCCATATGCGCTCAATAACCTAGGCCAATAAAACGATATTCCCAATTCCTTGCTTAACATACAACATTTATCATATGTTTCACACTTTGCTTCAGCATAAGCAGTAATCGGATTGTCTATAGTATTTGAATTGATAGGATTTTGTACTATTCCACATTCTGCTTGAGATCCAATAGCAATAAACTTCTTGCAGCCAAGTGTCTTAGCCACCTTCATCGCGTTCAGTGTATATTCAACATTTTTCTTTTGGCCTGAAAAATTATATCTTGGATTTTCAAAATCGCTGCTCCATGCTATGTGATAGAAAGTTTCTATGAATTCTTGTTTATCATCAAATACTATTCTCCCAATAATCTGCTTATATATATCAGCAAAATTTGACAATTCACTTTCAATAATTCGAATATATTCATCCGAAAAATTATCTATTATTCCCTTTCGACTACTGGCTGGTCGTACTATTGCATAGATTCCGTATCCTGCTGTTCTCAATTCTTTAATTAATGATATACCAATAAAACTTGTGGCCCCATCAACAATCGCAAATTCTACATTATCACTTTTATACTTTCTCACCCAATCAAACATCCTATCTGTACATATATAAGAATCGTTTCAACCCACATTACTCATCGCTATTCTTTTCATAATTTAATTAATCTCAACTTTTTTTATTCCCTGAATGGCAGGTTTTATAAAATGTGTTCCATCGCCTATTCCATTACAATACCTACAACCTTCTAAATAACTAATATTCATCAAATTAATAATAGCATCTCGTAGATCATTTTCTTTATCACGTATATTTACAGCATCATAATCTCGTGTATTGATAAATCCTAGTTTATTTAAGTGAGCGATATGTGCACACCTAAAGAGTTCACCATTATAAAGTAGAAGTGCATATACAAAAGGACAATTTTTGAACATATCTTGCATGTAGTCAATTGAATAGTTATGTTTAACAATAGTACCCATATCTAACCAATCTTCATCATTTACATAGCAAGAAATACTAAACTCCCTACATTTGTCAATTAATTTATCCTTGTTCCTCGCATAAATCCCATAGTTACTAATTCTAACCCTTGCATGCACCCTCATTATCGCCTCTAGAACCTCGTCATTGGGAATTATTGTGCCATTAGTAATAAATGTGATTATTCCAATTTGATTTTTTTGATACAAATAGTCTAGAAGAATACGTAAATCCTTATATAAGAATGGTTCTCCCCCCAGAATTATCAAATCTTCTATTCTTTCCACAGCACTAAATATTTGTTCCATGTCTCTTATGATTTCTTCAACATCAATATCCTTTGGTTTTTCATATAAAGGAATCAAGTGAGAACAATCCCGACATTTCAAAGTACATCGCTGTGTTATAAACAATTCTAAAGAAGGCAGAACAACAGTATCATTCTTTTGCTTCGTAGCATATATCGGATATTTATTCTTAAAATCCTTAGCGATTTCTACCTCATCAGGCGACAAATGACACATTCTCAAATCAAATGCTTCAATTATGCTAACACACTCATATACACTTTCTAAGTCCAATTTATATAATGAATCGCATGCACTCGAAAAAGAACGTGTTAACGCATTAATAACTATATCATTCCTGCTAATACATGATATATCACAAACTGGCACATTATCAATCTGGCTAAATAGCTTGGGATTCTTATCGACAAAAAAAGAAGGTTGTATGTTAAGATTTTTCAAAGCATAGAAAATCACTTTTGCCCCAACGGTAGCTCCGTAGATTACTATTCTTTTAGTTTTATCATAATTTCTATAGTTAAAAGAACTCAACTCCATAAATTCCTTGACCTATACACAATAGTATTCCATCTCGGTCGATACATTCGGTGCATGACTGACGAAAATCCTATATGATTTATCTATCTCCCATATTGTTTTAGGAATTATCCAAAAATCTTCTATTCTGTGATAACCGGAAATCATGAGTTTAGGATGATTTCTTCTTATCGTATCAGCAGCTCCCTTTATTGCCTCCGCTTCTTCACCTTCTATATCCATTTTAATATACGATATTCTTCGGTCACATAATACAGTGTCAATTGGTACTACATTAATTATTTGAACATTTGTGCCTAAATCGGATGACAGATTAATCGACATATCAAAAGTATCATTACTGTAATGTATTTCTCTTGTTATCTCACAACTACCTATGGCATTATTATAACAGTTTACCAGCTTATTCCATCCGTTATTCTCCACTTTTTCAACAAGTTTTTTGTAACTATCTCTAAATGGCTCAAATGCGTAAATTCTACAATTTTTATTTGTTCTTTTTATATAATATTCAACCGTATCTCCTGTATATGCTCCGCCATCTATTATCCTTTCTCCGGGTAGTATCTTTAAAACGTCTCCATATTCACCAATGCATTTCGAATTCTTATTTGGCACTAGTAACAGTGGATTTCTTTCAGATATTGCTCTATATCTTGAAAGATAATACTCTTCAGATTCTCTATCACCAAGCAATTTAGCGATTTCTTTTACTTCGTTTTCATGCTGAATCAACAATTCACTCTTATAAATACTCTTTTCATACCACTCTGAAGTATACATATACAATCGCTCTGATTTAATATCATAAATATTTATCAGATCTTTAGCGATTTCATATTGATTCTTTATACTTGAAACAATCACGGAATAATCCTTATCAGTCAAGTACTCCTTCATAGCTATTGGAGAAATGATAGTTATACCATCATATAGAGTTCCTTGCTTTCGGCAATCGCCGTCAACCAAAACTATGTTATTATGACCCTTTATTAATTTATATAATTCTTTGAATTGATTACCTATTCCGTAAAGAACTAAATAGTCTCTGTCAAGTATTCGTTCTAATCCTATTTTTTCTCTCATAAATTAGCGTCTCTCTTACTTTGTTATATGCTTATCTGCATAACTTAGTACAAACCGATTAACATTGTATTTTTTGAACATATCTTGAGCCATCGATATAGCTGATCCCGCCGTCACAAATACTACACTCTCTATTCCTTGCAGTGCATCTATACTATCCGCTTTAATTCCATGAAAAACCTTATCCCCTTTTATATCAATGACTTTATCTAGAACAGCATTGGGATAATTTACTGAAATCCATTTATACAGCGATTCCGCCGCTTGCGTTATCCCCCAAACCGAATACTTAACCTTTCTGTCTTTATCCCATTCTTCTGTTATATAGCGAATAAACGCTTCCACGCTATCAATCGTATATTCTCTCCTTTGATCACAATTTAAGAAATAATCACTAAGTTCACATGTCATGTAATATTTTTCATAGGTTTCTAACACTCGTTTCTGGGCATTCAATAGTATTAATCTCTTGATTTTTTCATAATCGCAAGGACTGACATTCCAATCAATTTCTTCTATCTCTGAAGATTTGTAAATACGTAAATATTTCTGTAATAAGTCATATCTAAATGACATATTATCAGCAATAAAAACCACAGGAATGCCAAATGCCAAGCATGGTTGGGCTACATGTATTCGAGATGTAATGACTAATGCCGCGTTATAATAGTATTCGTTGTATTTTTCTTCGGCTTCCTTACGAAAATCTCCGCCACCATACATTATATGTGTTTTTACTATTGATTTTGCTTTAATACTTTGCGGAAGCTTTTCGAAAATCCCATCCTGCAAATCCACAGCAAAAATCTTCTTTGCCCTCTTTGCTTCTGTATCGGATCGCTTGTTAAAAGTAATAGTCAAACACCCTCCATAGTAACAATCTAACCCTGCTCTCAACATTTCTTTATATGTGTGATAGTCTCGGCAACCTATTGGTTGATAGTTCGACATATTAAGACCTTCCACCGCCGAATTATCAATCATACTAACACCCAAAAATACTGGAATTATCTTAGGTGATAAATCGTAATAACCGAAAAGAGGATAATTAATCGGCAGAACAACATACTCTCCTTCATATGTTGACAATTCTGATACATGTATTTTTATAACATCCTCCAGATTGATTCCCATGAATTTGTAGAGATTTTCTATAGCAAATATTTGTGCCCAGTCACCAATGTTGACCATCCCTTTATCTGAATCTAGACATATATTAGCATATTTCACTTTAACATCCTCGTACTAAACCATTGTGTCAATCAAAAACAGCATAAAGAACTGAATCAACTCCAGCATCTTCATACACTCTATATTCAAACCTATAACCTAGATTCCAACTGTTAATCAACAAAATAATATTATAGAAATCCTCAGGTGTATGATATGTACATATAGCTAATCTCGGTTTATACTTTCTTATTGTTTTTTCAGCACCAAGTAGTGCAGCTGTCTCAGCCCCTTCTATGTCCATCTTTATATGGGTGGGAATAATCCCCAAATCATCTATTGCTTTTCCTTTTACAACGGTATCAGATTCTTTAACTATAGATGAAGCAGTTGATCCATCATTTCTAAAGTGCAAATCCTGCTCTTTTTCGCATACCGCAACATTATACAGTTCACAATTAAAATGACGAGTTGATTTATTTATACATTTTTCCAATTCCAAATAATTTGATAAATCTGCCTCAATTCCAATGTATTTCTCTAATACTAACTTGTTTTCATCTATACATGTAATTAGTGATTCATATGTATCACCAACAAATGCACCACAATCCACATATAGCATACTAGGAGTTAAATAGCCTTCTATTGTTTTCTCTAGATACTGATTTTCCTTTTTATCCAAAATTGGTAATACATCATAATTTAACGTTCTTCTAAAACAATCTAATGCATCAAATACTTCAATGCTTCTTTTGTCACATTTACTATCCACTAAAACTCTTCTGGCTTCTTCTACATACCTCTTTCTCTCCATATATCTAGAAATCGGCTCATAATATAAGAACTCAAATGAATCAGGAAACATATCTGCCAATTTTGCATAAGGTATTATTTCACCAAATCCTTCGATTCTTAAGTTTTTCATAACCTTCCGAATATCGCCTGCTGTATTCATAATTGCCACGATAACAGTGGAATCGCTCTTTATAGAATTAGTTAATTGAATTGAATTATACATTAACACTTCACCCAAATCGGAAATAGAAGACTTTAATTCAATTGAGCGATTCAAAAATGCTCTAATGCTAAATCCCTCCTTAACTAATACTTCATGCGCATGTCTTGCTGTTAATCCAGTTCCATATATATATATATTATTATTCATGTGAACACCATTTATCTTCTAAAATCTTTTCAACCATTAAGTTATTCACTAATAGGAGGCCACATATCCTCCAATAGTCCTGAAGTAATGCTTCCATCTTCTTTTACATATGCAAGCACTCTTGGACTAACGCTCTCCATAGAGTCTATATTCAAAACGCACAATAAAGGTGTATCATCCTTCAATAGTTCCGGCAGAACTCTATCTAACTCTACATTATTATTTATAACAGCTGTTTTAAATCCATACGCCTTCGCAATACTCTCTATATCGGGCATCGTAACTCCACTCTTCTCATCACTCGCCACAAATCTACTATCAAAATTCTTCCTCTGAGTTGCTCGAATACTCGCATACCCCCCATTGCACCAAATAAACATTTTGACTGGTAATTTTAGTCGGTGCAAAGTTTCAAGTTCTTGAATATTTAGCTGAAAAGCGCCATCACCATTAATTAATATTGTTCGCTTATGGTCATTCGCCACACATGCTCCTATAGCATATGGTAGGCCAAATCCCATTGATCCCAGACCAGCTGCATTTTTCATTTTCTGACCAAATTTAATTCTCCATGCCTGATATGTTATCTCACCAGCTCCGCCAGAGCTTTCTGGAACTATAATATCATTATCTTTTAAAAGACCGCATAATCTATCTATAAAATAATATGCACTTACACTACCTCTCTTATCTCTGTGCGCTTTTAGAATTACCGGATATTTATTGCGTATATTCTTACAATGCTTCAACCAATCTTCTGTATTAACATTAATTCCTTTAGTCACAATTGCCGAATAAAGCTTCTGTATAAATACACCTGCATCACATATAACCGGAACATCTATATCCATATCCATACGCGCTATTTCATTTGAATCAATATCTACTATAACTTTCTTTGCATTTACACCAAAATGCTTTTCATTAAACGCTGTAATGCTAGTATCTAATCTAGATCCAATTGAAATAAGCAAATCTGCCTCTTGTAATAAAAGATTCGCACCTCTATCTCCCATAATACCTGGATGTCCAACATAAAGAGGATCATTCTCATCAAGAAACTCTATTGCTTTCCACGTTGTTTGAACAGGTATATTCAAACACCTTATTAGTCGATAGAATGGCTCAATTGCATTTGCAAGTTTTATTCCATTCCCTGCTAGAATAAGTGGTTTTTTACTTTGCTTTATTAGAGATACCGTTTCTGTTATAGACTTTTCCAAGCACCCATTGTATATGGTTGTTTCAATGCGAGACGTTGATAACACACTGTCTTCATCCAAAATAGTTGCCTGAATATCTAAAGGGATATCAAGCCATACTGGCCCCATTCTACCAGATGTTGATTTTTCCCAAGCTTCTTCCAAATATATACCAATTTTTTGTGGATTGAGTATTTGAATAGCATACTTTGTAATAGGACGAACCATATCAATAATATTCACTTCCTGTGATCCTATTTGTCTTACAGCACGCGTTCCAACGAGATCACATGATTTAGCTTGTCCCGAAATTACAAACATGGGCGTAGAATCTATCCATGCAGCAGTCACCGCCGTTATTGTATTTGTAGCACCTGGACCGCTTGTTACTAATACGACACCTGGTGTGTTAGTATGTTGAGCATATGACTCAGCTGCTATTGCAGCTCCCTGCTCATGTAAAAAAGAAATATAATCTATCCCAGATGTTCCCAAGGAATCATCTAGGTGCATAGCCCCTCCACCCGGAAGCATAAAAACAGTCTTTACTCCCTTTGCTTTTAGGAATTTAAAAACATAATCTGACAACTTAATACTCATCTTTTTCAATCATTCTCCGTTCAACATATTCAGCCCATATATGACCTATAAAAATATGCATTTCCTGTATCCTAGGTGTATCATTTGAGGGAATTCTTATAATCAAATCATATTTATTGATCAACCGGCATGCTCTACTAGTTAATAGTATTGTATAAAGTCCATTATTACTCGCCTCATCCAAAGCATTTAAGACATTTTTCGACTTGCCACTTGTGCTTATTCCAATCGCCACATCCCCTTTTCTACCTTTCGCTTCAAGTTGTCTTGAAAACACTCTATTATATGAGTAATCATTAGCTATAGCTGTGATAGTTGAGGTATTAACTGTTAACGCCTCAGCGTTCATCGCTTCCCTTTCGTTATAAAATCTGCTTACAAATTCAGTAGCAATATGTTGAGCGTCAGCTGCACTACCTCCGTTTCCAAACAGGTATACCGCTTTTTTATTACAAATGCATTCAAATATCTTATCACCTGCAGATAATATTTCATTCTGTAATGACGAATCTGAAGACAATTGCCTAAATATATCAATATGATTGTTTAATGAGTTTAATAAAATATTCATACAAAACTGTTATTCATAGTTACAACGTCAATAAATGTTCCAATTCCTGCACGCAATTATAACCCCCGCGTGCTTTTAATATAATATCCGCCATGGCTTTTGCTTCAATACTACCATCTTCTGGGCATATTCCAATGCCAGCATACTTAATTGCCTCCGAATCATATTTCCCATCTCCTATATAACAGATTTGTTCAGAAATAAGATTCTCTTTCTTTTCTATTTCGACTAGTCGTTCGAGTTTGTTCTTACATCCTTCAAAATAATAATCCCAAGGAAATCTATTCCTAAAGTAACTTGTAATAGGGGTATTCTCACCTGTAATAGCAGCTAATAAGTAACCACGTTTGTGAAGCGAAAACACTGCATCAATTTCTCTAAGGTTTAATGTTTTGATTTCGTGACCAGTATGATCAATATAGATACGTCCATCGGTAAGCACTCCATCTATATCAAAAACAATTAACCTAATCTTACTTATTCTATTTCGAAATTTCTTATAGCTATTCAAATTAATAACCTCTAAGTTTCTTTCGTATAATGAGTTCTCCGTCTGTTATTCTCTTTACACCATCCCCCATAATATTGGGGATATTCCTTATATCATTAACTAATCTCTCTAAATCCTGTACCGAAAGAGATGCTGCTTGATCAGAACCATACATAGCTCTATCTAACGTTATATGCCGTTCTATTGAGGTTGCGCCTATACATGCAGCTGCATACGAAACCGTTCTTCCCGTTTCATGTCCTGAATATCCGACCTTGCACCCATACCTTTCTTTCATAATTGGTATTATACTTAAATTAGCATCTGCATTATTCATCGGATAAGTGCTGTTACAATGCATCAACTCAAATGGACACTTCTTATTTCTAAAAACATTAACAGCATAATCTATTTCCTCCCAAGTGCTCATCCCAGTTCCGATAAATGTATATTTACCTTCATCTGCAACCATATTCAAAATATCATCATTTACTAACAAAGCCGACGCTATTTTGTTATATTTTAGATCATACTGTCTCAAAAACTCCTGGGACTCAACGTCCCATGCAGAAGCGAACCAATTTATATTCTTCTTCTTGCAATACTTATCTATTGCATCATATTCCTCTTTGCCAAATTCCAAGCCGTATTTCTGCTCACGGTTTGTGGTCCCCCATGGACTCTCTCTATATTTATCCAATTCCTCTTTCGAATAAACTTTATCAACCGTTCTCTTTTGGAATTTAACAGCATCACATCCGCATCTCGCTGCCCAATCAATAAGCATCTTTGCAATATCAAGACTCCCATTATGATTAATTCCTATTTCTGCTGTTATAAATACTTGTTCTCTCATATCACTCATCCTTAAATATTTAAAAAAACACTGAATTATTATAATCTTCACATATCACCACTTCACGGTATTTCCCACCGTTAAGCATTAAAGCACCTACTGTTCCACTACACTTTACCGCTATCAAGTAATCACACATGGATGCAGCTAAACATTCCTTCATATAGCAATATATATCAGAATTATATTGATCATATCCAACACCTCCAATTCGAAGCATCGATTTATATAAATCTCCAGATGATTCATTAATCTTTTTATTAATTTCCAGACATTTTTTATAACTTCTTCGGGTTCTATCAACAACTATAATACTCTCGCCGAATTCCTTTTCAAACGTAGTTACTGTCTCGGACATCATTGTAGAAACAAAACATTTTTCTATCTCCCATTCATTCATTTTAATTTTCAATAAAGCAATAATACTCTCAATGTCAGGAACACATGGTTCATGTTTGAAAATCTCATCATTCATTTTTCCATTGTATGTTTTATGGCTTCTCTTGGAAAAAGATTCTCGCATTATTACCCCTACAGTCTTGCCTTTAATAAATCTATCTATTACTTCACATTTGACTTCGTTTACGAATGAATCACTAAATTTAAAATGTTTATAAAATACTGAACTAGTTCTCTTGTAATAATCTCTCCATCCTAAATCATTCTTAATTCGTATACTAAAATCGGTAGGGGAATTGTTAAGAAATACCGCTATTTTATTTGATTTTTTTTGAATGGCATAATCATCGACAAGTACCCACAGCTTTCCTTTTAAGTCCTTAGTTTTTACATCATTCACAAAAATTCTGTTTAAAATATCATTGTCTCCAACTTCATTGTTTTCGATACAGTCTACATACTCATAATCCAAAACTGGGATATATCCTTTTTCTGACAACCATTCAGCAGAAAACAGATATAAGTTTATTACAGAAAAAAGACCATGTAGTGGATAATCCATTCTTATAACAACATATTTCTCTTTTGCATTTCTATTTTTCCTTAAAAAGAATACATCTTTATAATCATTTTCTTTTTTTTCAGCTTTTGTGTTCTTTATTCTTATAGCAACTTGTCTTTCGTAGGACAAGTGGTGGAATATGTAAGCTTTTACTTCAGAAATATCCATTTTAAATAAATATCACTTTCTGCCTATCACTTCGTCTTTTGACCTTAATATCGCCTTACCAGATTTAATCTCATAAACCTTATCGCAATTTGCTATTGTGGATAATCTATGAGCAATGATTATCAGTGTAATCTGACCTTGCAATTCATTTATAGCATCCATTATTGAATCTTCCGTATCATTGTCCAATGCTGATGTTGCCTCATCAAGTACTAATATATCTGGATTATGATATAACGCCCTTGCGATTGCCACTCTCTGCCTCTGACCTCCGGAAAGACGTACACCTCGTTCACCGAGAAAAGTGTCTATACCATCCTTCAAATTGTTAACTACTTTAGACAGTTGCGCTTTTTCAATAACACTATTCAATCTACTCTCATCGCAATCCTTCTCTTCTATGCCAAATAAGATATTGTTTTTTAACGAATCATCAATCAGATAAACATTTTGCGGAACATAACCTATCATCCTATTCCATTTAGTTTCCTCATCATATATATCTTTTCCATCAACTCTTATATCACCACTTTGTGGTTGATACAACCCTAATATCACATCTGCAAGCGTTGTCTTGCCAGCGCCAGATTCTCCAATTATCCCTATTGCTTCTCCTTTTTTGATATCTAAGCTTACTCCATCGAGAACAAACTGTGCATCATCAGAATATCTCCACTTGATATCATCAATTCTTAATTCCTCTTTGAAATGTACATTTAACAAATTTACTGAATAATCTATATTGCTTTCTGAGATATCATCTGTTTTTATATTATCAAGAACGATATTATTATACGCACAATTGAGCATCTCTCGATTGTACACTAATGCGTTCATACTGTTTGATATGCTAGTAATCGACGGTAAAACCCTCATTGCTGCCATGGCTAACGCAGCAAACTGAGCCACAAGAACTTCTGAATTGTCAGATCTAAGATACGAAACATAAACAACAGCAATTAAACCTGTAATGAACAGCGTCTCCGTTAATCTTGAAGGTAACATAGACAATGAAGTATATACTACATTGTAATGATATGCTTTGTCAGATGCTCCAGCGAATCTCTTAACAAATGTATTTTGTCTTCGCATCACATCTATCTCTTTGATTCCACAAAAGGCCTCATTTGCATACTGTGCCTTTTTTATATATGCCAACCTAGTTTGAACGCCGCCTTCTACAATTTTTTTTCTTAATATCTGAATCATCAATAAGGATATGCCGACAGCCATAATCCCAAGACTAACCGCAATTATTGGATTGACAATTATCAAAATTACGCCGATTGCAAGGCAAGTAAGCGTTTCATTAAATAGTGCAATAAAAGCTTCTGAAGTTGCCGCCACAGCTCCAATATCTGATGAAACCCCTCTTCCGAGTTCAGCTGTGTTATGATTTAAGAAGAATATATATGGTCTATATATATATTTCTTGAACATACTTACCGATAATTCATTCTCTATTCTATTCCTATATACGCTCTTATATCTGCCAAACCATAGAATATACGCATTTTTAAGGACGTAAACCGCTATTACTCCAAGCGAAACCAGTGCAACAACTCCATTAACAGATTCTACGCCCAAAAAGGTAACCATATAAGCAACTTTTTCATTTTCAAGTAACGTCTCCGGTTGCAGAATGGCAAGAACAAGCGGCAACATTGCACTTATTCCCAACATTTCTACCAACGCACTAATGATTGAAAGGAAAGCAATAATTATAGCTTTTCTTTTATTCTCACCAGATAAGATGCTGTTAAGTTGTTTATACATCAAAATAAAAGTCTTTACATTCTGCATATTCTATCTTCAATGATTAATACCAAAAATTAATTATACCAAATTTCATCTTAACAAATCAATAACACAGTCACTTATGTATTCTCGCTGTTCTCTATTAACAGTTAAACCGCTTGGAACATAAAATCCATATTTACTCAATTTCTCTGAAACTGGATACTTTTCCCCTGAAAACAAGCCCATTTTTCTAAAAACAGGTTGCATATGCATGGGATAAAAAAACGCTCTGCACCCAATACCGTGCTCAGCTAATCTACTAATCATGCTTTCTGCATCAAAACCCAAATCTTCATTTAATACTATCCCAAATACCCAATATATATTTTCAGCATAAGAAGTCTTAGCCACTGGAAGACTAATTCCTTCCACATTTTTAAGCATCTCCTGATAGTGTCTTCCCAATTCCTTCTTAAGCTTAAGATGCTCTTCTATTTTTTCAAGTTGCGCTACACCTACAGCCGCCTGAATGTTAGACATTCTAAAATTGTAACCCAGTTCTTCGTGATGAAATCTCTTTCCCGGTACATGGCATAAATTTCTAAATGATTCGCTACGCTCTTTCAGCAATTCATCATCTGTAAGCACCATGCCACCCTCACCAGTTGTTATATGCTTATTTGGATAAAAGCTCATGGCTGTTATTATTCCAAAACTGCCACACTTTTTCCCTTTATACTCCAATCCGTGCGCTTCAGCCGCATCTTCTATTATGAATAAATTATTTCTATCAGCAATATCTAGAACAATATCCATGTCTACCGGTAATCCATATAAATGAACAACCATGATAGCTTTAGTTTTTTTTGTAATCTTTTCTTCTATCTTAGTTACATCCATATTCCACGTATCAGGATCTGCATCGATAAGTACCGGCTTGATTCCTTTGCGCACTAATGCAGCGGCACAAGATATAATAGTAAATGTAGGCATGATAACCTCATCACCCTCTTTTAATCCAAGCGACTCAACACATAAATCTAGCGCTACTGACCCATTGCATACAGCTACACCATATTTTCTTCCAACATAACTGGCTACACCCTCTTCAAGTTTCCTGACGAACGGCCCCTCAGAGGATATCCAGCCCGTATCTATACATTCGTTTAGATATTTCTTTTCATTTCCATTCAACAATGGGGTATTAACAGGTATAAAATTCATAATCTATTTCCCTTCAATTTTCCTAGCCACAAAATATGCCGTCCAACTATTATATGACACTTTTTGTAATGAATTACAGTCAAAGCATCCTAATAGTTCAAATCCGTTCTGATTAAGCATAAGTTCTACCTCAGGCGTAAAAAAGTATCTCATGCTGTGAGTCTCACTTAGCTGTTTTACAGACTCGCTTTTTTTATCAATAACTAATACATCGTAATTTACATCTACCACATTCCTTTCTGGGTACATCTTAGGAAGTGCATGTCTTATAAAGATACTTGCATCATCTTCAATTTTTTTAACTCTTACGACCGGTTTGTCACTTAATACCCCCGGTCCATACCAACAGTCAAATATTAGTAATCCGTTATCTCTAAGTTCCTTGTTAGCAGTAAGAAATGCATTTATAATATCATCATTTGAAGTCTGATAGCTCATAACATGAAATAGCGATGTGCAGATATCATACACTTCTCCATCCGAATAGGTTCTTATATCCCCAACCTCAAATTGCATATCTT
>JAEEGL012943327.1_pt1 | contig 17536 bp, 15 predicted proteins | sample 9134231 | NCBI WGS metagenome assembly JAEEGL01 (sample SAMN16246548, study PRJNA631951) | gut metagenome | biome: gut microbiome; feature: rumen; material: fiber-attached | host: Bos | place: Iran: Karaj | collected 2018-10 | reverse complement strand
TCGCCTAATGCACTTGCAAACATTGCTCTCTCCTTTTTCGTGTGTGAAATGCCCGTCTAAGAGCGCTCCCGGTGAGCCGGGCCGCCTGTCTTACTTCGAGAATTCCTGAAGGCCTTCGATCGCGTAAGCGCGGACGGGGCAGGAATCCAGGCCGATGATCGGAAGCGGGGCGTAGCTGATGAAGAAGGTATCGGTCTTCAAGAGTTCCAGGTTCTGAAGCACTTCGAGGAAGGTGCGGTTCACCGCCATGAGAATGTCATGGAAAGGCTTCACGTGCTCTTCGCAGTCTTCGATCGAGACGCCGTCGCCAAAGCCGACGCTCTGGGCGCCGCGGTCCGCAAGCCACTGGGCCGTCTCGCCGTTGACATAGAGGCGATGATCGTCCGGTCCGTTTGTCGCAGGTGTGAAGGGCGGGAACTTGTAGGGGCTGTCCAGGATAATGGTATCGCCGGGGCGCATCCTGTCGCCGAGCTTTTCTTCAAGCGCCTTTGCGGTCACAAGACCGTTCGGCTCGACATTGTCCATATTGACCACGAGGCAGCGGCCCATGAACTGGTTGAGCGGCAGTTCCGCGACGCTCGGCCAGTCATTGTCATGATGGTAAGGGCACTCGCAGTGCGTGCCAAGGTGGCTCGTCAGATCCATGATCGTATGGAAATCCGGGATCGCTCCGCCGGTGTTGAAACGCCACAGACGGCAGCGCCGGCTCTCCGTGGACGGATCAAGGACCTTGGTCAGATCCACGATATGAAGGTTCCCCATCATGTATTCCTTCGGGGGAAGCTTTTCGGGGCGGCGGCTCGGATAACCCGCAGTCCAATTGTATTCAGACATCTCCTGTCCTCCTTATGTTATGCTTCGGGCTTCTCTTTGGAAGCCGCTGTTTTCGCTTTCGCGCTCCTTTTGGAAGCCGCTGTTTTCGCTTTCGCGCTCCTTTCGGAAGCCGCTGTTTTCGCTTTCGCGCTCCCTTTGGAAGCGCACTCTCCGGCCGTCTCTATGAGGCGCCTTAGTTCTCGCCCTGATACAGCCTGTTCTTGTCCTCCAGCGCGTGGATCAGCGTCACGACAAATTCGGTCGCGGGGACCGGGATGCCAAGGCGATGCGCCACATTGACGACCGATCCGGAGATCGTGTCGACTTCTGTGCGCCGTCCGTCGCGGATGTCCGCGTAGATGGAGGTATATGCATGATTCGCATTCTCGACGAGCGTACGCACGTCGGAAACGATTTTTTCCTCGTCAAATGAAAGTCCGTCCGCGTTTGCGACCCGGACCGCTTCGCGGGCCAGCTGCTCCACCAGCTTCCAGGCATTCTCGCTGTCCTTCAGGAAGTCGAGGCTGGTCTGCAGGATCGCGGTCATCGCGCTCGCGGAAACATTGGTGAACATCTTGTTCCAGATCGAGGCGCGTACTTCGTCCGAGACCGAGGTCTCGAAGCCGCAGGCGGTAAATGTGTCGGCGATGGGCTGAAGCACGCTGCTTCCGCCGTCCAGAAGGCCGATCGTACTGTGGCCTCCGCCGCCGTGATTGATATGGCCCATCCCGAGGATGGAGCTGTTGTGTTTCGTCGTGCCGATGATGACATGTTTGCGGTCGGCAAACTCCAGAAGAAGCTGCTCATGGCCTGCGCCGTTCTGAAGCGTCATGATGTAGGTGTCCGGACCGATGAGTCCGCGGTTCGCCTCTAAAGCGCTCCTGGAGAACATGGCCTTCACGAAGACGACGACCAGGTCCATGGTCCCCAGATCCTTCGTATCGATGACAGCGGTCGGATGGTAGAGCCCTTCGCCGTCCTTCTCTTTGATCTTGACACCGTTTTCGTTGATGTAATCAACAACGGCGGGATTCACGTCGACCATCCAGACGTCATTTTCTTTGGAGAGGTACCCCCCAAAAAGGGAACCCATGGCGCCTGCGCCCAAAATCGTAATCCTCATGCTGCTCTCCTTCTGTCAAATGAATTCGACGTGATCAGAACAGGTCTACCCAGACCGGTTCTTTCCGACGGGCCCTGCCCCGTCGGGACAGGGCCCTTTTTTGTTTACTGAAGCTTAACGTTGGTCCATTCGGATCAATCGACCGGATGCATTGCCCAGACGTTCGGCCAGCAGTGAGCGTCGTACTTCATTCCGGTCAGGCCATTTGCCCAGGCATCCGGAAGGAGGACGCAGTCGACTGTGGTGACAACATAGTGGTCCGCGCAGAACTGCTGGACCTTGTTGTAGGCTTCCTTGCGGGCATCGCCGGAGGCCGCCTTCGCAGCGTCGATGAGGTCATAGAGTTCCTGCTCGTGCTCGCCGACATAAGCGTTCCAGGAAGTCGGGACACGGTTGTCGACCAGGTTCAGCATACGGGTGGTATCCCAGAGATCGTTCTCGCCGAAGCCGATCGTGGAATCGCCCTTGAACAGATGCTCGAAGAGGACCGTTGCGAAATCCGCTTCTTCAATTTTGATCGTGATGCCGATCTCGCCCAGATAGAACTGAAGAAGTTCGACCTGAGATTTGTCGCTTCCGGCGATATGCCACAGCGTGAAGGTCAGATCTTTATCCGTCCAGCCGTTCTTTGCCTTCGCTTCGGCAAGAGCAGCCTTCGCGACATCAAGATCCTGGGAGAAGTTCTCGCACTCATAGTAATACGGAGAAGTCTGGCCGGTCAGCGGCGACTTGGAATAAGAGCCCTTGCCCTGATGATAGGCGTCTGCCAGCGCGTTCTTGTCGATCGCGTAGAAAATGGCCTTGCGGACCAATTCGTCTGCGAGCGCGGGGTTGTTGCGCATATTGATGGCCAGCGGCTGAGCAACATTCTCTTCGTAAGGATTGACCGTCAGGCCTTTGCTTTCCATTTCAGCGATCTGCTTGACCGGAAGGTTGTAGCTGACGTCGATCGTGCCGGCCTCAAGTGCGGAAACACGCGCTGCCGGATCGCCAATGAAGTAGTACTCGATCTTGGCGAAGTAGGGCATATTCTCCTTGTCCCAGTAATTCTCGTTGCGGACGACGGTGATATGATCGCCGTCCTTCCACTCCTTCAGGATGTAGGGGCCGGTGCCGATCGGATTTCTCACCCATTCGGCTTCTGCCTTCTCCTGACCCTTGGCATCGACATCCGCCTTAAATGCGGACCAGTCGAAAACGGTGTAATAGTCACAGCCAAGGCAGTCGATCAGGTTCGGGTAAGGCTGCGAAAGCGTGATGAGAACATGCGTGTCATCTTCGACGACGAAATTGTCCGGATCAAACATGACCGTATAGTTCGCATGGTTCACGCAGGAATACCTGAGGGATTCCGTAACGTCTTCGCCGACCATCTTCTCGCCGTTTGAGAAATAAACGTCGTCACGAAGCGTGAAGCGGATCTTCGTGTAATCGTCGCCGACCCACTCCCAGCTCGTCGCAAGGCTCGGGTTTGCTTTCTTCGCCTCATCATCCCACTCAACAAGATAGTTGAAGAGGGAGCTGTTGACACGGTTGTCCGACTTGTTCTGCTGCTTTGCGGCAAACAGAGAATCCGGCTCGCCGTCGACGCCGACCCTAAGGGTGTCGCCCCATTCCTTCTTCGGCGGATCCGTCTCGGTGTTGTCCTTACCCGAGCAGGCAGCCAGCGAAAGGACCATCAGCACGGACAGAACAATTGCAAAAAACTTCTTCATGGTTTTTCCTCCTTTGAATTATATGCCAACTGCATCCTGAATGCAGAAGGAACCATTTTTTGGATCACCCGATGGTCTGGATCTCTTCCGCGCGGTGGCATGCGCAGAAGTGGCCCGGCTTCAGCTCGCGAAGTTCCGGAGTCGGCTTCTTTAAGCACTCTTCCGTGCAGTAATCGCAGCGCCCCGCGAAGCGGCAGCAGTCCTTCGGATTGATCGGGGAAGAAAGCTCACCCTTCAGGATGACGCGTTCCTTCCGGTTGTGGATGGACGGAACCGGAATCGCCGAAAGCAGCGCCTTCGTGTAAGGATGCCACTGATCCACGAACAGCTGGCTCGAAGGGGCTTTCTCGACGATCTGTCCCAGGTACATGACAATGATGTCGTCGGAAATGTGTTTGACGACGGACATGTCGTGCGTGATGAAAATGTAGGTCAGCCCAAGCTCCTTCTGAAGATCCTGAAGAAGGTTCAGGACCTGCGCCTGAATGGACACGTCCAGTGCGGAGACCGGCTCGTCGCAGACGATCAGCTTCGGATTCAGCGCAAGCGCCCTTGCGATGCCGATACGCTGACGGCGGCCGCCGTCCAGCTCGTGCGGGTAGCTGTTGGCGAAACGCTGCGCGAGCGAAACCGTATCCATGAGCTCGTGGACGCGCTTGTAGAGCGCTTCTTTGTTGGGCTGTGTCTTGTAGATCTTCATCGGTTCCGCAATCAGTTCCGTGATCGTCATACGGGGATCCAGCGAGCTGAACGGATCCTGGAAGATCATCTGCATGTTCGGGCGGACCTTATGGAACTCTTTGTTCGAATAGGCCGCAACGTCCTTGCCTTCGAAGAAGACCTTGCCTGCCGTCGGCTCAGTCAGACGGATGATCGTCTTGCCGAGCGTCGATTTGCCGCAGCCGGACTCGCCGACCACACCGAGGGTCTTGCCTTCTTCAAGGGTGAAAGAAACATCGTCCACTGCGTGAAGGACGCCGGCGCCGGCGGGGAAATATTTCTTTAAGTGCTGGACTTCAAGGATCGCCATATCACTTTCCCTCCTTCTTCGCGTAAATGCATTTCACAAAGTGTCCGGGGCCGACTTCGACCAGCTTGGGATCGCACTTCTTGCATTCTTCCGTACACTTGCTGCAGCGGGACGAGAAACTGCAGTAATCCGGCAGTTCCGTCGGATCGATGATCTGTCCCATGATCGGTTTCAGGCGTTCCACTTCTGTCTCAAGCGACGGAATGGAATCGAAAAGGCCGATCGTGTAGGGGTGCTGCGGGCGGTCGAAAATGTCTTCGACCGTGCCGATCTCGATGATCTCGCCGCCGTATACGACTGCGCAGCGGTCGCAGGTCTGCGCGACGATACCGAAGTCATGGGTGATCAGGATCATCGAAGTGCCCAAACGGTCACGAAGATCCTTGATCATGTCGAGGACCTGCGCCTGGATCGTCACGTCGAGCGCCGTCGTCGGCTCGTCGGCGATCAGAAGTTCCGGGTTGCAGGCCAGCGCGATGGCGATGACCACGCGCTGCTTCATGCCGCCCGAAAGCTGGTGCGGATAGTCGTTGAAACGCTCGCGGCGGATGCCGACCATTTCGAGCATGTCGCCGGCCTTGCGCTCCGCGTCCACGCGGGAGATCTGGCTCTTGAAGCTGTACGCTCCGTCCTTGCCTTTCTGAAGCATCAGCCGGAAGTCTTCCGACAGATCATCCAGAGAAAGCTTGCCTGCGTTCAGCGCTGCGACTGTCTCTTCATTCGTCGTATAACCATCAGGCAGGGTCACGGTGTCCGCATGGAGCATGATGACTTCCGCGATCTGATTTCCGATCGTGACGACCGGGTTCAGTGCTGTCATCGGATCCTGGAAGATCATGGAGATCTTCTTGCCGCGGATCTTGCGCATCTCATTTTTGGTCTTTTTGGAAATGTCTTCGCCGTCGACTTCGATCTTGCCGCGGATGATGTGGCTCGGCGGAACCGGAAGAAGGCCGAGGATCGCGAGCGCGATCGTGGTCTTTCCGGCGCCTGTCTCACCGACGAGGCCAAGGGTCTCTCCCTTGCCGACTTCGAAGGAAACGCCGTTTACGGCTTCCACAACGCCGTCGCGAGTCTCATAATGAACGACCAGATCGTCAACTTTAACTACCGGGACCGGATTTGTCTTGTTTTCCATCTCTCGTCCTCCTTATTTCAGTCTCGGATCAAGCGCATCTCTGAGGCCGTCCCCGAGGAGGTTAAAGCCCAGAACCGCCAGCATGATCATGATGCCCGGGAAGAGCGTGAGATAGGGGTCGGTAGAAAGGTTTCCGCGGCCGACTGCGAGGAGCGCACCCCATTCCGGAGTCGGCGCGTCGATACCGACGCCGACAAATGACAGTGCGGAAACGCAGAGCACTTCGATGCCGAGGAGACCGACGATTGCGAGGATGACGGGACCGACCGCGTTGGGCAGAAGGTGCAGGAACATGATCCGTCCGTTGCCCGCGCCCATGGACTTGGAAGATTCCACGTAGTCATTGTCAACGACCGTGAAGATCGCCCCTCGGAATGTTCGGGCCATGTTCGGGACCGCACCCATCGAAAGGCCGGCGACCATGGCGATCTGCTTGCTGCCTTCCACCGAAGAAGAGCCGAAGGCCGCGACGATCGCGATTGCCAGCATGATGCCGGGAATGGAGCCCCAGATGTCGATGAAACGCATGATGATGTTGTCTACCGCGCCGCCGAAATAGGCGGAAATGACTCCCAGCGTGCCGCCGGTCAGAATGGCGACAACCACCGTCATGACGGCGATCGGAAGCGTGATGCGCGTGCCGTACAGACAACGGGAAAGCATGTCACGGCCAAGAGAATCCGTTCCGAAAGGATGTTCCCAGCACGGAGCCATGAACTTCTGCGTGATGTTGACCTTATCATACGGATAAGGACTGATGATTGGTGCGAAGATCGCGATCAGGACCAGAATCACCAGGATGATCAGGCCAAGGATGGCGGTTGGATTCCGGAACAGACGGTAGATCGCATCTGTGAACGGAGTCGAATGACGGACTTTGCCGCTCTTCGCCGTGCGCTTCTTGTTGATCTTTACCATTTCGGGAGTTACATTTTTCGCCATTATGCTTCCACCCCCTGTTCTTTCAACATCTTCCTGAACTGACGCTTCGTCGCCTTCTTGCCGGTGATCTGAGACTTCAGTCTCGGATCGATCAGGACGTAGGCGATATCCACCAGAAGGTTCACGAGGGTGAACATGATGGCTGTCACGAGGATTCCGCCAAGCATGCCGGGATAGTTCTTTCGCGTGATCGAGTCAACGATATAAGAACCGATGCCGGGAAGCGAGAAGATGACCTCTGTCGTCATGTTGCCGCCGAGGGCGTTCGCAAGACCGGAGCCGACCGAAGTTGCAACCGGGATCAGCGCATTCCGCAGCATGTGGCGGAAGACGATCGTCGATTCTTTCTGTCCCTTGGCACGGGCCGTGCGGATGTAGTCCTGACGCATGACTTCCAGCATGGAAGAGCGGGTGATACGGATGGTGCCGGCCATCGAGCCGATCGTGGAAACCGCGATCGGCAGGATCCAGCCTTTTGGATCCTGCACGCCAAATGATGGCAGCACCCCCAGATTAACGGAAAACAGACTGATCAACAGCATCGCCAGCCAGAAGGACGGCATTGCGACGAAAAGCACCGACAGGAACAGGATCAGTCCGTCGGCAAACGTATACTGCTTCAAAGCAGAGAGGATGCCAAGCGGGATACCAATCAGACAGCCGAGTGCCGTCGCGGAGAATGCCAGGATCAGCGTATAGGGCAGTTTCTGAAGAACCTCGTTGCGGACGGCCTGCTTCGTGAAGTAGGAGGTTCCGAAATCGAAACGGGTGAACACGCCCGTGACATAATCGAACCACCTCTTCAGAACAGGCTGGTCGAGTCCGAGTTCATGGTGGACACGATCGATCTGCTCCTGCGTCGCATTGGCGTCCAGAAGACCCGCCGCCGGATCTCCGGGCATGATCACGGTGATCGCGAAAACGATCGTGATGACGCCGATGATGACCGGGATCAGCCAGAGCAGACGTTTGAGAACGTATTTTACCATAATAACCTCCGCTCGCTCCCCTGCCGGCTATGGCCGGCCGGCAGGAGAAACTGTTGTTACCGCAGGATCAAGGGTCCGCGGATACGTCGCGTTATGCAGCCTTTGCTGCTTTACTCGCAGATGCGCTTCAGCGCGATGACCTGATGCTCTTCGTTCGCGTGGGTCGGGAACAGATAGACGTTGCCCTTCGAGTCGACCGCGCAGTCATGTCCGCGGAGATTGCCGTTGAAGTAGCCGAGCTGTCCGACCAGGTTGAAATCGAAGTCGAAAATGGTGAGGTAGCCGCCGCGGCCGACCACGTACATGTACTTGTCGTCGCAGTCGATGCCGGAAGGCTGAGCCATGTTGTGGCTCGCGTAGAACACGACGTTGCCGTTCTTGTCGAAGACGTGGACGGCGTCTTTCTCGCGGTCGCAGACCCAGATGTGATCGTTCGGGTCAACCTTCAGCGAGTGCGCGACCAGGAACTTGCCGGGCGTGTCGGTCGTGTAATCGAAGACGCCCTTGCCGCCGTAGACGTCCAGGAGCTTGCCCTGGCGGTCAAATTTGTACAGCGCGAAGTTGCCGTAGCCGTCGATGACCCAGATGTTGCCTTCGGAGTCGACGTCGACCGCGTTCGGGTTGTCAAAGGGCTCTTTCTTGAACTCGGTGTTCAGGAAATCGAGGTACTGGTCGTACGGGCCGTGTCCGCCGTAGTGGATCGGCTCGGTCAGGAACAGACCGCGGTGGATGCGGACCCAGTGGGGATCCAGCATCGGGTTGAAGGGTTTGTTGTGGTTGTGCTCGCCGCGCTTGCCGATCTCCATGAGGACCTTGCCGTCCATGTCCATCTCAAGGATCTGCTGCTGGCCGACGGTGGAAATGAGGATGGTGTTCTCGGGGGTCACCTTGCCGAAATGCAGGGAGCCGAGGACGCCTTCGCCGATCCGTTTGACATAGTTGCCTTCGGGATCCAGTTTCACAAAGCAGCTCTTCGGGCCGGGGGCAAGGCCGACGCCGCCGCCGCGGAGAATGAGGTACAGGTTATCCTCGTTATCCGTGAAGCCGCCGGCGACATTTCCGTTGACCGGCATCATGGCCAGGTCTTCCGGAAGGTTCTTGGCATAGTCCATGAATACTTCGTATTTGAACTTGCCGTCCTTGGTTTCCACGTACACGTGCTGCTCTTCCGTCCTGTTGTCAGGGCAATGCAAGATTTTGAATTCCGCCATGTTCTCCTCCAGAAAATATATGTTGTTGTTTTTTATTGCCTTGGTTAGTGAATGCGCTTCAGCGCGATGACCTGGTGCTCTTCGTTCGCATGCGTCGGGAAGAGGTAGAGGTTGCCCTTCGAATCCACCGCAATGTCATGCGCGCGGAGGTTGCCGTTGAAGAAGCCCAGCTTACCGACCAGATTGAACGCAAGATCGAAGATCGTGATGTATCCGCCGCGGCCGACCACGTAGACGTATTTCCCGTCCGAACCGACGCCGGAGGGCTGTCCAAGATTGTGGCTTGCGTAGAACACGACGTTGCCTTCGGTGTCGAAGACGTGGATCGCGTCCTTCTCGCGGTCGCAGACCCAGACGTGGTCGTTGGCGTCCACATCCACGGAATGCGCTACCAGGAATTTGCCGGGCGTGTCGGTCTTGTAGTCCCAGACGCCCTTGCCTCCGTAGACGTCGAGGAGATTGCCTTTACGGTCGAATTTGTACAAGCCGAAATTGCCGTAGCCGTCCGTGACCCAGAGGTTGCCTTTGGAATCCTGCGCCACAGCGTTCGGATTGCAGAACGGCTTCGGAATGAACTCGGTGTTCTCGAAGTCCATCATCTGGTCGTAGACGCCATGGCCGCCGTAATGGATCGGTTCGGTCGCGAAAAGGCCGTAATGAATGCGGACGTAATGCGGATCCAGGTCCGGGTTGAAGGGCTTGTTGCCGTTCGGTCTGCCCAGCTCGCCGATGGTCATGAGCTCATTGCCCTGAAGATCCATTTCCACGACCTGCTGGCGTCCGATGAAAGCCATCAGGATCGTGCCTTCCGGCGTCATCTGGCCGAAATGTGGCATGCCGCCGAGTTTCCCTTCGCAAAGTCTTCCGAGATAATTGCCGTCGGGATCCAGCTTGATGTAAGAAGGCGGGGCGCCGGGGGTCATCCCCACTCCGCCGCCGCGGAAGACCAGATACAGATTGTCGTCCTTGTCGCAGAAACCGCCGCCGACGTTGCCGTTCACGGGCATCATGAAGAGATCTTCCGGAAGTCCTTTGGCATAATCCAGAAAAACTTCGTAACGGAACGCGCCGTCCCCGGTCTGCACGTAAACGTGCTGGTCCGTGGTCCGGTCATTTTCAACATGAAGCATTTTGAATTCAGACATTTTGTTCCTCCGGTGATCCTTTGTGTTCCTCTTCCGGCGAAAAGCGGCCTCAGTTTCTGATCCGCTTCAGCGCAACGACCTGATGCTCTTCATTCGCGTGCGTCGGGAAGAGGTAGAGATTGCCCTTCGAGTCCGCCGCGATGTCATGTCCGCGGAGATTGCCGTTGAAGTAGCCGAGCTGTCCGACCAGATTGAATTCCAGATCGAAGATCGTGAGATAGCCGCCGCGGCCGACCACGTACACATATTCGCCGTCTGTGTTCACGCCGGAAGGCTGCGCCATGTTGTGGCTTGCGTAGAACACGATGTTGCCTTCCTTGTCGAATACGTGGACCGCGTCCTTCTCACGGTCGCAGACCCAGATGTGGTCGTTTTTGTCGACCTTGAGCGCGTGCGGGATAATGAATTTGCCGGGTGTGTCGGTCGTGTAGTCCCAGACGCCCTTGCCGCCGTAGACGTCAAGCAGATTGCCCTGGCGGTCAAATTTGTAAAGCGCGTAGTTGCCGTAGCCGTCGAGTGCCCAGATATGGCCTTCGGAGTCCACGTCGACCGCGTTCGGATTGCAGAAGGGCTGCTTCGAATACTGCGTGGTCTCGAAATTCAGGTAAGCCTCATACATGCCGTAGGGCTTGTAGTGGATCGGCTCGGTCGGGAACAGGCCCTGATGGATGCGGACGTAGCGCGGGTTCAGCATGGGGTTGTAGGGCTTGTTGTGGTTGTGCTCGCCCTTTTTGCCGATCTCCATGAGGACCTTGCCGTCCATGTCCATCTCGAGGATCTGCTGCTGACGGAAGGTGGTGATGAGGATCGTGCCTTCCGGAGTCACCTTGCCGAAGTGGATGTCGTCGCCGTTTCCGAGGATGCCTTCGCCGATCTTGCGGACGTAGTTGCCGTCGGGATCCAGCTTCACGAAGCAGCCTCTCGGGCCGGGCGCAAGGCCGACGCCGCCGCCGCGCAGGATCAGATAAAGGTTGTCTTCATGATCGCAGAAGCCGCCCGCGACGTTGCCGTTGACCGGCATCATGGCCAGTTCTTCGGGAAGGCCTTTGCAGTAGTCCATGAAGACTTCGTATTTGAATCTGCCGTCTTTCGTCTGGACGTAAACGTGCTGCTCTTCCGTCCGGTTATCCGCAAGATGCATGATCTTCGGTTCTGCCATTGGATTCTCCCTTCTCGTCTGATGTCTTCTGTCCGGTACCGTGTCACATGCGCTTCAGCGCGATGATCTGATGTTCGTAGTTCGCGTGCGTCGGGAAGAGGTAGAGATTGCCCTTCGAGTCCGCCGCGATGTCGTGCGCGCGGAGGTTTCCGTTGTAGAAGCCGAGCTGTCCGACCACTTCGAAGTCCGGTGTGAAGATCGTGATGAAGCCGCCGCGGCCTGCCACGTAGATGTACTTGCCGTCGGTGTCGACGCCGGAGGGCTGGCCCATGTTGTGGCTGCAGTAGAAAATGACGTTTCCGTCCGGATCGAAGACGTGGACGGCGTCTTTCTCGCGGTCGCAGACCCAGATGTTGTCGTTCGGGTCGACGGCGAGGGAATGCACGACCAGGAACTTGCCGGGCGTGTCGGTGTACCAGTCATAGACGCCGTGTCCGCCCCAGCTCGCAAGGAGGTTCATGTCCTTGTCGAACTTGTGGACCGCAACGTTGTTGTAACCGTCGGAGACATAGTAGTTGCCCTTCGAATCCTGCGCCGCGTTGGTCGGATTGTGGAAGGGTCCGTCAAATGTCATGGTCTGGCGCTTCATCATCCAGACGAAGGAGTCGTGATGGACGATCTCGCCGATGAAAGGCTCCGTGGCGAAAATGCCGCGGTGCATCTGAACGTATTTGTAAAGGTCCGGATCGGTGTTGTTGGATTCCTTCGTGCCTTCATACTTCTTGATGACCGTCTTGAAATCCATGGAGTATTCCACGAGGGAATTGCCCACCGGCATGATGATCGTATTTTCCTTCGTGACGTTGAAGAAGTGCATGCCGCGGAGAACGCCGACGCCGAGGTTCTCGATGAAGTTGCCTTCGGGATCCAGCTTGATCAGGCAGGGATAGGGTTCGGGAGACATAAAAGAACCGCCGCGAAGTCCGACCAGAAGATTGTCGTCGTTATCGCAGCGGCCTCCGGCCACCGTTCCCATCACGGGCACGTATTTCATATTTTCAGGCAGCCCCTTGGCATAATCCAGAAGCACGCGGTATCTGAACTGACCGTCTTCGGTCTCCACATACGCCCTCTGACGCTCGGATCTGTTGTCGTCAAGATGCATGATCTTCATAAAGCGGCCTCCTTGTGCAAAAATGACAAACAATTACGTTATGATATCGATTGCAATGGTTATAAACACAATATAATCACTTTTGCAATCGATGTCAACTGCTTTTTCGTGATTTTTGCAAACGATTTCACGATTTTTTGTTTTATTTTTGTTAGACAGAAGGTGCTTTGTCTCTTTTTCCTTTGTTTTCAGGCTTTTCAGCCCTTCAGGGAACGCTCTTTCCGGCTGCGTAAAATGATGAATACCGCGGCGATCACTGCGGAAATCCCTGCTATGACGGCGGTCATAAGAAAACGAAAACGCACGTCCGCGGATCCGAAGACCGCCTTCGCGATATTGGTCATGACCGGGGCAAGAAGCGTTCCGGTATGCGCGCCGGCAAGAAGGATCGCCACCGCCAGCGCGGTCTTTTTGCCGCCGATCTGAAAGCATCGCATTGTCAGGCACGACATCACGAAGCTGATAGAGCCGCCGAAAATGACACAGGCAAGGATCAGCATCCAGTAGGCTTTCGAGAAGAATACGACCACGTAACCGATCGCAAGCAGAAGGAGACCCAGCGTGACCAGATGGCTCCGGATCCGCTTGTACAGAAGGCTGAATGCCAGACCCGCAAGGCCGCCCACCAGGAGCATGACCGTCGCCGCGGTACCTGCCTGCGCGGCGGTGCCCAGCTTCTGCTCTTCCACGAACATGCTCAGATTGGTCGCGCTGACGTTAAAGGAAATGTTTGTGATGAACGCGGCGAGGACGACCGGGATCAGCTGCGAGACGCGGAGTTTTCCGCTGTTCTCTTCCACAGGGGCGGATGCATTTTCAGCGCCGGGCTTTCCTTTCAGCGTCCGTTCAAGCGGCTTGATGACGTTCGGAAGGAACAAAAAGCACCCGAGCATGCCGGGGATCGCGATGAGATAGACCAGATAGCCGAGGCTCCATTCGATGTCCGCAAGGAAGCCTCCGACGAAGGTCATCAGCATGGCAAAGATACTGGCCGCAAAGGTCTGAAGCCCGAGGATCCCCGGTTTCTCCTTCTCTGTGAACAGTTTATTGGCCAGCACCGACTGGCCGTTCGCGGAAAGGCCGGAACCTGTTCCCAGAAGTGCCGACCAGAAGTAGAGGATACCGACGGCCGGGTGAATGAAGCATGCGCCGACACCCATCAGGACACCGATCAGGCAGCCCGCGCCGGTCAGGATGTTGTTCGGAATCCGCTCACTCAAAAAGGCGAAAACAAATCCGATCACGATGACGATGATCGAAGGCACGGTCATCACGAACTGGATCGCGGCGTCGGATGCGTCCGGAAAGGCCTTTGCCATCCCCGAAAGCATTGGCGACATTCCGATTCCCGCCATGGTCAGTGATGAGGTGAACATCAAAGTGACACGCCATAAAAACTTGTTGTTTCGCATGAAATCCCGCCTTTCTCCGCTTTGTCACTCTGCGGAACGGATCATTTTCTGCCGTTTCGTGATCAGAACGGCAATGGTGAAGACCGCCGATAGGGCGGCCAGAATCGCCCCTAAGAGGAATCTGTATCTGACCAGGGGGCTTTGGAAGAGTCCGGCAGACCAGCCGGTCGCCAAAGGCGCAAGAAGTGTTCCGCCGCAGGAGCCCAGCCCCATCAGCGCAATTGCAAGCGCCGTGTCTTTGCCGCCGATCTCAAAGATCCGCATGGTGATGCAGGACATCACGGTGGCCATGGCGCCGCCGAACAGCAGGCAGTCCAAAAGCAGTGCCCAGTATGCTCTTGTGAAGAATAGGATCATGTATCCCGAGAACAGCAGCAGAAAACCGATCACGATCAGTCTGTATCCGAGTTTTTTGAACAAAAGACCGAACAGGGCCCCGGCGATCGCACCGATGATCAGAATGACGGTCATGGCGGTTCCGGCCTGGGATGCGCTCCCAAGACTTTCTTCCTCCACGAACATGCTCATATTGGTCGTGCAGATGTTCCAGATGAGATTCACGACGATCGCCGCGAGAATGGGCAGGATCAGATCCTTCACCCGAAGGCGGGCAGAAGATTTCTGGGCCGAAGAGGGATCCTTGGCCTCTTCTCCCGCATTTTCCAGGGTTCTGGGGTGGGGTTTGGTAATGTTCGGCAGGAACAGGAAGCAGCCGATCATGCCGGGCAGGGCAATGAGGTAGACCAGATAGCCAAGATTCCACTCGACGTCCACAAGTATCCCGCCGACAAAGGTCATCAGCATGGCGGCAAGGCTGGACGCGAAGGTCTGAAAGCCCAGAACACCCGGCTTCTCTTCTTTTGTAAACAGCTTGTTCACAAGGTTCGACTGACCGTTTCCGGCGAGGCCGTTTGCCATGCCGATGATCACGGACCAGAAGCACAGCACCCCGATCGAGGGATGAAAGAAGCAGGCGCCGACGGCGGCGATCACGCCCAGAAGCCCGCCGATGCCCGCCAGTATGTTATTTGGAATGCGCCGGGAAAGAAACGCGAAGACAAAGCCCATCAGCGCAACGACGAGCGCCGGCAGTGTCATCACAAACTGGATCGTCTGTGTGGAAGCTTCCGGAAATGCCTTCGCCATGCTGGAGAGCATCGGAGACATGCCAATGGCCGCCATCTGAAGAGATGCCGTGCACATCAGCGTGATTCGCCATAAAACTTTATGATTTCTCATATCTGCCGTTTTTCTGGCGCCCCCGTGGAGGCGGGCGGCAGAGTTTTGATTTGAATCAGAATGCGCCGGGGGTCAGTTTCGGAAGTCCGTTCAAGGTGTACTGCCAGTGCTCCGTGGAAGGGCCGGACGGAAGGTTCTCGCCATGACCGTGCGGCGGGATAGGAAGCGGCGCGTCGAACAGGGACTCCAGCCAACGGCCGTCGGTCTCAAAGCGTTTTTCGGCGAAGCGGACCCAGTCCTCGGAGAAAGGTGTACGGAACATGTCGAAGACATGAAGATTCCGGATCTTCCACTGTCCTTCCTCCTTCCGGAAAATGACGTCGTATTTCTGAAGCAGCACTTCCGCACGATAGGCTTTGCCGTCCGCGGTCTCACTGGTGAGGAGCATGCGGCGCTCGCACTCCTCGGGAAGCTTTTCTGCGCCGAGGTCGCCCGCGTCCGTCTCGGTTCCCAGCGCGTACCAGATGCCCGCGGCCTCTTCCCCATCCTCGCGGATCCTTAGGACCGGCGAGAAGAAAGAGATCGTCGAGAGCTTTCCGGGGATCGCTTCCTTCACGTAGAAACGCTCCATTTTCCAGAATTCGCGGTAAACGCCGGAGGCGCCGTATTCGATCTGCACGTCGTCCTTGTGACTCCACAGCTCATCCACCAGTCTGCGGCCGCAGCCGGCGGAATAAAGCACGGCGTATCGGCCCATCATATCCGAAAGCTCGGCACGGATCCGAAGGTCACGAAGTTCCTGTTCCACTGCCTGAAGGCGCTTCTCAAAAAGGTCCATTCTTTCTTCCATGATCTTCTCCTCCTTACTCGATCGCAACCGCTGCGGGCGAGGGGATGTGGATTCCCTGCCCAACGGGCACAAGGCACTTGTTCTCATAATCGATCCGGGCGAGCTGCAGTTCGTCCGTCCGCTGCATGGCAGCCGCAATGAAGCGTCCGTCGCCGGAAATGTTGAAGTCTCTCGGCACTTCGCCCGGGAGTACGTTGACGGAGTTTCTGGTCAGCGTGCCGTCCGCTTCGATCGTAAAGACCGACACGGAGTTTGTGGAGCGGTTGGCTGCCAGAAGAAGCGATCCGTCCGGGGTGATCCGGATGGTCGACGTGCCGACGAAGCCCTGATAATCCGGCTCAAGCACAGAAGTCCGCTGCAGGAAGTCCATTTTCCCGGTCGCGGGATCTACGTGGAACACGAAAATGTCGCCGGGGGTCTGAAGCATCGCGTACAGCATCTCTCCTTTGGCCACGAGGTAACGCGGGAAGACACGCTCCTTGAAGGGGAAAACGTCCGCGCGGCTGCCGTCGTCCTTTCTGTAAAGCACGACCGCGCATTCCGTGAGCGACATGACCGCAACGTACGAAAGCACCGGCTCGATGCAGTGGACAGCCGGCCAGCCCGAGCCTTCCGGCGGGGCGACGTTCAGGCGCGCCGGGCCGATCTTGCCCTCTTCGTCTCTCGGGAAAGCGTTCCAGACGCCCCCGATGAAATCACAGGAATAGACCTGATTCTCGTCAGACGCGACACAACAGGTACGCTGCGCTCCGGTCGGCTGGCCGGCGATCCTCTGGAGCTTTCCGTTCTCCCCGACCGCGAAAGCCGCGACACCGCCCGCCGCAAAGCCGTCGAAGGTCATACCCTCGGCCGCCGCGTAAAGATTCTTTTTGTCCGGCGAAAGGCAAATGCCGCCGCTGTTGTATGCGGGTGAAGCGGACAGCACTTCCATGGACCAGTCTTTGGGATCCGCTGCAACCGTATAAATACCGCGGCTTCCGCGGACCGAATTGGTCCCGACGTAGATCAGATATTTGTCTTGCATGTGTTCCCTCCTTGTTTTGGTCGCGAAAAAGCCGGCAGGCATAAACCTCCCGGCAAAATGAGATCAATATGTTTCAGAGCCTCTGCGGAAACGTTCCTTGCGGACGATGGTGCCATCCTTCCGTTTCTGGACGTACTCCGTCTTCATTTCCCAGATGAACAGCACGGTGGAGGCCAGGGCGGCGACCCCCCAGAGGATCGCGGACACGACCTCCAGACTGCGTTCTTCGGGAATTCTGCCGATGACCGCAAGTACGATGTGTCCGATCACCGCAGTCAGGGCAAAAATACAGACCGCCGCCGATCCGATCTTCATGAAGAGCGAGGTTTCACGGTACTGCGCACGCTGGAGGACCGGCGTTTTCAGGATCAGCGAGTAGATGCAGGAGTACAGCACCAGGAACATCGGAACGAAGGCGATCAGCCCGGCGGCTGCCGCGACGCCCGCGCGGTTCCCGGCCGCATTCTGCAGATTGCCGGCAATGCCGGCGCCTGCCATCAGAAGCGCGATTGTGAGGAAAGCGATCTTCCGCGGAAGCAGCTTCTTCTGATCCACCTGAATGGTCCAGGTGTTGCCTTTGTAGATCAGGACCTTCTTGCGGCGGCCCTTCTCGTCGATTCTTTCTTCAACGTCAAAGTCTTTGAAATAGTTTTTTGCAAGTCCCATATCAGATACTCTCCCGCTCCACGATC
>JAEEGL011866105.1_pt1 | contig 17536 bp, 12 predicted proteins | sample 9134231 | NCBI WGS metagenome assembly JAEEGL01 (sample SAMN16246548, study PRJNA631951) | gut metagenome | biome: gut microbiome; feature: rumen; material: fiber-attached | host: Bos | place: Iran: Karaj | collected 2018-10 | reverse complement strand
CCTTCTCACCCTCCTCGCAGAACGAGCCGTCGGGTTTCATCAGGGCAATGTCGTACTGGGCGTTGGGGATGCCCATGGAACCGGGCTTGGGCGTCATCCAGGGCATGGTGCCCAGCGTCATGGAGGTCTCGGTCTGGCCGAAGCCCTCCATGAGCTTGATGCCGGTGAGCTCGAGGAACTTGTCGTAGACGGCGGAGTTCAGTGCCTCGCCTGCCGTGGTGCAATACTCGAGCGAGGAGAGGTCGAAGCGCGAGAGGTCCTCGCGAATCATGAAACGGTAGATGGTGGGCGGCGCACAGAACGACGTGATGCGGTACTTCTCGATCTGATGGAGCAGGGCATCGGCGTTGAACTTCTCGTGGTCGTAGACGAAAAGGCACGCGCCGGCTATCCACTGTCCGTAGATTTTTCCCCAGACGGCCTTTCCCCAGCCCGTGTCGGCCACGGTCAGATGGATGCTGTGCTCCTTCAGGTTGTGCCAATACACGCCGGTGGTGAGGTGGCCCAGCGGATAGAGAAAGTCGTGGGCGACCATCTTCGGCTCGCCCGAGGTGCCGCTGGTGAAGTAGAGGAGCATGATGTCGCCGTTGGTGTTCACGTGGGCAGGGCGCTGGAAGGCGGGAGCCGTCGCGATCTCGTCGTTCCAGGAATGGAAGAAGCCCTCCTGGACGGGGCAGTGCTTGGCGGCATCGGGTCCCACGACGATGACCGACTGGACGGTGGGACTCTCGGGCAGTGCCTCGGTGATCTGCGAAAGCACATAGGCGTCGTCGACGCAGATGATGGCCTTCACCGATGCGCGCTCGTTGCGGTAGATGATGTCCTTCTTCGTGAGCATGTGGGTGGCGGGAATGGCCACGGCACCCAGCTTGTGGAGGGCCAGCATGGAAATCCACCACTCGAGGCGGCGCTTCAGGATGAGCATGACCATGTCGCCGCGGCCGATGCCGAGCTGCTGCAGGTAGGCAGCAGCCTGGTCGCTGCGCTGCTTCATGTCGGCAAAGGTGAGTCGGACCTCTGCCCCATGTTCGTTGGTCCAGAGCATGGCTTGCTTGTCGGGATGCTCGGCCGCCCATACGTCCATCACATCATAGCCGAAGTTGAAATTCTCTGGAATGATAAACTCTAAATTCTTGTTGTAGTCGTCCACCGACGTGAACGTAGTTGTCCTTAAAAATCTTTCTACCATAAAAAACGGGTACCTTTTTTAGAATATGATGGCCAGGAAGCGCACGTGGTGGTCGCCCAAAGTGCGCATGCCGTGTGGCTGGGTGGCATCGAAATAGATGCTGTCGCCCTCGCTCAGGGTGAGCACCTTCGTGCCGATGGTGAGCTCCATCGTACCTTCGAGCACCATGTTGAACTCCTGGCCTGAATGTGAGTTCATCTCCTTGGGCGTGCCGGCGGGCTTAGGCTCGACGGTGACGATGAAGGGGTCGGCCTTTCTGCCTCGGAAACCGCTGGCAAGGCTCTCGTACTGGTAGGCACTGCGTCGCTCAACGCTCTTGCCCTTGCCCTTGCGGGTAAGGAAGTAGGAGTTCATCTTCGGCTCTTCGCCGAACAGGAGGGCGTCGAGCGAGATTCCGTAGTGCTTGGCAATTGTCTGAAGGTTGGCCACGGAGAGCTCGGCTTCGCCACGCTCCATGGCCTCGTAGTCGCTGACAGCAATACCGCAGCTGTCGGCCATCGTCTTGGCATCTACTTCGAAGATGTCGCGAAGACCGCGCAGTCGCTGCCCGATTTGCATGAGTTGTTCGTCCATTGTGTTACGATTTGTTGCGTTATCCGGCTGCAAAGTTACAAATTATAATCCTATACACCAAGAATTCTTCTGAATTTTTCAATGAAAAGGTCGGCTTCGTCGATGGAAAGGCATAGCGGAGGCAACAGCCTGAGGGTGTTGGTGCCGGCACAACCCGTGAAGACGTGCTCCTCGCTGATGAGGCGCTGGCGCACTTCCCGATGCGGGACGCTCAGGTCGATGCCGATCATCAGGCCGCGTCCGCGAACGTCGGTGATGGTGACGGGGGCCTGTTCGGAGAGCAACAGTGCCTGAAGGGTGTGGAGTTCGCTGATGAGATGCTCGCCGACGATGCGTGCGTTCTCGACCAGCTGCTCGTTTTCCATGACGTCGAGCACGGCCAATGCTGCCGCACAAGCCAGGTGGTTGCCGCCAAACGTGGTACCGAGCTGTCCGTATTCGGGCTTGAAGTCAGGCGAAATGAGCACCGCTCCCATCGGGAAACCGTTGGCGATGCCCTTTGCCACGGTGATGATGTCGGGACGGATGCCCAGCCATTGATGGGCGAAGAACTTGCCCGAGCGGCCGTAGCCGCACTGAATCTCGTCGCAGATGAGCACCACGCCGAAGCGCTTGCAGGCATAGGCCAGCTCCTGTGCAAACAGGGGGCTCACCATCTGAATGCCGCCGACGCCCTGGATGCACTCCAGGATGACTGCCGCGATGCCTCCCTTCACCATCTCGCGCACCCAAGCTTCGATGTCGTTCAGTGGCAGGAACTTGGCGTGGTGGTTGTCGTTGATGGGGGCAACGATTTTGGGATTGTTGCTCATCTCCACGGCCAGGCTGGTGCGCCCGTGAAAAGCCTTGTGGGCCGAGAGCACCCGTGTGTGGCCCGTCTTGAACGATGCCAGCTTCAGGGCATTCTCGTTGGCTTCGGCACCGCTGTTGACAAGGAACAGCTGGTAGTCCTCGTAACCCGAAACACGGCCGAGGCGTTCGGCCAGTTCGCGCTGCAGCGGATTGACGACGGAGTTGGAGTAGAAGCCCAGTTGGCTGACCTGTTTCGTGATGGCCTCGATGTAGTGGGGATGCGAATGACCGATGCTGATGACGGCGTGGCCGCCGTAGAGGTCGAGGTAGTCCTGCCCTTTGTCGTCGACGACGTGGCAACCTTGACCTTTGACAATGTTAATGTCAAAAAGGGGATAAACGTCGAATAGATTCATATCATGATCCTTTCTAAATTACCTATAACCTATTACCTAAAAAGCGTTAGCTTTTAATCTCAGTCCCGTGGTTTCATCGAGTCCGAACATCAGGTTCATGTTCTCCACAGCCTGTCCGACGGCACCTTTCAGCAGGTTATCGATGCAGGAAGTGACGAGCACCTTGTTGCCGAAGACGTCGACATGGACGAGGCACTTGTTGGTGTTGGTCACCTGCTTCAGGTCGATGGGCCGCATACTGTAATGGGTGAAGGGCTCGTCGGCATAGAACTGCTGGTATAAAGCCGGCCAGTCGGTGGGACTTCCTTCCTTCATGTCCTCGGGCAGGCGTACCACCGCAGTGGCAAAGATGCCTCGGGCAAAGTCGCCGCGGTAGGGAATGAAGTCGATAGCGGGGCCGCCGGGTTCGCCTATCAGCGGGAGCTGACGGTCGGCAGCCTGTTGTAACAGGTTGAGCGACTGGCAAATCTCGGGTACGTGCTGATGCTGGAAAGGCTTGTAGATGCTCAAATTGTCCGTGCGCCACGAGAAGTGGGTGGTGGCCTGCGGCCGCTGACCGGCTCCCGTCGAACCCGTGATGGCGTTGACGCTGACGTCGTTGGTCAGCACGCCGCGGTGGGCCAATGGCAGCAAAGCCAGCTGAATGGCGGTGGCAAAACAACCGGGGTTGGCCACATGCCGGGCCTGTCGGATGGTGTCGCGGTTGAGCTCGGGCAGGCCATAGACAAAGTCGTGACTGCCTTTCAGCCGGAAGTCCTGTGCCAGATCGATGATTCTGACGTGCGGCGGAATGGCGTGCTCGGACAGGAACTGCCCGCTCTTTCCATGACCGAAACATAAAAACACAACGTCCACATCGGACACGGGCGCTTCCGATGTGAACGTCAGGTTACATTCGCCAAGCAATCCCTCGTGGACGTCGCTCACGGGGTTACCGGCATTACTTTCGCTGTTGATGAACGTCAACTCGGCCTCTGGGTGGTTGATCAGCAGGCGGATGAGTTCGCCGGCTGTGTAACCTGCCCCGCCGAGGATTCCAATTTTTATCATTCTTACTGGTCTACTGCTTAGGCATGATGAGCCAAAGCAAAATGTAGATCGGGACACCTGCGAAGGCACTGAACAGTGTCAGTAGCAGATAGACGATGCGCACGATGGCGGGATCAAAGTCAAAATAATCTGCAATGCCGCCACAGATGCCGGCGATCCAACGGTCGTTAGACCGTAAAAGTTTTTTTCCTGTTGCCATAATCTTATCTCCTTTTGTTTGGTTGTTTGCCTGTTAGACGCAGCAACCATAGAAAAGGTTGCACGAGAGGGTAGATTTTTTAGTGAAGAGTGAACAGTGAAGAGTGAATAGCTTATGATTACTCTCTCTGCTGTGAGTTTACAATTGTTCTTTCAGGAGTGAATTGATGATTGCTCTTTCAAACATGAGGTACAAGCAGGCGAGGCAAATCATAAACTATTCACTATTCACTATACGCTATAGACTATAGACTATCGCTTTTCGTCGGGATGAATGCCATAATAGACGCGCAGCGGAGTGGAGAGGAGCTTGATGAAGCCTTTCGCCTCATCGGCAGTCCAACCAGTCTGAGTCTCGCCATACTCACCGAGCTTCGACTTTTGCAAGTCATTGGGTGAATCAACGCCGACGGTGTCGAATCCAAAGGGACGCAGCCGCAGGATGGCGGTTCCGCTGACGTTGCGCTGCGACGAGTTGAGCATCGCTTCGATGTCGGGCATCACGGGCTCCAGATATTGGCTTTCGTGCAGGAACATGCCGTACCACTGGCTGACCTGATCCTTCCAGTATTGCTGCCACTTCGAGAGCGTCGACTTCTCGAGCAGTCGGTGAGCCTCGATGATGAGCTTTGGCGCTGCGGCCTCGAAGCCTACACGGCCTTTGATGCCCACGATAGTATCGCCCACATTGCAATCGCGGCCAATGGCATAGCTTGCCCCAATCTCTTCTATCTTCTGTATAGCCTCCACCTTGTTGTCGTAAGCAACACCATCGACAGCGGCAATCTCGCCTCGTTCGAACGTGATGCTGAGCAAGCGCTCCTCCTGCTGGGTGACGTGCTTCAGATAGGCCTCCTCGGGCAGTCCCTGCCGCGGATCGAGAATCTCTCCACCGCAGATGGAAGTACCCCAGATGCCCACGTTATAGCTATACTTCAGCTTGGCGAAATCGGCTTCGAAGCCATGCTCGTTCAGGTAGTCCACTTCCTGTTGCCGCGTGAGCTTCTCGTCGCGCGTCAGCGTGATGATTTCCACGCCTGGCGCCATGACGAGAAACGTCATATCAAAGCGTATCTGGTCGTTGCCGGCTCCCGTAGAGCCATGGGCAATGGCATCGGCACCTATCTCGTTGGCATAGCGGGCAATGGCCAGAGCCTGGAAGATGCGCTCGCTCGACACGGAGATGGGATAGCAGTTGTTGCGCATGACGTTGCCGAAAATCATGTAACGCAATGACTTCTGGTAGTATTCCTGCGTGACGTCAAGCGTTACGTATTGGGTGGCACCGAGACGATAGGCGTTCTTTTCGTTTGTGCTGAGCTGCTCAGGACTGAATCCACCGGTGTTGGCACATGCAGCATGTACTTCCCAACCTTCTTGAGCCAGTCGCATCACGGTATAAGATGTGTCAAGACCTCCTGAGAAGGCCACCACTACTTTCTTTTGTTTCATTGTTTTTATGTTGTCGTTGAATCGTTTAATTGTCGTTGCTTTTAGACTGAGGACGGTCAATCTGCCGAATACGTTCCAGCACGTCTTCGGGAATCTTTGCGGGCAGATGCTCTTCCGGGTCATATAACATGGCGGTGCAGATGCAATATTTACGTCCCGTACGTTGTAGCACATCCACGTTGATACACCCTTCGCAGCCCCGCCAGAATGCTTCGTCGTCGGTAAGGTCAGCGAAGGTCACGGGCTGATAGCCTAATCGCGTGTTCATAGACATGACGGCGGCTCCGCTGGTCAGCGAGAATATCTTGGCGTGAGGCCAGCGCGTGCGAGCCAGGGTGAACGTCATGTCTTTGATGCGTCGTGCCACTCCCTGTCCTCGGAAGTCCGGATGGACGATAAGACCTGAGGTGGTCACATATTGACGGTTGCCCCACGTTTCAATGTAGCTGAACCCGGCAAAGCGATCGCCGGCAAGGGCGATGACGGCTTTGGCCTCGCGCATCTTAGTGGCAATGTAGTCATGGCTGCGTTTTGCGATGCCCGTTCCGCGCACCTTTGCAGCTTCTTCAATGGTTTTGAGTATGGTGTCAATGTATTTCTCGTGTGAGGCATCGGCTACCATAACGCTGATTTCTTCCATGATTGTTTTCCTGAAAAATCTTTTTACCTGAACTTAATACCTGTTTGATATGGGGTGTCGGCCCTCACTCCTTGATGGAAGGAATGACGGAACTCAAAGATTCGATGACTTGTTCGCGACTTGCGCCCTCCTTGATAATCAGCAGAATGGTGTCATCGCCGGCAACTGTGCCCAACAGGTCGGGCATGTCTGCATTGTCAATGTTGTATGCGATGAGGCTGGCATAGCCAGGTCTTGTCTTGATGACGCCAAGGTTACCAGAAAAGTTAATGGACAAATAGCCCGGCGACTCCAGCATCTGGCGGGCAGTCTGCGCGCCATGCACGCGTTTGTACATCGTCTCATTCGGTAGCACATAGATGTACTTACCGTTCATAGAGGCGGCCTTTGCTACCTTCAACTGCTTCAGGTCGCGGCTCAGCGTGGCCTGAGTGAGTTGGAATCCTTCGCGGCGCAACTCGCGCAGCACTTCTTCTTGACTGCCCAGTTCCTTACTCGAAATGAGCATTTTTAGGGTTTCGATTCTGTTGTTTTTTACTTTCATACTTGAATTTTTATACCTTTTTCGCTGCAAAGATACGATTTAATATGCAAATATGCAAATTTTTTCGCATAAAAGTGCAAAAGAAGTGATTATTTTTCTATTTTCTACCTGTTTTGGCTTTCCTGGTTGTCCTCCATCTCAATTGCGCACAATGCCCGTGAAAACGGCTGTTTCAGGCTTATAAAAGGAAAAAAGTTGGCAAAAAGTGTCGCAATTACATTTTTTTTATTTACCTTTGCAACGTTTTATAACTAAAGACAAATCATGAAGAATGTACTGGCTGTAGTTTTGCAGCTGCTACTTGCCGTGAGTGTAAATGCTCAGCATGTTTACGACGTTACTTTTTATGGGGCTAAAGGCGATGGCTTGACCGATGATGCGACAGCCATCCAACGTGCTATTGACGAATGTACAGAGCAGGGTGGGGGCACCGTGCTTTTTCCTCGTAACCATACTTTCTTGTCCGGACCGCTACAACTGAAGTCGAACGTCGACTTGCATCTGGAAGCAACTGCTACGCTACAGGCCAATCCCGACGAACAAATCTACACGCTGAGTGCCTTCGGCGAAAACCGTGGCGAAGGCATGTTATGGCTGTGGGCGCAGGATGCGGAGAACATCACAATCAGTGGTCGTGGTACCATTCATGGCAATGGAATCCGCTTCATGGGTGCCGAGCTCGGCGATTCCTACGAATTGAAGCCGTTGAAAGATCCTTCTTTCGATCCCCGTCCGCACGTGCTCACGCTCACCAATGTGAAGAACGTGGTGATTCGTGATGTGACGATTTGCGAGGGAGCCTATTGGACGGTACATCTTGTTGGTTGCGACGGGGCTGTCATCGATGGCATCCAGTTGCTGAATAACCTGAAGATTCGTAATGGCGACGGCATCGACCTCGACCACTCGAAGAACGTGCGCATCGCCAACTGCTATATCACCTCGGGCGACGACTGCATCTGCCTGAAGAACCGCCGCGAAAGCGAGCAATATGGTTCTTGTCACGACATCGTGGTGACAAACTGCGTGATGGCATCTCGTTCGTGTGCCATCAAGATTGGGTCTGAGAACATGGACTCCATCTACAACGTGCTGTTCGACAACTGCATCATCACCCGTTCCAATCGCGGACTAGGCATTCAGAACCGCGACGAAGGCACTGTCACGGACGTGACTTTCTCCAATATTCAGATGGATTGCCGCCTGTGGTCCGACGTCTGGTGGGGCAAGGCCGAGCCGATCTACGTGACCAGTTACCCACGTGCCAACGGAAACCATAAGGATGCCAACTGGCGATTCCCTAAAGGACAGATTGAGGGTCGTTGCGGAGAGGTGTCGCGCATTCGCTTCAATAATATCACTGCCACTTCGGAAAATGGCTGTTTTATCGGAGGCGATACAGAAGACAAGGTGAACAACATTTATCTGACCAACATCAATCTCACCATGCGCAAACAGACGCCCTACGAAGGTGGAACCTACGACAAGCGTCCCTGCCGTGGCGAGGGTTTTGTCACGGGAAAAGTGCACGGCATTTACGTTGAGCAAGCTAGCGATATCCTGATCAACGGACTCCGTGTGGACTGGGGGCAGCAGTTCGCTCACAGAGGACAGGCTTATTTTGCCAAAGACTGTGAGCGCATTGTCGTGAAGAACGACATCTACGATTTTGAACCTGTCCGTACGGAGGACAACGAATAATAGAATCACTTTGAATTATATATTTATCAACTTAATCAATAACAATTATGCTAAAAGTACGAATGTTTAATTCTCGGAAAGCCAGAAAGGCAATGCTTTCTATGGCTCTCTTTGTGTGCAGTACGGCAGCTATGGCGCAAAACCAGGTAACGGGTGTCATCCGCGATGCGCAGGGTGAACCGCTCGTTGGCGTCAGCGTCATGGAAGCCGGAACTCAGAATGGCGTGGTGACCGACATCGACGGACGTTACACGATCAACGTCAAGCGCGGTGCCAAGCTGAACGTCTCTTACGTGGGCTTTGAGCCGCAGACCATTACTGCCGGCCAGAGCGTCACGCTGCAGGAAGACAACCAACTGTTGAACGAGGTCGTCGTCGTAGGTTACGGCACGATGAAGCGTAAGGACGTCACCTCGTCGATCACTACGGTGCAGGCCAAGGACCTCAACCGTGGTGTGTTCGCTGACCCCGCCTCCATGCTGCAAGGCAAGGTGGCCGGTCTGGTCGTGACAAGTTCGGGCGACCCCAACGGCACTCCTTCCATCACGCTGCGTGGTGCATCTTCGCTGCGTGAGGGCGCTGCCATGGAGCCTTACTACGTCATCGACGGTATTCCCGGAGTCGACATCTCGATGGTAGCACCTGACGACATTGAGTCGATCGACGTGCTGCGCGATGCTTCGGCAACGGCTATCTACGGTTCGAAGGCTGCCAACGGCGTGATTATCATCACCACCAAGAGCGGTAACGAAGGCCGTACCAACGTGAGCTACAACGGGTATGTGGCTTTCGACAAGATTGCCAAGACGCTCGATATGGCTTCGGCCAGTGACATCCGCGACTACGTGTCGAAGAACAATATCGACTATGCTTACGACAAGGGTGGCGACACCGACTGGCAGGATGAGGTTCTGCGCACCGGTATCTCGCACAATCACAATGTTGCCATCAATGGTGGCAATGCCAAGACCAAGTATATGGCCAGTGTCAACTACATGAACCGTGAGGGAGTCATTGATGGAACCCACATGAACCGCTTGAACGTTCGCTCGCTCCTCAGCTCGAAGATACTGAAGGACCACCTCGACGTGTCGGTAGGCATCAACGCCATGTACGGCAAGCACGTGGGTGTGCCCATGACCTATTTCACCGACGGTCGTGGTTCGGCATCGGTTCTGGATGCTATGAACTACTTCAACCCCACGAACCCCATCAAGAATGCTGACGGCAGTTGGACTACGGGTGACGGATCGGCTAACTACAACCCCCTGTCGATGATCAACGAGGACCTCTCGGAGACCATGTGGAAGCGTAACCAGTTCATCGGTAAGGCTACCCTGCACATCATCGATGGCCTCGACTGGAATGCCAACTACTCGTTCTCGCACCGCCAGAGCACCTACAGCAGCTACCGCACGCACAATACGCAGGTGACTCCGTACAATGCCTATAACGGTACTGCCGAGCGCAACACCTACTTCGGTAACGACCAGACCTTCGAGACTTACCTGAACTACGACCACACCTTCGCCGATGCTCACAAGCTGGCGCTGATGGCTGGTTACTCATGGGAGGAGCGCAACTCCAACGATGGCTTCGGCCTGTGGAACCACAACTACTTCGATGACTACCTGAAGTGGTACAATATGTCGTATGCAGGTGTCATGGATGGTCAGCCGGCTGTCTACAGCGGCACTAAGGAGACCGTTCGCAACATCTCCTTCTACGGACGTCTCAGCTATTCTTACAAGTCACGCTACATGTTGCAGGCAACAGTACGTCGCGACGGTTCATCGGTGTTTGCCAGCGGTCACCGTTGGGGTACCTTCCCCTCGGTATCGGCAGCATGGAACATTGCCGAAGAGTCGTTCATGAAGAACCAGAGCGTGTTCGACCAGTTGAAACTCCGTGCCGGTTACGGTATCAGCGGTAACGCCATTGGCTTCGGTGCCTACTCAGGTGTCGCCACCTATGGTTCCACAGGTTCCACGTTCTCCTATCAGGGCAACTCATGGGCCATCCTGGGTGCCACGAAGCTGGCTAATCCTGACTTGAAGTGGGAGTCGACGGCCATGCTCAACCTGGGTCTTGACTATGCATTCTGGCATAACCGCATCAACGGTAGCATCGAGCTTTATAACAAGAAGACGAAGGACCTCATCTGGACCTACCCTGTCTCGACCGTTATCTATCCCTTCGGCGAGATTAACGCCAATGTGGGTGAGATCACCAACCGCGGTATTGAGTTCACGATGAACATCGACGCCATCCGCACGAAGAACTTCAACTGGATGACCACCATCAACCTTGCTCACAACAAGAACACCGTCGACAAGCTGTCGAACGAAAAGTATCGCACGTCGACCTTCGCTCAGGGCGAGCCTCACGTGGCTGGCGTTTCGGCCAATGGCTACACACAGCGCATCATCGAGGGCGAGCCTATAGGTACATTCTTCCTCTATGAGTTTGCTGGTTACAGCGATGAGGGCAAGGCCACCTATTACGTACGTGACGACAATGGCAACAAGACTGGCGAGGTGACCAGCGCTCCCGAGTATAAGGATCGCTACATTGCCGGCAGCGCACAGCCCAAGCTCAACTTCGGATGGAACAACACGTTCACCTATAAGAACTGGAGTGCCTCCGCATTCATCACGGGTGTCGTAGGCAACAAGATCTACAACAGCTCGCGTGCCCACTACACCGCTCCCGACTTCTTCGCTGGCGGTAAGAACGTGCTCAAAGAGTTCATCAACGAGCGTCCCGCTACTGATAATCTGAGCAACATCCCCTCTGACCGTTTCCTCGAGAAGGGCGACTACATCCGTCTGGCATCGGTGACCCTCGGCTACACCTTCCGTAACCTCGGTGGATGGGCCCAGAGCCTGCAGCTCTATGCCACGGGTAACAACCTGCTCACCATCACCGGCTATAAGGGCATTGACCCCGAGGTTAACATGGGTGGCATCGCTCCCGGCGTAGACTATCGTTGGAGCAACTATCCTCACACACGTACTTTCATGGTCGGACTCAGAATCAACTTCGAGACTGCTAACGCTACCGACAAGACACGCACCGTCTACGTGACTGACAACAGCGAGATTGATCGCCTCAATGGCGAGATCAACCGCCTGCGCGATGAGAACGGTCAGCTGCGCAACCGCAAGCCTGAGGCCACCAAGGAGGTCATCACCACCAAGGAGTTCGTGACCTATCCGCACTTCGTCAACTTCGCCATCAACAAGACTGAGGTCACCGACCAGGAGAAGGTCAACCTGCAGTATGTGGCTGACATGATCAAGTCGGTGCCTGACAAGAAGTTCAGCGTCGTAGGCTATGCCGACAAGCAGACCGGCACCAACGAGCGCAACGCCCAGCTGGCCAAGGACCGTGCACAGAACGTCTACAACGTGCTCACGAAGCAGTATGGTGTCAAAGCCAGCCAGCTGACTCTCGACTCGAAGGGTGGTGTCGACACGATGTTCCTCAACAACTCTGACCTTAGCCGCTCGGTTATTATCGCAGAAGTAAAATAAAATAGATTATCACAGAATATGAAAACGAATATCAAGCTATATCTGGCAGCAGGTCTCATCGCACTGACGACCGCAAGCTGCACCGACCTTGATGTGCCCGTAGAGTCGCAGTACACGGCTTATCCCAGCAGTGAGGCTGCCCTCGAGGCACAGATGTCTGGCATCTACTTCCAGTTGCGTGGCGTTTTTGGCCGTCGCTTCATGGAAGCCATGGCACTTTCGAGTGATGAATACACCTCTGTCTCATACGGAGGTAACTGGTATGACAACGGTGCCTATGCACACCCCAGCCTGCATAACTTCAGCTACGAAGATGCCACCATCGACTGGATGGGCGAGTTGGCCAGTGGTGTTGTGAAGGCCAACGAGATTATCGACAGCGAGGCCGACGAGGCTAAGTATAAGGCTCCCGCCCGTGCTATGCGCGCCTACTTTACATTCTTAATGATGGAATGCTGGGGCGATGTGCCCATCAACGATTCCAAGCTGGCCAGCGAAATCGACCTCGAGGCCCGTCAGCCTCGTGCCGACGTTGCCCGTTGGCTTGAAAGCGAGCTGAAGGAGATCATCCCCTTGCTCACCACAGAGGTCAATGGCGACAACTATGGCAAGCCTAACAAGTACATGGCACAGGCTCTCCTTGCCAAGCTTTACATCAACTGGCCCGTTTACACCGCCAGCGCTGTCGAGAACTACGACGCCGCTTCGGCCAGCAACGAGAAGCTCAACGACTGTGTTGCCGTATGCGACGAGATTATCAAGAGCGGAAAGTTTGCCCTCGGTCCTGATCCCTACCGTTTCAAGTTCGCCTCTGACAACAGTGAGCGTGTTGAGGCCGGTACTGTTAAGGACTTCATCTATGTGATGCCTTACCACACCACCGAGGCCACGGGTATGCAGTATGGTCGTTCCCACAGCTATAAGGACGTCAAAAACCTCAACCCCAGCTACTATGGCGAGCAGCTCACCAATTCGGGTGGTGGCTACGTGACCCTGACACCGGAGTTCGTGAAGGTGTTCAACCTCAAGGGCGACGAGCGTAACAAGCTCATCGTCGGCCTCTCTGAGAACCTCGACGACTATCGTTACGACACTGGTTCCGATGAGAACACAGCCTACGTCCTTGACCCTGTCACCCTGCAGCTCACCTCTCAGGCGTGCCTCGACAAGAATGGCAACCCGCTGAAGCTCACGCGTCCCATCACGCTTGTTGAGACCGACTTTACGATCAATGTTGGCGATAACCTTGAGGGTTGGCGTCAGGGTTGCCGCACCACCAAGTGGCACGTCACCCGTAACGACTATGCCAATGGCCGTAACCAGTCGAACGACATTCCTCTGCTCCGCTATGCTGATGTGCTGCTGATGAAGGCTGAGGCTATCGTGCGCGGTGCTCAGGCCACCAATGGCCAGACCGCTCAGAGCCTCTTCAACCAGATTCGTACTTATGCCGGTGCACCTGAGCTCGACCACACACCTTCGCTGGCTGAGATTTACGACGAGCGTGGACGTGAGTTCTTCGACGAGAACTGGCGCCGCAACGACATGATTCGCTTCGGCCATTTCGAGGATGAGTACTTCCCGCATTATAAGAACTTCCCCTCGGCCAACTTCGATAAGACCCATCGCTTGTTCCCGATTCATAAGGACATGCTTGATCGCAACCCGAAGTGGACTCAGAACAATGGCTACTAACTTGCGGATTATCGCAACAACACTTTTTTTCTGGGCAGTCACAACAGTGGCTGCCCAGAATATTGAGATAGTGGTACATCGGGGCGCCAACGCACTGGCACCGGAGAACACGGTGGCTTCGGCCGATTCGGCACTTGCGCATGGCGCCATGTGGGTTGAGGTCGACGTGCGCTCGTCGCGGGATGGGATGCTCTTCAACCTTCACGATGAGACCCTGGACCGCACCACTGATGGACATGGCCGCTTGGCTGACATGCTGGCAGCCGACGTTTGCAGACTTGATGCTGGCAGCTGGTTCTCGTCACTATTCAAAGGGGTGCACGTTCCTACCATTGCCGAGATGCTCGACTCGCTGCAGGGTCGTGCAGGGGTGTTCTTCGATGTGAAGCGCGGAACGCCTATTCCTGCACTCGTCAGTCTTGTGCGTGAAAAGGGGTTTGCCGATAACAGTTTCTTTTGGTTTGCCGATGAGCAGATGCTACGCGAGTTCATCAGCCTGGCCCCGGAGATGAAGGTCAAGGTGAATGCCAAGGACATTGACCGACTGAAGTATTGGCAGACCGTCTGCAAGCCTTCGTATGTTGAGATTGCTCCGCAGTTCATCACGAAGCGCTTTCGCCGCTATTGTCACCGCCATGGCATCCGCGTGATGGCAGCTTGTCAGGAGGACGACACGTCGCAGTTTCAGTTGGTTATCAAGAAGAAAGCCGACTTGGTCAACCTCGACCGACCTGAGGCGTTTCTGCCGTTACTCATGTCGAAACACGAAAAATAGGGAGCGGATTTTTGCCCGTTCCCTATTTTTTTGTATCTTTGCAAGCGTATGACTAATAGAATGTTTCCATGGCTCATGGCCTGCCTGCTGAGCCTCAATACCCTGCTGCTTCATGCGCTCGACGTGAACACTTCGCAGCTGAACGTCGACCGTAGTGGACAGACCCTTTGCACGCTTCAGTTGCAGGGTGCCATCGACCGTATTAGCGGCAGTGGCGGCGGACGGCTGACGGTTGCCCGTGGCATCTATCTTACAGGCTCGTTGGTTATGAAGTCTGGGGTGGAGATACATCTTGAAGAAGGGGCCACACTGAAGGGGAGCACGCATCCGCGCGACTACATGACGGCCACAGCCACCGGGGTAGGCAAGACGCCCGATATCGACAACGGCAGTGCCTTGATCTATGCCAATGGAGCCGACAATATTGCGCTCAGTGGTCACGGTGTAATCGACGGGCAAGGCCTACAACTGGCCTTGACCATTGACAGCCTGCATCACACGGGTGAACGCCCTGACCCGCAGTATAACCATCGCCGACTCCGGCCGAACACGCGTCCCAAGCTGGTCTTCCTTCTTCATTGTCGCAACGTCAGGGTTGAACAGCTACACCTGCAGAGCAGTGCCGAATGGGGATTGGTGCTCAACAAGTGTGAACGTGTGGACATTCGTCATGTTGACCTTCTTAACCGGGCTTATTGGAACAATGATGGCATTGACATGACGGGCTGCCGTAACGTCAGTATTGCTCATTGCCGCATTAATGCTGCTGATGATGGCATCTGCCTGAAGTCGCATCACCCCGATGAACTGAACGCTGACATTGAGATTGCTCATTGTGACATCCGAAGCAGCGCCTCGGCAGTGAAGTTCGGCACGGCTTCCTATGGCGATTTCCGTCGTATCCACATCCACGACATCAAGGTCACTGACACCTTCCGTTCTGCTATAGCTATTGAGAGTGTTGATGGAGGTGCCATCGATAGCATCCTTGTTGAACGGATTGAAGCGGTGAATACGGGCAACCCCATCTTCCTTCGGCTGGGACACCGCGCAGGCACGCAACCAGGCGCGTTGCGGCATGTTGTGATTCGTGACCTTCGGTGTGAGGTGCCTTTCGGACGTCCTGATGAGGCTTACGACTTGCGCGGACCTGAGGTGAACTTCTTCCATAACCCGTTCCCCAGCAGTATTTGTGGCATTCCTGGCAGCAGAATTGAAGATGTTCTCATTGAGAACGTCTCCATCAGTTATCCTGGCAGAGCCACCAAGGGCATGGCTTATATGCCGCTGTGGCGAGTGGGCGATGTGCCGGAGCAGATCGACGCCTATCCCGAATTCTCCATGTTTGGTGAATTGCCGGCATGGGGCTTTTATGTGCGTCATGCAGTTGGCGTCACCTTCAGGAATGTGCGCCTGACTCTTTCTGATGCCGACTTCCGACCGGCTTTTGTGTTTGATGATGTGGAGGCTGTCTCCCTTGAGCATGTCCTGCCTGAAGATAACTCTCAAATATTCTTTGCGCAATGAGGTGGTGTTGGCTATTGGCTCTTTGCAGCCTTTTCCTCAGTGGTCATGGTCAGGTGTGGCAGTATGTCGACCCGCGCATCGGTAGCGTGGGGGTGGGGCGCACATTCCCTGGACCATGTATGCCGTTTGGCATGGCGAAACCTGGTCCCGACTGTGGTGTGTTGCCCAATGCAGGCTGGGCGCCGATGCCCGAGCCAGTGCTTGGTTTCTCGCAGACGCATGTCAGTGGAACGGGCGGTGGCCAGAAGTATGGCAACATTCTCATCCAGCCTTATCTAGACTCCGATTCTTCTTTCAGCACAAGCCTGGGTTGGCCTGTTTGTCCACAGCGACGGGTTCACGAAGAATTCTCTTTAGGATACTATTCCACCACTTATGACAATAGCATCCGAACCGAAATAACTACTGCCGAACGTTGCTCATTCTATCGTTTCCACTACCCCGATAACGGCAGTTTGTTTCTAGATGCGACTCATTTTCTGGGTAAAGACACCGTTCCTGACTTGCGTGAGCGCCAGCAGTTTGTCGATGGTCATTTGGAAGTGGAGAACAATCATGAAGTCTGCGGTTATACGAGTGTTCGTGGCGGTTGGAACAATGGCGATGCCTATACTGTTTATTTCTCTCTGAAGACCAGTGTTCCTTTCGTTGCCGGGACCGATGCCGGCAACCAACGTGCATGGATTCATTTTTCTGATACATTGGTTCATGTGCAGGTGGGCATCTCCTACGTTAGCATCGAGCAGGCTCGTCGAAACATTCCTTCCCATGACTTCGATTCACAACTCGTCCAACTGCGCGACACTTGGGAGCAACAGATCTCCAAAATCCAAATCACAGGCACCGACGAGCAGAAGCGAATGTTCTATACCGCCCTCTATCACACCATGCTCATGCCCGTCGACAAGACCGGCGAGATTCCCTTCTCCCTTCCCTTTAGGGAGGGGCAGGGGGTAGGCTCGTATTACGATGATTACTATGCCATTTGGGACACCTATCGCACTTCGACTCCACTGATAACCCTGCTCGATGAGGAGCGCGAAGCAGCCATTGTCAATTCCTTATTAAATATATACGCGCGAGAAGGCTACATGCCTGATGCCCGTAGTGGCGACTGCAACGGACGTACCCAGGGCGGTTCCAATGCCGAGGTGGTCATCGCCGATGCTTTTGCCAAAGGTATCTCTGGCATCGACTACTCCTTTGCCCTTGAAGCCATGCTCAAGGATGCTACCGTTGATCCCGGGGCCGAACATGAGAAGCATGGTCGTGGCGGACTTTCGGAGTACAACCGTCTCGGCTACATTCCCTATGGCATCGCCCGTGCCGGAAATCGTACCGTTGAATATGCCTTCAACGATTGGTGCATCGCTCAAGTGGCCCGTGGTCTAGGCCATCAGGACCTTTATAAGGAGTATATGTCGAAGTCGCGTAATTGGCGCAACCTT
>JAEEGL015640475.1_pt1 | contig 17537 bp, 13 predicted proteins | sample 9134231 | NCBI WGS metagenome assembly JAEEGL01 (sample SAMN16246548, study PRJNA631951) | gut metagenome | biome: gut microbiome; feature: rumen; material: fiber-attached | host: Bos | place: Iran: Karaj | collected 2018-10 | reverse complement strand
GCAATTATCACCTGGCCTTCAGCTGGCCTTCCTGCAAGCTGGTCATCACCGCTGCGGGCGATACGCCCTCGGAAGAGGTGGCCCTCACCTTCTACATCAAGACCGCCTGGACCACGGACAATTATCTCTATACCTGGAACGGAATTGACCTGGGCTCCTGGCCCGGCACCAAGCTCACGGAGAAAGAGACCGTAGAGAGCGTGGAATACTGGAAGTATGAGTTCAAGGGGATTGAACCTCCGATGTCCTTCAATTACATCGTGAACAACGGCTCCGGCGGCGGTACCAACCAGACGGCCGACCTGGAGTACAGTTTCCTCACCGTAGGCGCCAAAGTGTTTATCACGGTGGCGGCCGACGGCACTGCCGTTATCGAATAAAAGCCTTGCCTTATGAAAAGATACTTTTGGATTCTTTTGGCGGCGGCGGTGACCCTGGTTTCCTGCCAGAAGCGGGAGCAGGCCGCCAGGCCGTCCGGACTGGGCGAAGTCCGCTTTACCACCAGCCTGGACCGCTACTCGGTGAAGGCCACGGACACGGCCTTCGAGGCGGGTGATGAGGTGGGTATCTTCGCCGGCGCCCCTATCGGCGCAGACAACGTGAAGGCGGCCGTCTCCGGCTCGTCCCTCACCCCCGAAACGCCCATCCGCTGGGTGGAGGAAGACAACGGCGTGGTGTCCTTCTATGCCTACTGTCCTTACGCCGCCGGCGCGGTGAAGGCCTATCCGTTCACGGTGGCGGCCAACCAGAGCGCCCTTGCGGACTATAAGAAGTCGGACCTCCTGATTGCATCGGCCAAGAGCGCTCCCACCGAGAATGCCGTGGCCCTGAACTTCCACCATGCCCTGTCCAAGGTGGCGGTGAGCATCGACAACCAGATTGCCGGCACCACCGTCTCCAAGGTGGAATTCCGGAATGTGGCCCTGGGGGCCACCATCGACCTGGAAAGCGGGGCCGTTTCCAACGTTTCCTCCGACCTCCAGACCGTGCAGCCCCTCCTCACGGACACCGGCTGCCAGCTCCTCATTGTTCCGCAGACCGCCCAGCCGGAAATCCAGGTGACCCTCTCTTCGGGTGCCGCCTTCCGTTTCACGCTGGACGCCGCCTTTACCTTCGGCGCGGGCAAGAAGGCTGCCGCCAGCCTGGTGATCAAGGAAGCCGCAGCCGTCTCGTTCAGCTTCACCATCGTGGACTGGGACGACGAAGAGGCTCCCGTCAACTTTGTGGAGAATGAGGAACCGGGCAATGGCTGGAACGTGGTGGGCCTTGGCGGAGACTGGGATCTGGGGATTCCCATGACCTGCACCGAGCCCGGCGAGGGCGAACTGGAAGGTGTGTGGGAAGCCGACATCACCTATGCCGCCGGGGAATCGTTCAAGCTCCGCAGCGGCGACCTCTGGGCCGGCATGAAGGCCAACTGGGCCTACTACGGCACGGGTGAGTTCGAAGACGGCTACCTGGACGCCACCGACGCCGGCATCAACATCGTGCTGGAAGCGGCGGGCGAGTACCACCTCAAGTTCACCTGGCCCAGCTGCCGCTTCGTGATCACCAAGACCGGCGATGGCCCCGATACGCCTCCCGTAGACCCGGAGAACGTGGTCTGGAAGGTCCGCGGCCTGGGCGGCGACTGGACCTGGGAGAACGCCGTGGCCATGACCTGCACCACCCCCGGTGAAAACGCCGGTGAGGGTGTGTGGGAGGCCGATATCACCTATGCGGCCACCGACTCCTTCAAGATCTGCAACAGCGGTGACGATGCCACGGCCACCTGGTGCGGCATGATGTCCCACTGGTCCTACTATGGCCTGGGCGACTTTGAGGACGCCTATCTGGACGCCACCCCTGCCGGCAAGGATATCATCATCGGCACCGGGGAAGGCGAGGGCGATGCCTGGCATGTGGTGCCGCTGGAAGGCAAGTTCCACCTCACTTTCGAGTGGCCTTCCTGCCATTTCGTGATTACCGAGGTTGCGTCTGAATAAACGCGGATGCCTATGAAACGAATCATCGCATTGTCTCTCGGAGCCATCCTGCTGCTCCCGCTGGTTTCCTGCCGGCGGGACAGCATGACGCCCGAGGAGGCGAAGGCAGCCCTCCGGCAGCCGGTCACTTTCACCGCGTCCATCGACAATTATGCGCAGGTGAAAGGTGCCGACGAGTCCTTCGAGGAAGGCGATGCCATAGGCCTTTACGCAGCGGATCCCTTCAACCTGGTCAATGTACGGGCCGTGGTGAAGGGAAACTACGTGAAGCCTCTGATGCCTTTCGAGTGGGAAATGGTGCGGACGGCCGTCTTTGTCGCCTATTATCCTTATGACCCCTCTTACAAGGACGAGTCCCGGAAGACCTTTGCGGTCATGAGCGACCAGCGGACCTACGAGGCCTACAAGGCTTCCGACCTCCGTGCCGCCGTGGCCCTGGGCAAGAACGGGGAAACGGTGGAGCTGCCGTTCCATCACATGCTCTCCAAACTCACGGTCCTGGTACGCTGTGAGGACAGCGCCGAACAGGTGACTTCGGTCATCCTGGGCGGGGTCGCCACCTCCGTGACGGCGGACTTCGCGGAAGCTGCCGTGGAGACCGCCGGCGGCCGTGGAGACCTGCAGGCGGGGAAGGCGGTGGCCGGCAACGGAAACGAGGGTTATGTGGCCATCCTGGTCCCGCAGACGCTCTCGGAACTGCCCATCATGGTGGCTACCAACAAGGGCCAGACCCTGGTGTTCCAGCCCGACCAGCCGCTCTCTTTCGAGTCCGGACATGCCTATGTCACTTCTACGCTTACCGTTCCCAAACAGGAAGGTCCCGGCCCTGGTCCCGGCCCCGGCAAGGAGCTCACCTTCTCGGTGTCCATCACCGACTGGGCGGACGGCGGTACCATGGATTTCCACAAGGGTAAAACGAATTGACGCCTATGAAAGCACGTTGGAATAATCTGATTGCGGCCGTGGCGGCACTCCTGGTGGTTTCGCTGGGAAGCGCCTCGGCGCAGGAAAAGTTCGCCGTCAAGACGAACCTGCTGCACGATGCCACCCTGTCCATCGACCTGGGCGTCGAGTATGGCTTCGCCCCCAAGTGGAGCGCGGAACTGTCCGGCAGCTTCAACCGCTGGAAGACGGGCCGCATGTGGCTCAACCACTGGCTGGTGGAACCGGAAGTGCGCTTCTGGACCTGCCGCCGCTTTGCCGGCACCTTCTTCTCCGTGTATGCCCTGGGCGGCCAGGCCACCCTGGGCGGATTCTGGGATTTCAGCCAGTACTACAACAAGTTCCCGAACCTGGAGAACTTCATGCTCAAGGACGCGCTGGTGCTGTCCGGAGGCATCGGCGTAGGCCATGCCTTCATCCTGGGCCGGCACTGGAACCTGGAGGTGGAGCTGGGCTTCGGCTACATGTATGCCAAGGGGGACGAGTATTCCCTGGAGAAGAACGCGGAAGGGAAGTATTACCTCCCGGACTATGCCGTTCCGGTGCTGGAAGGCTCCATCTTCGACTATCTGGGCCCCAATAAGCTGGCCCTCTCACTGGTGTATCTCTTTTAACTGACAGCGCCATGAAAAAGACATTTATGCTGCTGGCCGCTGTCGCGCTGCTCTCCGTGGGGACTGCCCTGGCGCAGAGCGATGCGCGCTACCAGGTGAGCCAGGTGAAGATGAATTCCGGAGACGGTCTCTTTACCCTTTCCATGGACCTGGACCTTTCGGTGATTGAACCGGACCAGGACGCCGTGGTGACCCTCGTCCCTGTGCTCAGCCATGGGGACCGGAGCTGCGAACTGCGTCCGGTGGGTATTTTCAGCCGGAACCAGTTCTACCAGCTGGCGCGGGAAAAGCGCACGGACAAGCCTCTGGGCCCGTTCCAGTTCCAGCTGAAGGACAAGCCCGCCCGTATCTCCTACACGGACACCATTCCTTATGAGGAGTGGATGGACGGTGCGCAGGTGCGCATTGACACGCGGGTCACCGGCTGCTGCGGGAAGGCCATCCTCACCCAGCCGGGTGCGGCTCTGCAGACCTACCTGGAGCCCGAACCGGACCCTATCCCTTTCACGCCCAACTTCCTCTATGTCAAGCCCGACGCCGAGGTGGTGGTGAAGGAGCGTTCTATCTCGGGCGAGGCCTTTGTGACCTTCAAGGTGGGGGGCAGCCAGGTGCTGCCGGACTACCAGGACAACGCGGCCGAACTGGCCAAGATCCGCGCTACGGTGGAGTCGGTGCACGGCGACGAGGACATTGTCATCAAGTCCATGACCCTCACCGGCTTCTCTTCGCCGGACGGCAAGTACAAGAAGAACGCGGAACTGTCCCAGAAGCGGACCGACGCCATCCGGAACTATGTGAACAAGCTGTACAACCTCCCGAAAGGCGTTTTGCGCTCGGAATCCGTTGCGGAGAACTGGGACGGCCTCAGGGCCCTGGTGGCGGACGATACGCAGCTGGAGCACCGCGCCGAAATCCTGGACATCATTGACTCCGCGCTGGAGCCGGATGCCAAGGAAGCCAAACTGAAGGCCTTCAAGAAGGACTATGCCTACCTGGCCGAAAGCCTGTTCCCGCTGCTTCGCCGGACCAACTACACGGTGGACTATACGGTGCGGAGCTACACTTCGGCCGACGAAATCCGCCGGGTTATGAAGAACCGTCCCCAGAACCTGAGCATCAACGAGTTCTTCTTCCTCTCCAAGGAATACAAGCCCGGTACGGCCGACTTTAATGAGGTGTTTGCCGTGATGGCGCGCGTGTATCCCGACGACCCTGTTGCCAATGTGAACGCGGCCAGCGCCGCCATGTCGGTGGGCGACCTCGCCGCCGCCGAGCGCTATCTGCGCAAGGCCGGCGACGGTGCCGCCGCCTCTTACACGCGCGGTGTACTGGAGGCCCTGCGGGGGAACTTCTCCGCCGCCGCGGGCCTCTTTGACAAGGCCCGTCAGGGCGGCGTGGCCGAAGCCCCCGATGCCCTGGCCAATGTCCAGGCCATCCTGGACCAGCAGGCCTTCATCGCCGCCAAACGCGCCCGGCAGGGGAAGTAGGCTGACACATTGTACTTTTGGAATCGTCCACAAGGCCTCGCGGGGTTTTGTGGACGATTTTTTTTGGTGGTGGGGGGATGGTGGTGTGGCCTTGATTACGCGTTTTTGGCGTTTTTTGCGTAATGAGTTGTCCTAGCGGTCCGTTGATTACGCGTTTTTGGCGTTTTATGCGTAATGGGCTGCCCTTTGGGTCCGTTGATTACGCGTTTTTGGCGATTTTCGCGTAATGAACTGCCCTGGTGGTCCGTTGATTACGCGTTTTTGGCAATTTTTGCGTAATGGGCTGCCCTTGGGGTGTTCTTCAAGCCAGACATCAAGCGTTTTTGCCTGTTTTTGCTTATCGTCTGGCTTGGTTGAGCCACTCGTCAAGCGTTTTTGAGCTTTTTTGCTTATCGTCTGGCTGAGATCCGATGCTTAGTCTCTGCGGAGGGAGGGGGGGGGGGGGCCGGGGGGACTCCGTTTCGCTTCGCTTCACTCCGGCCCCTCCCACCATCTACTTCGTCATCGCTCCGCGATAACTCGTATCTTGCGGGCCCCTCCCCCTGCCCTCGTCCGGGGGTGGACAAGCCCCCCGGCCCTCCACCCCCTCCCTCCGCGAAGACGACCTGGTTCTCCATTACCTGAAACGCAATCGGCCACCTAAAAGCGGAATGACAATATGATAAATCTCAGTTACATAAGGCGTACTTCGATTATAAAAACTTATTATCGAATTTTTGCACTTTTTTGATTGAAAACGTGGAAATTAAATAAAAAATTACTAACTTTGCCGGCTCAATTTTGGCGACCACCAAAAAACGAGATTTAGACACGCATAAATAGACAAATAACACATACCGAAATGAACGCAAAACAAAACTATGTGGCTCCCGAGATGGAGCTGGTCAAGATTCAGACTGAAGGTAGTCTGCTGGTTGAATCGACCTTAGGCGGCAGCACGAGTTCGCAGGTGGAAGTTGCCGATTATCATGAGGATGTCGCCTGGTAAGCTTAATCTGTGTCGATTATGAAAAAGTACATCTATATCCTCGCTGCTGCGGCAGCATTCGTGGGTTGCGCGAAGGAAGTAACCCCCACGGAAGAGATTCAGAATCAGAAGCCCGAGACGGGCGTGAAGACCGTGACTTTTACGGCGAGCATCGAGGGCGAGACCAAAGGCACGTTGGATTCCAAAGGTAAGTTTACTTGGATTGAAGACAGCGATGAGGTTGCCGTTTGGACGAACCTTGGAAAAAAGACGGCCGTTGCAAAGAACGTCTCTGGCGGCTCTGCTGAATTTACTTTTACTTTAGGCGAAGGCGAAAGCATTGCCCAAGGCGCCATCCTGGTGTATCCGGCTTTTCGTCTTTCCGATACAAATAAGAACGAAGTGTCACTTCTCCCTGAGGTTACCAATACCCCTGAGGAATCCCACGGCCCGATTCTGGCCGCCAAGGTGGGCACAGATCGTACCACCTTGAATTTCAAATATGTCTGCGGCACGGTTCAAGCAACCATCACCGGCATTCCATCGTTTGCTGACAGAATTTGGATTCTATTCACCGGCGGGTCACCTGGTGCTGAGAATACGTCAATCTCATTTAACGACGAAACCCCTGTTGTTGCTTCCGGTTCCGGAGACAATATAACTGGCTATCTGCCTTCAGGGTTTTCGGGAGGAAATCAGACCATCACGTTGCCCGTTCCTGGCACAGGTTCTCGATCTTTCTATTTCGCGATTAGAGATGATAACGTAGAGCTGTTCTATAAAAATATGTCTAATAAGTCTTTGACTTTTGCGCGGAACAGCTATTTCAAGATGGCCAATTGGGATTTACCGGTATACACAATAGCTGGAGCAAAGTTAGGAGATGATTCCGAAGCAGGTATATTTGGCACGCCATGGGCACCGAGCAATTCAGATAATGATATGACGTGTATTGATGCTAATATTTATAAGAAAGTTTATAAAAATGTTACGATTAGTGCAGGAGCCGATGGTAAACTTAGCATAGCTTATAAAATAGCAAAGAATCACTCGTGGGCTGAATCGTATGGATATGGTGAAGGGAATTTTACTTTCACTTCTTCTGAATACAAAACATCTATCACAGGTGATGTCGAAATTACTTTCAATTCATCATCACATGAATCGACATGCTCATTCGTGATAGCGAACGATGTTTATTTCGTTTATGGTGATTTTTGTGGGGCTTGGGAGTATAGTGCTGCTAATGAACTGGTTGATAATGGGTCTGGCGTTTATACTAAAGATTTTACTATAGATGAAGCTAAGACTGTCAATTTCAAAATAGTAAAGAACCATACATTTGCCACATCTTGGCCTTCCAGTAACTTTGTATATAATGTCCTAAAGCCAGGATCGTTCACCGTAACTTTCAGCCCCTCTACCGAACATGTATATGCTTGGGATTCATCTACTTATGCCGTGGCTGGCACTCCTGCTGCAATCTTTGACGCTTCGTGGGATACAACCGCAAAACAACTTACACGACAAACAGATGGAACATTTAAAGTTGAGATACCCGTTTCAGTGACAAACGATACTAGTATTCAGTTCAAAGTTGTGGCAAATGGTAATTGGGCTACGGCATATCCTTCAGCTAATGTTTCAGAGACGATCCATTCGAGTAATTCATTGTTGACAATCACATACAGTCCTTATGACCAGAGCGTTAATTATTCAATTAATTAAAAATCAACTATTGAATTGAAGTTTTTAGTTCATTTCAGGGCGACCCGTAAGGGCCGCCCTGTTGCATAGATACATCTATACATCTTCCCGGAAGGACTGGTTTGGAGTGTTGAGCACCGAGCACCGCGGGGGCCGGGCAGGGGGGTAAGCATCTTTTAGATTTGCACCGTATTCCCATATTGGAATCACGGTGCAAATCTAAAAGATGCTTACGGGAAAAAGGCGTTTGACGCTTTGTACGTGCCAACTACCTGGGTGGAAGAGTCGTGGGATGGCCATCTTGGGCCTAGTGCTGACGGGGAATCGGGCTTTGGCGGGTGTGCAGGTGTCAACGAGGAAGGGAAAACGCATTGGACTGGCTTTTGTGAATCTAGTGAATATCCTTGGTGGCAATTTGTTACGAAGAAACGGTTGGTTAATAAGCAGGATTATCCGTTTTGTTTGTGTGGTAAAGCTATAATTATCAGCTCGTTATAACTTAAACGTTTCTTTTTGGGGAACACGGATAAGTTTTCCTATCTTGTCGGCCAAAACGAGGTGGTATGGCCTTTAGGCTCGGTCCGTAATAGTCTTTCATCAATTCCGGGAAAGCCTTGGAAAAAGGAAATATATGCTCTATCTTTGCACGTGATTAATAATCGTTGCCCCTTGAGAAAGGGCGTTTAGAATTTAGAGCATTTTCCCTAACCGGAGGATGCTCTACTTTTTTTATATCGGATGCGTACTCCCTGAGGTAATGGTCCTCAGTCTAATCCAATGGGTTATTACAACAATCGGAACAAAGATTATTAATCATATGGTCAAGTTTAAAACCACCCTGTCCCTCGGCTTCTGTCTGGAATTGCGGCGGGTCGAGGAGACAGCCAGAATCATCTCAAAGGTTCTGAGGGTCGCGACGGAAACCATCAGGACGCGTTGGCGAAAGCTGACTTAGTTCTCTGCCCGGCTTAGCCGGTCGCTGCTTACCCATCCGGCAAAAGGGTCGCCCACCATTGGGGGCCCCTTTTTGTGCTTGGGAGGGGGATGTGTACTTCCGAGTGGTGGGGCGCTCGTTTGGTTTGGTAGCGGTGTGTTGATTATCGTGAAGAAACTTTTATTTGGTGGTATGGGGGGGCGTTGCAGGTGACGGTTGGAAGCGTTTCAAGTCTGCAAAAAATGGCTGACCTGGAACGCAAAACGGTCCCTGGGGACGTGTGGCGTTACGGTTCGGGCAAAAAATGCAGACCTGGCGCGGAAAAGGGCGTGACCTGTAACGCAAAGGGCTTGGACCTGGGGCGGAAGATGCCTATCACTGCAATGCAATGCCTTTTGGTGCATCGCGTTGACGGGGAATCGGGGTTTGGCGAGGGTGCAGGTGTCAACGCGGAAGGGGAAAGCCGGGGGCTGGCCGTTTTGGGCGTCGCGTTGACGGGGAATCGGGGTTTGGCGAGGGTGCAGGTGTCAACGCGGCAGGGGAGAGCCGGGGGCTGGCCGTTTTGGGCGTCGCATTGACGGGAAATCGGGCTTCGGCGTGGGTGCAGGTGTCAACGCGGCAGGGGAAAGCCGGTGGCTGGCCGTTTTGGGCATCGCGTTGACGGGAAATCGGGCTTCGGCGTGGGTGCAGGTGTCAACGCGGCAGGGGAAAGCCGGGGGCTGGCCGTTTTGGGCGTCGCGTTGACGTGGAATCGGGCTCTGGTGGGGGCGCGGGTGTCAACGCGGAAGGGGAGAGCCATATGCAGCCCAACCGCCCGCCCCGCAAAAGCCACCCCGACCCGCAGGGCGCCACCGCGGGGCTTAGCGGATGCTCCACTCGGCGCGGAGGCGGTCCATCAGGTGCATGATGTAGAGGATTTCGGAGTGGGGCATCTGCGGGGGCTCCAGGGCGCCGGAGCGGAGGGCGTCGCGGCAGGCACGGAGCTGGTATTCGAAGCCGGTCAGCCGGGGCGGGAGTTCGATGGTGCGTTCCACCACATGGCGTTTTCGGCACACCAGGAGGCGGTTGGGGTGGATGATGTCGTCAAAGACCAGGTAGCCGGTGGTGCCGGCGATGACGCCCTGGTTGTCGCCCTGGCACCAGGCGGAGCATTGCAGCGACGCCAGGGTCCCGTCTTCCAGGGTGAGGGTGATTTGCTCGCTGGCGTCCACCCCGGATGGGGCCCGGACGCAGGCGGTGTTGATCTGCGCCACGGGGGCGCTGCAGTACATGCGGAGGAAGGTGAGGAGGTATACCCCGAGGTCCAGGAGGGCACCGCCGCCAAGCTCCGGCCGGACGATGCGCTCAATGTCGGACACGTTGTAGGCCAGGCTGGCAGACACCATGACGGGCTGGCCGATTGTCCCGGAGTCCAGCACCTCCCGGGCTATCTGCCGGACGGGCATGTAGCGCGGCCAGATGGCCTCTGCCAGGAAAACGCCTCTTTCCCGGGAAAGGGCGATGGCCGCGGCCGCCTCTTCTGCGTTGAGCATGAACGACTTCTCCACCAGGCAGGGCTTTCCGGCCAGGAGGGCGCGGCAGGTGATGTCGAAGTGGCAGCTGTGGGGCGTGGCAATATAGACCAGGTCTATCTCGGGGTCTTCCAGCAGCTCGTCATAGGAGCCGTACGCCCGCGGAATGCCAAAGCGGGCGGCGAACGCCTCTGCCTTCTCCAGGCTTCGGGAGCCAATGGCGAGGCAGGACATATCGTCCATCAAATCAAGCGTTTGGGCCATTTTTTCGGCGATGTGGCCGGCGCCGATGATTCCTACTTTCATGGAGCGTCTTTTTGCAAAGATACGCTTAAAATCCGTTCCGCCAAAGAGCAGGCTGGCCAGGACAGCCTTTGGCCCTCATGCCAGCTGTCGGGCAGACCATCCAGCTTAGCCTTCCGGGCGGCTATTGCCCGGCGCTGAATGCGTCCAGGATGGAGAGGGGACGGCCGTCGGAGTCGAAGGCGGCCTGGTCGTAGGAGCGCCAGGTTTCGCGCTTGCCGGTGTATTGGAAGATGGCATCGGCATCCTTATAGACGGCCGGGGTCCAGCCGCCATAGACTTCCGGCTCCCAGTAGAAGACGCCGGCGCAGCCGTCCAGGGCAACGGCGGCCGTCATGAAGCTGGAAAGGACGGAGGCGGCGTCGGACTTGGAGGGCTTGACGCCCACTTCGGAGACATAGACAGGAAGGCCGTAGGCGGCGTGCAGCTTCTTGATGTTGTCCAGCGCGGCCTGGTTGTACTGGGCGGCCGTCATCTTGGTCTCCGCCTGCGGATAATGGGACAGGGCAATGGCGTCGAACCGCGCCCCGGCGGCCTTTATCTCCTTGAACCACCAGTCGTTGTCGTCATAGGCATTGTTGAGGTGGGGCATGACTTGGGCGTCCGGATAAACGGCTTTGACGGCGTTGTAACCGGCGGTATAGAGCTGCGCAAAGTGCTTGCGGCCGTCCGGGAGATTGCCGCTGCCGTTCCAGAGCTGCCCGGCGGGCCAGAGCATGCCGTTCCGCGTCTCATTGCCCACCTGCACCCAGTGGACGGCCACATCGGCCTCCTTGAGCGCCTGCAGCACGTCTGTCGTGTGGTCCGCCACATGCCGGCACATCTTGTCCAGCTGGTCCTTGTCCGCGGCCCAGGCGGCCGGAATCTGCTGCCGGGAAGGGTCTGCGAAGAAGTCCGAATAATGGAAATCCACCATCAGCGCCAGGCCGGCGGCGGTGACGCGTTTGGATAGCGCCACCACGTCTTCCTTGCCGCTCCAGCCTTTGTACGGGTCTACCCATACGCGCAGCCGGATGGCATTCATGCCGCAGTCTTTGAGCACTTCCAGAATATCGGCCTTTGTCCCGTCTTTCTTTTTGAAACTGCGGCCGTCGTGCTCCATTTCGCTCACCCAGCTGATGTCCGCGCCGCGGGCAAAACCGGGCCTGGCAACGGCGGCGGGCTTCTCTTCGGGTTCTTTCTGGGAATTGTCGACAGGGGCTGTGGCGGGCTTGTTTCCGCAGGAGCAGGCGGCCAGGACGGCGGCCAGCGCAAAGGACAGGTAGTTTTTCATGCCTGCAAGTTACGCATTTTCCGGGACGATTCAAATGTTTCCGCCGTTTTGTGATAACAATGAAAATGCTTAATTTTGCATTCAAATGATTCACAAGAAGAAAATGAAAACTATTCACCTGATGGCGGCCGCGGCCGCTGCCCTGCTCCTTGCCGGAGCCTGCACCCATGAAGCAAGTATGACCACCGAAACGCTGGCAAAGGACGCTTCCATTCCCCTGATGGAAGGCGTGGAGGAATCCCCCTCCTATACCTATAGCTATAGTATTGAATACATTACCGGCGGCATCAAGAAGGACGTGATGGACAAGATCGACTCCAAGATTGCCAGTTTCATCTACTCCGACGATGAGAATCCGCAGGTCGATGTGGCTTCCGCGCTCCAGATCTGGGAGACCAGCGGCGTAGAAGGCTATAAGGCAGAAGCGGAGAGCCTGGAGGATTATGATCCGGACAATTCCTGGATGTACAGCTGGTCGTCCGATATCAGCGGCTCGTTCACTTCCCGTTGCGACGCCCGCAACTGGCAGACCTACGTCTTCAGCGGTTCCGACTACATGGGCGGCGCCCATCCCTTCTCCTATGCCAGCTATTATGTCTTTGACATGAGCACCGGCGAGGTCGTCACCGAGGAAGATTTCCTGGATGTGGAGAACGATGACCTCTGGGAACTGCTCTACGAACGGGTGCTGGGCAGCGGCAGCGTGGACGAGGAGGCCCTCACCGACGAAGATCTCTTCGAACTGCCCACCTTCAACGGCAACTTCTCCGTGAACAACGACGGGGTCACCTGGCTCTACAATCCCTATGAGATTGCCGCCTATGTCTATGGCCCCCTCGAGGCTACCCTCACCTGGGACGAACTGGCCCCGTACCTCCTGAAAAAGTAAAGGCGCCCTCGCTTTTTGCTCCCAGCCCGGTCCGCATTCGTGCGGCCGGGCTTTTATGCGCCGGGGGACCTTACGGCTCCCAGCCGGCGATGTCCCAGGGGGTGAAACGGTAGTCCAGGGGCTTGCCGTAGCAGGCTTCGTAGCATGCGCATTTGGCTTCGTAGTCGGCCCGGCACAGGTCCAGGCTGTTCTGGCGGGGCGTCTTGGCCGGGGCCGGAAAGAGCGGATCCAGCACGTGCAGCACCAGTTTTACGTCGTGGAAACCGGGGGCGACCAGGGGTGGCAAATCGACCATCTCTACGAAAGTGGGCACGACAGGCACCTGGTATTCAGTAGCAAAGAGGAAGGCCCCGCGTTTTTCGGGACGGGGCTTCCGGTAGTTGAACCACATTTCCTGCTCGGGGTAGATGAGGATGAACTGCCCGGCGTCCAGGCTCCGGCTGAGGAGGCTTCGGAACGGGCCGTTCATGTAGGAGGGCTCGGGAATGAGCGGAATGGTGTCGATGTTCCGGAGGATGAACCCGTTCAGCCCCGGCATCACGTAGTTGGTCCCCTGGCTCACCGCCACCAGCGGACCCCGGCCGCAGCAGCGGACGAGCGTCCGGTGGATGCCGTTGTCGAAGGGGTTGAAGTGGTTGCTGGTGAGGAAGGCGGGGCCCTTCAGCGCGGAAAGCCGCTCCAGGCCTTCGATTTCGTTCACCCCGTCGCTCCAGCGGCGGATCCAGGAATCGACCATCTTCCGGGCGGTGAAACGTTTCAGCCGCTGAAGGGGTGAATCTATGTGCCGGACGAGGTGAAGGATTTCGGCTTTCAGCTCCGCGGGGTCCCACTGCGGGTCGAAAGGCTCCGTCTTGTCGTTGAACCGGCCTTCCGCGGCGGCCCGGCGGATGTTGTCGATGGCGGCTTCGCGCCCGGGAGTTACGAGGAGCATCGGCGGTGCTTTTTATAGACCTTTAGGTAAAAGGCTGACAAACAGGCGATTAAGAGCATAGACGGAGTTCCTGGCCCTTTTCGATGAGACTGCGGAACGACCGCTCGCTGCGGGTGAGGCGGGCGGCCATCCGGATGAGGCGGCGGACCGCCCCTTTGTACTGCTTCACGGCGGCGGAATCCTGCAGGAAAGCGCGCCGGCGGTCTTTGATTTCGGCCTCGTAGCCCGTTCCGGCGGCATATTTCCAGAAGACCTGGTCGTAAGGCACCTGCTCGTTGAGCCAGGGTTTGGAGGCCAGGTTGAAGTGGATGATCTGCGGATTGTCCATGGACGAAAGGCACTCCGACGGCATGGCGTTCCAGTCGGGGTCCAGGTAATGGATGCCGTCCCAGCAGAGCGCGTTGAGGTAGTCCTGGTCGGGCGCCACGGTCTCCAGGCCGTATTTTTCTACCCAGGAAAGGAAGCGGCCCGACAGGTCCACTTCGCGTAAACGCTTCATATTCAGCAGCAGCACGCCGGAGTTGACATAATTCTTATGGTCCACCCCCACATACTCGTCAATGTACTGCATGAACGGGGCGATCTTCTGGATGGAATAGTCGGCCACGGCGCCCACCAGCCGGCGGCCGAGGGGTTCGCGGTAAAGCCGGGAGATGTCGCCGGGGACCACCAGGTCGGCGTCCAGGTAGATGCCTTTGTCGTACTGCGGGAACAGCTCCGGAATGAAGAGCCGGAAATAGATGGTGAGGGACGAAAAGGCCCCGAAGCAGTGCTGCGACAGCTTTTCCACGGCGGGCAGCGAGCGGAGAAGGCGGCTCAGCGGATGGAACTCGATGCCGAAGTCCTCGGCTCCGAGGGCCGACAGTTTCCGGCGGTTCTCTTCGGAAATGTCGTCGGTGAGGATGTGGATATGATAGCGGAAGTCCGGGGAGGCGTTCTCCCGTATGGAGTGGATGGCGGTGGCAAGGAACGGCGAGTAGGCGTCGTTCACGGAAAAGAAAATGGGAACGATGGTTTTCATACGCATTCTTTGATTTTCACCGGCAAAGTTAGCCCCTGTTTCCCGCCTGGCGAAAGAAATGTTGTTGGGACGAACGTTTTGTGGCGAAATTCTGCTATTTTGGGGTGAAAGTGCCTATTTTGGGACGAATGAAAAAGATTTTGTACATTTGTCCCAGCAAATAAGTGACGATGAAAACCATTCCGCGCGCCTTTTATCACATCCCTGCCACCGTGCTTTTCTTCACGGTGGTGCCCATATTCTTTTTTCTGTTCGTCCTCATGTATGACCCGTTCGGGAGCGGCGAACTTCTTTCGGCCGGGGCGGGGTACACCCTTAATCTTATCATCACCAGCCTCATCGTGCTGGGGGTGATGGTGCTTTCGCGCATCCTCCTTTTTCTCCTCCGCCGGGTGCTGGACCTCAACTGGCCCCTGTATGTGTTGTGGTGCGTGGGGGAGGCGGTGCTCTGCGGGCTTTTCACGTCCATTCCGCTCGGCATCGCCTATATGCCTGAGCACACCTATTTTACGGTCATGAGCCAGTGCGTGCTGTACATGGCGGCCGTCCTGGTCTTCCCCCTTTCCATCCTCACCCTGTCCATCCAGGCCTATGTGCTCAACCGCCGGGTGCAGTCGGCTCCGGCCGTAGACGAAAAGCGGCTCCTCCGTTTCTATGACGAGCAAAAGCGGCTCAAACTGGTGGTGGCCTCCGATGCGGTCCTGTACATCGAGTCGGAAGACAATTATGTGCATATCGTCTATCTGGAAAACGGCCGCGTGCGCCGCTTCACCCTCCGCTCCTCCATGCGCGCCCTGGAGGAAGGCCTGGCCCGTCACGGTCTTGTGCGCTGCCATCGGTCCTATTTCCTCAACGCCCAGCACGTGGACCTCATCCGCAAAGACGCCAGCGGCTATGCCCTGGCCCAGCTGGACCACGAGGGCCTGCACCCCATCCCCGTCTCCAAACGCTACTACGAAGCCCTCATGAAACTGCTGTAAGCTTGGCCGCCAATCCGGTCCCGCCCGGCGTGTCATTACGCGTTTTTGGCGTTTTTCGCGTAATGGTTGGTTCCGGCTGGCGTGTCATTACGCGTTTTTGGCGTTTTTCGCGTAACGGTTGGTTCCGGCTGGCAAGTCATTACGCGTTTTTGGCGTTTTTCGTGTAATGGTGTGTCCTGGCCGGCAGGTCATCACGCGTTTTCGGCGTTTTTCGCGTAATGGTTGTTCCCGGCCGGCAGGTCATTACGCGTTTTTGGCGTTTTTCGTGTAATGGGGTGTTCACATGGTGTGCTCGGGGTGGCTAAGGGCTTGTAAATGAGCAAGGTTAATTTGTAAATTTTCTTATGAATTCAAACTAAAATATTTTAATTAATAAAAGATGTAAAATGATTTGGTTTATCAAATAAAAGATTATAACTTTGCCGTGAACATAGAAGTTCGCTTCGTGTTCATTTGTTAAGTTCGTTTTATATACTTGGACAGCACCCTTGGGGAGGGGTGCTGTCCTTTTTATACAGGGGGCTTGGCCCCCTCATACACCCCCGCGGCTCCCGGGCTAGAATGTCTTTGCCCGTTGCAGGAGCCCCCATTTGCAAAGACACGCCCTCCGCCGGCACCCTGCCGGGCGCTGGGGAACACCGCCCCGAGGCCCCCGCGGCTCCCGGGCATCCCCCCTCCAACTATCATTTTTTCACATTTTGTGATATTTTTTGTATATTTGCATGATTGAGGAGAAAATATTCAATTAACCTAATATCATTTTTATGGCAGAAATTAAGAAAAGAGTCTATCGCTTTGGTGGAAAGCACGCCGAAGGCGATGGCAAAATGCGTGAACTTTTGGGTGGCAAAGGTGCCAACCTGGCAGAGATGAATCTCCTGGGCATGCCCGTTCCCGCCGGTTTTACCATTACTACGGAATGCTGCACCGAGTATTATCGGCTTGGTGGCGGATATACTCCCGAGCTCAGGGCAGAGGTGGCCGCAGCCCTGGAAGCTACGGAAAAGATCATGGGCAAGAAATTCGGGGACGAAAACGACCCGCTCCTGGTGAGCTGCCGCTCCGGCGCCCGCAGCTCCATGCCCGGCATGATGGACACCATCCTGAATATCGGCCTGTGCTCCAAGACCATCCCCGGCATGATCAAGAAGACCGGCAATCCGCGTTTTGTCTATGACGCCTATCGCCGCCTCATCATGATGTACTCGGACGTGGTGATGGAGAAGGCAGAGGGCATCGAGCCCGCCGACGGCCAGGGCATCCGCCAGCAGCTGGACCGTATGATGGACGACGTGAAGAAGGCCAACGGCTACAAGAGCGACACCGAACTCACCGCCGACCAGCTGAAAGACCTCGCGGAGGCTTTCAAGGTCCGCATCAAGGAAGTCCTCGGCGTGGAATTCCCGGACGATGCCAAGGCGCAGCTCTGGGGCTCCATCGGCGGCGTCTTCAAGAGCTGGAACGGCAAGCGCGCCATCCGCTATCGTCAGATTGAACATATTCCGGACGACTGGGGAACGGCCGTGAACGTGCAGTCCATGGTGTTCGGCAACATGGGAGACACCTCCGCCACCGGCGTAGCCTTCTCCCGCAACCCTGCCAACGGAGACAACAAGTTCTATGGCGAATGGCTCATCAACGCACAGGGTGAGGACGTCGTTGCCGGCATCCGTACCCCCAACCCGCTCAACGAAGCTACCAAGAACGACCATAACCGCAATCTCAAGTCGCTCGAGACCGCAATGCCGGATGTCTACAAGGAGCTTGACGGGATACGTCTCACGCTCGAGAACCATTTCCATGACATGCAGGACATCGAGTTCACCATCCAGGAAGGCAAGCTCTGGATGCTGCAGTGCCGTATAGGCAAGCGCACCGGTCTGGCTGCCCTTCAGATGGCAATGGATATGCTTGGAGAGGGCATGATCGACGAGAAGACCGCCATCATGCGCGTCGCTCCCGCACAGCTCGACGAGATCCTCCATCCCATCCT
>JAEEGL013780223.1_pt1 | contig 17537 bp, 18 predicted proteins | sample 9134231 | NCBI WGS metagenome assembly JAEEGL01 (sample SAMN16246548, study PRJNA631951) | gut metagenome | biome: gut microbiome; feature: rumen; material: fiber-attached | host: Bos | place: Iran: Karaj | collected 2018-10 | reverse complement strand
GCAAGAAAGCGCCGGCCCTGTAAACCGGGACCGGCGCTTTCTCTTTTAGTAGCGGGGGATGGATTTGAACCAACGACCTCCGGGTTATGAGCCCGGCGAGCTACCAAACTGCTCCATCCCGCGATAATTAAATGGCGGAGGGAAAGGGATTCGAACCCCTGCGCCGCTTACACGACCTTTCGGTTTTCAAGACCGACCCCTTCAACCGGACTTGGGTATCCCTCCGTATTTTTGCCTTTTCAAAGGACAAAATGATTATAGCACAAGATAAAAATATCTGTCAATATTATTGTTTTCTTTTTTACGAAATTGTGCCTTTTAGGGCTTTTTTAAGGCTTTTTTTCCCTTTTTTGACCAAATTATTAAAAAAATATTGCAAACATAGCATTTTTGCGTTATACTTTAGAAGTCTTAGGACAAATGCCCAAGTGGCGGAATAGGTAGACGCACAGGACTTAAAATCCTGCGAGATTCAACCCTCGTGCCGGTTCAAGTCCGGCCTTGGGCACCACTTAAAAAATTAAGCGACTTATTAGTCGCTTTTTTTCATCTCTTCTTTTACTTCCTCAATCCAACCAGGAAGGTTCTCCTTTAATGTAGCAAAACCATTCAATCCATCTTCTGGTAGCTTGTTACATATTCTATACTCAATATTTTTAATAGATAATTTCATCTTTTTATTTTCTTCATCTACTTCCAAAACCTCAGCATTAATCTCTTCACCAAGTGAAACATAATCATAGATGTTTTTTACAAAATTATCTGATACCTCCGAAATATGTACTAATCCATTATATCCATCATCAGTTTTTATAAAAAAGCCATACTCTTCTATTCCACTAACAATACCTTTTACAATATCTCCTTTTTTTATCATATATATCCTCTTTCCAAAGAAATTATACCATTTTTAATTGTTTACATAAAGACAATATTGATTTATAATGACTTTGGTGATTACATGACTAAAAAGAATGAAGAAATAATAAATAAAATAAAGAACGCTATTGAAGAAATGCGTCTTTATATAAATATGGATGGTGGGGACATAGAATTCGTTAAATATGAAGATAAAATAGTATACGTTCGTTTAAGTGGTGCTTGCCAAGCATGCATGTATAGTGATGAAACACTCCAAAATGGTGTATTAGAAACCTTAAAGAATGAAATACCAGAAATAGAAAACGTAATAAACGTACCAATATAAAAAGGAAATCATTGATTTCCTTTTATTGTTGTGTTGGTTCAGTAGTATCAGCTACAGCTGGAACTATATCAAGATTTATTGCTGGTGCATCACCAGGTGCTGGTGCAGGAGCAGGTTCAACAGCTGGAACAAGTTCAACAGCTGGAGTAACATCTTGAGGAGCTGGTACAGCAGCATTTGCTACAGAAGCAGTTTCCACTGGAACTACTGGAGCAGCAACTTCTGGTACCACAGGTGCAGCCGGAGCTGGCACTGGAGCTGGCATTTGTTCTACTGCTGGAGTTACTGGAGGAACAACAGAAGGAGTTGCAGTAGCATAAGCGTTTGGATCATAAGTTCCATTTAACATTGCCATCGTCTTATCATTAACAGCTTGTTCTCTTTGTGCTACAATTACTTCTCTACGTTTTAATTCTTCCTCTTTAACTCTTAATTCTTTATATACTCTTTCAGTCATTACCATTATTAAATTTTTAACACCTTCGACAAATAATTCCTGTGAACCAGCAACTATTTCATCTAAAGAAGCATTCTTTCCAAAGCTTGATTCTACACCAAAATCTAATTTTATTCCTAAAGAATTCAAAGCTTTAGATTGTTTTTCTATTGTATCATTAACAGTCTTTGTAACAGACTCCATAAGTGGTGCTTGAACTTTTTCTTCTACCACTTTATTCATTACTTCTTCTATCTTTTGCTCAATAGGAGCTTTTATCTTTTCATCAACTATACCGCTAAGAGCACTTTCTATTGCCGGTTTAACAGTACCTTCTAACGCTGGTATAACACTAGTTTCTATTGCTGGCTTAACAGTTCCTTCAATAGATGGTACTACAATTTTACCCATCTCCTCAGTAATAGTCGCTTTCAAGCTTTCATTTACTGATTCATTTAATGAGTTTGTTATAGCTTCAGTATCTATTGTTACATTAGAAGCAACTACTGTTCCACCTTGATTACTGTCACTAACATTTGTTTCTGGAGCAGGTGTTTCAATAGGAACTACCTCTTCTGTTGAAACTGGTGCAGGAGTAATTTCTTCTGTACTAGGTACGACAGGAGTAGTATCTACTGGCACTTCAGAAGTCTCTACAGCTGGAGTAATATCACTCGTTACAGCAGGTACTTCAGTAGATTGAACATCTGGAACTATATTTAAAGAATTATCTACTACAGGTGCAGCTTCAATAGCTGGAACTGTAGCATCTACATTAGAATCTGCTGGTAAAGTTATATCAGCACTTACTTCAGGCACTGGTTGTACACCTGGAACTGCTTCTACCGGAGCAACAACTGGTGCTGATTCTACAGCTACTGGCGCGACATTATCTACTGGTGCCACTTCACCTTCAACTACTGGTACAATGTTTTCATCTACCGTAGTTTGCTCTACAGGAGCAGCTGGCTCAATAGATGACGTAACAACTTCATTAACTATTGGTGAATCAACATAAGGTTGAGGAATAGTTCCAGAAGATTCTTCTGGTGTCGAAGCAGGTACAGTATTTTCATCTATAATTGGAATATCTATCGAATTATTATTTTCCGTAGCAACTTGTTCTGTTGCAACTTGTGTTGATACAGCATCAGTAACTGTATCAAGTGTATTATCAGCATCTGGAACAGCAGCAATTTCTGTTTGCTCAGGTTGTACTTCCACAGGTTCAACATTAACCGAAGTATCAACTTCCTCTATACCAGGTACGATTTCATTATCTTGATCGTTTTCATTAGGAGCCGTTGGGAAGATAGAATCACTTTCAATAGCAGTTCCTTCAGCAACAGTATTTTCCACCTTAGCTGGAGGTATTTCCTTCTTACCATTTGTATAACTATCTAACAACTGTTTAGCAGCTCCAGCAGATACTGATATATCTCTAGAATACTGTCCAGATACATTTGCATTATTTATTACAGGGATATAAACATAAGACCCAACACTAGCAGATATAATTGCTCTCATTATCGTCTTAATAGAAGCCCATTCATCATCTGTTCTAACCTTAAACAACTTATCATTATCAATTTCACTTACATGCAAAACAGTGAGTCCATGAGGATCCACAGCATTTTCAGTAGTAATAATATACTGTTTATTGGTTTCAGGAATCATAAAAACAGACATAATATTAGAAGATATAGTTTCGCCCGTATCTTTTACAATCGAAATCTTCTCTGGCATTGTAATCCCTCTCTATTCTACCTTAAATTATATCAAAGAAAAAAAGTGTTTTCAATCCTTTATTTTCTTGATTTCAAACCACTTACATCCGTATGCACACTTTTCTTCTATGTATTTCTTTACATTCTTTATATCATTGTGCTCTTTACACTTTTTACTCTTACTATCGTAAAATCCTTTTAATCTTACTTTTCCATAAGCCCAATCGCCAACAATATAATCAAATTCATCATAATAATCAGTTATTTTTTCTTTCAATAAATCCTTATCTAAAGCTTCATTTACATCTTCAATAACTTCATATGCAATATCATTAATTGTTACTTTTTTTGTCATCTATATCCCCCTAAGCTACAATCCTAATATTAGGTCTCTTCTTGGCAGTAGCAATTGCCATTCTTAATTTATTTTCCTTCTCGAAATCTCTGGCATCAATTCCATAATAATCATATATTTGTTTATTAATATTGTCAATCTGATGTTGATTCAAAGTACCAAATATATCCTGCTTAATCCCAAAAAAATCATATATATCTTGAGCTAAAATTCTTCTCTTAATCGGCGTAATAGTTATCTTATTAGAAAGCATAAACATATTTTTTCTAAAATACTCATCTACTTCATATGGATTAGGAGAAGTTAATATAGCATAAGTCCTTCTATAAAAATCCTTACTATTAGCAGTAAATAACAAGTTATAAAAAGTTTGTGCTTCCTCTGGTGATAATGGAGAACGTTTATTTTTAGCAAACATCATATCAACCAAATTCTTTTGTACTAAATCAAAGAAAGGATTTTTTCTTTTAATATGCAATTTCTTCTGTCTCATATCAAATTCATAAAAGCTTTCAAAATTCTTTTTAAAACTATCAACTTTCTTCTGTGGTAACCCATACTTAGTAATATTAGTATCAAAACCACCCATACCTTTTTCATTCTTCGTATGATAACAGTTTGTAATATCCAACTCTCCATATAATAAGACAATCATTCTCATTACACTAACCATAAAACTATTAAAATCAATACCATTTGGTTTTTGCTTAGCTTGATAATATAGAATAATAGAATCATTTATAGCATTATTTATAAAAATATATCGTGTTCCTGTTTTTTCCATTTTAAACACCTCTATTAGAATAATCCTAGATTCAACATCTTATTAGCAAGTAAAACACAACCAATAATAAACACTATAACTATTATAATAATTAATACTTTAATTAACGTCTTAGTAAAACGCATATCAGCTTTTAAATCATTAAAATCATCGAAGTCACTTTGCGTAAATGATAAAGTACTAGTAGTATCAAGAAGATTCTTCTCTTTCTTTTCTTCTTTAGTAGTTTCTTCTTTTTCTTCTACTTTCTCAACCTCAGTAGTTTCTTCTTCAATTGTCTCTTCTTCAGTTGTATCATCCAAATCAATTATATTCTCATCAGTATCTACTATTTCTTCTTCATTAGTAATACCTAAAACCTTAGTATCATCGTTATTACCTTTTAAATCACTAAACATATCTAATGGATCTAATTCTCTAGCTGCTTCTTCACTTATTAACTCTTTAGCAGTAATTGTATCTATTAATTCTTTTAGTTTCTTTTCTTCTCTTTCTCGATGCATTCTAACTTCATCTAAATCATCTATAGGTTCTAAAATATCATCATCTTTTTCTTCTTCACCAATTAAAGAATCTATATCTTTTAATATATCTACTTGCGTATTTCTTAATTTCTTTAATCTATCTTCTTCATAATTAGTATCTCTATCTTTATGATTAGCAGCTATAACGGCATTTATATCATATTCTCTAGTTTCATCCAAAGAAATACTTCCAATTTCTTCTGCTGCTTCTCCTATAGATTTCTTTTTAGGTAGTTCTCTATATTTTCTATCAAGCATTTCTTTAATCTTATCAATATCTACACTATTATTAACGTTTTCTTTCAATACAGAAGAATTACTATTAACATCAAAATCAACTAATTCTTTATTGCTAACTTCCTTATATAAATCTTGATTCTTTAGTAATCTTGAAGGAATTTCAATAGTTTCTTCTAAATATTCATTATTTTCATAATATTTACTCATTCTTGATTTCATAAGAGACTCTCCTATCTTCTATAATGATATCACACTTATTTTCAATTTAAAATATTTTTGAAACCTTTACTTGTAAAGAAAAAATAGCACAAAGTGCTATTTAGAAAACAATATTAATTTAGAATCATTTCTAATATCAGTATTGTAAAGTAATGTGTCTAATTCATACAAAGATAAATTATCTGCATTATATAGTTTATTATTATTAGATAAAGGAAAATCCCCATGAGATAGCTCATTTACAGCTTTATTTAATAATTTAATTACTGTTCCCATTTTCTTATTTATAGGTAAAAATACATTGTATCTTTCTTCAATTTCAGGAACTATTACTTCTACATTAACTTTATCATTCATATAAATCACGCCTTTAATTAAATCTAATATTTTGTGTCTTCTTATTGTCAATTATTGTAATAGTATTAGCGCTCGTAGCATCAGGGAATGAATCTAAAAGTTCAAATAAACTTTGTGAATCAAAATCTTTACCTAACCAAATACCATCTTTTCTCTTAAATAATACTTCAATATCACTATTTTCTAATTTATTGATATTTCTTTCTGTATCGTATATAACAAAATGGAAATTATTAATATTCTTAGCTTTCTTAATAATACTATTAATAGTTATTACACCATCTTCATCTACAACAGCATTTTCATCTTCATCGTCTTCAGTATTATCATCTAAAGATAGTAATGATCTTTGTAATTGAGCATAACCCATAAATATTATTAAGAATTCTTCTTCCTTCTTTTCTTGTAAATATTTATCTACATTACTATCAATTATTTCTAATACTTTTTTAAAGCTAGAATCAAAGTATTTAATATTTTCTGGTACTTCAATACTTATATCTTTTAAAGAATTAATAATTATTACTTTAGTATTGTTTAAATAACTTAATATTTCTGCAAACTTAGTAAAGAACTTCTTAGCAGTTGCATGTGAACTAGAAGATATAATATTTAAAATATTATCAAAATTAAACGAACTAATCTGAGCAGTTTTTACATTAATACCTAAAGGAAGATTACTAATAGATTGAATTCTATTTTTAATAATATCAATTGTTACTTCATCAGGTATTACTGGTACTTTTCTAGCTTTCTTATTCAAATGTGAAGCTAGTTGAAGCAATACATAATTTAAACTCTTTTCATATCTTTGTTCTTCAAATAACAAAGGTACTTGGAATTCAAGATTCACATCATTTACTTTAACTATACCACGTCCAGCATTTTTACTAGGTATAGGTGATTCCCCCATAAACATACTATATTCATCTGGATCAGCCATATTTAACATTATCTTTGTAGGGAAACTATTCTCAGCCATATATCCTAAAGAAGAAGTCCTTGTTGAAGATATAATAAACACTATTCCTACTTTATTACAATTTCTTGTAAATGGAATAAATTCATAATCATATAAATCTTCAAATTGTTCTTTAAACACATCAAATTCATTGATAATTACTACTATTGTTGGAAAGACAGAATTTCCTTGTTCAACATCTTTTAAATAATCTCTTCCTGTCTTAGCATAGTAAGAAAAACGTCTTTCTTTTTCATCTTTTAACATATAGAACAAGAATTTAATCTTATCTTGATCAATAGATGTCAAGAACTCTCCTACTTGTGGTGCTTTAGAAAAGACATTTAATTTCTCTGAACCCAAATCAATTATATAGAAGTTTACTTCATCAGAATTATGATTAATTATTGCTGAATAAATTATAGTTGATAATAAAGTTGTTTTACCACTACCACTTATACCTACTATTTGCGTATTACCACATTTATTAATAGGTAAAACAACCATTCCTTGGCTCTGATTAGAAGGATCATCATATTCACCTATTACTGAATCAATAACAAATGGCTTATTAGTAATCTCATACTTATTAATCAAATCATTATAGTATATTGTTTCTGGAATTTTATCTAACCATAAATTATGATTACTAATACCTTCTCTTTCGGCTAAACCATGTACATATTTAACTATATTACTTAATTGATCACCATATGATACTTCTTCTTCTTTTTTTACTTCTTCATTAACTTCTTTAATAACATCACCAGTATTACTTAAGAAATTAATACTATCATCTACTTTTCTTATAACATTATCCGTAGGTATGTATTTAGCTCCTGCCCAACCAGACTGACCTAATTCAAACAATTCATTATTACCTACTTGTAAATAGAAACGTCCAGCTTCTTTAATATATGCTGCATCATTTCTTTTTAATAATTCATTACTGTCTTCTATTGTCTGTACTTTTAAACAAACTCTAAATCTAGTATTCGTCCATATTTGATCATCAACTACTCCTGAAGGTTTCTGGGTAGCAAGTATTAAGTGAACACCAAGTGAACGACCAATACGAGCAGCCGAAATTAATTCATCCATAAACTCTGGTTGTTGCTGCTTTAACTCAGCAAACTCATCACTAATTATAAATAGATGAGACATTGGATTACTTACTTTACCTTCTCTATATAATCTTTGATATTTATATATATCTATTGTACCTTCATCTAATTTTAATCTTACTGAATTAAATACTTTTTGTCTTCTTTGTAACTCACTCTTAATAGATACTAAAGTTCTATTCATTTCTGCTTTATCTAAATTTGTTATAGTACCTACTAAATGTGGTAATTTAATACCTGTTTCCTTATTTTCAAAAGCACCAGCTATACCACCACCTTTATAATCGATAAGTACAAATTGTACTTCATATGGATGATAGTTAATTGCCATACTTAAAATATAAGTTATTAAGAATTCTGACTTACCAGAACCAGTAGAACCAGCTATTAAACCATGTGGTCCATGATATTTTTCATGTAAATCTAATTCTATTGTTTTATTATTCTCTTTATAACCCATTATTGTTTTTAAACTTGTTGTCGGATCATTATTCTTCCAGCGGGATAAAACATTTAATTGATCTATTCTACCAGCATTAAACATTTCCAAAAATCCTAAAGTATCAGGTATTTGTGAAGCTGAACTTCTAACTAATACTGGTATATTAGCAATTATCTTTGCTAAAGCATTTATATTTAAATTAGGTATAAAAGATGATTTAAATTTAATTAAGTCTTTACTTAAACTATTTTTATTAACAATAACGCACTCTTCATCTCTTACATCTACCATTATATTAAATCTACTAGGTAATACTTTTAAAGAATTTTCTAATACTAATAAAGATATACCTACATTAACAGTATCATCCATTATTTTATCAACAATAGATAACTCTCTAGCCATCTTATAATCATCAGTAACAATCAAAAAGTAATTATCAAAAGTCTTATAAGATATGTCTCCCTTATAATCAGAAATTGCACTAATTCGATTTTCATACTCTTGTTCCAAAGTCATTGATAATTGTTGTAAATCATCTTCATTACTAGCAAAATATCTTAAAGAATAATCATTATTCCAGTTATGAGGCAAACCCATCATATAATCCCATTTATTCTTGTTATTCTCATTAGTAACAACAACTATCTTTAAATCTTTACCACTATAATAATATATAAGTTGTAACATAATAGATTTAATATAATCATCTCTAAAAGTAGAATTAATTACTAAAGGCATTATAATATTTTCTGTTAATGATATAGTAACTGGGACATCATTTAATACAAGTTTTGTATCATTAATTTTATGAACCATATCAAGTAAATTATCGTCTGCTAGAGTAAACTTTTTATCTGGTATTCTCATTTCTACTTTAGCAGGTACATTTCCAACACCCAACATTATATTTAAGAAATCTTCATCAACTATTTCTCTATTCCATATATCATTACTTTTATTTTGAATATTACTCATTATTTGTTGTAAAGAATAGTTATTAGCTTTTAAAGTTTCTTCCTGTTTTCTAAGTATTTCAAACACATAATCAGATTTTTCGGAAAGATATTCTTGATACTTTCTCTGTCTTGTTTTTTCTCTTTTTATTGACATATATTTTTCCCATTTTTCCATTAAAAATGGCAAAAACACACTAGATATAAAAGTAATACCAAATACAAATAACTCAAGATAGAAAGCTAATTTATTGGTTTCTCCAGGCTTATAATTAGCAATAGATGACACTATTGAAGAACCAGATGCTATAAATAATAATACTGAAGAACCCAAAGTAAATATTGCTGGAGTCCTAACATTGTCCTCCTTAGTTGGTGGTTCATCTATCACTATTTCTTCTAATTCAATATTGTTCTTTAATCTTGGTGAATGAACAAATATTTCATCATCAGTAAATAATTTTACATTTTTTTCTAAATCAGTTACTGGTGTTATTTCAACATTTTCATTATTTTCACTACCATAATCAAAATCAGGTAGATTGACCTGTATTTCTTTTATTTTACTTTCAATAAGTAAAACATTATTCATAAATATTATTTTTACACCTTCAACAAATAATACATCACCATTATATAATTTAGCAGCTTTATAATATTGAGAATTCAAATAAGATAAAAAGTCTTCTGATATCTTAATAGCATGCCAATCTTCTTGATTCTTCTGTAACAAAACAGACTTATCACTAGCTTTAGCTATTTTAATAGTACAGTTTTTTCCAGAACCTATATATATTTCTTCTGTATTCTTAATAATATATGCCTTATAATCAAAGCCATCACCTACTATATATATAGGCACAAAACTCTCTATACCAGCAAACTTAATTCCAAAATAAATATTTTCTTCTAATTCAACTTTATCTACCGAATATCCCCCAACTAATATTGTAATCTTATCATCAGCCCAAATTGTCCATTTACCATTTTCGGCTTTTAATGTAATAGATTCATTTATTATTTCGTTTTGCGTATGAAACTTGAAATTAATCATGTGTAATGATTCAGTAATATCTGGCATTTGATATTTATGTAACATTTTAAAATCTGATATCAATATTTTCATTTTCTCACCTCACACGACTAACTCTCTATTCTCATTAATTATACAATTATTATTAAGAAATAACAATATATCAAACACAAAAAAAGTAGGTCTAACCTACTTAAAACATATTATTTAAATCTGATAATGATTCCTTATCATTAGCGTCTTCTTCAACATCTAAAGCATCATCACCATCATCTTCTTCTGGACTATATTCAATAAATTCTCCATTATAGAAAGGTTCATCATCTTCTACATTGTCAAATTCTGTATTTCCTTTATAGTCATCAAAAGTAATATTATGTGCGTTTAAATAATCTACTATGGCTTTGACATCATCTGGCATGTTATCCATAATAGGTATCTTTTTATCTTCTTCCATAGTTTCTTTCCTTTACTAAAATTCTATTCCAGTATCAGGACTTCCCTTTGCAAATACAGCGTATAGATTTTGCTGAAATTGCGTAACCCCGCTATCAAATTTTACCATATTAGCATACACTTTACTAGCATAATTATACCAAGAAGTAGCCTTAGATCCTCCAGACCATACCTCTTTATTCATTTCTGATATGTGTTTAGCTAATTGTTCCATATGTGTTTCCATACTAGCTAAAGCATCTTTAGTAGTATTATATGCTTTCTTTGCAACTTTAGCATTTACTGAATTTTTAGCTTTTGCCATACTTTCACTCCTTATCTTTATTCTGATTTAGTATTAATATTATTAGCAGCTTCAGTTACTTTTTGAGCATTTTGAATAAATGCCATAATATAAGCAAGTAAAGAATCTGTTAAACTATCTTGCAATGTAGTTTTAGTAGTAGATAAATTACTAGTATATGTGCCTACTTTTTTAACACATGCATTAGCCAAATCTTTATAAGTTCCTTTAGTTTTTTTATGATCGGCCATTGCCTTATATGCCTCTTTAATCTTTTCAATATCTTCTACAATATAAGCAATATCATTTTTAATACTATCCTTGCAAGTATCAACTTTAGAAGTATCAACATTAAATTCTGCATTAGAAAGATTTGGTAATTCGATTGTTTTCGTAGTTAAAGCCATAATATATCTCCTCCCTATATTATTACAAATTTATGATATCACTTTTTAAAGTAAATAGTCAATATATTTACAGAACTTTTGCAAAGAAAAACTAGTTATCTTTCGATAACTAGAAAATCCTTTTTCAAGAACTTTTTTAAGTAGGACCTATGACCGACATCACAGGCTTATCAACCGAACTCAAGTTCTTTTTTGCGGTTCCTATTGTCAGGAAAGATCATCCCCAAATCCCCCATAAAGGAAAAGAAAGATAACCTTGAACTACCAGGTTTTAACCTGTCTAAAATACTTTCGTATTTTAGTAAAAAAAGCGTAGGAACATTATCTAGAATGTAAGGAGTAATAGCGTGGGAGCCACCCCATCCGCTTAACCTTCCTATATACTCTTTCGAATATACGGGTTTTGTTAGTTGCACTAAAAAAGTACGTACTATGCAACATCCTGACCGAAGTTTCCTCTTCGCAAAATTATTTTACATAGCATATGTGTGATAATTTTAACCCAAATACAAATATGTTAATCACCAATAATCATTACTCACAAGGAGCAATAAGATAACTAACAAGCATACATAATAGTCGTTATGTATGTGTATATCCATATACTATACTTATATTATACAATTATCTACAAAATAGTCAATGCTTTATTTTACATTTTTTTTATTTTATAATTTTTATAGGTGATTTTATGGATACAATAACTATAAACAAAAAAAGATGTATTAAGTGTGGACAATGTGTAGCACTATTTCCTGATAACTTTGATCTTGAAAGTGAAACCGGTTTAGCAACAGTAAAATCAACAGATAATGCTATTTATGAAATCGAACAAGTCTGTCCAGTTAAAGCAATAAATGTTACAAAAGAAGAAAAAGAGTAAAACAATTACTCTTTTTTTAAACTATACAATTTCTTTACTTCTTTTAATGATAAAGTTCTATATTCACCTGATTGTAAATCTTTTACATTTAAAAATGCATAAGACTCTCTTTTTAGTTTCATCACATCATGTCCAATACTATTAAACAGTCTTTTTACTATATGATTTCTTCCTTCAACTATGGTAATTTCTACTATCTCATTATTTTTTTCTGTATTTATCTTTCTTACCTTAACTCTTTTAGGAACACATTTAACTCCATCAATAACTATTCCATTTTTTAGCTTATTTATTTCTTCAACAGTTAATATACCTTCTATCTTCGCAACATACATCTTCTCTACATCATTAGATGGATGCATTAATATATTAGCTAATTCTCCATCATTTGTTAATAAGAGCAATCCTGTTGTATCATAATCTAATCTTCCTACTGGATATATTCTTGCTTCTGTTTCTATTAAAGAAGTAACTATCTTCCTACCTTTTTCATCATCTAAAGTACATACATACTCTCTAGGTTTATTTAATAAATAATACTCTTTTTTAACCTCTTTGTTAATTATTTTTCCTTCTACTTCTATTGTATCTTCATATGCTACTTTAGTACCTAATTCTGTTACTTTTATACCATTAACATATACTTTTCCATTTGTTATTAATTCTTCTGCTTTTCTTCTTGAAGTATATCCGCTATTAGCTATTACTTTTTGTAATCTTTCCATAATACTCCCTACCTAACATGCCTTATATATAAATAAATGCTTAAACATAATAACACAATTACTAAGATAATTAAAAGTACTTTTGATGTTATTTCTAACTTTTTAATATATTTATTAGTATATACATCATCTTTTATCTTTATTTGATTCTTTTTACTAAACGTAATAGTACTAACAAATATAAATACAACTAATATAATAGCAATTATTTTAAAAACAAATTCTATCTGTAATACCATCTCTTTTTTATTCAATAATATTAAACTATATAATAGTAATACTATCATAGCTGATACAAAAAAATTAACTAGTATTACTTTTTTATTATTAGTACTATCAAATACAAACCCACACTTACTACATCTTTTATCTTCTATATCATTTTTAAAAGCACATCTAGGGCAAGAAATAGTTTGTTTATCTAATTTAGTTTTACACTTACCACAAAATTTAACTCCTTTTAAGTTTTCATAACCGCACTTTTTACACTTCATAAGTACCACCTATAATTAAGTATAACAAATAAATAGAAACGAAAAAAGAGCTATTCGCCCTTTGTAAATTTTAATTTTAATACTTTACTAGGTAATGTTCTATCTCCAAGTAATTCACTTGTTGACATATTATTATGAATATTATAAATAAACTGTGCTACATCCCTAGAACAATCACAAACATGTAACCATTTCTTTTGATAATACTCTTTTGGTATATAAGAAAGATTAGTAGTATAAACTCCAGCAAACTTATTATCATAATAATATTGTTCAAACTTATCTATACCTTTTGTAAATAAAGCATATGTTGTACAGATATAGATATATTTTATATTCCTTTTATTTAATTCATCTATACAATCAAATATCGAAGAACCAGATGATATCATATCATCACTAATTAGAGCAGTATATCCATCTAATTCTTGATTACCTATATAATCATGAGAAATAATCGGATACTTACCATCTATAAATGTATTAAAATCTCTTTGTTTAACAAAACTACCTGCTTCTTTATGAATATAAGGTGAATTGAAAGAATTTAAATAAAGATTTCTTCTTCCTGTAGCTCCATTATCTGGTGCAATAAACACTATCTTTCTAAGTCTATTTTTAGGTAAATCTGTTATAAATTGTTCCAATATTGTATTAGTAGGAATAAAATTATTAAACTCCATATTATGTATTGCATGTTCTACCCCTTGATCATGAGCATCAAAAGTTATAAAACTTTTAACATGATATAATTCATCTATTTCATATAAATTCATTCCACAAGATAGATTTTCTCTTGTATACCTTCTATGTTGTCTACCATTAAATAGTAATGGCATTACTATATTTACATGACGAGCGTGTTGATTACATGCTCCAATTCCATCTTTTAATTGCATTAATAAATCATTAGGTGATGCATGATTAACAAATCCATGCATTTTATACTCTATTGAATAATTTCCTATATCTGTTAAACAGAATACATCTTTACCACGAACGGTTTCATCTATTTCAACTTTTAGATGACCATCTTCAAAGAAATTCTGTCTAATGGGCAAAATAAACGTATCTTTTGCTTTATCTTTGTTATACATATCTAACAAATGATCATTAACCTTCTCCCCTAATTCTTTAGCACTGTCAAACACCATTAAGCGTAAATTACAATCTAGCACTTGATTTTTCATTAACTCAACCTTCCTACCATATTCTATAATTCTATCATATTATTTACCAATTTATAACATATTTCACCTCAAAAAAGGATAGTTTCCTACTATCCTATTCAAACACATTATTACTTTCTATTCTAGACATATATCCTGTTACATTACCAGTCCAATGTTCAGCTGGATCATTTATATTTCCATGAACATATATACCAGAAAAGTAATATATACTATTCTTATTAAACGAATCTACACTATATCTATCTAATAAATTTTTTAATGTAAATACATAAGATATTGTACCAGCTTCTAAAGAAGGGAAAGATAACCATCCTCCATTACCTCTTAAACCGCCCATATTATTACTATAGTTAAATAAACTGCTACTCATAATACCACTTTCTTCATAAACTATAGCTAAAGCTAGTACTTTATTAATACCATATAACTCACATATCTTAGCTAAGAATTGTTCATAAGTCATACCATTATTTAATATTATATGACCATTCTCCCTATTTTTTTCCGTATCTACCTTATTATTTTTCCCTATATATGAAGCAGTAGTACCATACTTCTCTGGATTTCTATATAAATATCTTACAAAATATACTATACCTGCTTCTTGACTATTTAAAGTCCAGTCGCTTTCACCAATACTATTATTCTTTATAAAACTATCATTTCTATAATTATCAGTTAAATTTCTAGCTACTTCTACTACTTTATCTCCATCTAAATGAAAATAACTAGCATACTCTTTAATAGTATTATCAATAGGACTAGTCCTTTTATATTCATTATAACTTCTAACAAATCTATTATTATTTAATATAGTCTTCTTATTTAAATCTATAGTATCATTTACTTCTATAAAAGGTTTATTAACTTCCTGTTTAACACTATTACTTAATTTAGCTCTATTACTATTTAAGATAGTTAAACCTATTATAAAAGAAATTACTATCAAAAAAGGAATAATCAATAATACTTTTTTATTTAATTTCTTATTCATATTATTTCTCCTTACATAAGAATTGTATACTTATTTATTAACTAAGTCAAATTGAAATAACTTATATTATTATACATTAAAGTATGAACTAAAATTACCATCTATAAATATAGGTACTTCTTCACCATTCTCTTTAATACCTACTATATTTAAATCTTTACAACCTATCATAAAATCAACATGACTATCAGAATGATTTAAACCATATCTTGCTAATTCTTTTCTATTCATCTTGGTACCATTAACTATACATTCAGGAAAAGAATCTCCAAGTGCTAGATGACAAGCTGCATTTTCATCAAATAATGTTTCTTTAAATATCATATTAATATTTTGGATTGGTGAATCATAAGGTACTAAAGATACTTCTCCTAAGTATTCATTATTAGGGCAGATATTAATCATTTCTTTTAACATCTTTTCTCCCTTTTCTGCTCCAAAATTAATCGCTTTACCATCTTTAAATTCAATCCAAAATCTATCTATATCTACTCCATTATAATTAAGTGGTTTACTACTATAAACTATTCCATTAGCACTATCTTTTTTAGGTGAAGTAAATATTTCTTCCGTAGGAAAATTAACTAAAACTCTTTTACCATTTCCAAGTAATTCATAAGCCGTCTGCCAAAGATGATTATCCGGTAATTCAATACTAAAATCAGTAGCATTACTACTTTTATAAACCAACTTTTTAAATTGATAACTATTAAGTATATCTGCTCTTTTAAGTATGACATCTAACTTATTCTTCCAAGCTTGTTTTGGATTGTCTTCCTTTATTAAACACATATCTAACATTTTATCCCATAACTCTTCTAATGGTTTATTACTATTTGGAAATAATATTTCTCCCCATCTTAAAGTGGGTACAGCACATATACACCAAGCAAGTTCACTCTTACTTCTAGCATCATCAAATTCTTTTCTAGTATTCATAGAATAATTATTAATTGCTACTATTTTCTCAGCATCTATATCTTCCATTAAACCAGGCACTTCTGAAACTATAAGTAAAAAAGCTGCATCTTTTTTAGTATAAACATTTCTCATACTTCTATTCCAATATGGTGTACTTTTTAAATAATCAATATCTTTTTCTTTTAATAAATCATGTTTTAATTGAACATCATCTTCTTCTAAATAGATATCTTCTATATTCCTTTTTTTAGCTTCTTCAATAACTATATCAATAAAATACTTTATTTCTTTATTATAACTAATATATAATGGTTGACCATCTTCTACATCTAAACAGGTATTTAATAAAACTTCTGCATACTTTCTATATAATTCATTCATATTTTATCTCCTTCAAAAAACATCTATTACTAGATGTTTATTCTATTTCCCTTTTCCATAAACCATGTTTATTGCAATATGCATATAACACTCCTGGTCTATAGTAGAATTCTGCAAATGGTTTTTCTCCAGGTTCAAAATATTTAATATCAAATCCCCAACTTGTTTCTAAAGCTATCCACTCAATATAATGATCTTCATCCATTACATGATCTACAGTAATCTCAATAGTAAGATCATTTATTACATAATTTGGTAGATGCTTTTCAAAAGAAGCTTCGATACTATTAGGAATAACTTCTACCATTCTTTCATCACAACAAACAAATCCACACGGACAATTGCAATCCTTATCAACTATAACTCTTGCTCCACAGCTTTTACATTTTAATAATTTCATCTTATTCCTCCTTTTTAATGATCTTTATTAAATAT
>JAEEGL010023540.1_pt1 | contig 17537 bp, 11 predicted proteins | sample 9134231 | NCBI WGS metagenome assembly JAEEGL01 (sample SAMN16246548, study PRJNA631951) | gut metagenome | biome: gut microbiome; feature: rumen; material: fiber-attached | host: Bos | place: Iran: Karaj | collected 2018-10 | reverse complement strand
GTGACGATGTAGCGCTTGGCCTTGCGCCATGCCTTCATCTGAGCCTCGGTCTTGAACGCGAGCGAACTCTCGGGGACATAGGCGATGTAGTCGTCGGCCATTTGCACGCGATACCAGTCATCACACTTCTGGAGCACCTTGACCGGCGAGCCCATGATGCCCTGGGTGGCCATTTCGGCACTGTGCTTGGGCTCGGTGCGCAGCGTGGCGATGCTCAGTTTGATGAGCGCCCACTTGCGCGCGGCGGGGATGCCGTCCTCGAGGACGGTGATCTTGTCGGTATAGCCACTGTAACCATTCTTGATCATGGCAGCCTGGATGGCCTTTTTCTGAGCCTGCGTACCCACGGTGCCCGTCAGCACCCACTTGCCACCCTGCTGCGCGGCATTAACATCCCACACGGCGGTGCGCTTGTCGGGGGCGATGCGTTGCTTGAGGTCGTTGAGCGTCTCGACGGGAGTAACAGCCATGGCGATAAAACTCGTCATCGCCAGGGCAAGAGCAATAATTAATGATTTGATATTCATGATGTTTTTACTTTTCTACCTTATACCTAACAACTAAATGCTAATCGCTAATCGCTTTAATCGAATTGACTTGAAGATGGCTGTCCCACTTGTCGTAGAACAGGTTGCCCTTGCGCCACTCGACCTCACCGGGCTGGAAATCGACGGTCTCGCTGCGGATGTAGGTCTTGGGCGGACTCAGCACGTCGCCCACACCCTCGTTGGTCGCCATGCGGTACACGTCGATGCCCGTGGCATAGTAGTCGTTGAGCGTGGTGCCGACTGCACTGCGGCCGAAGGAGGGGTCAGTCGGGATCCAACCGATGCCCTCGAAATAGGTCTCGCACCAGTCGTGCCAGTTGATTTCATCAGGGTGCAGCATCCAGCCGCTTTCCCAGCGAGCCGGGATGCCCAGGGAGCGCACGAGGGTGATGTAGAGCAAGCCGACCTGTCCGCAGTCGCCATGGTTGTTCTCGATGACATACTGGGGGATGTTAGCCAGGGTGCTGTATTCACGTGCTCCCGCCCACGGCAGGTTGTAGCCTATCCACTCGTAGATCTTGGCTGCCTGGAGGACAGGGTTGGTCTCGCTGCCGACAATGCGGCGTGCCAGAGCGCGCATCTCATCGGTGATGATGACGTGACGCGGCTCATCGCCCGTATAGCGCTTATAGATCTCGCTGTTCTTGTTGTAGGGCTCGAGCATGGCGATGAGGTCCTGCTGGCTGTAGTGGCGCTCACCCACATCATAGGAGAAGGTGTATTCAAAGTGGGTGGGCTTGCCTTTCTCGGCAACAGCCTCCATATAGACCGTGTGGTGCAGACTGCCCTCGCTGAAGGTCACGGGGCGGTTGCTGCTCTCGAGGCGGATGTTGCGCTGACGCAGATTCTCATAGGGGAAAGGCATCCACACGCGCAGAGTTTCGCCAGCGGGGATGGCATCGGCATCCACATCGAGGGTGAAGGTGATGTTCATGCGGCGCCAGTCGCGAACGTTGTTCGCGTCGGCAGGCGTGTGCATCGCCTCAAGGTAATACTTGCGGCGGGTGAGGAAGCTCTCGTGGTTGTCGGCAGCGTTCTGGGCGGCAAATTCCTTGCCGAGGAGCCAGAGGTTGCCCACGCTCTTGCGGAACCACATCTCCTTGCCGTCGATGGTCATGACCTCAAGGGCACGGGTGTCTTTCCAGTGCTGGATTTGGGCATCGGTAGCCTCGGGCATCTTCTCGCGGATCTTTTTCACGCCTTCCTCGGGGGTGATGCGGAAGTCGGTGCGGATGCGCTGCATGATGGTGCGCAAGGAGTCGATGCGTACGGCATCTGCCACACGCACCTTCTTAGGCAGGGACTTCATCAATTTCTCGGCACGTGCGAACTCGCCTTGTGCTATCAACTGATCGACTTGGGGTTGCCAGTCGGGGGCTGCTACTGCCGTTAACGCTAACGCACTCACAGCCAGTGCCAACAAACGTTTTTTACCTTTCATTTTACCTATGGTTATGTTTTAACGAGCAAATTTACTGCAATTATTTTAAAAGGCGAGCAGATATAGAGAAATAGTTATCAACAGGGGGCGACGGGACGGAGATGACGGAGGGGACGGAGGGGACGGAGATGACGGAGGGGCCGTGACAGAGTCACGGCACGGGAGACCTTGAGAGACGGGACGAAGGGTACCTTGAGGGAGGGTACCTTGAGAGGGAGGGGAATGAAAAGAGGTGGGGTGATTGTCAGGCGGGGAACTCGAGGAGGAAGGTGGTGTGGAAGGTGGTGAGGGGGTTGTCGAGCAGGGACATCATACCGCCCTGGATGGTGAGCAGGCGGCGGCTGAGGGACAAGCCGATACCGTTGCCCTTGCGCTTGGTGGTGAAAAATGGGATAAAGATTGACGAGCGTGCCTCGGGAGGAATCATCTCGCCGTCGTTGCTGATATAGAACAACACCTTGCCTTCGGGTCCTCGCTCACAGCTGATTCCCATAGTCTTGGCTCCGGCTTCGATGGCGTTCTTGACCAGGTTGATCAGGATCTGCCTCAAGAGGTTGGGGTCGGTCTTGATGATGACGCTGTCGGGCATGGTGTTCTGCCATTTCACGTCCTGGAAGAGCTTCTCGACCTCGCCGACGACGGCCGTCAGGTCCACCTGCTGGGGCACGGGTTTCTGGAGCGCGGAATACTTGCGGTATCCATCCACGAAGGAGTTGAGGTGCACCACGGTGTTGTGAATGGCGTTGATGCCCTCTTCGAGGTCGGAGTCCTTTACTGCGGGATGATGAAGCATCGACTGGCTGATGCTGGCGATGGGCGCGGTGGCGTTCATGATCTCGTGGGTGAGCACGCGGGTGAGTTTTTCCCAGGACTCGACCTCACCCAGATTGACCTGCTCGCGAATGTGCTCCCCGAGCTGGTTGAGGGTTTCCTGAAGCGCCTTTTCGCCACTGAACATGTACTTGGTGGGCAGCTGGAAGGTCAAATCATGGTTACGTATCGCCTCCTGCATGATGCGAGCCCGCCTCACAAGGGAACGCTGATGCAGCCAGAACCATAGTCCCAGCAGCACCACAATCGCGACAGCGACAATGACAGCAGTCCACAGACTGTTCATTGCAGTTTCTTCATCTTGTTATATAACGTTTGACGCGTAATACCCAGGACCTCAGCGGCTTGTGTGAGGTTGCCATGGAAACGGTCTATCGCCTTGCGAATGTGTTCGGCTTCCAGTTCATCGAGGGTTGCGACCTCGTCGGCTGCATCAAGCACATCCTTCAACTTGCGTACCAGTTCCTCGTTGTCCCAAGGCTTGGTGATGAAGTCGGCGGCACCACGCTTAAGTCCGCGCACGGCGAGAGAGACGTCGGCATAGGCGGTGATGAGCACGACAGGGATTTCGGGATGGTGCTTGCGTATCGCCTGCAGCCAGAGCAGTCCGTCCTGGCCACTGTTGACACCGAGCGTGAAGTTCATATCCAACAAGATGATATTCACCTCTTCCTGATTCAACAATGAGATAACAGTCTCGGGCGAAGTGAGCGTCATCACTTTTTCAAACGTACCAGCCAGGCAGTATCTCAACGCGGTGAGAATTGCCTCGTTGTCGTCAATAACCAAAATAGTTCCGTAGTTCTGCATAGTGGCAGCGAAGATACAAACAATTCCTGAGACCTCCATCAAAAAACGGGAAAAAGTGACTGAGGGGGATTAAAACGGGGTGTTTAGGACGGTATTGCAAGCCTGAGGCTTGCAATACTGCAACGACTGACAACGACTGAGGGGGCCGTGACGGGAGTCACGGCATAGATGGACCCTGACGCGAGAACTGGCGGTGACGGAGGACTTGTGCAAGCCTGAGGCTTGTAATACTACAACAAGAGGCAGGCGCTTCTTGCGGGAAGCGCCTGCCTGTTATTCTTCAACAATGCTCTGGTGGTCAACGCCCCCTAACCCCCTCTAATCTTAGAGGGGGAATTGGCGGCTTGTTGGTTATTTGGGCCAGGTGTTGGTTAGCAGATAATTGATCAGGACTGAGACATCGTTGATTCCTAATTGTCCGTCACCAGTGGTATCGCTGTTGTGGGAGTTGAACTCAAAACTGTCGTCTAAGTCCTGGGACAAGAGATGACCAATCAGGGTCGTGATGTCATTGACCTTGATGAGGCCGTCGTTGTTCACGTCGCCACGCAGGAGAGTTCCTGGAGTTCCTGGCAAGATGAAGTTGCTGCCGTCAATGAAGAACAGGCGGTTGTAATCATAGACCATGGAAAAACCACTGCTTAAACCACGGGGAACTGTTCTTCCCCAAGAGATGGTGTCGGAGGTTGCCAGTCCACTATTGCCAAACGTCAGCGTGTCGCCCTCGAGCGTGTAGTTGCAGATGTCGTCGTCCTTGGCAGGGTCATAGTATAAAGCCTGACCAGGTAAGGTCATGGTGCCGTCCTCGTGAATGAACAGGGCATTGATAGTCGAACCAAATCCGAAAAGATTGTACACGAAAACGGTTGAGTCATTGACCTGGAACATATAGACGGGATTCTGGCAAGAGTATGCATCATCATTTGTCGTGGTGATACTGCCTTGGGGAAGCGTGCGGTTAATAACGGTGCCAGGCTCGAAGCCCCGGGGGCGGCCTGGGCCCCATGGCTTACCAGGTTCACGTCCTCCTCCGCCAAGGGGCTCCAAGGTGCTACCGGGCCAACTGATGTTGCCGAAGATAGATTTCTCAAATATATGCGAGTTGTCAATGATGGTTCTTGTGACAGCGGGGGCGCCATCGTTATCGCCCTGTGGCAGCATGGATAATGAAGACCTGGTCGGGTTGCGAGGGCCAATGGGTCTATCTTTCATTCCGCCATTACCACAGGTACTTGTGCCGCCACCACCGAGGTCGCCGCTTGCCACATCATCCCAATAAACGACTTGAAATGTGGAAGCATCAAAAACAAAATTATAAGGATCGGATGAGGAAGATGGCGGAATCTCCTGCATATCACACTCATGGATGCCGTTGGGCTGAAGCAGATAAATGTTGCTTAACACAGGTGAGACATGAGCGATAGTGTCTCTTGAATAGAGGCTGGGAGTACCATTAGCTCCTCTTCTCTGATAAGTGATATACTCTTTCTCGGTGTAGAAAAAGCCTTGTCCATCAAACAATATTGACCCATCGTCATAGACAGTACCGACGAGATCGGTAAAATCATCATTGAAGAAACCGTCTAATGTGTAGAAACAGACATTGATAATAGTGTCTATCCGTTGATACATGGTCGCAGATACTTTTCTAAAAACACCCTCAGTTGTATCGCTGGACAAGAAGCAAGAGGAGAGAAAGGGATCGCCTGTTTCCTCATTGACGCCGAGAGGGAGCTGATACTTGCCGTAGAAGCCTTCGATACCGAAGTATCTGTAATTCTCGTCATCAAAGGCTCCATTCTCCCACGAGAAGACCTCGTTATTCCAGCCGAGGCTGTAAACGGTGTCGCTCAGGATGGGACTATTATTCTCGTCAATGTCCTCGAGGGCCTGGGCCTCCATGACGACGATGCGAGTGCCTAACAAATTCTCAGCAAGGGAGCGACTTGGTGCCTTTTGGGTGAGGCGGTTGTCGTTAGGGGTGAGGTTGCGTTGTCGCAAGAACTGATGCAATGACGCCGGTTTGGAGGAGGAGGCGACGTCGGGCTTGGGTGCTGCAGCCATGAGGACTAGCGCCATGCAAGCAAACACGATAGTTAAAAATAGATTCTTCATTCCTTTAAATTTTTAATATGTTTAGAGTTAAATAATTAAGTAATACCCATGATACTTTGTTTCCCTGAAAGAGGCACCATGCAACTTAAAAGATAAAGAGAAAAGTTACCTACCCTCAAGGGTTTAACATAATTGCGTCAAAATTACAAACATTATCTTAATTTAGCAATAGAACGGGGTGGATTAATGTTTATTAACAGGTGACGAGGGGTATTACGAGCTGGCAGCTCGTAATACATTGACAGCACGGAGGGAACGGGGATGACGGAGATGACGGACAACACGGGGATGACGGGAATGGCGGAGGGGGCCGTGACAAAGTCACGGCACGGGGGACCTTGAGGGAGAGATGACACGGAGATGATGGACAACACGGAGATGAAGGAGGACTGATGGGGAGGGAGACTTGAATTTTAAAAAGCGGTTGCTTTGAATATCTTGGAAATGTTGATTATATTTGTGGCGCGATTTTTAGAGTCCCTCGGGTGTGCAGTGGAGGGTCTTGTTTTAACAGACAATCAAGGATAGAGAGATGAGAGAGGTTTTCAGAAATATCTTCTATATGGCACGGCGGTTTAAGTTGGCGAGTGCCCTCAACCTGATAGGACTGGTTGTGTCGTTCGCCGCTTTTTACCTGCTGATGACACAGATTATCTACCAGACAACCTATAACCATGGCATCAAAGACTACGACAGGCTTTACCGCCTGGAGAGCGACTTTGTATATAACGAGAGCGAATACAGTGACATTGTGTGCCGGCCGTTTGCCGATGCGCTGCTGCGTTTTTCTGATGTCGTTGAGAGCTACTCGCTGACCCATGGCGGCAGTTCAAACGAGAGTTCCTACACCAGCCATTTTAAAAAAGAAGGGGACACTAAGGACTACGCCTTTCCTGTTACCCCAGGCAACAACAAGGCATTGAGTACCTTTTCTCCAAAAGTCCTCGACGGCGAGATTGAATGGAGCGATAAGAACAGAGATGGTTTTATCATTCCTGCACGAATAGCCATTGATTTTTTCGGCACCGTAAAGGCAGCAGGTAAAGAGATGACACTTGTTGATAACGATTATGTTAATACTTTCAAAATAGTTGGCGTGTTTGAGGATTTTCCCGATAATAGTGAACTGTATAACCGCATCTATTATAGCAACTACGATTATGACACGCTCGACCTTGGCGCCAGCTACAGGTGCATTGTCAAGTTCAAGAGCGTTCCCAAGGACATCAAAGCGTTTGCAGAAGCATACAAGGACACGGTCATTGCCCACCTGAGTCAGGGATTGAAAGAGAAGGGACTTGAAGATAAGATAGAAACTACTGTCCAAGAGATCAATCAGACGAAATTCAAATTCGTTCCCTTGAAAGACAGTTATTTTGAGAGCACATCTTTCACCTCCTCGGGTGGAAAAGGCTTCAAAAGCCTAAAAGACATCATGATACTGGCATGCCTGCTTGTCATCCTGATTGCAGCCATCAACTTCCTGAATTTCACGCTTGCCGAGAGCCCGATACGCGTGCGTAGCTTGAACACCCGCCTCGTGCTGGGCGCTTCGCGCCGCTCATTGAGACGAATCATGGTAGCAGAAGGCGTTACCCTCTCGCTCCTTGCGTGCCTGGTGGCTATATTGCTGTGCGGCGTGCTACAAATGTTGCCCGTGTCCCAGAAACTTGCCGATGGTGGACTCTCGCTGCTGGGCCACTGGCCCCTGTTGGTACTGATGCTGGTCATTGCCACCATTATCGGTATTGTAGCATGCTATTATCCCAGTGTCCATGCCACGTCGTTCCCGATTGCGATGGTGCTGAAAAGCAGTTTCGGGCTGACGCCACGCGGTCAAAAACTGCGCCGCTTGCTGACCTGTTTCCAGTTGTTCATCTCGATGCTGATGTTCATCTACGTGGGCATCCTGTTCATGCAGAGCCGCTATATCATCAACTCGGAATACGGTTATGACAAGGATAAGGTTCTTGCCACGGAATTGCCTCCAGTTGATTACAGCTACTCGGACAACGATACGCTGTACCACTTATTGAAGCAGCAAGTGCCCGGAGTTGCCGATGTTGCCTTCTCGGACAACCTGATGGGGAAAACCGACGGTCATGGCACCGTGTGGACACGTTCTGAAGCCGACAGCAGCGTATTCAAATACACCCTCATCCACTGCAGCCACAACATGCCTACGGCTATGGGAATCCGCATTGTTGAGGGCCGTAACTTTACAGCCGAAGACACCGCTGCCATCATCATTAATGAAGCGACACAAAAGCGTTTTGGCTGGATCAAACTTGGCTCCGTCATTTCCACTGGATACAGTGATGAGGAGCCCGACAGCGCAGTGGTTGTGGGCATCTGTAATGACATCCGTTACGGCACAACCCGCATCGACAGGCACCAGCCATTCTTCTTGGTTTATAAAGAGGGATATCCGTACAATGGCAATATGATTGTGCGCCTTCAGGACGATGCCAATCGTGATTCTGTCAAAGTTCATATTGACAACCTGCTCAAGGCTCGATATGGCAATAAGATCAAACCATCGAAGTTCTTCAATCAAGTATTAACTGAAACTTATAGCAGCGAATTCCGTTATATGAACCTGATGGTGATGATCTGTATCATCTGCCTGATTATCACGCTGATTGGAGTCTTCTGCCTGACGATGTTTGAGACCGAGTACCGACGTAAGGAACTCGGCATCCGCAAGGCGATGGGCGCAACGACGCGCGAGATTGTCGATATGCTGTGCCGGCGCTATGCGCTATACATCCTCATCAGTTTTGCCATTGCGGCTCCGGTAGCGTGGCTGCTCGGTGAGTTGACGCTGGGATATTTTCCGCAGCACACGACTAACTACTGGTGGCTGTTCCCGCTGGCGCTGGTGCTGGTGGGCGGTCTTATGCTCGGGACGATGTTAATCAAGAGCTGGCGCTCGGCGCGAGAGAATCCGTCCAATAGTATTAGGAGTGAGTAGGCTTTAGGCTTTAGACTTTAGGCGTTAGGCGTTAGGTTTTTAGGAGGTTAGAAATTAAAAGAGATGATTATGATAGAACTCAGTAATATTAAGAGAGTGTTCAGCTATGCCGATATCAATTCTGTTGCGCTGGGGAGCATCAACATGAAGATTGAGCGGGGTGAGTTTGTCGCCATTATGGGTCCGTCGGGCTGCGGCAAGACGACGTTGCTCAATATCATGGGACTGCTTGACAATCCCACCGAGGGGAGCTACCTGCTGAATGGTGTGGAAGTCGCCAACATGAAAGAGAGCGAACGTACTGCACTGCGAAGAGGCAAAATCGGCTTTGTGTTCCAGAGTTTTAACCTGATTGATGAGCTGAACGTGGAGCAGAACGTGGAATTGCCGTTGAAGTATATGGGTGTGCGTGCCGATAAACGCCACGCCAAGGTGGTGGAAGTGCTGCGGCGGGTGAACATGTCTCACCGCATGAACCATTTCCCGAACCAGCTGTCGGGCGGTCAGCAGCAGCGCGTCGCTATCGCGAGGGCTGTGGTCTGCGACCCTGACCTGATTCTTGCCGATGAGCCGACGGGCAACCTGGACACGAAGAACGGCAAGGAAGTGATGGAACTGCTGGCAGAACTGAACGATGAAGGCACGACCATCGTGATGGTGACGCACTCGCAACGTGACGCTTCCTACGCACAACGGGTGATCAACATGCTCGACGGCTTCCTCGTGGAGAAGAATGAGATGTAAGTTAGGCTTTAGGTGTTAGGCTTTAGGCTTTAGGCTTTAGGAGTCTATTTATTTTAATTGCAGGAGGGTGACGTTCTCGACGTGGTGGGTGTGTGGGAACATGTCCACGGGCTGGATTTCCAGAACACGGTATTTCTCGTTGAGCATGGCGATGTCACGGGCCTGGGTAGCAGGATTGCAACTTACATAGACAAGTCGCTGGGGCTCAGCGTTGAGGATAACCTTGACGACGTCCTCGTGCATACCGGCACGGGGCGGGTCGATGATCATGACCTCAGGACGGCCGTGCTCGGCAATGAAGGCGTCGGTGAGGACGTCTTTCATGTCTCCGGCATAGAAGAGAGTGTTGTCGATGTTGTTAACGCGGGAGTTAAGTTTGGCGTCCTCGATGGCCTCGGGGACATACTCGATGCCGATGACCTGACGTGCCTGGCGAGCGACAAAGTTAGCGATGGTTCCCGTGCCGGTGTAGAGGTCATAGACGAGTTCATCGCCCGTGAGGCCAGCCATGCGTCGTGCGACCTTGTAAAGCTCGTAGGCCTGACGGGAATTGGTCTGGTAGAAGGACTTGGGACCTACACGGAAACGCAGACCTTCCATTTCTTCCTCGATATAATCGCGTCCGCTGAAGGTGATGAATTCCTGGTCGGCGAGTGAGTCGTTGACCTTGAGGTTAACGACGTAAAGGAGCGAGGTAATCTGCGGGAAACGGTCACGCACGGCAGTCATCACATCGTCGATGGCAGCCTGGTTGTCCTGGCCGAAAACAATGACTTCCATCACCTCACCAGTGCTGGCGGTGCGCGTCATGGTCATGCGGATGAATCCCTGCTGACCACGGATGTCATAGAAAGAGTAACCGCGCTCGACACAAAGCCCACGGATGAACAGACGCATCTCGTTGCTGATGTCGTCCTGGAGCCAGCATCGCTTGATATCGAGCACCTTGTCGAAGGCACCGGGGATGTGAAATCCCGCGGCGTTGCGGTCGGGGAAGTCTACCCCACTGTCGAGCTGCTCACGGGTGAGCCAGCACTTGTTGGAGAAAGTGAATTCCAGCTTGTTGCGATAATGGGTTGTCACCGCCGAGCCCAAGATGGGGTTGATGGCGGGGATGGGCACCTTGGCGATGCGTTCCATGGCGTCCACCACCTGCTGCTGTTTGCACTGCAGCTGGTATTCGTAGGGCAAATGCTGCCACTTGCAGCCGCCACACAGGCCGAAGTGCTCACACATGGGCTCCACACGCAGGGGGCTGGGCTTGACCATGCGGTCGATATGTCCCTCGGCAAAGCTGTGCTTCTTGCGGTCGATCTTCAGGTCGATGACGTCGCCAGGCGCACCGAAGGGGACAAACACTACAAGGTCGTTCCAGCGGCCGAGGCTCTTGCCCTCGGCTGCCACGCCCGTTATCTCAAAATTCTCAATTACCGGAATATCTTTTTTCTTTCTCATCGTGGGTGCAAAGGTAGTAAAACCCGTGAAAACACACAACACCTATTGATGAGGAAAACAATCAGCAGCATTAAGTTTCCTCTTCACCTTACAGGGGGCCGCGACGGGAGTCGCGGCATAGAGGAACCCTGATGAAACGGGGGGAGCTCTATACTCAAGCGGGAACCGATATGATTACCAGGAGCCGGAGAGGAGGTAGCTGATGAGGGCAGAGACGTCGTTGATCTTGATCTCTCCATCGTGGTTGCAGTCGGCGGCAGTGAGGTTAATTCCCGTGGTGTCGTCGTTGAGCAGGTAGCTGATGAGAGAAGAGACGTCGTTGATCTTCACTTGTCCATCGCTGTTCACGTCACCTGTTTGGATGTCGGCGAGGGTGGTGAAGGTGACGGGCTGCGTCCAGGCACTTATTGCATCATCACCGAAGGCCTGCACTTGGACCTCGTAGAGAGTCTTGGGCATCAAGCCAGTGATGGTGCAGTTAGTTGTGCTGATGTCGTTGATATAAGTCCATTCGGGTAGCGGACAATCAGCTAAAATGATATCATCGATACAAACAAAGGATTGGCCAAGACTGTTATAGTGGCGGAAAGCGATGTGCCCATTCAAGCCAGTAAAAGCTAACAGGTCGAAGGTGTATTCGGTCTTATCAGATGTCATGACAATATCGTCCATGGCAAGAGGAGTGAAATCGTCAAGAGTCTCAGGGTCATCAATGCAAACGTATGGCATCAGTTTATCAGGATAATTATCATCTCCCCAAACCGTGAACCGTAGTTTTCCCTGCAGGTTCACAAGGGGCGAAATCAACCAGTTGTCAGGATCAAGACCAAATCCTGTCTCTTGATCCCACGATTCAGACATGAAGCAATGATCTTCACCATCAACCGGATTGATAGACCATGTCAAACTATCACCGTCCTCATCCAAAATGATCCAATCCTGATTTATTTCAGCAAAGACATCGTCATAGTCACCATTCAAGTCACAATTAAAATCAAGAAGAGAGGTATCCAGACAACGCCTGTAGCGTAGTTTCCATGACGTATTGAGAGAATCTTGCCAAGCCACTTCGGCAGTCTTGGCTGAGGGGGTCACGGTCAGGTTCTCAGGAGCTGGCGACAGTTCTACTACACTCAAAACAGTGCCTATTTCTATCTTATTATTGTGGTATTTCCTTTGGATACTATAACGGTCCTCGGTGCTAGTTTCGTAGCAGAAGTAAGCATTTCCCCACGTGATGCTGTTCTGAGAGAATGTGCCCTTGTTGCCCCATAATAAGGTATCAGCCTCGGCATGGAATCCCGAGCAGTTATAGAGCACCCTGCCATAGTTGTCAATACCCATCGGTTGAGCAGGGATCAAGACAGTGCTATCGGGGTAGATATTCATGTAATTCCAGCAGTAATCCTTATTAAACAGGTTATAAACCATGTAAGTTGTGTCATCGAACTGATACATATAAATTGGTACGGCATGATCATGAATTACCGGATTAAGATCAGCCCTGAGATTGGAAGATTCATTGCGTACTACTTGAGCATCGTTATTATCTTGATTGGCAAGCTTGTTTCCTCCCGCCGGAGTAAAATCACGCGGAGTAACGGGCTTAGTTGTACCTGTATTACTAATGCTGACAGGTCGAGGCTTTATAGGCTTGGGCACTGAGCCACCACTGCCCATAGGAGAAATACTATAACCAGTAGAGAGTACCACAAGTTCATCAAGGAATACTTCGTAAGCATTTGTTTCGTAAAAATGGGTTGCATTGGGGTTATACAGCATGAGGTTTTTGAAAATCGGAGAGAGGCCCCATGAAAAAGATGAAGATGGGCTACCATCAGAATTCAGATCTCTTTTTTCCACTAAGAAGCCGAAATCATCGGTAAACTCAATGGAGCCATCGGCATGTATTACGCCCTGAATATCATGATAGTCATTACCGCCTTCCAGCCAAGAGAGCGGCATGGCATATATGGTCCATACGTATTGTTGCGGAACCCAGTCTTTAGTATCAACATAATCAGTAGTAATCAACTGAGCCAATGCTACGCCAGCCGAAATCGACACGACACCAGATGAAGCATCAACATTTATGGGGATTTGATAATCACCATACAGATCCTGGAGGAACCAACCGCTCGTTTCTCCATATTGATAAGTAAGGTGGCATTTCTTACCAATCATGGCGATGGTAGAGTCAATGACGGTGGCGGTGGCAGTGCTCTCGTTCCAGTCAAAGTCGTAGACGTCAACCGAGGCGAATTTATCACCCGAATGAACTGTCGATAGGCGAGACGGGGCAGCGCTGGTGAGTTTGTTGTCATCGAGGGTGAGGTTGCGCTGCTTCAAGACCTGCTGGAGTGACAGGGAATTGCGCTCGCCTGCTACCGTTGAGGGCTGGAGTTTATGGTCCTTGGTCATCTGGACCTGCTTGAGCTGGGAACGGGTCAGACGCGGCGTTGCCGCCAGGATAGAGAGCGTCATGCAGGCGCCTATGAGGGTTATAATGAATCGTCTCATGATGAGGGTATGGTTTTATTGTATATTGTTAAATGCTGCTTGTGCTGCTTGGATAGCACTACAAAATAACTTTGTTTTCCATTCCATATCAAGAGGAAAAGTTGCAGTTAACATAATTTAACGGGCGATTTGGAGAAAAGTGTCAAAAAATTAGACAATTAACGGGCAGGGGGATGACGCGGAGGGGCCGCGACGGGAGGCGTGGCATAGAGGGACACTGACGGGACGCGGGGGCGGGAAGCGGAGGGGCCGCGACGGGAGTCGCGGCATAGAGGGACACTGACGAGACGCGGAGGCGGGACGCGGGGGGCCGCGACGGGAGTCGCGGCATAGAGAGACACTGACGGGACGCGGAGGGGGGCGGGGACACGATGGGGACGTGACTCCCGTCGCGGGATGGAGAGGGGGTTACTCGTTGAGGGCGGTGTTGATGATGTCGCGGGGGAGGCCTAGGGTGACGGCGGTGTCGATGTCGCGGTTCATCTCGTCGCGCTGGAAACGGAGCTTGTGCAACTTGGCACGGAGGAGGTAGAGATAGGCATCATCGGGGGACATTTCGATGGCGGTGCGGATGTCGGCCTCGGCGTCGTTGAGGCGCTTCATGGCGAGGTAACAGTCGGCCCGGTGGGCTAAGAGCTGAACGCTGGGCTGAACCTTGATGACCTGGGTGAAGAACTCGGCTGCGCGGGCGTGGTTGCCGGCCTTCTTGTGCAGCAGCCCCATGCCCTCGTGATAAAGGCCTGAGTTGGGGTTGATGCGCTTGATCTCGTTGAAATAATCCTCGGCATGACGTGTGTCACCGCGATCCAAGGCTATGACGCCGAGGGAGTAGCGAGCTTCGGTGTCATAAAGGTCGAGTTCGCAGACGCGCTCATAGTCGTCGATGGCGCGCTGTATGCTGTCCATCTCGACGTAGAGGGCGGCACGGTTGAGCAGCAAGGTGACGGCATGGGGTGTCATGTCAAGGGCGAGGGTGTAATTCTTAATCGCCTCGGCCCTCTTGCCCTGATAACGCTGCAGGGTGGCGATATTGCTGAGTACCAATGAATTGCCGGGGTTGTCGGGGTCGGTCTTGAAGGCCTTGAGGAGCCATTGTTCGGCGATGTCCCATTGATGGCTATGGATATAGTTGTCCGCCGAGTCGATGCACTGGTAATAGGGGGTATCGGTGTTGATATCGGCAATGTAAGGGCTCTCGGCCTTTTTCTCTTTGGGCTTCATGCCCTTGGGGACCTTCATGTTCTCGTCGCCGATGGAGTTAATGACCTGTGCCCCACCCTGCTGCCATGCCAATGACAGCAAGATGACGGCGAGCAATAACCTGGATATCTTCTTCATTCTTGCCAAGGAATAACGGAATGGACGGAAATAACGGATATAACGGGTATAACGGGTGACTCGTTACTAATTATTGACGTGGACATCCATCTGGGGGAAGGGGAAGTGGATGCCATGCTGGGGGAACTGCTTGTAGATCTGCTCATTGACGTCGTAGAGGACCTGCCAGTAGTTGGGGATTTCGGTCCAGGCACGGACGATGAGGGTCACCTGGCTGTCGTCCAGGCTCTCGACATTGACGCTGGGTGAGTAACTGGGTTTGGGGATGAGGGCGGCGAGTTTGGCCTCATGCTCCTCGCGCAGTTCCTCGGCGCGGCGTCGTTGCCAGTGGAACAGGCGTTTCCACCAGGGCATGGGAGCATCGACGATTTCCTCATGGGTCTCTTCGGACTGCTGCTCATCCTCCTTGACGTCGGCATCGGTGTGGACGATGCGGGCGTCGGCGGCGAGGATGTCGAGGGCGACCTTGCGTGCCGTGTCCACGTTGTCACCATAGCTGATGCCCACACGCCACTCCACGCGGTGGTAGGGCTCGGCGCTGAAGTTCTTGAGCGAGCCTGTGGCAAGTCCGCCGTTGGGGATGACGATGCGGTCGTTGTTGTAGGTGTTGATGACCGTGTTGAAAATCTGGATTTCGCGCACGGTGCCCTTCAGTTCGCCGAACTCGATGTAGTCGCCCACCTTGTAGGGCTTCAACAGGAGGATGAGGACGCCGCCAGCGAAGTTCTGCAGGGTGCCGCTCAACGCCATACCGATGGCAACACCGGCACTGGCGAAGATGGCGATGAACGAGCTGGTCTCGATGCCGAGGACACCGATGACGGTGATGATGAGCAGGAACAGGAGTGTGATCCTGATGAACGACAGCAGGAACGAGATCAACGAGCGGTCGAAGTCCTTGCGTATCATGATGGCACGCACCACGCTGTAAATCTTGTTGATGATGAACTTGCCGATGTAGAAAATCAGGATGGCGGCAAGGATGCGTAATCCTAAGGATATCAGCTGGCTGGAGAGCGAGGTCACGAGACTGCCAAGGTCGAGGTACTTGAACTTGTCAACGATCTTGTCGGGTGTCATCGCCGCGATGGAATCGGGGTGCAACTGGTTGGCCAGCGAGTCCACGTGAGCCGTGACGACGTTGGTCGCCTCCTTGATTTTGTTGGCCGCTGCGGTATCGGGGGACGCAACGGGAATCTGCATGAGTATCTTGTTCAGCATAGTTGTTCTATTTTTCAGGCACAAAGGTAATACCTTCCCGTCTAAAAAAAGATTAAAATCCCACTAAATAACGTGAACGACGGTGAAACTTGGGAATGGTGACGGTGGCAGAGCCACCGCCCACGGGACAGGACGGGGATACTGGGCTGGAGATGGCCGCGACAAAGTCGCGGCACGGGGGACCGGGGGGCGACGGGACTGGGCAACGGCGGGAGGACGGGACCGGGGGGTGACGGGAGGACGGGGCTGAGGGCGACGGGACTAATCGCGGCGGGAGTTGCGGCATAGAGGGGGACTGAGGGGGCATTTTTTCTTGATTGATGGCTTGTGGGAGATTTTTTTGGTGTACCTTTGCGGGGTCAAAAGATTTTTTAATTGATTTTTATTATGAAAAAGTATTTTATTACTGTCATGGCCGCCTTGATGGCCACCATGATGCTGAATGCACAGGACGAGGTGCAACCCTATTTCTCTGTAGATGAACTTCCTGACCTCATCAAGTGCCTGCCTGCTCCTCCCGCATTTGACAGTCCCGAGTTTGCCAACGACATGATGCGTTTTTCATGGGGCAAACAGCAGCGCCTCGACCCCGAGCGCGCCGAAATCGCCAAGCGTGACGCCGTGTGGTCCTACGAGGCCCTGCTGGCTGAATTTGACGTGCCTTTCGGCCTGCATATGAGTCCTGAAAACACTCCCGAAATCTGGAAACTGATGGTGACCAGCATGACCACGACCGACGCCATGCGCGTTGCTCCCAAGGCCTACTACCACCGCCAGCGCCCCTTCGAGCGCTTCCAGGACAAGATGCTCACCGACGAGGAGGCTGAGCTGACCGGTGAAGGTTCCTACCCCTCGGGCCACACCATGCGCGGCTGGACTGCCGCCCTGCTGCTTGCCGAGGTGAATCCTGCCGCTGCCGACACCATTTTTGCCCGTGGCTGGATGTATGGTGAGAGCCGTGTAATCGTTGGTGCCCACTGGCAGAGCGACGTGGATGCCAGCCGTGTAGCCGCCAGCATCGCTGTCTGCGCCCTTCACGGCAGCCCCGAGTTCCGCGAGCAGATGGCCAAGGCCCAGGCTGAGTACCTCGAGAAGACCGGCCAGGCCCTGAATGTTACCGAGGTTGTGCCTTCAACGCCTGCCAGCAGCAGCCAGGCCTATCGTATTGACGGCATCATGGCTACCGAGGACAGCCGCGGCATTATCATCCAAGACGGAAAGAAAATCCTAAAGAACTGATCAACAGCCGTTGACATTCTGACGAAACAGCTCACACTAAGCAGCGAAGGCGCTAAGATTTTTCATTTTCTTAGCGCCTTCGCTGCTTAGCATAGAGGTCATGAGTCAAAATTATGTGCTTTTGTGCTCTACTTGCACAAAATTGTTGTACCTTTGCACCCAAATTTGAGAAGTTACATTATATAAAAATGAAAAAATTCAACGAGTACAACGGTTTTAACCTGTCAGATATCAACAAAGAAGTCCTGCAGCAGTGGGACAAGGAAGATGTGTTTGGTCGCAGCATCAGTGAGCGCGACGG
>JAEEGL017105868.1_pt1 | contig 17538 bp, 9 predicted proteins | sample 9134231 | NCBI WGS metagenome assembly JAEEGL01 (sample SAMN16246548, study PRJNA631951) | gut metagenome | biome: gut microbiome; feature: rumen; material: fiber-attached | host: Bos | place: Iran: Karaj | collected 2018-10 | reverse complement strand
GGATTGTGTATTCATCGCTTTCGTTAAGTTGTTTTAACGCATGGCGGATGACACTGACAGACAGGATTAAACATGGATCCTACCCATCGCTGGAAGTTCAATGATGGTCCAACCAGACGCCAACAGATCATTGATGCACTCGTGCGCGGAGATACCGACTGGAGCAAATATCTCGTTGGAATGACTGGCGTGAGCGATATCTCAAATGGTCTGGATTTGCGCGGCATTGATTTGCGCGGCATCGATTTGCGCAAGGCGCGGCTCGAAAAAGCCCATCTCGAACATGCCAATCTAAGCGGTGCCAACCTGTCGGGCGTCGCGCTCCGATATGCCTGCGTTCGCGAAGCATGTCTGGACGATGCCAATCTGGAAGGCGCAGAACTGACCGGTTCTGACTTCCAGGCCGTTTCGATGGCAAATGCAGTTCTGGCGGGCGTCTCCGCCAAAGGAACCCGGTTCAGCGGTTCAAATCTCGAAAATGTCAACTGGAGCCACGCCAATATTTCGGGTGCCGACTTTCGGAATTCCAGACTGACCAATGCAAACTTTGAGCATGCCAATGCCGATTTTGCATCCTTTGCCTACTGTATCGCAGAAAATCTGCATGCCGCACACGGATCCTTCAAAAAAACCATCTGGTATAAATCCAACATGAGCTGCGCAGTTTTTGACGAAGCAGCATTTACCGAAGCTGACCTGTCTTTTGCCATATGCAGGCAGATTGCAATGAATCATGTGGAAATCAGCCGGGCAAAACTCAAGGAAGTCAACCTCACCGAAGCCTGTCTGACAAGTGCCGTTGCCTCCGAAACGACGTTCGCACAGGCGGTACTTTCCGGCGCCAGATTCACGAATGCCGTTCTGACAAATGCCAATTTCAGCAATGCCTATGCTCACCTGCCGGCCGACTTTTCCGGCATTCAGGCCGAACATGCCTTCTTCATGAACGCCGCATTTTCCAAATGCTGCTTCAAAAAATCAATGCTCGCCAACACCTTTTTCTGTGAAGCAGAACTCTCGGACAGCGACTTTTCCGAAACCAACTTTACGGGAGCAAACCTGCAGAAGGCCAATCTTCGCCGCACCAATCTGAATCAGGCATTCATCTGTAACGCCACACTGCAGGAAGCAAGCCTGTGCGATGCCACGCTCAATCAGGCAAAACTCAGGGATACGCCACTGTCACCCAGTATTTTGGATGGTGCCAATATCGATGGCGCCTGTATTTCCCGATATTTTGAAGATATCGTCAAGGCCAGCAGTGCTCAGGGAACGCCGGTTTACGAAGATTAGGGAAGATGTCGACAAATGCCGTCGAAAAGAATGCTCAGGCACTGAACCAGATTCTGTGCACTGAGGGGAAAAAACTGGGCAAAACCTGGCGTCAGCGCATTCGTCTGCTCCTGGGACAGACGTTCGAAGCCCTCAATGCCAAACCTCTGGATGGCACTCGCTGCCGCCAGTTGTCCGATCAAATCGACCGCGAACTCGCTGCCATTCAAAATGGCGAACCTATCGAACAGGAAGCCGATACAACAACTCCTGAATCAGCAGCAGCCAAACCCAAAACCACCGCACCCCAGAACTCATGCTCAAGCGTCGATTCCTCTGAAGCTTTGTCATCACAAAGCTCTGACATCCCCCAGCTCAATGCGGCAGAACCATCTGCATCCGAACCTGCGGATAAAAAGCCGGAATCGTCCGAAGAGATTGGCCTCTTTGATTTAATACACATTAAAATTCGTTGTTTTTTCAAAATCCGGGCATGCGTACGACCACCCTATATCGGAAAATTCGTGTGCTTCGCGGATAGATTTGCCGAAGTCCGGCAGGAAAGAATTGATAAATTTATAGGCGTTCTGTCGAACGGTGAAGAAGACTTCATTGCGAAGACAGAAGTCGACGTGGGATACCAGGAAGACCTGCTTCCGGACATGCCCGAAAGGGGGCTCGTACTGCATCCCAGAAAGAAGAAGAGATCATGAGGAAGACTGCCCCGACAGCAGCCGGAATCTGTAATGATGATGTCAAACTGGCAATGAATAAGGCGTTTTCTCGGCGTCTGTTTTATTGGGAACGAATATGAACTGGAAAAACCTGGCAATCTTTAGTGCATTGGTCATGACCTCGTGCTCGGGGCTGGATGCGGGATGGAAGGCGCAGCGCGCAGGAGATTACGACGAAGCGCAGCGACAGGCCATCATTGCGTTGATGAAAGAGCCAAGAAATCCAGATGTTTACCGCCTCGTTGCGACGACAGCCATGTCCAGGGGGCAATACGACAACGCCTTGAAATCAGCACAGTTTGCCAGTTCACTGGATGGTGGTTCCGACGCCTCCGAACAACTGATCCGCGAAATATGCACGGCCAAAAAGGATTGGCCCTGCCTGTGTGAAGCAGGCCTTCGCACAACTCAGAAAAACGGTTCACTCGTTCCCGAAGACGCATCGAGATTTCGCCAGGGTTACGATGCTCTGTCCGGAGCCAGCGAAAGTTATGGCTGTTTGATTGCTCTCGAAAAACAAGGCCAGACCATCGACAACGCCGGCAAAGTCAAAGCTGCATACGCCGAAAAACTCGCTGCTCGCGGAAAAATGCGCGAAGCCTTCGCTATCGAAGATACGATCGACGAACCCTCCGTCCGCCTGCTCAATGCTTCCAAACGCCTCTATGCAATGAGCCAACCGGCAGATGCCGCCTCGAGACTCCGCGAATACGTCGCCACCGCCGACAGCAGCAATCGGGAACAGCGCATTACAGAAGCTTCTGCCGTATGCGAAAACTACCGTGACTGGAACCTTCAGGCCGAACTGCTCGAATCCTCCCAGAATCCAGAACACGAGATTTCAAGAGCCATTGCACTGCGCAAATCATTCCGGGCAGAAGATTCCAATGCAATACTTCAGTCCCATTTTGCACGAACCGACAGAACTCCGCTGCAGGTTCTCGGCGAGGTCAAAAAACTCACCAATGCCGGTTACGGCGAAGCCGCCGTCGAAGCCTATTCGAGCTGCAGTGCATGTTCAGACGACCCCGACAGCAGTATCGAAGCAGCCAATGTTTTTTACAATATCGGACAAACGGCAGTCTGCAATCAAATCATGACGCATCTGAGCGATACGCACGAAAACGACAGTGCCCTGCAGGTTCGTATCTTCAACTGGTATCGCGAAAGGAAGCTCAATAACCAGGCACTGTACAGCGCCGAAAAAGCCGCAAAACTCGGCGTTTCCGATCCCATATTTCACGAAAATCGCCTCGAAGCCTATCTGGACAGCCGGGAAATACGTTCTTTCGAACGCGAATCCGCAGCATGGATTGCAAGTCAGGAACCACCGGCCACACAGGCCCGCGAAGCCGTCGCGAGGCTCGAATCCAAACGTTCCAACTGGGAAGGCATTATCAATATTCTCAATCCCGTAGCCGATGCCGGACAACTCAAAGGCAAGCCCCGCGACCTGTACTTCAAGAGCTTCCAATCCCTAAAACAATACAAAGAACTCTACGATATAATCGGGAAACATGGATCAGACCTGACTCCGCTTCAAAAAGCCGATTACTTCTTTGATATCGAAGCCGAAACAGAATACCGGAATTCCCTTGCACCCATGCTCAGCGGCAGCCATTCGGAGCAGTATACTGCCGAATTGAAGCTCGCAGAATACCTGATCATTATTAAGGAAGACGAAGCCAGTGGCCGCGAATCAATCGACCGTGCCATTAAAGTTTCCGACAAACAGGACGATGCCTACGACAAGGTCGTGCAGTTCCTCCGCGACATGGGACAACTCCCGATGGCAATCGAATACGCAGTCCAATGGCGCAATGCATTCCCCAAAGACGACCGCCCATGCGCAATTCTCGGCAGACTCTATCTGGCCAATCACCTCATTCCCGAAGCCAGCGAAGCATTCGATGCCTACGTCAGCAACCGGGACGACAAATACCCGGCACTTCGCCACGGATATCAGGAGTTTACGCGGTTCAGCGAAAGTGAAGCCGGTTTGGACTGGGTCGAAAACCAGACTCTTCCCGTACTCGAACGCGGAGAGAATCCGGAATATCTGTATGCCCTTACCGAAAGCCGGTTTGATGAATACAAACAAAATCCCCGCAAAAGAGTAACGGCTTTCCGCAGTCAGATTATCGATGGCTATCGCCGGCTGCTGAATCAAAGCCCCGAAAAAGCACTCAGTTTTGCCGCAGATCTCACTTCGCTCGAAGCCTATGAAGATGCCGCCGATGCCTACGATGTGGCAGATCAAAAGGCCGAAAAGTGGCGCTTCAGCCAGCGCGTCGAACGCGTAAGAATCATGCTGCTGGCCGGACGTTCTGATAAAGAGATTCAAAAAGCCGTCAACATTGCTTCCGATACGAAAGAAACCTTCCAGATGGTCGAAATGCTCAACAAATCACAGGCTCTGGAATACGGCGAAGAAATCCTCGAAAAACAGCTGGATGACGAAAACATGGAAACTCGGCTCAGAGCATTCAGCTATCTCGTGCGCCTGAACAGCGACGACGGCAATTTTGATAAAATAAAGAAATACGGCCTGAAACTTGAAGACAATGCTCCGAACAATGCCGATATCCACATGAAACTGGCTGAACTTGCATTGTCCTATAATGATTTTGACGAAGCCGTCCGCCATCTGACTTTCCTGCAGACCGTCCGACCGGATGCCCGAGAAGTTCTGAACCTCGAAATGGAACTGGCCAGACGGGCACCGGACCATGCCGGTGCTCAGGCGCTGATTTCAACCGTATTCGATGCCGCAGAAGGTGTTTTTCACCGTCTGGACTGGATATCACAGAGCTTCGAACAGTACGGCGATATTCCCAGAGCTCTCCACTATGCCGAAAAAGCTTACGCTTCTTCGACTGCATCCAACGACGAACTCAAAGTGCGCCTGATTGGACTCTATCTGAGGGCAGGTTCCATCGAAAACAATACCAACTACCAGCAAATCCTCAATTCCCTTCAGAAAACCGCGCTCTGGAATGCTGCAACACTCCAGAACCTTTCTGAAGAAGCCCAGAATGCCGGATACTACGATCAGGCCCAGGCCTGGATGAAAGAAGCCATCGCACTCGAACCGGAACAGCTTTCACTCAAACGCAGAAAACTCGAAATGGCGCTGGATTCGGAATCGCAGGGACAGATTGCGATGAGCCTCGAAGAAGCCATTGCCCCACCAGTCGCCGAAGTTATGGATCCCCTTCGCGAGAACGGTTCCTATCTGGATGCATTTTCGGCCATCGAACTCTTTGAACAAAATGGCGAATACGAAATGGCAACGGCATCTTTGCTGAGTGTGCTGCCCTATTATGTGGAAGCCCGCGGAATCACAACTGCCACGCGTTCGCTCAAAACCTATTCCGAATCACAGCCCGCCTATCAGTCATCCATCGCCAGAATACTTGCCGGTTATTTATTGATGGGAGACACCCCCTGCGATGCGCTGGCCTATGCCGCCGATCTTGAAGATCAGAGTGTGTGGGCACGTCTGTTGATACGCTGCCAGGAGGCACAGAGCAGTATCTTTTCGTCGATCAGGGATACCCGGCAGAGCATGTCCAAACGTCGAAGAGTGCGCTTCGATGAGGGACTTTATCAGGAACTGGTTCAGGCCGGACAAGCATCCATTGCCATGAAATACGCCCAGGAAATGGAGATGGCCGATGGTGCATACGAACAATTCGAAAGAATGCTGCTGGCCGGCAGTCCACTGGATGCATTGACCGGACTGGCCAAAATGCCTGTAGATCCCGAAAAAATTACCGATGTCTATGGCATGCTGGTCTCTTATGGCTACACCAAAGAAGCCCTGGATTATGCGCGCCAGCAGATGAACCGCATTCCGGAACGCGACAAAACAGGTATTTCCGCATCTGCAATTCTACTAGGGGCCAAAGACAAGGTATTTCTGGACAACATTCCCGGAGATCGCCCGGATGCCTACGAATCCATGATGCCGTGGGAAGTTTCTGAACTCATCGCCCTCGATGAACTCAAGCGTTGGCTGCGCGATACACCGACATCACACATGACACCGGTCATCCACATCGCCATGCAGTGCGCATCCAGACAGGAACAAAAAGCAGATGAAATTCTGACGGCGACAGAAGAAGCCATCGGGCAGCATCATTCCAGAGTTTCCCTCTATGTGACTGCCTCCCAGGAAGCCGTCAAAGAAGGCCTGTATCAGGGATCCCTGAGATTCCTGAATAAACTCGCGGACATGGTACCCGCATCCGATTACGTCCATCGCCTCTATTCGATATCACTTGCAAGACTTGGAAAAACGAACGAAGCATGGCGCGAACTCGAAGAGGGATCGCGCTGTACATCGCAGCTGACGGACTATTGGCAGCGCGCAGCCGATATGCACGCCGAATCCAGCATTGAAATCCGGCAGAATATCAATGCTGCCAGACGACGAACCCATCCCAGAATGAGCAGCCTGCTCGTCGAAGCTGCTGCGCTTTCCCTCGAACAGGGACAGATTGAAGATGCCAATCAGTGGGCACATCAGGCATATGATTCCGGACATCACAAAGTTCTGCCGGATCTGGCCAACGCCTATGAAGCAGCCAACGCAATGAATGCTTTTCCTGAGGATCTCTGCCGGGGCAGCGGAACAACAGCCACCAATATCCAGGCCAGAATCGCCCTGGCCAAAGGCGATGAAAATACGGCCATTGAAAAATTGTCCGACGCTATTTTGAGCAGCCCATGGCCGCCCGATGCCTATGCTCAAATCATAGAGATAATGATGGAACAGGGACGCATGGATCGCGTCGAACAGCTGATTGCACAATGGATGTCACATTTTCCGCATGCATCCAGGCCATATGCCTATCGCGCTGTTTATGATATCGAACAGGATAAAACCGAAGACGCATGGAGCGATTATCTGAGCGCCAGAAAACGCGCTCTCGACACATCATTCTGGATCGGACCGCTCATTCAGGAAACAGCAAAACGCCATAAACTTGAACTTGCTCAAAAGCTTCATCATAATGAAAAATTACTGGGTTCGCTGGATGATAAAATCTGGCTCCAGAACATGCTCACCGTCTTTTCGAATAAAGACCTTGCAGCAAAACAACAAATCCCGTACGGGGAATATGCATCACAGGGAATGCGTTTTATTCACGCAGTCCTGCCGTCTGCAGACTTCATTGCTAAACAGGATGCAGAGCTCAACGCTCGCTATCAGACACTTAAAAAATCCGGAACATGAATTGGCATCTGAGAAAATATATCTGGCTGCCGGCCATTTTCTTCGTCTTTCTGCTCCATTGCACCACAGCATGGGCAGAAGAAAGCAAGGGAACGAATGCGGGCCACGATAATGAAACCAATACCCAGACCTCGCAGAAGGACGAAAAAAAATCTTCCGGGAAAAGTGCGCCCAAAATTTCCAAGAAAAAACCGCAGCAAAATTCCGATAAATCCGGAAAAGCAAAATCTTCAGACAAATCAAGCAAATCCAAATCCTCAGCCAACGCCGGCAAATCCAAATCTTCAGCCAATACCGGAAAATCCAAATCCTCCGGCAAATCCAAAACTTCAGGAAAAGCTGGAAAATCTTCAAAAGACAAAACGGTTGCTGCATCTTCGCATGCATCTGCAAAAGTTCAGTTCAGCAAGGAAGAAATCGAAAAATACCGTGCCATGCCTTACGAAGTCTGGACGAGTCCGAGAACCATCTCGGAAATTGGATTGCCCATCGAACCTGGATTTGCCCAGCCCTACCCTTATGGCAATCTGATGCGCCAGTTCTGCGGCGGCGACAAAAAGCGCCACCGAGGCCACGATATCGGCGTCGTCGGTGAAAAGAATGCCGGCATGGGAACTGTAATCAATGCCATCGTGCGTTCCCAGATTACGCTCATCGGCAAAACCGGCGAAGATATTGGAGAATTCGGAAAACTGGACAAACGCTCCGGCACGACGACGCGAACGGGCAAAACTTACCCGCGGCAGATTCTGGCTCCGGGGTATGGCATCGTCTATCCGTTCTCTTCGAACTATGGCCGCTGGCACAGCGGCATGGTCATCGTCACCCGGGTCCTCGACGGACCGCTCAAAGACTATACCGTCCGCTACATGCATATGGGTGCAATCCGCCCGGATCTCAAGGTCGGTGACATCGTCGAACCCGGCGAGCACATCGCGCTCATGGGCGGAACGGCAGTCATGGATTCCCCGCCGCACGTCCATATTGATGCCGAAACTCCGACGGGACTGCGCGTCGATCTGGGCCCCTATATCGGTATTCCACCATCGCCGATAAAATGCCGGGGAACCGTCTCAAATCCAGCTCCTCCGCGCAAATCCAAGTCTTCGAAAAAATCGGGCTCATCCAAAAAATCGGGTTCGGCCAAAAAAACGAGCAGTTCCGGAAAATCATCGGGAACCATAAAAAAACGCACCCGGGCGAGCTACATGCAGCGCACGGAACAAGAACCTGCGCAGACGAGGACGCTCGCACGGAATTAGGCCGGACGTATCGAAGCGCAGCGAAGATAGACCGGCCCATGCGGCGAATGAAATCGCCGCATGACATGGGCGTATTGCTGCAGGCAATAGCCCATGCCTACAACGCACATCCTGTCGACATCAGCACCTGAAGACTGTCGGGCAAAACTGTAATCTTATTTCCGCGCAGAGCCACAGCCTCATCCGGCTCGACAAAATCCTGCGGCGCAGTCTTTGCAGTATCGACGATTCCAAACCAAACGCGCCTCGGAAGCTCAAAGGAAAGCGGCTCCTTCCAGGCATTCATCGCCACGTAAAACCGCGGTCCGTTCGTGCCATCCAGAAGTTCAAAAGCGATCGAGTGGGAGCAGGAAGCCCAGTCGGGTTTTTCGATCTGTATGCCATGAAAACGAATATTGTCCATGCGGACATGACAGCGAAGCGGATCCGCAAAGGCCGTCTGGCGGATCGCTTTGTAACGGTGCCTCAGGGCGATGAGTTTGCGGCAAAAGCGCAGAATTTCTTCCGATGACGGTGTCTGTGACCAGTCGATCCAGGATATTTCGTTGTCCTGACAAAAACCATTGTTGTTGCCCTGCTGCGTTCGCCAGATCTCGTCCCCGCCCAGAATCATCGGCGTTCCGCGCGAAAGGAACAGCGAAGCAATCAGGTTTTTGGCACGCTGCAGGCGCTTGCGGCAGATGACCGGATCGTCCGTCTCGCCTTCGACGCCGAAATTCATACTGATATTGTCGTTGCTGCCGTCACGGTTGTTCTCGCCGTTGCGCTCATTGTGTTTGGATTCGTATGAACATAGATCGCGCAGCGTAAAGCCGTCGTGTGCCGTAATAAAATTGATGCTCTGGGCCGTGTTCTGCTTGTCGCCGAACGCATCCTTGCTGCCGGCGATGCGCCTGGCCAGCGGCAGAGCCGTATCGTCATAGCCGTGCCAGAATCGCCTGACATCATCGCGGAATTTTCCGTTCCACTCGGCCCAGGCCCGGGGAAAACCACCGACTTTGTACAGCCCGCCGGCATCCCAGGCTTCGGCAATCAGCTTACACCCGCGAAGCACCGGATCATCCGCAATATCGCTGAGCAGCCCGAGATTCGGATCGTTGATCCATTCTCCCTTGTTCGTTCGACCGAGGATCGTGGCCAAATCGAACCGGAATCCGTCGACATGCATTTCGACCAGCCAGTAACGCAGGCAGTGAATGATAAAGTGCTTCATCACCGGATGATTGCAGTTCATCGTATTGCCGCACCCCGTATAATTGGCGTATTTGCCGTGTTTTTCGAGCATGTAGTACACGGCATTGTCAAATCCCCGGAATGCCAGCGTCGGACCGTGTTCCCCGCCCTCGCCGCTGTGATTGAAGACGACATCCAGAATGACCTCGATCTGGGCTTCGTGAAATGCCCTGACCATTTGCCGGAATTCCTCCACGACCTTCCCGGGCGCGTGGTCACTGGCGTATCCCTGATGAGGACTGAAAAATCCGACTGTCGCATATCCCCAGTAATTCCGGTGAATTTTTCCCGTCACCGGATCGATGAGCGTCGGCGGTTCGAGTTCATTGAACTGAGCCACCGGGAGCAGCTCGATCGCCGTGATCCCCAGTTCCTTCAAATGCGGAATGCGCTGCGTCAGACCAATAAATGTGCCGGGTTCTGTCGACATCGACGACGGATGCATCGTCATACCCTTGACATGGCATTCGTAAATGACGCTTTCGGACAATGCATAACGCGGCCGCTGTTCCGTATCCCAAGCCATCGGCGCGGGTTCTACTGCCACCGATTTTGCAGTCACTGCAGCGCTGTCCAAAAACGAAAACGACCGATCCTTCATCGAAGACTGGCGATCAAATCCGTAGAGGGCATCCGAAAACATATCAAAACCGCCCACCATCGCATGCGCATAGGGATCGAGCAGGAGCTTGTTGACGTTGAATCGATGTCCGGCGAGCGGAAGATAGGGACCATTCATGCGCCAGCCGTATAACTGACCCGATTTGAGGCCCTTAATAAAGATATGCCAGATATCGCCGGTACGATTGTTCCGGGGATCCAATGCGATCTGATGAGACGCCTCAATGTCGTCCGGCGCATCAAAAAGATCCAGATAGGCATGCGTGGCATTCTGGGAATAAACGGCAAAATTAATGCCCTCAGGCGTTACTGTGGCTCCCAGGGGGATCGGATGACCTGTCGTCGATTCGATTTTCATAGCTTTATTTTTAGCTCTGTTAGACGAGTGTGGATAGTTTGTTCGCGAATATTTGCAATTCCGGGCTTGAAACTTAGAGCTTGGAGCAGTGAATGCATTCTCAAAGCTCAAAGCTCAAAGCAATAAAAGATATACTCTTTGGAACATTGCATATCCACTGTGGTTAAACATAGCCTTCGTTTTGGCATATCATAAAAAAAGGCACCTGGAATCATCCGGTGCCTTTGACAAATGGCTAGGGACAGAATCGAACTGCCGACACGGGGATTTTCAGTCCCCTGCTCTACCAACTGAGCTACCTAGCCATCCAGATTGGAAGTGCCTTAGAGTGGCTAGGGACAGAATCGAACTGCCGACACGGGGATTTTCAGTCCCCTGCTCTACCAACTGAGCTACCTAGCCATTTGCACTGCGTTTGCGCGCCGTGCCAAAGCGAGGCGCTTTTAGGAAAGATGATGCCGGATGTCAAGTTTTTTTTGGTTATTACGGCCAGAGTTGGCCCCGATGGGGCGTGGCGGATTAAAATTGATTCATCAATCCAATCATAATCTGTACAGACGTTCCACGGAACGTCTCTACGCATTGCGCATTGCGCATTACGCATTACGCATTGCGCATTACCAACTATCCACTAAATAAATAGACACCATGAGTTATGTGTGATAAAAACACCTACATGTAACCCATAATCTCACACAACAGATTATGGACATTTTTGGGAGTCATGCTTTATCGAATGCGGGGGATGTGATAAACGGTATGCTTTCAAAGAAGGAAGAACATTTTATGTTCTCCGCCGAATGTGCATAAATCCATGTAAGGAGACATAACAGTGGACAGGTCAGAACTTACGTCAATGACAGTCAAGATGCTGCGGGCAGAAGCCGAGCGTCTTGGAATAAAGCGCCTGAGTGCGCTCAAAAAAGATGAACTCATCGATGCCATTCTGACGGCATCAGCAGAATCCTCTGCAGCAAAAGCCCCGAAAGATGCCGACAAGAAGGATTCGGCAAAGGCGAAAGCCGACAAACCGAAAGCCGCGAAAGCTGCTGACACTGCAGATGCTGCAAAAGCCGACAAACCGAAAGCAGCCAAAACTGCAGATGCTGCAAAAGCCGACAAACCGAAAGCCGATGCAGCTGTCAAAGCCGCCAAATCCCAGAAGGCCGATGCTGATGCAAAAGCAGCGATCAAAAAAGCTGCCGGCGCTGACGCCCTGGATGAGGACAGCGAAGATTCAGCCGATGCCGCCAAAAAGCTGAAGGATGAAGAACTCAAAGCCGCCAAAGTCGAAGAACCGGCACCTGTTGAGCCCGATTCGATCTTTATCGATCACGGCGCCATCCTTCCGGAATTCGTTCCCGGCACATGTCTTTTTGCGCTCGTGCGCGATCCCGGTACGCTTTTCGTATATTGGAATGCCAATTTTGAAAGCGACAACGGCTGGATTCTGACGGCATACGACGCTTCCGGCAGGGAACTCCAGTCATTCATGACGCCTGCAAGACGCAACGGCCGCGGTTATTTCCACATTCCGACAACGCGCGTCACCCGCGTTACTCTTCGTCCCAACATGCCGCAGGGAATGACTGATTTTCATCTCGAATCGAAAATTCTCATTGCCCAGCAGCTCGGCATCTTTCAGCCCAAACCTGCGTTCGATGAACGCTGGGTCGACTTTGGAACCCACGAAGTCATCTATGAAGCGCCGGCATCCGGACGTGCTCCGTCATTCCACGAAGTTTACCAGAGCATGGCCAATCCTTCGCTGACAGCGGGCGGATTCGATCGTTCTCTCGAAAATCATGGTGCTGCGGGTTCTACATCGTCCCGCTTTGGTTCGCTCAATGCCCCCGGTTCTTCCGACATCCTGATCGGAAGCTCGGATCGGCTCACGCGCAAGTAATTTCCCCGAACCTCATGGATTAACGACTTCACTGCCGTCTATATAATTAAGGATGACCTTTATGAGTTTACAAGGATATCTCAGCATCGTCCTGCATGCCCATCTTCCCTTCATACGCCACCCGGAATATCCCGATTTCCTCGAAGAAGACTGGCTCTTCGAAGCCATGACCGAGACGTATATTCCCCTTCTGCGAATGATGCAGCGCCTGACCGACGATAACATCCGCTTCCGTCTGACCATGAGTCTGACCCCGCCGCTGTGCGAAATGCTCGCCGATCCCATGCTTCAGGAACGCTATGTTCACCACCTCGAAAAGCTCTCTGAGCTCGCCGACATGCAGAAGATCGAAAAACAGGGTACGCCATTCCAGGATGCCGCTGCATCTGCTGCATATGAACTCTCGGAAACCAAACGCCTCTTCACCCAGGAATGGAATCGCCAGATTCTGCCGGTCTTTAAGAAATTCCAGGATCAGGGTTCCCTCGAAATCATCACCTGCGGTGCAACCCACGGCTTCCTGCCGCTCATGGCTACCGACGAAGCAAGACGCGCCCAGATTTCCATCGCCGTGGCCAACTACAAGAAGCATTTTGGCCGTGCCCCTCGCGGTATCTGGCTCCCCGAATGCGCTTTTGTCCCCGGCATCGATGCCCTGCTCGCCGAAAACGGCATCACCTTCTTTATTCTGGAATCACACGGCCTGACCCAGTCCAATCCGCCCGCGCGCTATGGTACTTTCCGTCCGGTCGTCACTCCCAGCGGTGTCGCAGCATTCGCCCGCGATCTCGAAAGTTCGCGCCAGGTCTGGAGTGCCGAAATCGGCTATCCGGGTCACCCCAATTACCGTGAATTCTATCGCGACTGCGGCTTCGATCTGCCCTACGCAAAGGTCAAACCCTATCTCCATGCCGATGGCGTCCGCCGCAACACCGGCCTCAAGTTCTTCCGCATCACCGGAAAACTTCCCCTCGACCGCAAGGAACCCTACGTCCCCACCTGGGCTGCCGAAACGGCCGCCGAACACGCCGGAAACTTCCTCTTCAACCGACAGGCTCAGTGCCGCTATCTCAAGGAAGTCCTCGGAACGACGCCCCACATCACGGCTCCCTACGATGCCGAACTCTACGGCCACTGGTGGTACGAAGGCCCGCAGTTCCTCGAAATGCTCATGCGCAAAACCGCATGCGATCAGGACGAAATCGTCATGATTACTCCGAGCGAGTACCTGCAGATCGAAACCGTCCATCAGGAAGTCATGCCCTGCCTGTCGAGCTGGGGGGCCAACGGCTTCTTCGAAGTCTGGCTCAACGACGGCAACGACTGGATTTATCCGCATCTGCACTGCGCAGAACAGCGCATGGTCGAACTGACCGAAAAATTCCCCAATGCCGACGGCGATCTCCGGCGCGCACTCAACCAGGCCGCCCGCGAACTCCTCCTCGCGCAATCCTCCGACTGGGCTTTTATCATCACGACGAACACCTCGGTCGATTATGCCGAAAAACGCACCCGAGACCACATCTCGCGCTTCAACGGCATCTACGAGCAAATCATGGGCAACCGACTCGAACCCGCATGGATTTCCGAACTCGAATGGAAGGACAACATCTTCCCCGAAATCGATTATCATGCGTACGCTTCGGTCAACCGCAAGGCCCGCGCCGGCGCGGTCTATACCTCCGACAACTGATTCGCTCAGACAATCACTCAAAAAAGGCGCCTTCGGGCGTCTTTTTTTTGCCCTGAAGAAGCCCGAAACCCAAATGTACTCAAAGCTCTAAGCTCAAAGCTCAAAGCACACTTTTTTATATCCAAATACTTCATTGTCTGGTTATATTTATTTTGTCGCCCGTCTATTGCCTCCGGCAATACGCCGGGCCTCCGCCGCTATCGGGCTGCGCCCGATACGCGCCGGAAAATAATAATGTATATCGCCGGCATTAAAACCATGAAAACAAAAGAAGAGATCATTGCGATCCTAAAACCTGTCTTTGAAAAGAATAATACGAAAAAAAGTATCCTATATATATTCGTTATCTGCAGTATTCTGACGGCATTCTCATTCCTGACCGGATGCCGGCAAAATTGCGACAATTCAGAACCGCAGCAAATCCGAAATCTCACCGGCGACGCCCCGGCACCGGCAAGTGCCGATGCAATCCCCGACAAAGCGGCTGCTGAGAACGCCCCTCCCGCCGTTCAGAATGCCCCGGTCGTTCCAGCTCAAACGCAAACCTATTCGAACAACAATCTCAGGTTCGATCAAAACACAGAGACCGGCCGCCATAAATATGCCGATGCACTCGAACAGCATCGATGCATCCATCATCGCTGGCATGTCTACGACGACACCATCGCCATCCAGGAATGCCTGATGCACGGCAAAATTGCCGATGAACTTGGATTTGCGCAGTCATCACAATCATCAGATGTCCTGATCGGTGACAAATATGCCGAACTCATCGGCATCCGGCTCGATCCCAAATCCCCCGTATTTCAATTCTATCTGCTCGACAAATACGATGAAGAGGGCATGCTCGGATACTATTCCGATGCATCATTCAACTTCAGCGATACCGTCGAAGAAACCGTTCAGGGAGATGCCAGAACCCTTTCCATTCGATACATAGTGCAATATCATCGGTATCGTGCCGATGGGGATTACGGCGGCAGCAGCGTCTGTGCTGCCTGTATCCTGACCGTCAGCAATCAGCAGGACACTCCCATCAGACACGAATGCAGCGAAAATGTATTGCTGGACGATGTCAAAAAAGATGCGGATTTGTCCGCGTTATGTCAAAAAAGTGTTCACTTTCCATAAACAGGACTCAGTCCTCTCATTCTCATAGCCTTATCACAATATTTCGTGTGCTTCTTACTGACATTCATCACAATCAATACGCCGCCATGGACGGCGGCGAAAGGAATAATCACTATAGAAAATATAATATAGGACACACCACATGCTCGACACATTCATTCAAACCATCGAAGAAGCCTTCAATCATCCCGAATCCGGCATGGACGCCGCACACCAGGCTTTTGCGCAATTTCTGGAAAAACTCGAATCCGGCCAGGTCCGTTCGGCAGCTCCCGGCGACGACGGCAGCTGGAACTGCGATCTGCGCGTCAAGAAGCTGATCCTTTTCGGATTCAGGCTCGGCCGCCTCGAAACCCACGAACTCGGTGATTTTCAATTCTGCGACAAACACAATCTCTGGCCATCCATGCAGAATCTGGCCGAACGCCGCGTGCGCATCGTTCCCGGCGGCACGACCGTACGCCGCGGCGCCTGTCTGAAATCCGGCGTCACCGTCATGCCCCCGGCCTACGTCAATATCGGCGCATTCATCGACGAAGGCACGATGATCGATTCGCATGCGCTGGTCGGTTCATGCGCACAAATCGGAAAGCATTGCCATATTTCAGCTGCCGCTCAGATCGGCGGCGTCATTGAACCCGTAGGTGCTTTGCCGGTCATCATCGAAGACAACTGCTTTATCGGCGGCAACTGCGGCATCTACGAATCCGCACATATCCACGCCAACGCAGTACTCGCCAGCGGCACGATTCTGACGCGTTCCACTCCGGTCTTCGACCTGGTTCACGACGATATCATTCGCCCCATCGACGGCGTCCTGCACATTCCGCAAAATGCCGTCGTCGTTCCGGGTTCGCGTGCGCTCAAATCCGATTTTGCACGCCAGAACGGTCTCTCCGCATACGCCCCACTCATCATCAAATACCGCGATGACAAGACCGACAGTTCACTCGTCCTCGAAGAACTTCTGCGCTAAAGTCAGAGCGCGTCCCCCTGTATCCGCTCAGCCCAGAAAACACAAAAAAATCTGTACGACGAGTATGGATTTGGAAAACTTCCATGACAGAATTGGGGGGACCAGCAAAAAAAAATGAATCCAAAGTGAAACAATTCCGGGTTCGATGGCATCATTTAATGGATTGATAAAAGATCAATTCATCAACCCTTTTACAAATCAGGAGGTACCGCATGCCAGAACAACCCGAATTCAAACTGCTCTCACCAAAGCTCGATATTGTCTTTAAAAGGCTATTCACTGACAATCTGGAGCTGCTTTCGTGCCTCATCTCCGATCTGCTGGAGATACCACGGGAATGCACTCAAAACCTTGTGCTGATCAATAACGAGCTGCTGCCGGAAATCCCCGGAAGCAAGATGAATCGCTTGGACTTGCGGCTTGAAGTCGGCGGAAAAACTGTTAATATCGAAATACAGCTCAGAAGGCACCCAGATTACGCCGATCGGGCGCTGTATTACTGGGCAAAACTCTTTACTTCGGAACTCAAATCCGGCCAGGCGTATGCACAACTCAAAAAAACTATCACCATCAACATCGTCGATTTTGAACTATTCAGCAGCAGACCTCAGCTTCACTCAGAAATCGTCGCCGTCATCAAGGGAACAGATGATATTTTCAGCGACAAAGAATCCATTCACTTTTTCGAATTGACCAAAGTTTCTTCCCCCAAAGATCCGGATCCCACTGATCACCAAAAGCTGTGGCTGCAATTTTTGAATGTTCGCGATGAAAAGGAGCTTATCGCTATGGAAAATACTGGTATCACAGAAATCAAAACGGCTGCTGATGCATTGCGAAACCTAAGCCGGGAAAAAGACATGCAGGCGTCCGCACTCCTTAGGGAAATCGAACTCCACGATGAAGCTTCCCTGCGAGCTGAGGGCTTTTCCGCCGGCCTCGAACAAGGAATTGAACAAGGAATTGAACAAGGAATTGAACAAGGAATTGAACAAGGAATTGAACAAGGAATTGAACAAGGAATTGAACAAGGAAAAAATTCAACTCTGGCGGCACTCGCCATTCAAATGAAAACGGACGGTTACTCCGACGAACAAATTGATGCGCTCC
>JAEEGL016220440.1_pt1 | contig 17538 bp, 10 predicted proteins | sample 9134231 | NCBI WGS metagenome assembly JAEEGL01 (sample SAMN16246548, study PRJNA631951) | gut metagenome | biome: gut microbiome; feature: rumen; material: fiber-attached | host: Bos | place: Iran: Karaj | collected 2018-10 | reverse complement strand
TATGATGTGCTCAATTCCGAGGAGGCCCGTCAAGAGGCCGGCGATAATGAGATGAGCCTTTACCATATCATCAAACCGGAAATCGACTTTGAACCGGGTACAAGTGAGTATGACCCTAAAGTGTATGAGCGGGCTGCAGAGAATTTCCAAAAATTCCAAGACCGTGGCTGGCTCGTGCAGGATAAGGAGGAGCACTACTACATTTATGCCCAGACCATGAATGGGAAGACACAGTATGGTCTCGTAGTGGCTGCTCATGTCGATGACTATATGCAGGGACGCATCAAGAAACACGAACTTACCCGCCGCGACAAGGAGGAGGACCGCATGAAGCATGTGCGTATCAATAATGCCAATATCGAACCGGTATTCTTCGCCTATCCCGACAACGATGTCCTCGACCGTGTCATCTCAAGGTATGCGGAGACGGAACCAGAGTATGATTTCATCGCTCCCATCGACGGATTCCGCCATCAGTTCTGGATCATCTCCGACCGCGATGACATAGGGGTCATCACAAGGGAGTTCGCCAAGATGCAATATCTCTATATCGCTGACGGGCACCACCGCTCTGCTGCTGCTGCTCTCGTGGGGGCTGAGAAGCAAAAACAAAACCCCAACCACAAGGGCGATGAGGAGTACAACTACTTCATGGCGGTCTGTTTCCAGGCATCACAACTGACTATCCTCGACTACAATCGTGTGGTCACTGATCTCAATGGACTTTCTGTAGGAGAATTCTTCGAGGCTCTGCGCAAAAACTTCTTTGTGGAGGATATGGGGACAGACATTTATAAGCCAAAGCAACTGCATGAGTTCTCGCTCTATATCGACGGACACTGGTATCGGCTTCGTGCCATCCCAGGCTCGTTCGATGACAGCGACCCTATCGGCGTGCTTGATGTCGATATCTCGTCAAGGCTCATCCTCGATGAAATCCTGGGCATCAAGGACCTCCGAGGCTCCAACCGCATCGACTTCGTGGGCGGACTGCGCGGACTGGGTGAACTGCAGCGGCGTGTTGACAGCGGTGAGATGAGGCTTGCCTTGGCGCTATATCCCGTATCAATGAAGCAAATCATGGACATCGCCGACAGCGGCAATATCATGCCGCCAAAGGCCACTTGGTTTGAGCCGAAACTGCGTTCAGGCCTTGTCATCCACAAACTCTCATGAGCGACGACGAGTTTCTCACCATCACGGATAGTGTGGGCGAGGGATTCTATTCCGAAAAACGGAGTAAGTTTCTCGCCTATGCTCATCATGTGACGTCTGTTGAGCAAATTCGAGATATCGTGGCGTCATACCGCAACAAATACTATGATGCCCGCCATGTATGCTATGCCTATATGCTTGGACCGGAGCGCAAGGAATTCCGGGCCAATGATGACGGAGAACCCAGCAGCACGGCGGGAAAACCCATTCTGGGACAGATCAACAGTATGTCTCTCACCGACATCCTCATCGTGGTCGTGCGCTATTATGGTGGAGTCAACCTCGGGACGGGTGGACTGATTGTGGCTTATCGTACCGCGGCTGCTGATGCCCTGGCTCACTGTCAGGTGGTGTCGCGCATGATAGAGGAAACCGTCACATACGACTTTCCCTATGTCATGATGAACGATGTCATGAGGGTGGTCAAGGAACTCTCGCCCCGCATTGTCAGCCAGACGTTCGACAATGCGTGTTCCATCACGCTTGCCGTCCGGAAGTCAGAAGCAGAACGACTGCGAAGCAGACTCCAGAAATTGTCATTCCAATAAATTCGTTTTTGTAAGTCATTGATTCTCAAAACAAAAGAAACTGCCAAAAAGCAGTTTCTTTTGTTTCTGGCGGAAGGTGAGGGATTCAAACCCCCGATACCCGAAAGGGGTATACCGGATTTCGAGTCCAGCGCGATCGATCACTCTGCCAACCTTCCTCAAAAGGTGGTGCAAAGTTAGCGATTTGTTTCGTATCTGCAAAATTTTCGAAGAGGTTTTTTCTTATACATGAAATCTGCACACAACGCCAAAGAAGTCACAGCCTTGCTGCCCATCGACCAGGTGGTGTTTGTTCGGTAAGTTGCGGCACTGCCGCAACCCCTATTCTCCGCCACAAGTTTTTCGCCTTATTTTATGATATACTTCCTTCCATTCCGAATATAGATGCCAGGACAAAGCGATGGCTCGCTGTTGAGCAACTGTCCACAGATGGTAAAGATGCGGTCATCTGCAGGACGAGACTCCAGAATAGTTTTCTCAATACCATTGGTGGCTGTGATGACCTGTGTGGGAGTGCCATTGCCTTCCACATAATAGCCATGGTTGACGAAGTCGACCCCATCGTAGATTTTGGTATTGCCATTGTCTTTTGAGATAATCAGATATTGGGGCACCTCGCTTACCTTTGTAATGGTATATTTGTATATATTCGCCCCTGTGGCTGTCTGACCCATGAATGTCATGGCATCACCGGGCCACGAGGCGTGTGTGCAATAGGCCTCACCACCACCCAAGGTTCCCCATACCCATGCCGAGTATGAACTGGAAACGGGCGTCTCAAAGAAAATGCTAATCTCATCTGAGTTTTCAAGGATAGGAGTATAGGCTTCGGGGACTGGAGGTTCCTCTTCAGAAAAGTTGCCTTTCACATATACGCGGTACCCTTTGGCCTCTAACGTAAAAGGTTGGGTTCCCCCGAACGTCTGTTGTTGGCGGCTTGCACCTTGTGAGATGGTCTCGCTGTTCAGCCACAGGCTCCATTCTCCAGCATCCAGTCCGGTGAGTGTGGCATTGCCGGAGGCAGTTGCCATGTTGAGAATGACGAGCACTTGACTGTCGCCTGATTTCTTGGTGTAAGCCAGCACGCTGCTGTTATTGGTCACCGTGACCCATTCCACTGGTGTGGCATCATCAAGAGCCGCTGCCGCATGCTTGAGAGCGGTGAGCGTGCGGATAGTGTTATACATCTTGGCATCTTTGGAGTTCCAGTCGATTTTCTTGTCGGCAAAATAGTCAAGGATTTGGTTCCCGCCTGTTTCCTGGCCGTTGTAAATCATCGGCATCCCATAGAGCGTATATGCAAGCACGGTGAGGGGATAGCGGTTGTCTCCATACATCTTTGTCAAGGTTCTACCACCGTCGTTAAAGTTCTGGTCATGGTTGGTGAGGTAAAGCATTCTTTCAAAATTCACACTCTTTGAGGCCTCAAGCAAGGTATTGGCAAAGGCTTTGAGGCGGGCACTGGCATTGCCTGCCGAACCATAGTTGGCCAAACTGCCTTGGAACTGCCAGGCATAGTCGTAGTCAAAGCCGGCTGTTTTCAGGCGGGCAACATCTTGAGCGATGTCGGCCTCGCCGAGGAAGGTGATGTTTTTGCCAGGCTTGTATTGCTTGATCAGCGGGATGGTCGTTTGCCAATAACTTACAGGAATCCACGAACTGCTCACGTAGTCGCAGCGATAGCCATCGATGTCGCATTGGTCAATCCAAAATTTCAGGCAATCGTTCATGGCATTCACCAGACCAGCATTGTTATAATCCAACTGCCACACATCGCCGTAGTTGTTGGGATGAATCATCTGCCCACCGTTTTTAGCATAGTACTCGGGATGCGAGGTCACCCAGTCGGCATTGGTGGCTGTGTGGTTGGGCACCCAGTCGAGCCATACCTCCATGCTGAGTTCATGGGCGCGTGAGACGAATGCTTTCAAATCGTCGATGGAACCGTATTTGGGATTGGTCTGTTGGAAATTGGTGGCGGCATACGGACTGCTTGATGTGCCCCGGGGATAGATGGGCATCAGCCAAACGATGTCAATGCCAAGGGTCTTCAACTCATCGAGTTGCTCCTGGGCAGCCGTGAAGGTGCCAGCCTGTGTAAATGAGCCCACATTCATCTCATAAATCACTTTATGCCCAGAAGGTCTGGCAACCGTTGAGACATTGATGTCGTCGACATAATCTCCGGCCAACAAGGAAATGGGCATCAAAGCCAATATGCATATTATAAGATTTTTCATCATTTTCGGTTTTTATTGAAAAGGAGGCCGTTCTTCACAGAGCAGCCTGCCCATGGTTAAATATTTAACGCTGATAACACAGTAAGCCTTTTTTGATGAAGCAGGCTCTTACTGTTTGATGTACACTTCAAATCCTTTTGCTTCCAGGGCAATGGGCGACGCCCCATCATAGTCAACAGTCGTCACCGATGGCCCATGAAGGATGGTTTTGCTGTCGAGCCACTTGGCATACTTTCCTCCTTCCATGCCAGTCATCTTCACTTGTGCTTCTTCTGTTCCCAGATTCAGCACCACGGTTACAGTACCACGTCTGTAGGCCAACACCTGTGGGTTGTCTGTGGCAAGAAACTCCACAGGAGCATCGGCGGCCAAATCGGACTGGGTGTGATGCAAGGCTGCCAGTACACGTACCAGGTCCTTCATCTTGACATCCACTTGGTTCCATTTCACTTTTGAGTCAGTGAAATAGTTCAGTGTGTCAGGGTCACCGATTTCTTGTCCATTATAAATGAGGGGCATGCCATAAAAGGTGAACTCCAGCACGGTGAGCAGATAGCGGTTGTCACCATAAAAGTCCTTCAGGGTGTGGCCTCCGTCGTTGAAGTTTTGGTCGTGATTGGTGAGGTAGACCATGCGTCGGTTTTTGATGGCCTGTGAGGCTTCCAGGAATTTTTGGCAGATGGTCTTCAGTGAGTCGGCCTGTGTGCCCTCGCTGCCAAAGTGATAAACCAGGTCGCTTTGGAAATCCCACGCATAATCGTAGTCAAAACCGCAGGAGTCAATGCGCTGGTTGTTGGCATTGCTGATGTCGGTCTCGCTGAGCATCTCGATGATCTTGCCCTTGCTCTTCAGGTCGGCTATGATGTTCTGCCAATAGGTCACTGGAATGGTGGGGCTGCTCACATAGTCGCATCGGAATCCATCTATGTCGCACTCGCTGATCCAGAAGCGGAGCGCACTGTTCATGGCATCCACAAGACCTTTTTCCTGATAATTGAGTTCAAAGACATCTCCCCATCCATGCGGATGGATCATCTGTCCTTTCGCGTCCCGCGTAAAGTTTTCGGGATGCTCCTTTACCCACGGGTTCTCCACTGCGGCGTGGTTGGGTACCCAGTCGAGCCACACCTTCATGCCCAGGTCGTGGGCGGTCTTGACAAATTCCTTCACGTCGGCTACCGTTCCATAAGCAGGATTGACAGCCTGATAGTCCATCACTGCATACGGACTGTTCATGGTGGCTCCTCTCGGATAGATGGGCATCAGCCAGAGAATGTCGACGCCCAAGGTGTCGAGACGTGCCAACTGTCCCTGGGCTACCTTGAACGTGCCCTCAGGTGTAAATGCCCCGATGTTCATCTGATAGATAACACGGTTTTCGGAACTTACCGGTTGGGTGTTGTCGACATTGAATGCGTCGGGCGAACCTCCGCCACACGCTGCCAAAAGCAGCGTGATGGCGAGGGATATTGTAATGGATATTCGCTTTCTCATTTCGCAGTCCAGCCTGAGGCAGTGATGGTGAAGAAGTAATCTTTGTCGAGCGTAATGGCAGGACCGTCGCACTGCGAACCGCCTCCGTTGTTGTTATAGATCGGATTGTAGACTTGTCCCGTAGCGGGGAAGGTGAACACTTTGTAAGTCACGCCCCCGATGGTTTCCGTACCGTAGACGTTTTTGCCGGGCCAACCGCCGTAGAGTTCGGCGATGCCGTCGCCCCAGGCATAGATGGCTGCTGCATCCCAACCGGTCTGGTCGTCGACGTAGATCTTATGCGTGATATCCTTGCACTCTGTGGCGGTCACGTTATAATAGAAGTCGTTGCCCGTGGTGATGACAGGACCATCGAATTGTGCACCTCCTCCATTGTTGTTGAAGATGAGATGGTATTCCTGTCCCTGCGACTCATATTCAAATGCAAGATAGTCGGTGCCGGCAAAGTTGGCAGTTGTGGGTGCATTGTTGCCCGGCCATTCGCCGAAGAGTTCAGGCAGTCCCTCGCCCCAGGCGTAGATGGCGATGCCGTCCCAGCCCGTCTGGTTGTTCACATAGAGGCTGAATTTTCCACCTGTGGGCTCGGGAGTGTCGCCGCCTCCGCCACCTTGGTAGTTGGCATCAATCACCTCATAACCTCCCTCGAAGATGCGCACATAGATGTCATGGTCGATGGTGAAGAACAGGTCTTCGCCTTCCCACTGCACACCTCCGTTATTGTTGTTGGGGATGAGGTGTAGTTGAAGGCCCGTATTGGCCTCGCCCATATCAAAGTAGGTGTATTCCAATCCGTTGATGGTCTGAGTGCCGGTGGGAGCCATTCCGGGCCATCCGCCGAAGGCTTCAGCATCGCCCCATGCATAGAGGGCAAGATCTGTCTGGCTCGACTCATTGAGCACAAACAGTGCGTATCCATCGTGCTTCACAGAGGGCTCGAGCCCTATTTCCTCCACACCGTCGGGAGTAAGTCGCAGGAAGATGTTGCGGTCAATCGTAAAGTCGAAGTCGGGCAGTTGCACGCCGTTGCCACCGTTGTTGAAGATGAGGTGCTCCACCAGTCCCGTGTTCGCGGCACCCATGTCGAAATACTTCCAGGTCACGCCGTCATGTTTCCATGTGCCTGTCACGGCCATTCCGGGCCAGTCGCCATTCAGGTTGTTGACATCGCCCCACATATAGAGCGTGAGAGCGTCCCAGCCCGTCTGGTCGTCGACATAGACACAGAATCCGTCGTGCTCAGGTTCAGGTGCCTCGCCACCTGCCCAGTAGTAGGCTTCCCAGCGCTGTCCCCAAACATTGGAGAATGCGCCAAGGCCGGGATTCTCGGTATGGTTGGCTGCCACACCGTTGATGGTGAATTCCATACCCTGCGTGGCTGAGTAGAAGCGGTAGCCGTCAGCGAGACTCTTGCCATTCACGAATGTGTTGGGGTCGAGGTAGATGCCCCATTTCACGTCACTCTTTGGAGCCTTGGTGAGCAAGTACTGCTCCTGTCCGATAGCGGCACTGTCGCCATTGAAGGCACCCATGATGTAGATTTCCTCATCGGCTGTGGTTCCGAAAGGAGCGATGAACTCCAACAGGATACGGTCGGAGCGCGTCTCGAACTGCTGACGCTCATGGTCGAAAACGATATCCTCGGTGTCTGAGCAACTGCTTACGAACCCCGCGAGGGCAAGCAGCGCCAGCATCAGACTATATATTTTCTTGTTCATATTCTTTGGTTTTTATGGATTAATAGTTCGGATTCTGAATAAGTCCGGGATTGACGGAAAGGGCACTCTGAGGCAGTGGATACCACTCATACTTGCGGTCGCGCTTGGCAGGCAGGTTCACACCATCCTCTGTGGCACGTCCCCAGAACCACCATTGTCCTTGAGTGAACTTGTCAAAGCGGCGCAGGTCGGTGCGGCGGCGGTTGCCTTCGCCCAAATATTCCTTGCCCCACTCGGAGAGCATCCAGTCCATGTCGAAGTTAGTGAAGCCAGGACCGGGTACGCTTAATGCGTTGTTGCGGTCGCCGGTCTTGAAGTAGCGCTGGCGCACTTGGTCAACATATTTCTTGGCCTCGGCGCTGTTGCCCTTGCGCATCTCGCACTCTGCCACGTTGTAATAGGCCTCAGCAAGACGGAACTGCACATCATCGATTGATTTGAAACCACCTTTTTCATCATTCGGGTAGAGGGGGTATTTCACCAGGCGCACGCCTGAGTTGGTCTCTCCCCAACGGGGGTTCATCACGGTCTCGAGGTTGCGGCCCTGATTGAGGAAGGTGCCCACCTGGTCGACATATACCAGATCCTGACCGTCGCGGTCGGCATCTGCCTTCAGCACATCGCCAGTGCCGAAGTTGGCACGTATCGTACCTTTGAGGAACATGCCTGGTCCATGGGTTTGGGTGGTTTCTTCGTAAGTGTAGTTTTGTTTGCGGATATCACGGTCGTCAAACCGCTCGTAGGGTGCGCCCAGTTTGTCGCCGTAAGGAGCGTCGAGGAAGCATTTGGCTCCCTCTGTGCCACCTGTGGGAAGTACCGTCCCGGAGTTGTCGAACGAGGGAACGAGGCAGACGCAGTTCCATGCGCCGATGCCATCATAACTCTGTCCGAAGTAGTCGGCGTAGCCATACCACATGCCCACCATCGTACGGACGTTGGAGATGGCGTTGGCGGCACCCTGTCCGTCTTCGGCAGCCAGGGCGAAGATGACTTCCGGACTTTTCACATTATCGATGCTGTAGAGGTTGCGGTAGTTGCTGTCGAGGGCATAGTTGCCATACATGCCATTGATGATTTCCTTGGATAGAGCCTCACACTCATCAAAGTGCTGCTCGCCAATAAACACTTCTGCATTGAGAAGCAGACGGGCCTTGAGCAGACGGTTCATACCCTGATTGGCACGGTTCACCATCGAATGGTTGGCGTCATCCTTGGCTAATGCCCCGACAGTCTCGTCGAGTTCCGTAGCGATAAAGTCATAGATTTTCTTGCAGGAGGTGTTCCAGTCGGCATCGGCTGTGCCGGGTACCTCGCTGCTGGCAGAGGTGTTCAGCGGTAGGGCTCCTCCCCAGAGTTCAAAAATACAGTAATAGTTCCATGCGCGTATGGTGCGCACCTCAGCCACATATTGAGCCAGTTTCTCCTCACTCATGCCCAGGTTGGAGGCACTGAGTCCCTCCAGGTCGCTCAGCAACAAGTTGGCAAGGCCTACCGCGGTCCACGCTCCAGACCAGGCATTTTCGATGATGGTCGACTCAGAAGTCCAGTTGTGCCAGGATAGAACGGTCTTCATGGCCTCGTCCCATCCCCACTGTCCGCCGTTCCACACACGCCAGGTGAGTTGGTCGGAGGGATACTCGGAGAGATGGAAGAAATTCTCACCTGCCAGTGTCGACGATGTCTGGTTGTAAATGGCGGCGACGGCGCCCTTCACACTGGCCTCGTTCTGGTAGTAGACACCTGCGTCGATGCGGTCGTACACCTTCTCGTCCAAGTCTGTGCAAGCCGACATGCTCAGGCCCACTGCCATTGCTATGATGCTATATTTGATTGCTTTCATATTTTCTTCAGATAATATGTTGATGGGTTGCTGTATTTAGTGGAAACGGAGTGTGACGCCCAGGCTGACCTGTGTGGCTTGCGGATAGGCAATGTTGGAGTCGATACCCGGAGTGATGCCGGTAGAGGTGACAATCGACGGGTCGTTGCCCTCATAGCCAGTAAGTGTAAAGAGATTCTTTGCGGCGAGATACACACGGAGGCTCTCTACGAGTTCGCGTTTCTTTGGGGTGAAGGTATATCCAAGTGTTACGTTGTCGAGTTTGAAATAGTCGCCTTTCTCCAGGAAGTAACTGCTGATGATGCCACCGCTTGAGTGCACATTGCTATAGTCGGTGTATGCCGTGCGGAGTACGTTGTCAGTACCGGCACCCTGCAACCCCATGCCGTATTTGCGCATGTTGAAGATTTTGTAGCCCAGCGCGCTGCGGAAGAGCAGGCTCAGATCCCAATTCTTGTAACTCAATGAGTTGCTCCATGAGAGGAAGTGCTTGGGTGCGCCGTTGCCGATGTTGCACTTGTATGATGGGTCGGCCTGTGCGGCAGGCACCTTGTTGCCATTGTTGTCGTAGATGAGCAGAAGGCCGTTCTCGTCGATGCCGGCATGCTCATAGCCAAAGAACTGTCCGATCTTGCCACCCTCTTCTACGCGGAAGAAGTATTCACTCGTACCCACACCGGGTTTCTGATAGAGGTCGAGGTAGGCCATTTGATAGACATCACTCGACAACTTGGTCAGTTTCGTGCTGCCCATGCTCCAGTTGATGCCTGTGGTCCATTTCAAGGCACCTTTTCTCAGCACGTCGTAGTCGAGGGTCACTTCCACACCAGTGTTTTTCGTCGTTCCCACATTGACGAGGATGCTCTTGTAGATGAATGGTGGCTGGGGAGCGGTATAGTTGTAGAGCAGGTCTTGCGAACGGCGGTCGAAGAACTCCACGCTACCACGTAGGCGGCTGTTGAATGCTACGAAGTCGACACCGATATTGAAAGCGGTGGATTTCTCCCAAGCCAGGTCGGGGTTGGCGTTCACCGACGGGGCATAACCATTGATCCACTGGCCGTCGATTAGGTAGGCACCGTAACCGCTATAGGTGGACAGCGATTTGTATGCATCGAAGTCGGAGCGGCCTGTCACACCATAGGAGATACGGGGTTTAAAACTTTGGAATGTTGATTTGAGAACCTCTGCAAAGGGGGTGTTGATGACCTCCCATGCCAGTGAGGCAGATGGGAAACTACCCCATTTGGTGTTGGCGCCAAATTTGGTGCTACCCTCACGACGCATAGAAGCAGTGGCATAAATCATGTCGTTGTAATTGTAGTTCAACCGACCGAAGAAACCTATCAGGGTGGACTCGGAGGAACCTGCCCAGAGATTGGCCTTGCCGTCGCGCAGATAAGTGCCGTTGGCAATGCCGTGATAGTTCATTGAATCATAGACAAAGCCCATGTTCTCATTGCCGCTCTGCTCCCATTTGCTTCGCTCCCAGGAATAACCGAGCACTGCCTTCAGTTGGTGCTGGTTGAGGGTCAAGGTGTAGTTTGTCAACCACTCCAAACGGTTGGTCCACCACTTTTGGTAGTTGATGTTGGCGCGACCGGCATAGCCGTTCCAATACGACTCGCTGGAGGTGGAGGGTGTATAGAAGTTGGATTTCAGGTCGTTGTACTGCAAGGCGTAACTCAGCGAGGTGTTGAGCACATGTTGCTCCATTTGGAGGATATTGAGTTTCACGTCGGCATTGCCAAGCAGGTAGATGCGGTCACCATTGCTCACATTCTCTTTCAGGTCATTCACAGGGTTGTGAATGTCGGTGGGTGAGTTGGGCTGATAATAGGAACCGTCGGGGTTCTTGACCGGGATGGTGGGGTTCATCGTGAGGGCGGTATCAAACAAACCGTCGTTGCCCCATTTCTCATGCACCTTGCGGGCAGAGAGCGATGAGTTGAACTGCAGACGGTTGTTGAGTACTCTCTGCTCACCCACGAAACGGCCTCCGTATTCCTCACGGCCGGAGACGATGTCGAGTCCGTTGCCTTTCTTGTAGTTCACTGACAAACCAAAGAATCCGTTCTTTGTCGATGAGTCGATGGACACATATTGGTTGAGGTTATAACTTGTGGAACGGGTGATTTCATCCCACCAATCGGTATCGCCGCCATAGTCCTGCCCACGGCGAGAACGGCGGAACTCATCGGTCGTGAGGATGTCGGGTTTGGGCTTGGCGAAATTGAGGGCGATGTAACTGTCGTAGGTCACATTGGTCACACCTTGGGTGCCGGAGCCTTTCTTGGTGGTGACGAGAATCACACCATTGGCACCGCGCGTACCATAAATGGCGGCAGAACCGGCGTCCTTCAAGACAGTGATAGACTCCACGTCCTGGGTGGCGATGTTGCGGAGGTCTCCACCTGCAATGCCGTCGATGACAATCAGCGGACCATTGGAGGCCGTGAGCGAACCAGCACCGCGCACCTGGATATCGGTCATCGCATTGGGGTTGGCTTCAGCAGTGGCACTGACGTTCAAACCACTCACCTTACCGGCAATCAGCGCCATAGGGTCGCTGGCGGCTCCTTGATTGAACTGGTCTTTGGAGATTTGCACAACAGAACTCGAAATTTCTTTCTTGGCCATAGAACCGTAGCCCACCACAACCACTTCGTTGAGTTGTGCCACATCTTCTCTCAGGGTGATGTCAATACCATCCTTCGCTGTCGCCTCCTGCGGATTGTAACCGATGTAGGTGACAACCAAGGTGGCTCCTTCTTTACATTCCAACTTGAAATTTCCGTCTAAGTCGGTAACACTGCCGTTGGATGTGCCTTTCTCCATGATAGTGGCACCGATGACATCCTCACCGGTTTCGTCCTTCACATGACCACTGATTGTGGCCTGGGCCGAAACATCCAAGGCAAAAACCACAACCGCTATTAGCATCAGCAAGCGGTAGAATTGACTTTTTGCTTTTTTCATTGATTTTGGTTTTTAGTTATAAATAAGAGTTAATACATTGATTCAATTGATTTTCTCAATCCTGATGGCTGCTCCGCCGCTACGGGCAAGGCTCAGCCGCAAAATTGATTTATTGGTGACCTCTTCCTGACGAATGGTCATGGGATAGGGATTGGTCTCGAAATCGGCTTCGGGGCCGTCTTCGTAGATGATGGCACGGTAGCGGCTGCTGGCATCGAGAAAATTGAGTGGGAGGTTGATGGTCCTTGCCTCATCATTGGTGATGCTGCCCACAAACCATCGGTCGCCATTGCGCTCCTTTCTCGCTACGGTCACATACTCGCCTATTTTCCCATTGGGAATGATTGTCATGCTCCATGTCGTGGGGCAACTCTCTATAAACGTGAGGGCAGGCTGCCCTTCATAGTTTTCTATCGCATCGGCAGCCATCTGAAGCGGACTGTATATGACCACGAACTCTCCAAGTTGTTTGGCGAGAGTAGAGTGGGGGTGAGTGCCCTTCACGACCTCGGAGAAATTGAAAATGGCAGGAGTGAAGTCGGTGGGACCAGCCAAGCAACGGGTGAACGGCAAAGTCACTGTATGGGCAGGAGGATTTCCTCCTCTCACGTCCCAGGCATTGTATTCTTGCCCACGAACACCTTCTTGTGTCATCAGGTTGGGCCAGGTACGCTGAATCCCCGTCGGCATGGCTGGCTCATGGTTGTCGATCATGATCTGGTATTTGGCAGCGGTCTCAATCACCTTGCGGTAATGACGAATGCCATACTGTGACTTGGCCAGTTCCTTGCCATCAAAATAATGACCTACATACCCCGTCTTGACGACCTTGATGCCCAGCCGATGAAACCAGGCAAAGGCAGAGTCCATCTGCTGCTCGAGGAGTTTCGTGTTGCCCCAGGTCTCTGTATGGCCAATGAACCGTACGCCTTTTGACAAGGCATAGCGGCACACTTCATCGATGTCAAAATCAGGATAGGGCTTCAGATAACTGATCTGTTCACCTTCTCCCCATCCCTGGTTCCATCCTTCGGCCAGCACGCTGCTAAATCCATGACGGGCGGCGAAATCGATGTATCGTTTCACATTCTGGGTCGTGGCACCATGAGTGGGACCCATTTCCCATGTGTTTTGTTTCTTGTGGATGCTCCACCAAATACCGATGTAGCGGCTTGGCTCTATCCATGAGGTATCGGCGATACGTGATGGTTCGTTTAGGTTGAGCATCAGGCGGGAGAGCATCAGGTCACCGGCGGTATTGCCGATGATGATAGTGCGCCATGGAGACCGTAGTTCTCCTTCTGCATACACTTTTACACCGTTCTGCCAAGGGGTGAGAGCGGTGAGCAGCCTCACCTGACCTTTGCTGCCGGTCCGGGGAGTGAGGTTGATACTGGCGTAATCCTCGAGGGCGGCTTCATGGATGGCCATGAAAACCGAATCTTCATATTCGATGGTGAGTGGCGTGCATACCGTATCTTTCTCACTTACCATACTTCGTGTGTAGATGCCCTCGAAGTATTCGGTGCGGTTGGTTGGAATTGACCAAGCCTTGGCGTCATGTGCCAAGGTGATCTCGGTCAATTCTTCCTGAATACAATACTTCTTATCTTTTCCAAAACCAGGCAGTATGTATCGAAAACCTATACCGTCATTGAACACGCGGAAAATCACGCTCATCCTGCGTTTGTCACCTGTCGTTTCCTGAAAGCAGACGGTCAGTTCATTATATTGATTGCGTACGGTCTGTTCTTCTCCCCACGGCTGGTCCCAAGTCTCGTCTTTGGAGGAAAATCGTTTTTCTGCTAGTTTGACATCATTGCCCAAAATGCCTTGGTCGAGTTGAAAACCGAGGTGTGACGGAGAGATCACTTCGGTTTTATTGTAGTCGACCTTATAAAAAGGCTTCTTGGCCCTCACACCGACAGTGACCGTCACGGTACCGTCGGGTGAGTTAACCAAGATGTCCTTTGCAAGAACTGGTGCAAAGGAGCAAATGATAAAACTTACTACAAATAACCTAATAAAACCTAACTTATGCATGATTGATTTCTTCATTCAGTTGATCTTGACAGAGTTGAATTTGAATTTCGATTGCAAAGATAGGACGGCAAGAATAGGCATACAATCTCATCAAGCAAAAATCAAAGTTGATAAAAATATAATGTATTGTTATTCAGATGATTGAAAAATAATTATTTCAGAAAAATCTAAATAATTGCAAAAGAAAAATAGGTGTTTTTCACCCTTTGTCGACACTTTGAATTTGGCTGTCAGAAAGATATAAATTATCTTTGTGGAGAATTGTCCAACAAAAGTGGTTCCTATGCGTTTTTTGACGAAGATATCTATTGCCGCCATCTTTTCATTTTCATGCGCAGTGATGATGGCCAGAACAAACGATAAGGAAATCAAGGCCCTTTATCATACTCTTGATAGCCTGATAGCCTGTCAAGACAGCCTTATTTCTAAAAAGAAAGCCCATATCAAAGCCATCCATGATGGAGTAAAGGATATGAAATTGACCTCCGAACAAGAATTGGCTTTGAACAATCGGCTCTACGATGAATACATGGCCTTCAATTTCGATTCTGCACATTATTTTATCAAGAAGAATATCGAAATCCTTCAGTCACTCAACGACACTAATCTCAAGGCAAGCAGCCTCGTCAGGATGGCTCATATTTTGGCGGTATCAGGCATGTTCGAAAAAGCCGGTGCAATGCTTGATGAGATACGACTTTCTCAACTCAATACGGAGAAAAAAGTGGAATACTACAACCAAAAGGCAGAATTGTTCCTCTATCGGTCTGAAATGGCACAATATTCACCATATTTTAAAGAGTACCTCGACAGCACGCAATATTACAGGCAACTGATTTTGCAAATTGCTCCCAAAGAATCTTTCGAATATATCACCAACTTGGCCAGTTTTACTTCTGAGAAGGGAAATGAGGACCAGGCCATTCGTATTTTCGAGGACTATCTGCCTTCCATCCGGCAAGGTGACCGGCGATATAGCATCATTACCAGCACTTTGGCTTATTTCTTCTCTCGAAAACAGCAATCAGACATGCAAGAGAAATACTTGCTCCTGAGTGCCATCAGTGATTTGCGGGGGACAATCCTGGAAAACAATTCATTTCGTGAACTCTCCGCTATCCTGATGGAGAGAGGCGACTATTCAAAAGCCTATTTCTATCTGTCGCAAGCCAGCGACGATGCCCAACTTTATGGCAGCAGACTGAGAAGCGTGCAAGCGGCCCGGTTATCTCCTCTCATCACAAAAGCATACGATGCTGAACGCACTCAGGCTCAACACCGCACCAACCTCTTGCTCATTGTCATTTCCCTCATCGCTCTTCTTTTGATAGGATCTATCATATATACGCTTTCCCTGATGAAGAAGCGGCGTTTGGCCAATGAGAAAATCAGCAGGATGAATGTGGAACTGTCACAGCACAATGATGAAATAAGGTTGATGAATGTCCAGATGAAAGAGGCCAACCGCATCAAAGACGAATACATCGGACGATTCCTGGAATTGTGCAGCAATCTGATTCATCGGGGTGAAGAGCGACTCAAAAAGATGAACCGCTTGGCACGTGAGAGGAAATTGGAAGAACTCTATGCTGAATTGAAAAGCAATGCCCCCATTAATGGAGGCATTCGGATGTTTCACCAAAATTTTGACACGGCATTTCTCAACATCTATCCTAATTTCGTAAGTGAAGTGAACAAACTGATGACCGAAGGCAATGGCTTTGACGTCGGTGAAGATGCCAACAAACTCACCACTGAACTTCGTGTGCTGGCCCTCATACGCCTCGGAATCCAAGACAATCAGAAGATAGCCGATATCCTTCGCTCGTCAATCACCACCATCTATACCTATCGCTCAAAATTAAAGTCACGGGCTCGTAACAAAGATACTTTTGAGGACGACATCCGACGGATTGCCACCTATTAAATTATAAAGTTAGTCCAGATCGAGAAAACCGCCATAACTGTCATCATCCCACAAAGAGGAAGGCAGTTTGTCGTTTTTATCCACCCCCTCTTCCTTCTCAACAACAGTGGGAGGATTGCCGTCTTTCGACCATCCTCGGCTGCCATCCAGCAACCGCAGAGGCAGAATGCCAATGATTTCTATGGCGGGTTGCAAATATAGTCTCTTTTTCATATGATGTCTCCTTTCATTTCACCAACAGTTTCTTTCCATTTACAATGTACATGCCCTTAGGCAGACACTCTACAGACGTGCCAACCTTGCGCCCGGACAGATCGTAGACAGCAGTGACAGTATTCGGATTCACGGGTATGACAGCATGGCGGTCGATGGCAGATGTGGCATCACCGTCAATAATGCCGTCGATGGCGATACTTGCTCCCGCTGCTGAACTTGCTGCATTCTTGAAGATGCTGTGCGTGAGCGTGATCCATCCACGGAAGCCCTTGATACGTGTGTCACGGCTCAGTTCATACATCTTACCGCCGCTCATGGCATACGAGCCCTTTGGGGCATAACTGTCTTCTGTGGCATTTACGAGTTGATTGCCATCCTTGTCGACGCGGAATGCTTCGAAGTTGGGTGTCTGGATGAAGGTGAAATAGCCGCAACCGTCGTTCTTGTCTTGGAAAGAACCGACATTCTGATGTCCCTTCCATACACTCAGGTCCATGATGGGATACTCGTAATCGGGATCGTTGGCATCATTCTGGTTGGTCGAGAAGAACATCTTGCCGAGGTCATAATAGATGGCCATTTGGCCACGTGGGTTTTCACCAATGGCAGGGGTGATTGTAGGCTTCAGCATGTAGAGGTACTCAGAGGTAACGACATTGTTGAGCGTAAGCAGGTTGACAGTCTCAAAATCAATGATACAGTCATTGTTCGACAGGTTGCCGATGCTGTTCAATCTGAGCAGTTCGCAATTGTCCCCGAAAGCATGGCGCACCTGCTCACCGGTAAGAGGCAGCGGGAACGAGAAGGTGTTCCATTCGTCCTTAGTGAACTTGCGTTGCAGACTTGCGGCACCAGAATATCTGTGATCCCATTGTGCCGGAACATATTCGTTTGCCAAGAAACGCTGCCTATAGGTGGGATCTTGACTCAGGTAATTCAAATCCTCTTCATCTTCATAGAAGAAAACGGTAGTCATACCTTTGCAGAGATTTTCGACATCATTACCTCGGCATCAGTTTTAGATACCACCTGGATGCAAAGAAAAAAGAATAGTAAAGAAGGTTGGTTAAACATATAGGTTTATCGGGTCAGCGGATAAACCTGGTTGGCGGGGCTTGCCCAGTCAAGAGTAATTTGTTACCTTTGTGGCATGAAATCAGAAACCCTATTGCGTGCCATACTCCCCGATGTGCTTATAGACAACTTCGACGTGGTTAATTTCGAGAAGACGGATGTCCGCTTCGACATCTGGCTTGACGAGAAGAAGGTGCAGATGCGTGAGGACAAGAGCAACTCCGACATCATCTCCCACGGCTTCGGC
>JAEEGL015663115.1_pt1 | contig 17538 bp, 11 predicted proteins | sample 9134231 | NCBI WGS metagenome assembly JAEEGL01 (sample SAMN16246548, study PRJNA631951) | gut metagenome | biome: gut microbiome; feature: rumen; material: fiber-attached | host: Bos | place: Iran: Karaj | collected 2018-10 | reverse complement strand
CTTTATCATGACGAGTAATTTCGAATCGTTCGGAAAAGCCGCCGTTGAAGCGATGAGCAGAAAGTGTATCGTGCTGTCGACCGCCGTCGGAGGGCTTCCCGAAGTCATAGGAAACGAAGAGGACCTGTACGACATCAATGAACCCGGTAAGCTTGCAAAGAGGATAAAATATCTCTGCGATTATCCCGATAAAGCCGACGAAGAAAGAGAGATGTTCTACAGACGTTATGCCGGTAATTATACGATCGATAAGAACATTGAAGGACATATAAAGGTTTACAAAGAGATCCTCGGATAAATGGAAAACGAAACGAAAGAAAAAGACAAGAGCATACTCGGCGGATTCCTTGAGTTCTTCTACGGAAACTTTGTGGTACTCGTACTCGGATTCGTATCGCTTCCTCTGATGACGAGACTGCTGTCGACCGACGAATACGGAAGATCGTCGCTCTTTTTGTCAGCCGTGACGATCATTTACATCTTTGCGATACTCGGCCTCGATCAGTCATATATCAGATATTTTTACAGCGAAAAGGTTGATACGAGAAAGCTGTTCATACAGTGTCTTCGCCCGCCGTTTTTGCTGATCGTCGTGCTGACGGCGGTATACTACATATTTTCGCATTTTTTCAACATGCTGCTGTTCGGGAAGGACGGTACGGATGTTACGCTCCTTGTTATAGGTTATACGGTAACCTCGGTATTTGAAAGGTTCCTGTTCTTAAACATAAGGATGCAGCAAAAAGGCAAGCTGTATTCAAACCTGAACATACTGACAAAAGCACTTAACATCACTTTTATAGTGATCTTTGCAAAACTGCTCGGCGATGATTTCAGGGTGGGACTTTATGAACTGACACTGCCTCTTGTTATCGTGACTGCATTTCTCCTTGTGCGATTCCTTCTGCAGGGGAGAGGATATGTTGCGGGAGAGCATGAGCTTACCGAGAAGGAACTTCTTCGCTACGGAATCCCGTTCGTCCCGATGCTCCTTATGGAATGGCTCCTGTCATCGATGGACAAGTGGTCGATACGTTTCCTGAATGATTTTTCCGAAACCGGAGTGTACTCTTCCGCGATGCAGATAATGACTATACTGCTGACTCTCAAGATCACGTACGTTGCGTTCTGGTCGCCGATAGCGATGAAGAAATACGAACAGGAAGATGAAGCAACGGTCAAGCCGTTCTTTGTCGACATATTCCAGAAAGTGCAGTTCCTGTGCATCCTCGCGGCGTTCGGACTGACTGCTTTTCGAAGTATCATCGTTCTGATACTCGGAGAAAAATACAGGGATGCTTCACACATCATCCCGTTCCTTTCGCTCATGCCGGTTCTGTCGATACTCTTTGAGATGACCGGGCAGGGAATAAAGTTCAAAAAGAAGCCGGTGTATTTTAATTACGCTTCGGCGGCAGCGATAGTATGCAACCTGGCGGGAAACCTGCTGCTCGTTCCGAGATACAAAGGTATCGGAGCCGCGCTTGCGACCGCACTTACTTATATCGTATATTTTGCGATCGGAACCTGTTTTGCGAACAAATGCTATCCCGTGGATTATAAGTTCAGAAATCTCATCATCGGTCTTGTCGCATATATTTCATATGCATTTTATGCGACGTTTACATCCGATGAATGGATGAATATTACAGTGGGTGTTATACTTATAATATTGGAGATCGTACTTAACAGGAAAGTCGCAGCCGCTCTTTGGGGTTACTGTGCAGACTTTATTAAAGGACATAAGAGATCAAAACGGAGGATGTGACAATGAGCCTTTATGAAGATATAAAAAACGGAAAAGAAAAGATCGCACTCATCGGTCTCGGATACGTGGGTATGCCGATCGCGGTCGCTTTTGCCAAAAAGGTGAAGGTGGTCGGGTTTGACTTAAACAAGGAGAAGATCGAAGCGTACAGATCCGGAAAGGATGCAACGAAAGAGGTAGGGGATGAAGCCATTTCAAAATCATCTGTCGAGTTTACTTACGATCCCTCGGATCTTAAAAGCGCGAAGTTTCATATAATCGCAGTGCCGACGCCCATCAACCAGGACAAGACACCTGATCTTTTCCCCGTAGAGTCGGCGAGCGAGATACTCGGTAAAAACCTTACGAAAGGTTCGATAGTTGTTTATGAATCAACCGTTTATCCGGGAGTTACCGAGGATATATGCGTTCCGATCCTAGAGCGTGAATCGGGACTTAAATGCGGAGTTGATTTCAAGATAGGTTACTCACCCGAGAGGATCAATCCCGGCGATAAAGTACACCGTCTCGAGAACATCAAGAAGATTGTTTCCGGTATGGATGCCGAAACGCTTGAAGAGGTGGCAAACATATACGAGCTTGTAATTGAGGCGGGTGTCCACAGGGCAAGTTCCATAAAGGTCGCAGAGGCTGCCAAGGTCGTTGAGAATTCGCAGAGAGACATCAACATCGCGTTCATAAACGAACTTGCGATGGCGTTTGACAAGATGGGAATCGATACGAATGAAGTCATAGATGCCATGAACACAAAGTGGAATGCGCTCGGATTCAGACCCGGACTTGTCGGAGGACATTGCATAGGCGTAGATCCGTACTACTTTGTTTACGAAGCCGAAAGACTCGGATATCATTCGAGGATAATATCCGCAGGCCGTCAGATAAATGACGATATGCCCGCCTTTGTCGGAGAACAGATAGTCAAACAGCTCGTCCTTGCGGGCAAGAAAGTCAGGGACGCCAAGATCGTATTCTTCGGGGCGACATTTAAGGAAAACTGTCCGGATGTCCGTAACTCCAAGATAATGGAGATATTAAAGCATCTTGATCAGTATGATATAAAGCCGATGCTCGTTGATTCGTGGGCGGACCCGAATGAAGTAAAGCGTTCATACGGATATGAACGCGATGATGAAAACAATGCCAAAGATGCCGACTGTATCGTGCTTGCCGTGGCACACGAAGAGTACAAAAAGAGGTCGCTTGCAGAGTGGAATGCATTCTTTAAAGCTTCCGACAACAGTGAAAAAGTGATCATCGATATCAAGGGAATACTGAGTAATGCAGAAGTGACGGAAAGCGGGTACAGGTATTGGCGCTTATAGTAAATGCTGACGATTTCGGAATGAACGAAAGCGTAAACAGTGCGATAGCTAAGGCATTCTCAATGGGCCTTATCGACAGGACAACGATGCTCGTAAACATGCCGTCTGCCGCGGAAGGTATGGAGATGGCCCAGAGGGATTCTTTTGCGGACAAGGTCGGACTTCATTTAAACCTTACTTCCGGAAGACCGCTGACGGAATGTATGGCAAAAGACCGTATCATGTGTAACGAGGCCGGAGAATATACGGCGGATTTTGCGAGAAACTTAAAGACGCGATTTTTCCTTCCGAAGGCTACACGAGATTGCGTTGAAGCTGAGCTTCTGGCCCAGTTTGAAAGATATGCGCAGCTTGGCGGGACGCTTTGGCACATCGACTCGCATCATCACGTCCACACCGATCCTTCAATATGGGGCATATTGAAAAAAATCATTCGCGATTACCCCGTGACATCGGTCAGGCTCGGAAGAAACATGTACAGGGGCGGAAATCCCCTGATGCGTATATACAAGGTAATACTGAACATGTCGATAAGGCGTCGCTGCACGATAAGATCGGATTATTTCGGATCGGCCGCAGATTACGGGATGTACACCGAAAAAAAGCCGGATCCGGCGCAAAAATACGGTGTTGAAGTGATGGTACACCCCGTATATGACAGCGCGGGAGAACTTTCGGATGTTGTCGGCGGAACATATCTCAAATTATCAAGTCTGCATTGACGCAAAATGCTAGTTATGTTAACATATTAAATGATTATGCGCGGAAGGATGTAAGTTTTATGAAGACATACCTTGTGACCGGCGGAGCGGGTTTTATAGGATCGAATTTCATCCACTATGTATTTGACAAACACGGTGATGATATAAGGGTCATAAACGTTGATCTGCTCACATATGCGGGGAATCTTGAGAACCTGGCTGATATAGAAGACAAGCCGGGCTATACGTTTATAAAAGCGGATATATGCGATAAGGATGCAATATCAAAAATATTTGCCGAAAACGATGTCGATTATGTCGTTCACTTTGCGGCAGAGTCACATGTTTACAGAAGCATACGCGATCCCGAGGTGTTTGCGAGAACAAACGTGATCGGTACACTTAACATGCTCAATTGTGCAAAGCTTGCGTGGGCTGACGGAGACGGTTTTAAGGAAGGCAAGAAGTTCCTTCATGTTTCGACCGACGAAGTATACGGATCCCTTACGGATGAAGGAACGTATTTCTATGAGACGACACCGTACGATCCCCACAGTCCGTATTCGGCAAGTAAAGCATCTTCCGATTTCATGGTAAAGGCTTATGTTGATACTTATCATTTCCCGGCTTTTATCACGAACTGCAGCAACAACTACGGACCTTACCAGTTCCCGGAAAAGCTCATTCCGCTCATCATCAACAATGTGCTTAGCGGTAAAAAGCTTCCCGTGTACGGTGACGGCAAGAACGTCCGCGACTGGCTCTATGTAATGGATCATGCCAAGGCTATAGACATGGTGCTCGAAAAGGGCCGTTTCGGTGAGAAATATAACATAGGCGGACATAACGAAAAGCAGAATATCGAGATAGTAAAGATCATAATCGATACGATAAAGGAAATGCTTCCTGCGGATGATCCCAGGAAGGAACATATCAATTATGATCTGATAACATATGTTGAAGACCGCAAAGGACACGACAGAAGATATGCGATAGCACCCGATAAGATCAGATCACAGATCGGCTGGGAGCCTGAGACGATGTTTGCCGAAGGCATCAAGCTCACGATCCGCTGGTACTTTGAGCATATGGAGTGGATGGAGCACGTAACCAGCGGTAACTATCAGAAATATTACGAGGAAATGTACAAATGAAAGGTATAATTCTCGCGGGCGGATCGGGGACAAGACTGTATCCTCTGACAAAGGCGATGTCCAAGCAGATGATGCCGGTCTATGACAAACCGATGATATATTATCCCCTGTCCATACTGATGCTCGCGGATATAAGAGAGATACTCATAATCTCGACACCGAGAGACCTTCCGACATTCAGGGAACTGTTCGGTGACGGAAGCCAGTTGGGACTTAAGATGTCATATGCCGAGCAGGCAACTCCTCGCGGACTTGCCGATGCGTTCATAATCGGAGCCGATTTCATCGGTGATGACAGTGTCGCATTGATACTCGGTGACAATATATTCTACGGGCAGAGTTTCTCACAGGTACTCCGCCGCGCAGCATCAAGGCCGGAAGGCGCCACGATCTTCGGTTACTATGTAAGAGACCCGAAGGAATACGGGGTGGTCGAATTCGACGAGAACGGAAAGGCTGTATCGATCGAAGAAAAGCCCGAACATCCGAAGTCAAATTACGCTGTTCCCGGACTGTATTTTTACGACAATGATGTTGTTGCCATCGCAAAGGATGTAAAGCCTTCCGCAAGAGGCGAGATAGAGATCACATCCGTTAACAACGAATACCTGCGTCGCGGCAAACTTTTCGTTGAGACGCTCGGACGCGGATTTGCGTGGCTTGATACGGGAAATCACGATATGCTCCTTGACGCGGCTGATTTTGTAAGGGCATTTCAGAAACGCCAGGGCATGTACATCTCGTGCATAGAAGAGATAGCATACAGAAGGAATTTTATAGACAGGCAGCAGTTACTTAAGCTTGCCGAGCCGCTTCTGAAGACGGATTACGGAAAATACCTGACAGACGTGGCGAACGGATTGTAAACGTTTTTCTCCAGGAAGAGGGAGCCGAGGGGAGAAACAGAAGAATTAGTAAGGGGAGAAAGTCATGAAAAAGAACAACTATGACGGCAAGGGGGCCGAAGAGTGCACGAAGCTCGACTGGGTTGAGTTTTCGGAAAAGCATGAGACGGATTCCGAAGGTCAGATGGCGGACAACATCGTAGGCGAGACGCTGTCACAGATAGTTTCGGAAGATCTGAAGGTTGACACATCGGATATGGACGGCGTGAAAGCTGCCGTTGATTCTTTCTACGCATATGACAACAGAAAGTCAAAGAAGAGAGAAGCTCTTCTGGCTGAAGATCCCGAGCAGGCGATCAGAAAATCGGTTGATGAAAAGATCATCATAAGATCCGACGAGCTTAGGCATAAGCGCAAAGCTTCGGAACTGTCGAGAGCCGAAAAGGTGGCCGCGCTGACGGGAAGGGGTAAGAAGAAAGACACATCGCCGAAGCAGGAAGAGCCGCCCAAAGCGGACGATTCCTTCAGACATGCAAAGGGTCTTGAGAAGTACAGAAAGCTTGGTATACTTCCCACCAAGAAAGACGGTCCTTCCGCATTCCGCAAAGAATCCGCCAACTGGAGATTTGATAATGTTCCCGAAGCCAAGGTCACGGATGAAGAGATAGAAGCAGCCGAAAGGGACGAAACGTTCCTTGACAGGCTTAAGGGTTATACCGCAGTTCAGTGGGGCTGTGTCGCAATGGCCGCTGTGCTCCTTATAACATCGGTAATGACGACTACCGTTTATGCCGATTACAGGGGTGAGATCAACAAGCAGACCGCTATGGCATCACTCCCGTATTTTGACGATGATGCATCGATGATCGCATATGCCGGAGGCGAAAGCTTCGAAAACGAAGATGTGCCCATGGAAGAACAGGCAGCAGGTCCGGAAGGCGTAGACGGCAAGATGCTCTCGCTCGTTTTGACAAGTGTCGAGAAGGACCTTAAGGTCAAGCTCGTGGATGACGAGGACACGCTTGTAAAGGGCGTTAAATGGGGAATAGGCGTTACCGACAGCAAAGGTAATGAAAGCGATTACGATGATGATGACGAAGACGGTATCATTCATCTGACGGGCATCAGTGCCGGCGACTATTCCGTTGCGATAAAAGATTCCGACTCACTTGCGGGATACGTATTTCCGACGGTCGGACAAAAAGTAAGCGTTAAGGCGAAGGTCGAGTATAAGGTCATCGCCAATATCAAGGACGAGATCAAGAAAGAGAGCGAGGTCAATGCGGCCGCCGAGGATAACGGAAACAAGGCAGCGGACGTAGAGACGGGAGTTCTTAAAGATACGGTTGAGTTCGTCGAATCCTCTAAGACCGAAAGCGGAGAGGAATATGTCGAGACTACGGTCGATATGAGCAAGACCGCAACTGTTGCTTCGATAGGCGGCAGGTTGTATGCGGCGCTTTCCGACCTGGCGGGATCTGTCAGAAATGCTACGGGCAATACGCTCGCATCGATGGGATTCTCGTTTGCAGGCAGAATGGTTGCGGATGAGAACGAAAACGGAACGGGCGATGGGAATACCGAGCAGACCACACCGACTCCGGCACCGCATGAGCATTCATTTGGTGATTGGACAACGACAAAAGAACCCACATGTGTAGAAGCGGGTCAAAAAACAAGAACGTGTACCGGAGATGGGTGTGACGCGACTGAAACCGCAGAGATACCCGCAACGGGTAACCATCAATACGAGAACGGTAAGTGTAAAGTATGCGGTCAGCCGGATCCTTCGGTAACACCGACACCTGCTGCAACGACGACAACACCTACACCCACACCCACACCTACCGCTACACCCACACCGACTCCTACGCCGACGGGTGTACAGTACAAGCCGGATGCACAACTGTATGATTCGGCAAAGAACGAGTGCTACGTATGTGATAACGGTAATTACAGGCTGGCTAAATATGCCGACATGGCTAACTTCACCAAGTTCTACAAGAAGGTTGTCGGATATGTATATACAGGCTGGCAGAATATAGACGGCAGAACTTACTACTTCACGAAAGACCATGAGAAGGTAACCGGTGACCAGGTCATCGGCGGAGCACAGTACCAGTTCAACTCCGACGGAACGCTCAATGTCGGATCCGGAGTTCTCGGTATCGATGTATCGAAGTATCAGCCGAGCATCAACTGGGCTTCGGTCAAGGCTTCGGGAGTGGACTTTGTAATAATCAGATGCGGATACCGCGGAGCATCGACAGGTGCGCTCATCGAGGATCCTTACTTCAAGAGCCACATAAAGGGCGCAAAGAGTGTCGGACTTAAAGTCGGTGTTTACTACTTCTCGACAGCTCTTACCGAAGCAGAGGCGGTAGAAGAGGCGAGTGCCGCAGCGGCACTTTGCAGCGGATACGGCATCCAGTATCCCGTATTCCTCGATGTGGAAAGTTCTTCAAGACCCGGATACAACACGCTCTCGCCCGCACAGAGAACAGCGAACATCCAGGCGTTCTGTAAGACGATCGCATCTGCCGGATATACACCCGGATTGTACGCAAACAAGACATGGCTTACGGAGAAGATCAATACCGGATCACTCTCATGTAAGATCTGGCTGGCACAGTACAATGCCAACGGCCCGACATACAGCGGACGTTACGATATATGGCAGTATACTTCAAAAGGCCGTGTTGACGGTATCAGCGGAAACGTTGATATGAATAAGAGTTTCCTAAGATACTGATTGTCAGGACCTTGCGTCCTGACAGCCGGAGTGGCGCTTGAACGGACTAAATAGAGAGGAAGACTGAAAAAATGGGTAAGATTACCATTGAAAAGACGCCTATAGAGGGACTTCTCGTTATAAGTCCCAAGGTGTTCGGAGACGACCGCGGCTACTTTATGGAGACATACAATTTAGCCGATTTTAAGGAAGCAGGTATCGACTGTACGTTTGTTCAGGACAACCAGTCGGCATCAAGAAAAGGAGTCATAAGAGGACTTCATTTCCAGAAGGAGTTCCCTCAGGATAAGCTTGTACGGGTTATATCCGGTGAGGTTTTCGATGTAGCCGTTGACATGCGTAAGGGATCGAAAACATACGGCAAGTGGTTCGGTATCAAGCTTTCGGCGCAGAATAAGAAGATGTTCTTCATACCGAAAAACTTTGCGCACGGATTCCTTGTTTTGTCTGATTACGCGGAATTCACATACAAATGTACCGAGCTTTATCATCCCGATGATGAGGGAGGTATCATCTACAACGATCCCGATATCGGAATAGAATGGCCGATCGAGGACGGATTGGAATTGGTATTTTCGGATAAAGACAAAAAATGGCCGAGACTTAAGGAGTTGTAATGTCGAAAAAGAGAACGGTCATAACCGTTGTCACGGTGCTCGTTGTCGCGCTTGCGGCGTATATAGTCCTGCATCACAATCAGTTAGCCAACCCACGCGAGGAAATGATCAAAAAGATCATTTCCTGCGTTATTCTTATTGCCATATACGCGGTATTTCTCTTAAAGTATGACAAGATCGTCATCCTTCCGGTTGAACTTTTCCAGAACAGACAGCTCATATGGAAACTTGCGAAGAATGATTTTAAGACAAGATATGCGGGATCATATCTCGGTATAGTATGGGCGTTTGTACAGCCCGTCATTACCGTTTTGCTCTACTGGTTCGTCTTCTCCGTAGCGCTTCCGTCAAGAGCCGTAGCGGTCAAAGGCGATATCACGATACCGTACATTCTCTGGCTCATAGCCGGCATAGTTCCGTGGTTCTTTTTTTCCGAAGCACTCAGCAACGGGACCGGCGCACTTCTTGAGTACAACTACCTGGTCAAAAAAGTCGTGTTCAAGATAAGTATCCTGCCGATAATCAAGATAATCTCGGCGCTTTTCGTTCACGGATTTTTCCTGATATTCACGGTCGTCCTATTCAGCTGTTACGGTTATTATCCCGACCTTTATACGCTTCAGGTATTCTACTACAGTGCATGTATGTTCATATTTGTCCTCGGAACATGCTATATCACATGCTCGATAATAATCTTCTTCAGGGATCTCGGACAGATCATCTCGATTATGCTGCAGGTCGGCATATGGGCAACCCCGATACTGTGGAACATCACAACACTTTCACCGAAGCTTCGGTTCGTATTCAAGCTCAATCCGATGAACTACATCGTTGAAGGATACAGGGATGCGTTCATCGATAAGATATGGTTCTGGGAAAACTTTTATTCAACCGCGTATTTCTGGATACTGACTATGTGTGTATTCGCTTTCGGAGCGATCATATTCAAGAGACTCAAAGTACATTTTGCGGACGTTTTATAAACCATGGCTGATTTTTTAGATGCGATCCAACAACCGAATAATGTAACGGAGCATACCGATCACGTCGGTGCCAATAACATTTCCGACGAGATCGCGATAAGCGTCAACAATGTATCGAAAGTATACAAGCTCTACGACAGAAACCGCGACAGGCTCAAGGAGGCCCTTCATATAGGGCGCAATATCCACTGCCGCGAGCATTTTGCGCTCGATAAGGTCAGCTTTGACGTTTATAAAGGTGAGACCGTCGGGATAATCGGAACGAACGGTTCCGGAAAATCGACGATACTCAAGATAATCACGGGAGTGCTCTCGCCGACGGCCGGTGAGCTTAATATAAGCGGCAGAATAAGTGCGCTTTTGGAACTCGGCGCCGGATTCAATATGGAATTTACCGGTATCGAGAATATATATCTTAACGGTACGATGCTCGGCTTTTCACAGAAAGAGATAGACGAGAGGCTTGAGTCGATACTCGAATTTGCGGACATCGGCGATTTCGTATACCAGAAGGTCAAGACATATTCGAGTGGTATGTTCGTGCGTCTTGCGTTTGCCGTTGCGATAAACATCGATCCCGAGATACTCATCGTCGATGAGGCTCTTTCGGTCGGTGACGTGTTCTTCCAGAACAAGTGTTACAGGAAATTCGAAGACTTCAAGAAACAGGGCAAAACGATACTTTTCGTCAGCCATGATCTCGGAAGCATAAGCAAATACTGCGACAGGGTCATTCTTCTCGAAAAAGGACATAAGATCGGTGAGGGTGATCCGAAGACGATCATAGACATGTACAAGAAGGTGCTCGTCGGACAGCTCGACAGCAATATGACCGCAAAAGAGACCGCGGAGGATAGCGAAGGCGGCAAGTGGAAAGACCTTATGCAGCTTAATCCGAACGTGGATGCATACGGGAGCGGTCTGGCCGAGTTCACTGACTACTGTGCATACGACAACAGCGGCACCATCACGAACACGATCATAAAAGGCGACGAGTTCACGGTCAGGGTAAAGATAAAGTTCTACGAGTCCATACAGGATCCGATATTTGCGCTCTCGTTCAAGAACATGCAGGGTACCGAGATAACCGGCACCAACACGATGTTCGAAAAGATCACGACCGGAACACCGAAGGCCGGAGATACATATATCGTAACGTTCACCCAGAACATGTCGCTCCAGGGCGGGGAGTATCTTATTTCGCTCGGATGCGTGGGATACAGGGAAGGAAGCTTCACCGTATACCACAGGCTTTATGACGTGTTCAATTTAACGGTAATATCATCAAAGAATACGACCGGTTTCTATGACATGAATTCGGTCGTGACAGTACGCAGCGAGGAAGAGTATGCCGCATCCAAACCGTGACCGCATAGGAAATGTGGTCGTTGATTACACATATTACGGAGGCGAAGACCTGTACACCGAGGGAGCGGCGGAGGACAGGCTTCTTGACTTCGTCAAAAATCACACCGCCCTTGACTACGAACACCACATTCAGGAGACAAGATCGTGGTCGGTCATGTACCATCTCTCGCATATAAGGGAAAACGTTGCGGGATGGCTTCCGATCACGTCAAAAGACAAGGTGCTCGAGATAGGCAGCGGATGCGGCGCCATTACGGGCGTTCTTGCAAGGCTGTCCAAATCGGTCACGTGCGTGGAGCTTTCCCGAAAGAGAAGTCTTATAAACGCATACAAGAACAGACAGTATGACAACATAAGCATAATGGTCGGAAATTTCGAGGACGTGGAAAAGGGCCTTAATGAGAAGTTCGACTATATAACGCTTATAGGCGTTCTTGAATACGCGGGATCTTACATAAGCGGAAACAGGCCGCATGTCAGGCTTCTTGAGATACTCAAAGAACATTTGAATCCGGGCGGAAAGATCGTGATCGCGATCGAGAACCGTCTGGGAATGAAATACTTTGCCGGATGCAAAGAGGATCATACCGGAAAATACTTCGGCGGTATAGAAGGTTATACGGCCGACCAGGGTGTCAGGACTTTCTCAAAGGACTCCCTTGCAAAGATCATGGAAGATGCCGGATTTGTTGACAGCAAGTTCTATTACCCTTATCCGGATTACAAACTTCCGCACACGATCTACTCGGATGATGTACTCCCTTCAACGGGAGATCTTGATACGAACCTTCGCAACTACGATGACGACAGACTTATTCTTTTTGACGAGACAAAGGCGTTTGATTCGATGATAAGCGAGGGACGCTTCCCTGATTTTTCCAACTCGTTCATTGTCATGGCATCCGCGGAAGAAGGATGGCAGGACCGCGAAACGCTTCCCGTATACGTTAAATACGGCAATGACAGAATGGATAAGTACAGGGTCTGTACGGTTATCAGCAAATCGCCTGACGGCGAAAAGAGGGTATATAAGCACGCTCTTTCCACGCATGCCAACCCGCACATACAGCATCTTTATGCCGGATGCGAAAGACTTACAGATCAGTTCGGCGACACTGGTCTCGTGCCGGTCGGATGCGAGCTTATCAGGGGAAAAGAGCGCGGCACGTTATACGCCGGTGTTGCTTCCACGGCAAAGGATACCGTTAGATTCGATTATGTCAGCGGTATAACGCTCGAGGAATATCTTAACGAACTTGAAGCAAATGAAGAGTATACGAAGATGGAGTCCGTGATACTCGAGTATTGCAGGAAACTATCCGAGTGTAACGACGTTACCGAGTTCAAACGTTCCGTCTCATTTGACGAGGTATTCGGAAAGAGGGAATTCAAGAAGAAATACATCGCCAGCGATCCGTGCAACTTCGACATGATCTTCTCGAACATCGTCCTTGACAAAAACGAGAAGGACAAAGGCAAGTGGACGGTGCTTGACTACGAATGGATCTGGGATTTTGCGGTTCCCGTTCAGTTTGTCGTATACAGGGCACTGTTTTACCATTTCAGGAACAGGACGGATGACGGATTTTCCATGTATCTGTCAAGAAAAGGAATGGACGTATACAGCCTTTGCGGGATAGATATAGGAGAGAGAGTACTGTTTAACGAAATGGAGCACTCGTTCCAGGTATATATCATCGGAGGTGCGGCATCGCTTGAAGTGATGCAGGTACTCATGCCGACGACTTCGATAAGGATAGACAATATCGTCAAGATAGGTTCATACCTTCGAAACCTCGACACACCGAGGGTTTATTTCTCAAGAGGCACGAACTTTACATCCGAGAATCAGATCGGTGTCATAGGGCAGGTCGATGACGGCCTTGTAAGCCTGCACATCCCGTTCGATCATTACATCAATTCGATAAGGGTCGACCCTACGGAATACCCGTGCCTTCTGTGTCTTGAAGATGTATCATATGTATATAACGACGGACTCAGGCAGGATGTTCCGGATGTTGTCGTTAATGCATATAAGCTTTCGGAAAACACATATATATACGATACAAATGATGCGCAGATCGTGATAATGGGAATACCCCAGAATGCGCAGGCGATAGATCTCCGTTACCGCGTTACGATGATCGAGGCTCCGTTCTATGACAGGATGCTCGATGTCCTAAAAGCCGAAGAAGCGCGTAAACTTGCAGAGAAGAGAACGTTCAAATACCGCCTGAAGAGAAAGATGGGCATCATCAAAGAAGATATTTTGCCGGAGGGATTTGTAAGAGCGGTCCTTAAGGACAGCGGACATTTAGAGTAGTATGAGTGCGATAAAGGATAGTCTTTTACTCGATTACAAAGAAGAGATATTTAAGCAGACAATGCCATACGGTTATGAGATGGCATATGCTGAGGATGACGAAAGGGAGCCTTCACAAGAGGCTCCCTCTGCGCCTTCCGGGCATATCATTTTCTTTCCCGACGACGAGAGAAACATCCTCAATTTCGAAGGAATAAACGAAGATTATGTTGTTTTTGTCAGCCGTGACGGAACATACGAGCCCGATCTTGTCACTCGCCTTTTATCAAACGGCAGGGGAGCCGACATAATATATCCCGATGAGGATTTTACGACGGATACCGAAGCGGATCTTTCGGACATGAATGTAAGGGTCCGCACGCTTCGCACGCCGTGGAGAAAGCCCGAGTATTCACCCGATACGATCGTATCATTCCCGTATATAGAAACATGTTTTGCGATAAAGACCGCATTTGCGCGATACGTTCCTGCGATCAAAAGGTCCCCCGAGATAGGCGATAACGTCAGATGCCGTGATTTTCTCTTAAGGGCACTTGAGCAGGCATCAAGCGTGGCGCATGTTGTCGAAGTGCTCTACCACAGGGATCTTCGTAAGATGTTTGCCGATCCGGTAAATGTCAGTGACGAGGAGATATATCAGGCTCTTTACGAGCGTTATACGAGGCCGGGATACATATTGTGCCGCGAGGCCGCGGAAAAGAGGCGCGGCATAAACACGGTGCCTGCCCCCGCAAAGAATATGCCGCTCGTTTCGGTCATAATACCGTCAAAAGACCAGCCGCAGGTGCTCAAGACCTGTATCAGGAACATAAGGCTTAATGCCGGAAATGTCGCGTATGAGATAATCGTTGTCGATAACGGCAGCAGTGAGGAAAACCGCGACATAATCGAAAGATACGTAACGCAGCTTCCGGGCGGGCGCGGGAAATACATATACGATCCGCGCGAATTCAACTTTTCCGTGATGTGCCATACGGGCGCGAACGCCGCAAAGGGCGCATATCTTCTGTTCATGAACGATGATGTGGATGCGATCACCGAAAACTTTATGGAAAAGCTCCTAATATATGCCGCGAGGCCGTATGTCGGCGCCGTAGGGGCAAAACTTCTGTATCCGGATGACGTTGGCATACAGCATATAGGCGTGATGCAGACGAACCGCGGTCCCGTGCATAAACTCGCAGGTATGCCCGATAACGTCGTGCAGTATTATTGCAGGAACAGATTCGTCTGGAATGTGCTCGCCGTAACGGGTGCATGCCTTATGACGGAAAGGGAAAAATACTATCAAATAGGCGGGTTTTATGATAAAATGGAGGTCGGCTATAATGACATCGATCTTTGTGCGAGATTTATCGAAGCGGGCTTCTACAATGTGGTCAACAACGAGTGCGTGATGACGCATCACGAATCGCTTGCAAGAGGCATGGACGCAGGCTCCGACGCCAAGATAGAGCGCCTCGCCGGTGAGCGCCGCTTGCTGTACTCAATGCACCCGTGGCTTACCCGTTCAACGGATCCGTTCTACGGATACATGCTCGATAAGGACACAACGCAGATAAGATGCGGGATCGTTCCGGAGCATCAGATCACGGATCGCAGGAACAAGACGAAGGAATTGTTCAAGCTTCCCGGAAGAGCGTCCGAAAAGGTTAAGATGTCAATAGATGCCTGCGGGATGGAGCGCGCGATCGCGGATGATGCCGAGGACGCGTATACGATAGAAGGCTGGGCGATGTCCTTAAAGTGGGACAATGCTTTTGTCAAAAAGTATGTCATCCTTATCCCGCTCGATGAAAACGACAACGAAAAGGACACCTGTCTTGTGGCTTCAACATCTCCTAAGTACAGGACCGATGTTGGTGAAGTGTTCCCGGATGCCGTAAATGTCGACCTGGCCGGCTTTGTCTGCCGGATACCTGTAAGTGCGATAGATCCGCACGTAAGATACAGGATCGGCGTGGCCGTGCGAAAGCTGACGGGCATCAGAAGCTGCAGGATAGCTCTGGGTGATATATATGAACCGCGAAGAGGAATTGTCAAAGACGAGTGAATATTATAAAGATCTGTACGAGAAAGAGCGACGCAAAAACGAAGAGCTGACGGAAAAGCTCGTCGATGCGGAAGCAAAAGCTGCAGACCTTGAATATAAAATGGACAAGCTTCGCAATTCCATGATCTGGAAGGCCATATATCCTTTCAGACTCGCATGGAGCCATACGAAGAATCTTTTTATCCGTATCAAGAGGTACGGAAGTCTTAAGAATCTCAAGAGAAAGATCGAGAGCAAGATAATCGAACGACGGGCCTACAAGAGTTACGGGACCCTTTCCATGCCATCGCCCGAGGAGGCCGAGGCCCAGCGCCGGACGAAGTTTCCCAAAAACATCAAGTTCAGCATACTTGTGCCGCTCTACAACACTCCCGAGAAGTTCCTGCGGGAGATGATAGATTCGGTAGTTGCCCAGACATACACAAACTGGGAACTCTGTCTTGCGGACGGATCCGATGACGAGCATTCGTATGTCGGTACCATCGTAAAGTCATACGGCGACGATCGTATCAAATACGAAAAGCTTACCGAAAACCTCGGTATCTCAGGCAACACAAACAAGTGCTTTGACATGGCAAAAGGTGATTATATCGGCCTGTTCGATCATGACGATATCCTTCATCCCACAGCGCTTTACGAATACATGAAAGTCATATGCGAAGAGGATGCCGATTACATCTACTGTGACGAGACGACATTTTCGGGTAATTCGATAGACCATATGATAACGCTGCATTTCAAGCCGGACTTCGCTCCGGACAATCTTCGTGCGAACAATTATATATGCCACTTCTCGGTATTTTCCAAGGAACTTGTGGAAAAATGCGGCACTTTCAGGACCGAATTTGACGGCAGCCAGGATCATGACATGATACTGCGTCTTACACAGGCCGCAAAAAAGATAGCCCACGTTCCGAAGATACTGTATTACTGGAGAAGCCATGCGGGCTCCGTTGCATCGGATATAAATGCCAAGACTTATGCAATAGATGCGGCAAAGGGAGCTGTTGCGGCGCACCTTAGCGCATGCGGATTTTCCGGCTTCAAGATCGAAAGCTCGCGTGCTTTTGAGACGATATTCAGGATCAGATATGCGCTTACCGCGCATCCGCTCGTATCGATACTTATCCCGAACAAAGACCATGCGGATGACCTGAGAAGGTGCATAGAGTCGATCACCGATCTTTCATCGTATGACAATTACGAGATAATAGTCATCGAGAACAATTCCGTAACGGATGAGATAAAGGATTATTACGAGACGCTTAAGATGCACCCGAAGGTAAAGGTTGTAACGTATGAGGGTGATTTTAACTATTCTAAGATCAACAATTTCGGAGCGGGCTTTGCAAGCGGTGAATATCTCCTGCTCCTTAATAACGATACCGAGGTCATAACGAGGAACTGGCTCGAGGAACTCCTCATGTACGCGCAGCGTGAAGATGTCGGAGCGGTCGGGTGCATGCTCTATTATCCCGACTATACGATACAGCATGCGGGAATAGTGCTCGGAATGGGCGCGCACAGGACAGCGGGCCATTCGCATTACGGTATGGCCAAGGAAAACCTCGGATATATGGGAAGACTTTGTTATGCGCAGAATGTTTCGGCGGTCACAGGAGCATGCCTTATGGTCAAAAAGGCATTGTTTG
>JAEEGL015101420.1_pt1 | contig 17538 bp, 12 predicted proteins | sample 9134231 | NCBI WGS metagenome assembly JAEEGL01 (sample SAMN16246548, study PRJNA631951) | gut metagenome | biome: gut microbiome; feature: rumen; material: fiber-attached | host: Bos | place: Iran: Karaj | collected 2018-10 | reverse complement strand
GTAGTCGAGGACGGGGGTGGTCTGCTGGTCGTAGAGCTCGATGCGGTGACGGATGACCTCCTCGGTATCGTCGGCACGGCCGCTGATGGCGGCACGCTCGTGGATGCGCTTCACCAACTCGTCACGCGGCACATCGATGGCTACCACACAGTCGATCTTGCGCTTCAACTTCCCGAAGAGGAACTCCAACGTCTGCGCCTGCGAGACGGTGCGCGGGAATCCATCGATGATGCAGCCCTCCGGACGGTGCGGCTTGCCATAGCGTTCTACATCCCACGGGTCGAGTGCGGCATCGGGGTCGGGTAGGGTGGAGCGCAACTCGAGGGCGCGCCCGAGGAGCGACACCACAATGTCGTCGCCCACCAGGTCGCCACGGTTCATGATGGCTTTCGCCCGCAGCCCCATGGGGGTCTGCAACGCCACCTCCTGACGCAGGAGGTCACCGGTGGAGATGTGCAGAAAGTCGTATTTCTCGGCCAGGAGCTTCGCCTGGGTGCCTTTGCCGGCGCCGGGGGCACCGAAGATGACGATGTTAATCATTTCTGTAACGTTTAAAGTTTAACGGTTAACGGTTAAAGACTTTTTTTGTAACGTTTTTTTTTGTAACGTTTAACGGTTAAAGTTTTTTGGGTATCGTTTTTTTTTGTAACGTTTTTTTTGTAACGTTTAACGTTTAAAGTTTAAAGTTTTTTCCTTTTGTAAAGGGTAACCGTTACAGTTTATTGTTGTTTTTCTTCGTCGATTTTCTTTTGGAGGGTGTTTCTTAATCCGGAGAGCATTCTGGCTACATCGGTGAATTGGGGGCGCAAGTCATCAAGTTGTTCTGTCTTAATGTAATTTAAGTCACACGCTGTCTGTAATTCGCAGAAAGTTTCTGTCATTGATCCAAAGGCTATCTCTATAAAATGTATTTTTTCTCTTGGAGAATTTCTGCCACTACCTTCGGCTAAGTTTGCGGTAATAGAAGACGCTGCTCTACGTATTTGGTCACCCAAGGCATAACGTTCCTCTTTGGGAAAGGTGTTTTGCAAGAGATAGATGTTCTTTACTAACTCTCTCGCTGTAATATAAACCCTTAGTTTCTCAAATGAAAACATTATTCAATAATTTCTTTAACCGTTAAACTTTAACCTTTAAATGTTATCTATTATCTTTAACCGTTAAACTTTAACCGTTAACCGTTATATATCAAATAGCATTGAAGATTTTGTAGCGTTTGATGAAGCGGAGGGAGAAGCAGGCGGTGATGAAGTAGATGCCGGCTTGAATCCAGAGCGTCAGGTATTCGCTACGCACGTCGGCCAGCGAGGCTCCCATCGAGGAGACTTTGACGAATCCCTGCACACCGGGAGTCGAGGGGAAGATTTGGGAGAAGCCATACCAGAACCCCGGCATATTGCTCTGCGGCCACACCATGCCCGAAGCAAAGAAGAGGATGAGGCTGAAGAAGGCGAAGCAGAGTAGGGGAGAGACCTTGTAGCGGACAAAGATGTTGCCCACCGTGATGCCGAAGAAGATGACTGACAGGATGAAGGGCAGCAGGAAGATAAGGATGGAGTAGAGGTTGCCCAGCTGCGGCAACTGGAATATCCTTGGAATAAACCACAGCGTCAGTATGCAGATGGGGGTGTAGATGAGCAGGTAGCACAGCGCACGTCCGATGGTCACGCGGTGGGTGCAGCGCGTACGCAGACGCGCCGGGATGACCAGCAGCGAGCGCTTGTTCTCGCGGGCGTCGCCGCAAAGCAGGCAGATGCCGAGGAAGAGCGTTTGGTGCACCACCAGGATCGACAGTGCCGGCAGCAGGAAAGCTCCGTAGCCGTTGGTGGGATTGAAAGAGGTAAACTCTTCATACACCACCGGTTGCATCTGCTCCTGTGCCTGAAGGCCTGTGAGGCCATCGGCAGCATAGCGTTCCAGCTGGATGGTGTGCATCTCGTCGATGAGCACCGCATTGGAACCCAGCAGTGCCGCCTTGTAGTAGTAGAACGAGCTCATGTCGGCAAAGACAGCCACATGGGCCGTCCGCTTGGCTATGAGGTCGGTGGCGAAATCCTTGGGGAAGTAGAAGATGGCGTGTACGTCGCGGTTCTTCATCAGCCGTTCGGCTTCTGCCATAGTGGCACATTTGTATTCCACAGTGATTTCGGGCGTGGCATCCATCTTGTGGATGAAGCGCTTGCTCTCGTCGCAGAGGGCCTGATCCACCACCGCCACCGGCAGGTTGGTCACGTTCTCATAGCCGTACATGAAGCAGAAGATGACGGGGTAGAGCAGCGGAGCGATGAAGAAGATAAGCAGCACGGTGCTGTCCTTGAACACACGTCCCATCTCGGCATACAGCACCTCGCGAATATCGTATAATATGATTCTTATCTTTTTCATAAAGGGTTTAAAAGGTTTAAGAGGTTTTAAGGCGGCAGCTTTCTTTAAACTTTAAACTTTAAACTTGTTCTGACTGACCTCTGCAGTGTTTTTGTTCACCTGTCCTTTCAGTACCATGGCTCCAATTATCAGCAACAGTCCAAAGGCTATCAGCGCGCAGAAATGCGGCCAGCACTGGTGCAGGTTGTTTCCGTTGATGGCTATGTCGGTGTAGTTCAGGAAGTAGTGCCGTATGGGGTAGAGCCACGAGAAACTCTTGAAGAATCCCGGCATGGCGTCGATGGGGAAGGAGAAACCGCTCAGCGAGAACGACATAGCACTGTAGAGCGTACACACACTCATGGCTAGCGATGGGTCGTTGATGCAGCTCGCGATAAAGCCCCCCGCACACTGGGCCGCCACAATCAGCAGCACCGTGTTCAGCACCATCAGCAGCCAACTGCCGTTCATCGGGAAGTCCATAAAGCCGAACATCGCCAGATTGGCCGTCAGTGTCAGCATCGTATACCAGAGAGTATAGGGCAGCATCTTGCCCAAGAGGGCGTAGAGGGCACTGCCGTTGGCTTTCTTCATCCAGTGTTTCACCGTGCGGCGTTGCCGTTCACGCACGATGGAGAACCCCGTGTGCATCAGCACGATGAAGGCCATGATGGCGGGTATGAGTGTCGTCATCAGGTAGACTCCGTAGTTGATCCACGGGTTGCTGATGTTGCGGGTCTCGAAAGCCACCGGTTGTATGAGTCCCATGATGTCATCCTCTCCGTGTCCTTTCTTTCTCAGCACCTCGCGTTGCACGCCACCGGCTGCCAGCATACCCATGGTGGCCAACTGTTTGTAGCACAATGTTCCGGCCAGCAGGTAGCAGGCGTTGTTGTAGAGAACGAACTTAGGGGCGTGGAACTGCAGCACTTCGTTGTAGGTGCCTTTAGGTATCTCGTAGAAGGCATAGATCTCGCCCCGCTGCATGGCGCGACGGGCTGCCTCGTGGTTGCCGAAGACCTCTTTCACCTTCACTCCGGGAGTGGCGTCGAGTTCGTGGCAGATGCGCCGCGAGAGGTAGCTGCCGTCCATGTCCACCACACCCACAGGCAGCCGCTGCGGCTGTCCCTCATTGGTCATTGTGGCGAAGAAGATAAATGAGAACACCGCCCCGATGGTGAGAATCACCAGGTATCGCGGGTAACGTATCAGACGCCGTGATTCCCGCAAGAAGACCCTATATATCGGATTGCTTTTCAATTCATACTAAATTAATGCTACCCACTACCCACTATCCACTACCCACTATTTATCCAATATTGCTGTCATCCCCGGTCTCAGGCCTTCGATATCTTCTATGGGCACCACCTTCACGTCGAAGCTCTTCACGTCGTACTGTCCGTTGGTCTTGGTGGCACGCCAGGTGGCGTAGCTGGCCATTGCCTGCACACGACGCACGATGCCTTTGTAGAGCTTCTTCTCGTTGAGGGCGGGAATCTTGATGTCTACCGTATCACCGGTGTTGATGCCTTTGAGCAGGTCCTCTCTCACGGCGAAGAAGAACCAGCAGTCGCTCATATTGAGGATCGACATGACGGGGCTGCCGGTACCGATGAGGTCGCCTAATTTGCAGTAGATCTCCACCACCTCTCCGTCGCTCGGGGCGATGAGGTAGCTGTCGTCCAAGTAGCTCTGCACCTCGGCCACAGCGCCTCCGGCTTGGTTCACCAGCGCTGCTGCTGCGTCGATATCCTCGCGACGGGCACCCTCTTCGGCCATCAGGTACTGCTGCTCGGCAGCGGCACAGTCGGCTTGCGCCACTTTGTACTGGGCTTCCACCTCGTCGTACTTCTGTGCGCTCACCACGCCTTTCTCGTAGAGCCCTTTCACGCGCTCGAAGCTCTTGCGGTAGACCTCCACAGCGGCTTTGGCTTTCTGCCACACCTGGTAGGCCATCTGCTTCTGTTGGTCGCGGGCACCCACTTTGGCCTTGCGGCTCTGGGCGCTGGCAGCACTCTTCACGGCAGTGGCCTGCTGCATCTTGGCAGCCACCTGTTTCGATGCGATGTGGGCCAGGGTGTCGCCTTTCTTCACGTGGTCACCCTCTTTCACATAGATGGTGTCCACATGTCCAGGCACCATATTGCTCACGCGGTATTCGGTAGCATCGGCCTCGCCGGTCACCATCTCCTTCTGCGGATTGATGGCAAACAGACCGACCAGGGCCACGATGCCCACAGCCGAGATAATCACGGTCAAACCTAACAACAACGATTTACTGTTCTCTTTCATATATCTATTAACTATTATCTATTATCTATATATCTTTATCCATTATTCCCCCATCGCCTGTTTCAGATACAGCTTGCCCATCTCAATTTCAATTTGGGCATCAAGCACTTCGCCCTCAGCCTTGATCCAAGCGGTTTGCGCTGCCATGAGGTCGCTGCTGCTGCACATGCCGGCACTGAAACTCTCATCGGCCAGTTTCAGGTTCTCCTCGGCATTGTCGAGGTTACTCACCGACTGTGCCAGTTTCTTGTAGGCCAGGTCGAGTTCGAACTTCACCTTGTTCACCTGCAATTCGATCATCTCTTTGGCCTCCTCCATTTGGTAGAACACCTCTTGGCGTTTGTGCTTGGCGGCCTTCAATGCATAGAATCCTCCAGGGTGCAGGATGGGGATGTTCACCACCACTCCGGCCATGAAGGTGCCACCGAATTCGTTCTTGAATCCGTTGAACAAGTTGGGATTTGAGACCATATAGCCACCCGTGGCAATGACATTGGGCAGCAGGGTGCTGCGGGCCATCACTACGGCGTTCTGCGCCACGCTATCGCTGATTCTCAGCATCTTCATCTCCTTGCGGTTCGCCCAGATGGTGTCCATCTCGATGGTGGACAGGGTATAGTGGGTGCTGAGCAGGGTGGAGTCGCTGAAGGTATCCACGTCGAAGAGGGTGTCCAACGGCATTCCGCAGCGCTGTGCCAGTAACATCTTGGCCAGCACCAGACCGTTGGTGGCTTTGGTGAGGCTCATCTGGGCCTCGTTGAGTTTCACGCGCACCTTGGTCAGGTCGCCCTTGGTGGCCACTTCTGCCTTCACCATCTCTTCCACATGGCTGTTCAATGTGTCGAGCAATGCGGCATATTGTTCTGCCAGCTCTTTTTTCTGCTTCACGCTCACCACCTGCCAATAGGCTTCGTCGACACTGATGAGCAGTTCCTCTTTCTGCTTGTCGTATTCGAGGCCGCTGAGTTCGGATAATAGGCTGGCTGTGTTATACATGGCGCGGAGCTTGCCACCCATGTAGATGGGCTGTGTGACGGTGACGGTACCCGCCATCACGTTACGGGTGTCTGTCTCCAATGCATCCACGATGCGGTGACCCACATTGTTGATGTTTTCTGTCAGTGTCGAGCTACTCAGCATATTGATGAGGCCGTTGGCGATGGCATCGCCGATGATAGGCAGGCCGCCAAATTCCTGATAGATGGAGGTGGCGAGGTCGGCCTGTACCACACTGCTCAGATTGTTCAGGCGCTCTTTTTGTTCGTCGCTCAGAAGGTTGGTGCTCTTCTCCATCCAGTTGTAGACACCGTTGGCGCTCACTTTGGGAAGCATCTGCCACAGTGCCACTTTTTTCGTGGCTTCGGTCTCGGCTTTCTTCTCTTCGCTCTTTTTCAACCCTTTGTTGGCCTCCAAGGCACGACGATGGCATTCCTCCAGCGTCAGCACTCCCTGTCCTTCGACTTTCGCCGTAAGACCGCCCATCATGGCCAACAATGTGAAAACTATAACTTTATTTCTCATTTCTCACTTCGCTTTTCTTGAAAATTCAAGGTGCAAAATTACGAAAAAAAGAAGCACACGAAATATAAATAAAGTTAAAAGCGCTGGGAGCGAATTAACACGCTGTTTGTATCTTTTTTTGTCGGGATGAAAAAAAATATGTAATTTTGCATTTTGAATTAAAATGAATTAACAACGCTAATACATTATTTATTATGAAGAGCATAGCAATACTTACGGGCGGTGGTCCCGCTCCTGGAATGAATACCGTGGTGGCTTCTGTGGCCAAGACTTTCCTTCGTGACGGCTTTCGCGTCATCGGTCTGCATGGTGGCTATAGCGCCCTGTTTACCGACAATCCCCGCATGCAGGACCTCGACTTCCTCACTGCCGATGAGATTTTCAACAAGGGTGGCAGCATCCTCAAGATGAGCCGTTTCAAACCCACGCCCGAAGATTTCGAGCAGCGCTTCAACCTCAAACTCTTCACCGACAACGAGATTAAGCTCCTTGTCACCGTGGGTGGCGACGATACCGCTTCGACAGCCAACCGCATCGCCAAGTTCTTGGCCGACAAGCACTATCCCATTGCCAATATCCATGTCCCCAAGACCATCGACAACGACCTGCCGCTGCCCAACAGCAGCCCCACCTTCGGCTACAACAGTGCCAAAGCCCAAGGTTGTGTGTTGGCTACCGCTGTGATGGAGGATGCCCGCACCAGCGAGAACTGGTTTGTGGTCTCCGCCATGGGTCGTTCGGCCGGCCATCTGGCCCTCGGTATTGCCGGTGCCTGCCACTATCCCATGGTCATCATCCCCGAGTTCTTCAACAAGACCGAGATTACTGTCGAGAAGATTATCAACATGGTCATCTCCTGCATCATCAAGCGTAAGATGATGGGTATCAACTACGGTGCCGCCATGATTTCGGAGGGTGTGTTCCATTCGCTGAGCGACGAGGAAATCAAGAACTCCGGCATCCACTTCAGCTATGACGAGCACGGCCATCCCGAACTGGGAAAGGTGTCGAAGGCTCATATCTTCAACGACCTGCTGGAGCGCAAAGCCAAAGAGATTGGCCTGAAGGTGAAGACCCGTCCCGTGGAGGTCGGCTACGAGATTCGCTGCCATACTCCTATCGCTTTCGACCTCACCTACTGCTCGCTGATGGGTATGGGTGTCCACACCCTCTTCAACCAGGGTTGCACCGGCTGCATGGTGTATGTCGACCAGCAGGGCAACGTCAGCCCGCTGTACCTCAAGGACCTGCAGGACCCCGCCACCGGCAAGATTCCGCCGCGTCTGGTGAATGTCAACTCCAACAAGGTGATGTCCTACGTCAACGACATCATGGATTACATCACTCCTGCCGACTACGAAGCCGCAAAGAAATATGTGGCCAACCCTGAAGAGTATGACTTTAAGAAGATTCTTAACTGGAATTAATATTGGGGAAGTGAAAAGAAGTGAAAAGGGAGTGAAAGGGAGTGAAAGGACAAATGTGAAAGACAGCACCATTGTCCTCTCACTCCTACTATTGCTTCTCCTCCTTATATTCCCTTCATCGCTATGGGCGCAGAGCAAGAAGCAGCTCGAGCAGGACAAGGCGAAAGTTGAGCAGGAAATCAAGAAACTCAACAACGACCTGGCGAAGGCCAAGAAGAACAGCAAGGCTGGCCAGCAGCAGCTCAAGCTCCTCGAGCGCAAGATTGACGAGCGAACGAAGCTCATCAACAACCTCAACGGGCAGGTGAACCTGCTGAACATCCGTATGGCTGAGACGGAGGATAGCATCCACAAGATGCGGACTTATGTCGACAGCCTTAAGCATGAGTACGGCAAAGCCGTCCGTGTTCTTTACCGTCATCGGGGCAACATCAACCAGATGTCGCTTCTGCTCGACAGCAAAGCCTACAATGCTGCCTATCTTCGCATGAAGTATTTCCGCGACTACAGTCGCTATCGTCGTCGTCAGGCGGCCCATATCCGTCGTAAGGAGGCAGAACTCAACGATATAGGCGTCGAGCTTCAGCGTCAGCAGCGCGAGCACACCTCCCTGATGGAGCAGCAGCGTCAGCAGCGCGAGGAGCTCTCGCGCGAGCAGAAACAGCAGCAGAAACAGCTGAAAGACAGCAAGCAGCAGGAGAAGACCCTGAAGCAGCAGATTACGCAGAAGGAGAAGCAGAAGCGTCAGCTGCAGCAACAGATCCAGCGTATCATCGACGAGGAAATCGCCAAAGCTGCCCGCAAGAAAGCGGCAGAAACGGCAGCCGCTGCCAAGAACAGTGGTAACAAAGCCTCCTCCACGACCGCCAACACCAATACTCCTGCCCCCAAGGCCAACGATGCCGACATTGCCCTTTCGAACGACTTCGCCTCGAACAAGGGGAAACTCCCGTGGCCGGTCAGCTACACCAAGGTGGAGCGCGAGTTCGGACGTTACACTCACTCCTCGGGTGGACAGAATATGAACAACGGTATCGACCTCCTCTGCCAGTCGGGCGCAGCCGTGAAGAGCGTGTTCAACGGAGTGGTCTCCAGGGTCTTCACAGCTCCCGATGGAACCAAAGGTATCATTGTACGGCATGGTAACTATATGACTGTGTATGTACATCTCGGCACCGTTACCGTCAGCGAGGGCACTACGGTGAAGACCGGACAGAACCTCGGCACGGTGTATACCAACGGCAGCGGGAATACCGAGTTCTCCTTCCAACTGTGGAACGGTAAGAATGTGCAGAACCCGAGAACGTGGTTGAGGTAACTAATGGGTAAAGTTTAAAGGTTTTTTGTAACGGTTAAAGTTTAACGTTTAACGGTTAAAGATTTTTTGTAACGGTTATTGGTTATAGGTTATTGGTTATTGAGGTTTTGTAACGGTTTGCTCCACAAGGTCGCAGGCTGTGACTAGGGGTCAGACAGAAAGATTAAAAGATAAGAGTTTTTAGTTTGGTGAGAGATAAGGTTTATTTCATATCAGATGCACATCTGGGGAGCGGCGAGAATACCCTCGAGCGTGAGCGGCAGCTTTGCCGCTTCCTTGATGGCATCAAAGACGATTGCAAGACGCTCTTCCTCTTGGGCGACATCTTCGATTTCTGGTTCTCTTATCGCTACCTCGTTCCGCGTGGTCACACACGCATCCTCGGTAAGATGGCAGAGTTGGCCGACAGCGGGGTAGAGATACACTTCTTCATCGGCAACCACGATATGTGGATGTTCGACTATCTCACCCAGGAGATGGGGGTCATCCTCCACGACGAACCCGAGGTGATGGAGCTCTTTGGGAAACGCTGCCTGATTGGTCACGGTGACGGTCTTGGGCATACGGACAAGTGGTTCGACTTTGTACGAGTCTTCTTCCGCAGTCGCTTCTGCCAGAGGCTCTTCAAGATATTGCCTTCAAGTTTTACTTTCGGTATCGCCCACCGTTGGAGTGACAGCAACAAGCGCAAGCATGCCCGCAAGGATATGCTGCACTATCTCGGTGACGACCGCGAGGGTATCGTTATCTACCTCAAGGAGCGCCTTCAAAAGGAACACTTCGACTACTGCATTTTTGGTCATCGCCACACGCCGCTGGTGAAAGAGCTATCCACTGCCAACAGCCCACTACCAACTAAATATATCAATACAGGCGACTGGCTCCACAACCGGAACTATGTCGTCCTCAGCCCAGATGGGGAGATACAACTTAATTTCTTGTAACGTTTAAAGTTTAACGGTCACTATGGCTTGGAGCTTAGTGACCGTTGTTTTGGGATAGCCTAAAGGCTAGAAATCTTAAGAAAATCTTTATTAAAATCTTAGAAAATCTTTAGGGTTTAAAAATGTGATTTTTAGTGATTTTCATTTGTTAAATGGTTAAGGAAATACTGCGTCAGCCTCTTTAACCGTTTTTCGCTTTGTTAATTTTATATCTAAGGTGCTGACTCGCTAAGTGTTTTTTCTACCAAGGTGTTGCCTCATCAAGCTCGGCAGGCTAACCACGCGACCTTCGGTTCAAGGCCTGCAAAGCAGGCAGAAATTTTAACCTTTAAATGTTATCTATTATCTTTAACCGTTAAACGTTAAACTTTAACCGTTATATGTTTTTAATCTTTACCCTGCGGAGGTCGAGGGTGTTCATCGCGTTGGTGCGGAGACCCGTGACGTTCTTGTGGGTGAAATGGAGTATCTGGTCGTAGTAGAGCACCAGCACGGGGGCCTGCTCCATCACGATGCTGTCGATTTGGTGGTAGAGGACAGCTCGCAGGCTGTCGTCCGAGGTGGCACGGGCTTGCTCGTAGAGGCGGTCGACTTTGGCGTCTTTGAAGCGTGTGTAGTTGGGACCGGCAGGAGCGTGATTGGGGCTGTAGAAGAGCGAGAGGTAGTTCTCCGCATCGGGGTAGTCGGCAATCCAGGACCCTCGGAACCACTGCAGTTTCCCTTGCGCCATCTGCTCACGCAGGGGGGCTGACGGGTTGACGTCGACCTCCACATTGATGCCGATGAGTCCCAGCTGCTGCTGGATGTACTTGCAGAGGTCCAGATAGTTGCTGGTGGTGGAGAGTTTCAATGTGGGCAGTCCTTTGCCATTGGGGTACCCGGCCTCTGCCAGCAGACGGCGTGCCCGATCGGGGTCGTACTCGTAGCCGCATTCGCTATAGCCCGGCAACCCCTTGGGGATGAATCCTCCCACACCGGGAGCTCCGATGTTGTTGCGCAGGTATTTCATCATCTTGCGCCTATCAAACCCGCAGCTGATAGCCTGACGCAGTAATACATTTGTCCTTTCACTCCCTTTCACTTCCTTTTCACTCCCTATCACTCCCTCCATGTTAAATCCCAGATACTCGGTGTTGAGGTAGGGGACAGAGACCATGTCGATACGGTCGGCATACTTCTCCTTGAGGCGCCCGTCGAGGGTGAGAATCTCATCTTTATAGCTGGCATCCAGCGAGTTCATGAAGTCGAGGTTGCCTTTGACGAACTCCAGGAAGACCGTCTGGCGGTCGACGATGAAGGTGATGGCGACGGCGTCGAGATAGGGTAATTGTGTGATTGTTTGATTGTTTGATTTTTCACTAATTTGATTTATTTCATCGGAGTTCAAGGCCGCTCCCTGCGGTCGGGCAGGCTCGAGTGTGTCGAATTCAAAATAATAAGGATTCTTGCGGAGGACAAGCTTCACGCCTTCTTTCCAGTACTGGAGTTGGAAGGGGCCTGTGCCACAGGGGTGCGAGCGGAAATCTTTGCCATAATGCTCCACCACCTCGTGGGGTACCACCGAGCAGTAGACCATCCCGAGGAGCGAGAGGAAAGGGGAGAAGGGCTCGCGGAGATGGATGACGAGGGTGGTGTCGTTGGTGGCATAGAAGGTGTCCACCTCGTTGAATACCCAGGCACCGGGGGAAAGAACAGCGGGGTCGGTGATGCGACGGAAGGAATAGATGAAGTCGGAAGCTACCACACGCCGGGTGCTGTCATATTTTGGGGAGTGAGAGGGAGTGAGAGGGAGTGAAAGGGAGTGAGAGGACAATTGGTTATTATTATTAAAAAGTTCGTTTTTATGAAAGTAGATGTCGTCTCTTAAAGTGAAGGTATAGGTGAGTCCATCGGGGGAGATGGTCCAGCTTTTGGCGATGGAGGGTTCCACCTGCATGGCGCCGTCGCCCTCTTCCGAGGTGTTCAACTCCACCAGGCCGTTATAGATTTGCTTGCAGGGCCAGATGGTGCTTTGGTCTTTGGCAAAAGCGGGATCGAGGGTGGCGATGCCGACCGTTTCGTTGTAGCGGAAAATCATCTTGTCCTCGTGGTTGTGGGAGGAGCAGGAGGAAAGGAAGAGTAGTAGGAGGAGTGAAATGGAGTGAAGGGGAGTGAAATGGAGTGAAAAGACAAATGATTTCATTGCAAAAAAATTCTTTAAACTTTAACCGTTAAACTTTAACCGTTAACCTTTACTATATACCACTTTCCCATCGACCATGGTCATCTCGACGCAGTCGCCGTGATGGGCGTAGACGAGATTGGAGATTGCTTGATTGTTTGCTTCTTCGATTGCTTGAGTAGAATTTTTGAGTTTGGCCAGGAAGAGGCTGGCGGGTTGTCCGGGAGCGATGGTGTGGCCGAGGGTGGCGAGGGAGAGTATCTGTTCGGCAGGAACGACGGTGGGGTCGCCGCGCCAGCCTTTCTGCAGCAGGGCTGCCGTCTTCATCACCTCGATCATGTCGAGGTTGTTGCTCGAGGCGCTGCCATCGGTTCCCAGGGTCACCCTGGCACCGGCCTCGAGGAGTTCGAGCATCAGGAAGCGGTAGCCGCTGCCGAGTTTGAGGTTCGAGTTGGGGCAGTGGACGCAGGTGATATGATGGTCACCGATAAGTTTTATCTCGTTCTCAGAGAGATGCAGGCAGTGGGCGGCGATGATGTTTTCCCCGAGTTTATCCAGGATACCCAGTTTGTCGAGGTACTCCCAAGGGCGGCAGCCGTGTTCGCGCAGGCAGTCGTTGACCTCCTTCAGCGTCTCGCTCATGTGGATATGCATCGGGACTCCGAATTCTTTGCATGCATCAGCGCAGCGACGCAGCCCTTTCTCGCTGACAGTGTAGATGGAGTGCGGCGCGATGGTGTAAAATATTGCTTGATTGTTTGATTGTTTGATTGTTTGAGTATTACCTGCGCAAGCACTCAAGCACTCAAGCATTTCACCATTCAAGCATTCATCGGCGTCTCCGAAGACGTTATACCCCAGCATGGCGCGTATGCCGCTCTCTTTCACCGCTTTCGCCATTGCCGGCAGGCGGAAGTACATATCGTTGAAGGCAGTGGTACCCGAGGCTAGCATCTCGTGGCAGGCCTGCAGGGTGCCTTGGTAGACGAGTTCGTCGGTGAGTTTCTGCTCGGCAGGCCAGATATAGTCGTTGAGCCAGACGTTCAGTGGCTGGTCGTCGCCCAAACCCCTGAAGAGTGTCATCGGGGCATGCGAGTGCATATTACAGAGGCCCGGGAAAACAGAAAGCCCATGTGCGTCGATGTCCGCTGCACATGGGCTATGGGGAGTTACGCTCTCTATACGAGAACCATTGATGACGATATCAATAGCCTGACCGTCAAGGAGTGCGTCCGCGATGGTCATTGTACCAAAATCAAAATGTCGTTCTGCTGTCCCTTGACGACGCCGCCCCGAATCTCGAAGAGTTTCTCTTCTCCGTCGTTGGTGACGAGGCGTATGCTACCCTTCTCCAGCGACGAGATGATGGGGGCGTGGTTGTTGAGAATCTCGAACAATCCCCCCGTGCCGGGCAACTGTGCCAACTTCACGTCGCCCTCAAAGAGTACACTGTCGGGTTTGGTTATCTTTACTTTCATAACGGTTAACGGTTTTTCGCTAGATTTGATTTATTTCAGCGGTGCTCAAGGCCTGCGGAGCAGGCAGAGCGGTTAAAGAGTTATTGGTGCGTCAACTTCTTTAAACTTTAACCGTTAAACTTTATTTGGTTTCAGCTAGGATTTTTTCGCCTTTCTCGATGGCTTCCTCGATGGTGCCGACCATCAGGAAGGCCTGTTCGGGTAGGTAGTCGACGTCGCCGTTGAGAATCATGTTGAAGCCCTTGATGGTGTCCTCGATGTTGACGAAGCGGCCCTGCAGGCCGGTGAAGGCCTCGGCCACGAAGAAGGGCTGCGAGAGGAAGCGCTGCACGCGGCGGGCACGGCTGACGACAAGCTTGTCCTGCTCGCCCAGTTCCTCCATACCGAGGATGGCGATGATGTCCTGCAACTCGTTGTAGCGCTGCAGCATCTGTTTCACACGCTGGGCGGTCTCGTAGTGCTCCTCGCCGACCACATCGGGCGAGAGGATGCGCGAGGTCGACTCCAGCGGGTCGACAGCGGGGTAGATACCCAGCTCGGTGATCTTACGCGAGAGCACCGTCTGTGCGTCGAGGTGGGCGAAGGTGGTGGCGGGAGCGGGGTCCGTCAAGTCGTCGGCAGGCACGTAGACGGCCTGTACCGAGGTGATACTTCCGCGTTTGGTGGAGGTGATGCGCTCCTGCATCAGACCCATCTCGGTGGCCAGTGTGGGCTGGTAACCCACAGCCGAGGGCATACGACCCAACAGAGCCGACACCTCGGAACCTGCCTGGGTGAAACGGAAGATGTTGTCGATGAAGAGCAGGATATCGCGACCGCCAGTCTTCTCATCGCCGTCGCGGTAGTATTCGGCAAGGGTGAGGCCAGCGAGGGCCACACGGGCACGAGCACCGGGCGTCTCGTTCATCTGGCCGAAGACCATGGTGCATTTCGAGTCCTTCAGAGCCTCCTTGTCGATCTTGCTCAGGTCCCAGCTGCCTTCTTCCATCGACTTGACGAACTCGTCGCCGTATTTGATAACGCCGGCCTCGATCATCTCGCGCAGCAGGTCGTTGCCCTCACGGGTACGCTCGCCCACGCCGGTGAAGACACTCATGCCGGAGTATTTCTTTGCGATATTGTTGATGAGCTCCTGGATTAGCACGGTCTTGCCCACGCCGGCACCACCGAAGAGGCCGATCTTACCGCCCTTCAGGAAGGGCTGGATGAGGTCGATGACCTTGATGCCGGTGTAGAGGATTTCCTGACTGGTAGAGAGGTTCTCAAACTTGGGCGGGTCGCGGTGGATGCTGTAGCGCTTCTCGGTCTTCGGGGCGGGCATACCGTCGATGGTCTCGCCGATGACATTGAAGAGGCGGCCGTTGATGTCCTCGCCCACAGGCATGGAGATCGGCTCGCCGAGCGAGAGGACCTCCATACCGCGCTCAAGGCCGTCTGTGGAGTCCATGGCGATGCAGCGCATGGTGTTCTCACCGATGTCCTGCTGGCATTCGAGGATGATGGTGGTGCCGTCGTGGCGCTTCACGCTCAGGGCGGTATAGATGTCGGGAAGAGCTTCGCCGTCAGGGAATGTTACGTCCACCACGGCGCCAATAATCTGAGATATTTTACCTTTCAGTTCCATATAACGTTTAAAGTTTAAGGTTTAAAGTTTAAAGAATTAAGATTTAAGAAAGGCTGCGTCAGCCTCTTTAACCGTTAACCGTTAACCTTTAACCTTTATTAAATTGCGATGCAAAGATACGAAAAAATATCCATGCATCGCATTTTTTTTATTCACTTCCCTTTTTTTTAACATTTCACGGCCAGTCGACCACTTTTTCCAACAGCGAATCATGTCAAGTTTGGCAGTAGACGCACACATGCAGCCGGTCATAAAATGCCTGAAATGAAAACTTAACAAAAACTTAACCTTTTCGTAACAATTTTGAAACAATCTGTTTGTATTTTTGTTGCGTCAAATCAACAGTACAGACTGATATGGACTTTACAACAATTCTACTGATTATCATTAACTTTGCAGGTTCGTTGGCAGTATTTCTTTTCGCCATGAAAATGATGAGCGAGGGCTTGCAGAAGGTGGCGGGTAGCAAGATGCGTGCAGTGCTTGGCCGCATGACGGGAAAACCGTTGAATGGTATTCTTACGGGTACGGCGGTGACGGCTGCCATCCAGTCGTCGAGTGCAACAACTGTGATGGTGGTGAGTTTCGTCAACGCCGGATTGCTGACGCTTAGTGGTGCGGTGGCGGTCATTATGGGCGCCAATATCGGCACCACGGTGACGGCCTGGATTATCACCCTGCTGGGTCTCGGTAGCGGCTCTGGCTATTTTGACTTGCCACTATGCATTGCCGCTACCAGCCTTGCCTTCTTTTTCATGAAGCGCGACAAGATGCATTCCATCGGTCAAACCATTATCGGCCTTGCGTTGCTGCTGGTCGGTATGCGTTGTCTGCAAAACGCGATGCCTGACCTCGGCAATTATCCGTCGATGCTGCACGGCCTCGCATCGTTAAGCGGTTATGGTTTCTGGTCGGTGATTCTCTTCGTGGCCATCGGTGCGGTGCTGACATGCGTGGTGCAAGCTTCTGCGGCGACGATGGCCATCACTCTGCTGATGCTTCACAACGGCTGGATTGGTCTAGATGTTGCCGTTGCACTGGTGATGGGCGAGAACATCGGCACCACAGTCACGGCCAATATCGCCGCCATGGTGGCGGGCATCAACGGCAAACGTGCCGCAAGGGCACACCTTGTGTTTAATGTGATAGGTGTCACTCTTACGCTCATCCTTTTCCACCCCATCCTCTCAGTGGTGCAGACGGTCTTCCCCGACGATGCACCGATGGCTCTTTCGCTCTTCCACACTATGTTCAACGTGATGAACGTAGGTGTGCAGTCTTGGTTCGTGCCGCAGATTGTGTGGCTTGTCACACGCATGGTGCCAGAAAAGAAGGTGGAATCCGAGAGCGACGCCTACCGTCTTACCTACATCAGTCGTGGTCCAGTTGGTACCGCAGAACTCAATCTGCAAAGTGCCAAGAAGGAGTTGCAACTCTTCTCCAAGCAGGTGTTGCGAATGTACGCCCTGCTACCCGAATTGCGGACCGTGCGCAACATGAAAGAAATGGAGGCTGTGGTGGGACGCATAGAACGATATGAGCAACTGACCGACCAAATGGACATGGAATTGACCAAATTCCTTACAGCTGTCGGCAGCGGAGGTATCAGCACCCATGGCTCCGAGCGCATCAGTGCCATGATGCGTGTCAGTGACAACCTTGAAAGCATTGGTGACAGCATCCTGCAAATAGCTTTGACACGAAAAAACAAATACTCCGACGCTGTGCATTTCAGTGCCGAACAAAACGCCAACCTCGCTGAGATGAGCGCATTAGTAGAGAACGCCTTGCTGGTGATGGATGGCAACCTCGTGGACTACGACCGAGCGGACCTTGATGCTGCCAACGCTGCAGAGAACGAAATCAACCTCTGTCGCGACCGCCTGCGCAACGAACACCTCGAAGCCCTCAAGCACAACCAATACGGCTATGAAGTCGGTAACGCCTACAGCAGCCTCTACGCTCAATATGAGAAGCTGGCCGACTTTGCCATCAACGTAACCGAAGCCGTCACCGGTGGCAAACGATAAGGTACCCGATAAAGTTCTTTCATTATAGTCAAAATCTACTATAGTGTTCTTGACACGATTGAGATAAAAAAAGGGCCGGAGTCCATCTCCAGCCTTTTTTCGGGTTAGCGGTTAGCGGTTATTGGGGGCTACCGCATCATGTTATCGTCAAATAGACTGCGCAAGCGTCGATAACCTATCTGCCTGACCTTTGGTCACGGCCTGCGACCTTGTGGAGCAAACCAATAACCTATAACCCTTATTTGATTCTCATCTTGTAGAACGAGCGGTAGACGAAGTAGAGGGCGATGAGGAGGAAGAGGATGCCGACATAGGGGGCGGCAGCCTGGAAGCTGGCGCTGATGGCAATCTCCATGGCGAGGACTCCGAAGAGGGTGGT
>JAEEGL015047160.1_pt1 | contig 17539 bp, 11 predicted proteins | sample 9134231 | NCBI WGS metagenome assembly JAEEGL01 (sample SAMN16246548, study PRJNA631951) | gut metagenome | biome: gut microbiome; feature: rumen; material: fiber-attached | host: Bos | place: Iran: Karaj | collected 2018-10 | reverse complement strand
TTACCTAGTTTACATAAAGCATCATCTATACCAATACTCATTGTAGTCTTACCTTCTCCAAATGGAGTTGGATTTGTACTAGTAACAAGTATTAACTTACCATTTTTGTTATCTTTTACTTTTTTTACTAACGAAAGACTAATCTTAGCTTTATTCTTTCCATAACATTCAAGATATCTTGAAGTTATACCTAATTTCTTAGCTACTTTCGTAATATTTTCTTTTTTAGCTTCTCTACTAATTTCAATATCTGTTTTCATTCTTCACCTTCTACAATTAATGATACCATAAAATAGTTATAATTAAATATTAATTTACAAAAAAAAGACTTTTAATAGCCTTTTTCATCTTCAATTGTTTGCTTTAGACGTTCACTTACATCTCCTTTATCACCTGATGCATACATAACATCTTTGTATCCCTCAGTTGCAAGATCATTGGCATAAGGAACAAAACAATTTTTAACACGTTTTGATCTTTCAGTTAAAACTCTAATTATTTCATCTCTTTTTAAACGAGAAATTAATATATTTTGTTCATGAGCAATATGAGCTAATCTAAAAGATAAGTTAGATGTTTTTACTAAGTGATCATAATTATGGTCAACAACAAACTTTCGATAAATATTATATGGCATTGCATCAAGCCATATCTCTTGTTGTTCACTAACAATAAAACTCTTTATTTCATCCGCATTTTCACTAGTTATATTAAGTCTTTTATATCTTTCATATAAATATTGCCAATAATTAACAGATATTTCAGCTCTAAAAGGATCTTCCCTAGGAATATCTCTTAATATAACAGTATTTAATAATTTAGAATATATATCGTCTATTATATTTATTAACATTATTGCCTCCTAAAATATTTTCTTTAATTCTTCTAATTCGTTTTCATTATAAACTTTAATACCATTTAATTTTAACATATGTGCTGTTACTCCTTCACCAGGTATTAAAGTTTTAGTAAAATTACCATCATATATCATTTCATTACCACAACTTGGACTATTGCTTTTAAGAATAGCATAGTGTACTTCATTATCAAGAGCTATCTTAACTGTTTCAAGTGCTCCCTTAGTAAAATAATATGACTTATCTTCTCCATTTTTATTAATTACCCTATCACCTTTTATTTCACAAGGTATTCTAGGGGTTCTTAGTCCCCCAAGTATTTCAGGACATACTTTAACTACTTCTTTATCAGCTAACCATTCAACTAATTCTTGATTATAGTTATTAGTACCATCATATTTACAATTATCTCCTAATAAACAAGCACTTACTAAAATCTTTTTTATTTCTTTTTCTCTTGCCATAGTATCCTCTATTCTAACCACATATCAGTGTAATTACCATCACTTGGATATTGATATAATCTTACTGTTCTAAATCTATTTTCACCAATTGTACTCTTTTCATATCTAGATATTACAATGGCATCAATACTTCCTGTGGTAGCTTCTGCAACATAAATATAGTTACTATCTACTCCTGCAACTAAACCAATATGTTGAAAACCTCCTCCACTTTTTGGAACTAACATAAAGTCTCCTGCTCTTATTTTATCAAGAACATCAACTGTTTTATAAGTATTAGATGTACCATAAGTACCACCTTTAATATCTAACCCATTTTGTTTAAATGCCCACTCTACAAAGTTAGTACAATCCATTCCTTGAGTCCATCCCGAAACCATACATCCCCAAGCTCCGGGTTGACCAATATTTAAGCCTACTCTACTATATCTACCTAAGGCTCTATCTACTTTTTTTGGACCTAGATATTTAACTTTATATTCTAGTCCTCCTGTAAGGAATCTTGCTGCTTCTACTACACCTGCTCGGGTACCATACCCTACTTGATTTATTGCATCACTTAATTGTTTTTCATATTTAACTTTATCACTAGATGTATAAGTATCACATTTCATGAATGGCTTAGTATTATCTTTATCATATTTAAAGTGATAAACTAAGTTATCTGTTATACTACAGTCTACTGTTTCTTTAGTATCATCTATTAAAGTTAATTTAACAGAAGCTTTTTTTACAACCTTAAATATTGTATATGTTTTATTACCTCCATAATCAACGCCATCTAGATTATAGATATAAGTTTTAACATAGTTAATACTATCATTATCACCTGTTACTGTGAAGGTTGTTCCTTTATTGTTTACTATGGCCTTACAGATAAATGATCTTTTAATATTATTAATCTTAACAGTACTTTCTATACTGTTATCATATTTATCATAGATAACAAACTTATATTCACCATTTTTATTAACTTCATAATTAATGTTTTTTTCATTTGATTTATTACCGTTAGGTAATAGTATACTATTATAATATTCACTATTAACATTTATATTTATTGTTACTTTACCAGATGTAACTTTATCTGGTGAGATAGTTATCTTAGGTTCTATATCATAGACAATAATCTTTCTATCTAGTTCTTTATGAATTCCATTTACATCAAAATAGTATGTTAACCTATACTCACCAGGGACATTGGAATTAATAGTACCTTTGGTGTTTAATACCACACTTACTTCATTATCACCATTATAAACTTTGGCTCCTTTATCTTTAAACTCATGACCTTTTAGAATGTATACTTTCTCTTCTCCATTAAGTTTAATAGTATACTTAGATTCTATCTTTTCCATAATTACTATTTTTTGACATTTGGTTTCACTTTTACTTTTATGATTGATAGTAAAACATCTTTGGTATTCACCTGGTACATTGATATTAACTTTATCATCGATGGTTACTTCATTACTTATATTATTACCTTCACTATCTAAAGCTGTGTAATTACTAATTACTCTTGTTCCTTGATAAACAGTTATTTCATCTTTTTCTAAAGTGAAAGTATAAGAGTCATTTGAAGATGTAAACATAAAGATAATGACCCCTATGATTGCAATGATTAAAAGAATAATAATTATATTGTAAGTAGCACTTTTCTTCATACGACCTCTATTATAATTATACAAAATTAATTCATAAAATAAAAGAAAAAGACTTATTTTAATAAGTCTGTTGTCATTTCTAAATTATTATCTTTAAATTTAATATTTACTAAACTTCCATTAATGATTGTAATAACAGGTTTAATATGTCCAATATCAGCTTCCATAATAATATTTTTATTAGGGAATGCTTTTTTAAAAGCTTCTTTATAGGTAATTACATCTTCATTAGGGAATAACACTTTAGAGACGATGATAGTGTCAGTATATTGAAACCAGCCACAGTCTTTGAGTTGTAATAAAGCAATATATAAATCTATGGCTTTTGTATCAAAGATATCAAAATACCATATTATTTTTTTGTCTTTATACTTATTAATGAATTCTAATGTATTATCATATGGTGTTCCTAAGATATTTCTTAATACTTCAAAACAACCTCCGATGATTACTCCACTATCTTCAAAATCTCCATTAATAGAATAATTAGTATTACGAAAATTATGTTGAACTAGTAAATCACCTTTAAGTATTTCTTGACAATTTAATTGATAAGGAAGTAAAGGAAGATCACCAAAGGTTTTAGCATTAAAACCATAGATTGTAGCAATATCATACTTAGTAGTTAAAATATAAAGTAAACTAGTAATATCAGAGTATCCCATAAACCACATAGGATGTTCTTTTATATAATCAAAATTAAGTCCAGATAATACTTCATATAAAAAGTCTCCTGCTCTTGCAATATTAACTAAAGCTAAATCTTTATCAAGGATTTCATTAAATTCATCTATTCTATCTTCAGGATCAATATAATAACCATTCATTACATCATCTGTTGTAATTACATAATAATCTTTCTCATACATTTTAATAGCATTATTAATTTCTTCTTTAGCATCTGAACAACCATAAGATATTGCAGTAATACCAACACGATCTCCTTTTTCTAGAAACTTTGGATATATCATAATTACCTCCAATTTAATTATAAATTATTTTTTATTTATTGAAAAGATTACTTTCATTATAGAAAGAATAATATTTATTATTACTTAGTATTATATGGTCTAAGAAAGTAATACCTTGAATATAACTTATTTCTATTAAATTCTTTGTTAAAAAGATATCTTCATTAGAAGGAGTTACATCTCCACTTGGATGATTATGTAAACATATAAACTTAGAAGCTGATAACATATAAGCTTCTTTAAATATTTCTCTTGGATGAACTACACTTTTATTTAATGTTCCTATAAATAATAATTTTTTATCTATTACATTATTCTTATTATCTAAGTATACACAATAAAAATATTCTTGTTTTTTATTATAGAATAAGTCTTTATTATCAAGATAAATATCATCACTTGTTTTATATGTTTTCTTTTGATTACAAGTTAGATATATTCTTTTACCTAGTTCAATAGTTGCCAAAAGTTCTATTATCTTTACTTTACCAAGACCTTTTATATTATTAAAAGTATTCATATTAACGCTTATTAAGTTATTAAGATTATTTATTCTATCAAGTACAATTTTTCCAATATCATAGACAGAACTATTTCTTGAACCAGTTTTAATTATAATAGCGAGTAGTTCTAAATCAGTTAGTTTACTAGGACCAAGTCTTGCTAGTTTCTCCCTTGGCCTATCATCTTTATTAATTTCTTTAATATACATATTATCACCAATATTAATATATTAAATAAAAATCAAATTATTAAAAAAAACTTTACTTTTCAGTAAAGTTTATTTATTATTGAAATATTTTGCTTTATTAATTAAGTCATGCATAATCTTATTAGCCTCATGTAAATCAGATACTTTATGACTATTAATTAATCTATTAGCCTTCTTACTCTTTTCATTCATATCTTCTACAATAGATCTATCTGCATTAATATATACATATTTATTCCATTCAGTAGCTTGCTTATCATATAATTTAAATTGTTTATCTATATCTTTACTAGTTTCAACTATATAATCATTAAGATTAATTAATTTTTTAATAGCTTCTCGGTAATAGAATTCTTCATTTTTAACTAATAATTTATCTATCTCCGGAATTCTTTTATCATATATATCATCTAGTATTTCTTTAAACAGTGGATAATCATGTAGATTTTCATGAATCTTTTTTTCAAGTTCATTTATTCTTTCTATTAAATTATTCATTATAACCTTTTTAATACATCACGAGCTGATACAAGGCCTGTGGCAGCTGCAATTACAATATTACCTGCTTTACCAGCACCATCACCTATAAAGTACATATTATGTTTCTTAGCTTTAAAGTGATTATCAGTTTCAATCTCATTAGAGAAGAATTTAATTTCAGGTCCATATAAAAGTGTTTCATCATTATTAACACCTGGTATTATTTTATCTAAAGCTTCTAATCCATCTAGAATATTAGTTATAATTCTATGAGGCATAACTAGTGATAAATCACCTGGTACAACATCTTTTAAAGTTGGTGTAATAAATAATTTATCTAGTCTACTATCTCTTGTTCTTCTATATTTCTTTAAATCTCCTAGGGTTTGTAGTATTGGTTTAGAATCACCTAAACAGTTTGCAATCTTAGCAATACATTCACCATATTCTCTAGTGTTAGTAACTGGATCAGTTAAATTAACTTTAGAAATGAATGCAAAGTTACTATTATTAGATTTAACATTCTTTAAAGCATGACCATTAACACATATATAACCATAGTAATTTTCTTTTGTTACATAACCACCTGGATTAGTACAGAAAGTTCTTATTTCATCGCCATAAGTCTTTGTCTTAATAAAGATAGATGGATCATATATAACACTACATAAGTCTTCCATAAGTTCTTTTCTTACTTCGACTCTAACACCTATTTCAATACTTTGAGATAGATATGGTATTTTATATTCATCAGCTAACTTTTGAATCCATTTAGCACCAGTTCTACCTGGAGCAATAATTACATATTTAGCTTTATATTCATCTGTTGTTCTTCCTTTTTTACAAGTAACTGTCATTCCTTTATCAGATTCAATAATATCTAATACTTCTGTTCTATCAAGTAGAGTTACTCCACTATCTTTTAAGAACTTTGTAAAGTCTTCAATATAACCTGGTAAATTATCACTACCTAAGTGTTTTTGTTTAATAATTAATAATTTAGCTCCTGTAACCGCAACTTGTTTTTTAATTCTTAGAGCCTCTTCCATATTTGTTGGATATACATCACTATCCATACCAAATCTATTAAAGATAGCTTCTGTATCATCTAGTAACTTCTCGGCAGCATCAGAAGACATATATTTATATAAATCACTCTTACCTAACTTAGGAACATAATTAAGTTTACCATCTGAGAATGTTCCAGCTCCTCCATAACCAGATAATATTTGACAAGGATTACAATTCTTACATTGTGTTCCAAATTTATTCATTGGACATACTCTTGTCTCAGCAAATCTACCTTGATCAACAAGAAGTACTTTTAATCCTTCCCTTCTAGTAATTAATTCATAGGCCGCAAACAATCCAGCAGGACCAGCACCTACAATAACAACATCATACATTAACTATCCCTCCAACTTATTAAGTATACCATAAAAAGATTATTATTTATATAAAATAACATGTTATTACATTTTTTTATAAAACAAATAAAAAGATAATAGTCTACTATTTATATAGATTATTATCTTTAATATAATCTAATACTTTCTTATTAAGAATAGTATTATTTTTACTATTTTTCCAATTTGAACTAGATAGTTTACTATGGTAATCAATTAATATAAACTTATCTAAGTAATCATTAAACTCTTTATGAATATACTTATACATTTCCTTATAAGTAGAATCACGATTAATAATTATTAAGTGATTATTTTTTATTATATCTAAATAATTATCAAAAGTTTTAAACTTTTTTATTAAGTCAAAACCGAGAATGAGATATAAATCTCGGTATACTTTGTTTAATTCATCAATAACTTTATAATTAAACTTAGAGTATTTTGAAACAACATTAGAAACCGTTATCTTTTTATTATTAATAACTAAGTTAATCATATTAATACGATCTTCTAGACTTTCAAGTTTTTTATCATTGTTAATAACAGGTACAAAGATAACATTATTTATTATTTTCTTATTCAATAAATGTCTTGCAATATTCAAATGTGCTTTAGTAATAGGATTAAAACTACCTACAAAGATACCTGTTTTCATTAGAATACTATTCCTAAGGTATCAATTAAGAAACCTATTATAACGCCAATTATATATATTATTGATACTATCATTAAATTCTCTTTAATGTGTTTATTTTCTTTAAATAAGATTAATAGTCCTACTCCTGCTCCTGTTAAAGTACCTGATAGTAGTGTTCCTAAACTAATCATACTATTTAAATATAATTCTGTTACTATTACACTACTTGCACAGTTAGGGATTAATCCTATTAAACTTGCTAAGAAATAAGTTAAGATATTACCATGTTTTAAGATATTCTTTATACTATCTTCACCAATAAAGAATATTAATGAACCTATTAAGATAGTTGCAATAAAGATATATAAACTAATCTTTAAAGTATGAATAATACTTGATCTTAGTATACCATCTTCACAATGACAATCATGGTCATGACACATATCATGGATATGACTATCTATTTTCTCTTCCTTAGTATGTTTCTTTCGATAAACTAAATCAATTAAATAACCAAAGATTAAACCAATAATAAACTTTGTACTAATTATTTTAATAATTGTTAAAACATTTATTTTATTGGCAATCATTAAAGGTAACATTTCATCACTAGTTGATAAGTAAATGGCAATAAGTGTACCTAATGTTATTACACGACTTGAGAATAAATTAGTAGCAAGACTAGAAAATCCACATTGAGGGAAAGCTCCTAGTAAACTACCTACTAATGGTCCTACTTTCTTATTACGAGATAGAATATCTTTATTCTTTTTACTCATTTTATGTTCAATATACTCTAATATTAAGAATGCTACGAATAAGAAAGGAATAAGTTTTAATACATCAATTAGTCCATCTAATAATACTTCTTCTAAAAACTCTTTCATTAATACCTCTTTTTAAACATTAAAATAATAACATAATATTATTATTTATACAATAAAAAACTTATGAATAATCATAAGTTTAATTAATAGTTAGATGTTCTTCTACAAATATTTTTTCAATATCACCATATAGTTTTGGTAAACCACTTACATCTTCTATAAAATTTCCATTTAAATAACCATTAAAAAATAACCATTCATAACTACTTCCAAAGTTATTTAAATAATGATATAAATAATTAAAATTATTACTTAGACATGCATGAAGAAGTAAATAACAAAATATTACTGAACTAAAATGTCTAGCACCAGTAATTGTATATTTTTGTTTATAAAGCTTGCATGCATCTATTAATGTTTGTACTTTCTCTGTAAGTTTTAATCCTTGGGTATTAATTCTTGCTAATGCTTCAGCATAGGTATCTATACCAGTTGATAAACTTCTTGCAAATTCAAGACTATTATCATTTTGATTATAAAAGACTAAAACTAATAATTTAGAAAATCCATCTGAATAATAATTACGACCAAATGAATTATAAGACATTTGAAATAATAGTTTAATAGTATCATAGTCATCTTTTGTTAATAATCTTATATATTGTAATGATTCAATTACTCTAACTATTAAATTATGATAATCAGATGCAAAACCATAAATCATTTCTTTTCTTATATCATCTTCATATATACCAATTATTAGTCTTATAGTATCATAGTATGGACATAGTTCTTGATAATTACTAGCTATTTTATCATAATCATTTTTTACTATGGCATCATAAATAATATTATAATCTATTTCTTGATAGTTCATAATATACCCCTTAATCAATGGCTTATTATATCATAAAACATAAAAAAAGAAAAGAGATGATTAAATCATCTCTTTAATATTTTGGTAAATAAACCTACTTTACCTGCGATAAAGATTGCGGTTATGAATACTAATATTGAAGCAATAATGATGTATTTACTTGTTGAACCTGTTATAGGAACATCAAGTGGTTTTTCTGTGAATTCAATCTTAATATTAATATCTTCTTGAACATTAATGAAATTATCTAAGATAATAGAGTCACTATTATCAAATTCATAATCTGTTCCATTAATGATTATTCTTGATATTTCATAACCATTTCCTGGGGTTATAACAATATTATTTGGTGTAGAATCATCTCCATAGTATACTTCTTCATTACCAGTAGCTTCTCCTATACCACCAATTACCTCTACATCAATATGGAACTTAATTCTTTCATATTCATAGATTATTTCTTGTTCACCTTCATTATATGTAATAGTTTCTTGACTAGGTCTTGTTACAATATTATATCCTTCAATATCATGTGGATGACAGATATATGTATCTCCTACTAGGCCTTCACTATATTCACTAGGTACTAACTCTTCATCAGTTCCTTGGATATAATGATGAACAACAATACTTCCAGGGATACTTATCTTTGTTACTAAGCTATCTTCTTTTTCTTGAGAATTATTAGATAACTTAATTGTTCCTGTTATCGTGTTAGCCATTGTTCTTTCAGTAGGTTCTATTCCAACATATTTAAGTGATATATATTTAGTTATAACAATTGTATCAGTACCATTAATTGTATCAAGATCACTAATATCTTCTACCCATTCAATAGTTTTCTTGTATTCATTATAAACACCACCATCTAAGTTTGAACTACCTTTATCAATCTTGTATGGTAATTTATCAATTAATGTTACTTTTACATCACCAAGATAATCAACAATCTTAGCTTCATAGTTAATTTCATAATCAACATTTTCATCTTTACTTGTTATTTCATCACTACCAACCTTAGTAAGTTTAGTAACTAATGAACTATCAAGTTTCTTGTAGTAATAGTATACATATATTTGTTCTTGTCTAGCTATTCCTTCATAATTATCTGTTTTTCTTACTAATTCATAGTTAGCTGTTACTTCCCCACTTGGACTTGTTGTATAGTATTTACCTAAACCAACAGTTTGACTTTGTGGACTAGCTATTTCTCTATTAGTACCTTCTTCAATATATTTAGAAGTTATTTGAGCTTGTTTTCTTTGATAATAGTATATTACTATTACTTCTCTTTGATTCATTGTACCAGTAGGATTACCTTCAACCATTACAAATTCAAAATCTTTAATATTTTGTTTTTCTGTTTCATAATGGTCTCTATACTTATAATTAATTATTGTTTCACTATGTAATTCTTGATTAGTATCAAGTTCTAAATATTTTACTTTTAACGTTGCATCTTTTAATTTGTAATAATAAATTACTACAATATCACCATCTACTGTTCCTGATGGGTCTCCTTCTATTCTATCTAGTTCATAGTTTTCTCTATCAATACCTGTACTAGTATAAGGATCACCATAGTCTACTGTATTAGTAATAGTAGGACTTAATTCTTCAAGAGTAGTTTCATCAAGATATTTAATAGTTATTACACCAGTTTTCTTAGCATAATAGTATACAACATCTATTCGGTCTTTAGTAACTTTACCGGTTTCTGCTCCATCATGATCAACTAATTCATAGTTTTCAAATTCTATTCTCTTTGTTGTATAAGTATCACCAATATTATATCCATCTACTTTAGGATCTTTAAGTGGTGTATTAGTTTTAGTATCAACATATGAAGTTACTACACTAGCTTCTTTACGATCATAGTAATATGTTACTTCAATATTATCTGTTACTGTACCATGATCATTATCAGGATATCTAGCTGCATCAGGTAAATAACCTTCAATATCTTTAGATGTAGTACTATATGGCATGCCATAGTATACAGTCTCTCGATCTTCATTAGCTAGTATTCTATCAGTTCCAGATTCTAAGTGATGAACTGTAAGATTTGCAGATTTTCTTCGATAGTAATAATTAATTACTTTATTCTCATCTACTGTTCCACTTTCATCATCGCCATCAGTTCTAACATAATCAAAATCATTTATATTAACTGGTCTAAACTGATAATCTTCACCATAGTTAACATTATACATTTCACGATCTTTAATTACCGTATTTTTCTGATCTTCTAAGAAGTTAACAGTTATTGTTGCTTCTTTAGTACGATAATAGTATTTAACGATAACATCACCTGATACTGTTCCTGTCTCACTACCTGATACACTTTCATATTCATAGTTTTCGAATATTTCTTTTTGAGTAGTATATCTTTGGCCAAATGGATATGTATTAGCAAGAGGAATTCTTAAGTTTCTACCTGTTACAGCATCTAAATACTCTACAGTTACAGTTGCTTTCTTCTTTTCATAGAAATAAGTTACAACTACTTCTTCATTATTAAAGATACCACTTGGAACGCCATCAGTACGTTTCCAATCATAATTATCTATTTCTCTTCTTGTAGTTGTATAACTGTCTCCATAGTTTTTACCTTCTCTTACAGTAGGTAGTATTTCTTCACCAGTATCTACATCAATATATTTTGTAATTACGACACCTGATAACTGATCATAATAATAGTTAACAATGATTGGTGTAGTTGATGTAATAACACCAATATAGTTATCTGGGGTAGCAACTAATTCATAATTCTCTACGGTAATACTACTTGTTGTATATCTTTCATCAAGTTTATATTCATTAACAATATCATTACCTATTTGTTCACCAGATCCACGTTTAAAGTGTCTTGTTATTACTTTACCTTTTTGTTTTTGATAATAGTATGTAACATCTACAGTATCCGTACTTAGTGTACCTGAAGGTGTACCATCATATCTTACAAAATCATATTTTGGTATGGTCTTTTGTGTTGTACTATATGATGTTCCATAAGGGATTGTTTCTTCGGTATTCGTTGCTATCTGTTCATGATTATCAATATCTAGATAGTAAGCTCTTACTACACCCTCTAATCTATCATAATAATATGTAATTACTAACTGATTATAGATATAACCACTAGTTGGTCTATCAACACTTGTAAATTGATAGTTCGTAAATTCTTTTTGTTCAGTTGTATAATGATCTCCATGATTCTTTGTTTGTGTTACTCTTGAATTTGGAAATTCATTACCTGTTTTATTATCTACATATTTAACTACTAACTCAACTGTCTTCTTATTATAACAGTATGTTACTGTTACATTAGAAGTTGGATTACCCATAGTTCCTGTCTCAGGTCCAACATGTTCATTTGCAAAAACATAATTATCTATGTTTTTTATGTATGGGATAGTACTATAATTATCTCCAAGATTCCAATCTAATTCTGTGTTAGAAGCAATTGTCGTATTATTTGCACAGTCATTATACTTAATAGTAATATGACCACTTAGTCTACGATAATAATATGTAATTATTACATTACCACTAATAGTACCTGATTCATTACCAGATACTCTAATTAATTGATAATTAGTTATATTTAACTTATCTCTTGTTGTATTTGTATTATATGAATCTCCATAGTTCATTGTATATTCATGTGGTGTTGCAAGTACTTGTTCAGAAACATCTTCTAAGTATCTTACAGTTAGTGAACCAGTATTTCTTTGATAACAGTATGTAACTACGATTTGATTATTATTATCGACAGTAGTTGATCCTACAACACCACTTGTTTGACCAATACTACTTGTATTTGTATAATTAGGGATTACCTTAGGTGAAGTATTATATCTTTCACCCCAACTTAATCCATTAGTTACATCATCAGAAGAAACATCTGTATTCGCTACACAATCCTTATAATGAACTACTAGAGTTGATGTTTTCTTACGATAACAGAATGTTACACTTGTTTCTGGTTTTTCAACTTTAACTTTAATTTTTCCATTTCCTAGTTGGGTACTTGTAGTAGCATCACTAGTTACTTCAACATAATTATAATTTTCAATATTTATTTTTTCGAATGTAGGTTCTGTTAAATAATTATGTTGGGTTCTTCTTGATGAACTTATTTCACTATGAGTATCACAGTCTTCATACTTTTCAGTTACATTATATACATTTTCTGTGTAATAGAAGATTACTGTTGTATTAGCTGTTATTGTACCTGAAGTATTACCTTCTACTCTTAGTAAATGATAATTATTAATACTTATTTCATTTGCGGTATATGATTCATTTCTTGCCATTGTTCTTACGATATCTGGTTGGAAAGGAGTTGAATCACTAGCTTTTAAATGTTTAATTGTTAAAGTGAAATTCTTACGATATTTATAAGTAACATGAATTACACCGTTAGCATCTACTGTTGTAGAGTTAGCATAACCTTCTCTAGAACCATCAACAGATACTAATCTGTAATCTGTGAAAGTCTTTTCAACAGTTGTATATCTTGCTCCATCCTCGGTAGCAATCGTTTCATGATCTAATTCGGTATTAGTATCAACATCAATATATTTAACATCAACTTGATATTGTTTCTTGTAACAATAATCTACTCGATATTCTTGTTTAGTTGCTGTACCTTCTTTTGGATTTCCTCTATCAGGATCATTTGGATATAGTGTATATCTATCTCCCTTGAAATTATATCCATTAACAGTTATCTGAGTTCCTGTGTAATTAGTATTAAATCTGTAGAAAGATTCTCTACTATTTGCAACTTCAACACCAGTATCACAGTTAATATATCTTGATACTACTTTAGATTGTAATTCTTGATAATATAGATTAACTGTATAAACATCACCTTCGGCCATTCCTGATACTACATATGGTACCAATGATTGACTTGTTACTAAGGTACTTCCTTTATACACATCTAATTGTTTAAATTGATATGTGGTATCAACTGTTGATGATGGTAATATTGATTTATTATTACCAATAAAGACTGTTTCTGTTGTATTAGAAGTTCCTGGAGCTTGTGTAGTTGTCTTAGTTCCATTAGCTTGCATAATATAATGATTTACTTTAACAGTTGCTGTCTTACCAACATATTCAAATGTTACAGTAGCTGGATTATCTTTAATTGTTCCTGTTGCTGTTTGATTAGATATATTTGTTGCTGGATTATTAGCTCCCGTTACTGTTATACGATCTAATTTATAAAGATTAGAAATATTAACTCCTGGTGTACTGGTGTTACCCCTAACAGTATGCGAAGTTGGTGTAACACTAAATGAATCATCAAAATATACATTAGTTGAATATTCATAATCGGTATTAACATAATCTACATAATTATTTGTACCTTTAATTATATGTTTAACTATTAATTTTGATGGCATTGCTGTGTAATAGAAATTAATTGTTGTATTAGCTGTTATGTTACCACTAGTTTGACCAGTTGTGGCACTAGCTACATTACTATATCTATTAGTATATGGACTATTTAATTGAGATGGTGTTTTTGCTGTTCTTTCATAGTGTGTTCCTCGATTTACATTGTTTTCTACCTCATCTGGGTATACTTTTGTTGTTGTTCCAACCAAATAATGATGAACCGTAATACTGTATTTAGGTAAATTGTAGTAATAAGTAATAATTGTACCACCATCATCAGTTGGTACTGTGTGAGTACCTGTTATCTTATAATTACTTGAATTATATGTACCAGTACCTCTATCAATATTATAAGTTCCATTATATACATAGTAACCTGTGTTAGTACATGTCTTAGCTTCATAAGAATAAGTCATTAATGATTCATTAACATCTGTTGGACATACAGAAGTAGTAGTTCCTACTACATAATGTCTAACTGTTAACTTAGCAGGTCTTAATCGATAATAATATGAAACTACTATTTGTTGACTATTAGTTCCTGCTCCTCCAGTTATAGCAGCATCTGCTACTGTAGCTGTTTTATTAGATGGATTAACTTTATTCCATTCATAGATATTTGTATAAGGGCTTTTTAAAGCTCCTGTAGCATAATTTGTTGTATTATAAGTTGCTCCATAGAATACTGTACTTACATCATCATTATGTACTTGGGTTGTAGAATTTTCTAAATAATGATGAACTATTAAACTAGTTGTTCGATAGTAATATATCTTTTCTATTACTTGTGAACTAGTTCCTGCTCCACTTGTTATAACACCATCAGCTACTGTACCACTGGCATTACTTGGGGTTACTTTATTCCATTCATATTTATTCTTATAAGTATCATTTAAATTACCTGTTGCATAATAAGTTGTTGAATAGTTATTACCATAGAATTTAGTTACTGAATCATCAGCATGTACTCTTGTAGTAGTTCCTACTAAGTAATGACGAGTAATAACAGTTGTCGTTCGATAATAGAAATTAATTGTTATATTACCAGAAACAGTACCATAGGCATTACTTGGTGTAGACCTATTCCATTCATATACATTTGTATATGGACTAATTAGTGAACCAGTTCCATAGTATGCCGTTCTTTTATCATATTGATCGGTATAATAAACAGTAAATGTATCATCCGCATGTACTTGTGTTGTTGTACCTACTACGTAATGGTGAATTGTTAACGTTGCCGATCTCTTTGTATAATAGAACGTTATTGTGATATTACCTGAAACATTATTACCCGATGCATTACTTGGTGTAGAACCATTCCATTGATAGTTATTGGTATATGGACTAATTAATGAAGCAGTTCCATAATATGCCGTGCTCTTATCATAAGATCCCTCATAATTAACAGTAAATGTATCATCTGCATGCACTTGAGTTGTTGTACCCGCTACATAGTGATGTATTGTTATGGTAGCTTGTCTCTTTCTATAAACATACGTTGTATCAATTGTCTGATGCGCAGTTCCAGCACCACCAGTTATGACATCATCGCCTGTTATTCCAGATCTATGAGGAGGTACTACATTATTCCATTCATATAAGTTTGTATAAGGGGCATTTAATTCATTTGTAGGACGTGGAATTGAACCATATTCATGTCCATAAGTAAGATATGCCGAATCATCCGCATGGACAACAGTGACACCATCTTCTAAAACATAATGAACTAATAACCTTGTTTCTCGATAATAGAAGGAAACTTCTATATTTTGACCAAGTGTTACTGTTCCTGTTTGATTACTTGGAGCCACGTTATTCCATTCAAACGCTCCACTAGAATATGGTTGTCCATTATGCGTAGTATACAAACTACTAGTTGCTTTATGATAGCTACTTACATCATAAGTAGTTGCAGCATTATATGTTAATACATCATCATCAGCAACTTTTGTTGTAGAACCAACTTCATAATGATGTACTGTTACCTTTGCAGTTGATGGTGGAATTTGTGAATAATAGTAAGTTACTTCAATATTAGCTGACGCATTTCCGCTTGCATTACTTGGTGTTACACCATCCCATTGATATGCATTTGTATATGGACTAATTAGTGAACCAGTTCCATAATAACTTGTTGAATAACTACCACCAGCTGAAACTGATTGGGTATCATCAGCATGAACTTGCGTTGTTGTTCCTGATACATAGTGATGAGTTGTTACCGTATAACCTGAAGGTGTTGGTGGTGGTGACGTATTACAACATCTTGATTGAAGACTATAACAAATACCGTTATCTCGACAATCTTGTTTCCACCAACATCCTGATATACCACCAGGTCCAGTCATTTGTCCAGAAACGGAACGCCACTGACTACACCATATAGTGAAATTATAACTGCCAATTGTTCCACTAATATTTATTTCTCCTTGTTTCTGTTTTGATGTAAAATCACCTGTGCAATAACCACTAACTGAAACTGTTCCAGAACCAGCACGTGAAGAAAGAATACCACTATCAGTTTCTTCATTACGAGTACGACTGATAGATATTGATGTAATAGGACAATAATAATCTCCTGATAGTGGAGTCAAAGTATACCAAACATTAGGAGTTGGTGTTGTATTATCAGGAAGGATTATTTCCATATTACTAGGTTCTATTAAATCATCATCTTTAGCATTACGATATTTTAAAGCAACAACTAAAAAGACACCTAATATTACTAAGGCTAATACTTCTAAAGATATTAATAATAATTTCTTAGTTTTCTTACTTTTATCCATAAAGAACCTCTATTATTCAATATTTTATATACATATTTTTACTCAATTATAATTATACATTTTTATATAAAAAAATACAATTAAAAAACACTTTTTAATATAAAAAAAGTTAGGTTAATTTCCTAACTTTTTTATAATACTTTCTTTCCAAGAATTATTAGGTTCAATATTAAGGAGTGTACATATGGTACTAGCGATATTAGCTAGACCATAGTCTCCATCTTTTATAGTAACATTTTCTCCATAAACAATAAATGGTACAGGACTTGTTGTATGTGATGTATGTGGTATATGTTTATCAATATCTTTTAACTGATACATGATTTCTGAGTTACCATGATCTGCAAGAATAATCATAATACCATTTACTTTATCGATAGCCTCAATTAATCTTCCTATTTCTCTATCAACAGTCTCTATTGCTTTTACTGTTT
>JAEEGL014368516.1_pt1 | contig 17540 bp, 18 predicted proteins | sample 9134231 | NCBI WGS metagenome assembly JAEEGL01 (sample SAMN16246548, study PRJNA631951) | gut metagenome | biome: gut microbiome; feature: rumen; material: fiber-attached | host: Bos | place: Iran: Karaj | collected 2018-10 | reverse complement strand
TGGTGGGCAACCGGGGCCTGAAGCTCTCCGGCGGCGAGAAGCAGCGCCTCTCCATCGCTCGGGTCATCCTGAAGGATCCCAAGATTCTGATCCTGGACGAGGCTACCTCCGCCCTGGACTCCATCACCGAAAACGCCATCCAGGAGGCGCTGGAGGCGCTGATGGAGGGACGCACCAGCATCGTCATCGCACATCGGCTCTCCACGATCCTCAAGGCCGACCGGATCCTGGTGGTGAAGGACGGGCAGATCGCCGAGTCCGGCACCCATGAGGAGCTGTTGGCCAGGGGCGGCACCTATCGGGAGCTGTACGAGACCCAGTTCCGCCAGATCCTGGACATGGAAGGCGGAAAATGAAAAACATATTTCAGGGCGGCGACAGGCCGCCCTGAAAATTTTCGCGCATATCTGACCCCGATCGCGCATCTCAAACGTATTCCATATGACAGCGAAAGCAGAAAGCTGTCGGGAAGGAGACGAGGCTATGGAAAGCGCGCTGCAGCGTACGGGCAGTAGCTTTCGAGATGTGTATGAGGCATATTTGCCGATGGTTTACCGCATCGCTTTTACCTATTTGAAAAACCAGCAGGACAGCGAGGACGCGGCGCAGGAGACCTTTTTGCGCCTGATGAGGCTTGAAAAGCCCCTGCAGAGCCAGGAGCACTGCAAGGCCTGGCTGATCGTGACGGCGGGAAACGTCTGCAAGGATCTGCTCCGCAGGAAACAGCAGACGGAGCTCTCCCTGGAGGACTGCAGGGAGCTCTCGACGGAGCCGGAGCTTGGAAACGAGCTGATGCAGGCGATCCTGGAGCTGCCGGACAAGTATAAAACGGCGGTATATCTCTACTACTACGAGGGCTATTCCGTGAAGGAGATGGCAAAGCTCCTGCGGCAGACGCCTGAGAGCATGAAGAGCAGACTGCGGCGGGCGCGGGAGCAGCTGAAGCAAAGATTGGGGGAGAGCTTGGATGATTGAAAAGCAATGGAAGGACGCGTTTGACAGCATAAAGCCGGATCAGGAACAGAGCGAGCGCATCTGGGCGCGGCTCATGGAGAGCGAGGATGCCGTTTCGCCGGGAAAACAGATCGTGGCAAAGCCGAAAACGGGAAAGCATAAGCTCTGGCGCACGGCGCTGCTGGCTGCGGTGATCGCGGGGCTGATGGGTGCCTCCGCCTACGCTCTTGGCCTGTTCGGCCGGGAGGCGCTGGAGATCCGGGAGCCGGAGATCACGCCTCAGAAGATCGAGATCGGCGAGGACGGATACGGACATTTGGTGGACAATCCGGAGGAGGGGGGCTACTTCTCCATCACCCAGCCCCAGGAGCTGCCGGAGGATATGGATCCGGCACTGCGGGAGAAGGTGGAGAACAGCCGCACAGCCTGGGCGGAGTGGACGGCCTGGCGGGAGGAGAACAGCTCCCACATCCCGTCAGCCTTTGAAGCGCCGGAAGGCAGCTTCAAGTCTGATCTGCGGGATAACGGCGACGAGACCTGGACGCTGATCTTCAGCAGGCCGGATAAGACGGACGAGGAGCTGACCGCCATCACCTGTGAGATCGAAGAGACGCTGCATGAAGATCGGGAAAAGGGCCTTGCCCTCCAAGCGGAGTACGACGCCTATTTCAGCGATCCGGCCAACTGGGTGATCCTGGAGGAGCGCATCGTCACCGACGCGGAGGTAGAGCAGTATCACGAGGCGATCCAGTCCAGCGGCACGCTCCTGGAGAGCTACGACCCCAACTATCGCGTGGAGAACCAGGAGCAGGCGCGGGCGCTGGAGGAGATCGCCGCGAAATACGGCCTGACCCTCCGCAAAAACAGGCAGACCCTCTTCGGCCGGGTCAGCGACTACTACGCCGTCCACGGCAAGCCGGATTGGATGAGCGACGAGATGTATGGGGAGGAGCTGCAAAACACAGAAGGAGAGACGGTGGAGACCATGCTCTCCGCGCTCTCGGAGGCCTGCTGTCGCGGCGATCTGTTTTTGACGCCGCCGCCCTTTGTGGATCACCTGTACTGGTATCAGGAGGGCAGCTTCGGCGTGAATTATACCTGGGTCACCCAGAGCGGGAAGACCGCGGAGTGCTATCTCTATAATTCCATGTACGCCACCCTCTCCAGCGGGTGGGAGCTCTTTGACGAGATCGAAGATGTTTCGGCCTATACGGCGCGCATCTATCGAACGAAGGACGGCGCGGAGGTGACCCTTTTGGAGAGCGAGCATCAAAACGCCTGGGGCTGGTACGACGACGCCTATGTGTTCGTGTATCTGGAGGATTCCTTCCTGGTGCTCAAGGTGAACCAGCCGGAGGGCCTCACCGGAGCCGAGCTGGAGGACATCGCGGACAGCGTGCAGTACAGTCAGATCAACCGATAGGATAAATGTTTAGGAACGGCTTCCCCGCGCGTAAGCGCGGCGGAGGCCGTTCTGCTCTTTGGGGCTTGCAAAAATCCGCGGGCCATTGTAATATTACACTATTGTATATAACGTATAGAAAGCGGGCGTGACTTTGGAAAGCATCAGTTCCCGGAAAAATGCCTATATCCGCCATGTGCGGCTTCTTGCTTCGGACGGCGCCTATCGCCGGGTGAAGGGCGAGTATCTCTGCGACGGGATGAAGACCCTGCGGGAGGCGCTCTCCTGCGGGGCGCGGGTGACCAGCGTCCTCTGGAAGGAACGGGAGGAGCCCATCGATCTCCCCCGGGAGACGCAGCAGTATAGCTGCCCGGCGGAGCTCTTTGACTATGCCTCTCCCATGCAGAATAGCCCCGGCCCGCTTTTTACTGTCGCCATCCGCGGCTGCGGAAAGCCCGGCGCGCTCCGAAACGCCATCGTGCTGGAGGGCGTGCAGGATCCGGGCAACGTGGGAACCGTGATCCGCACGGCAAACGCCTTCCAGATGGGGGCGGTGATCCTGACCGGCGCCTGCGCGGATCTGTACCATCCGAAAACCGTGCGGGCAACCATGGGCGCGGTCTTCCGCCAGACGGTACTGGAGATCGAACTTCCGTATCTGAAGGACTTTCTGCGTGACCAGAATCTGCCGCTCTACGCGGCGGCGCTGGACGAGCGGGCGGAGGATGTGCGAGCCTTGAATCTGCAACACGCGGCGGTAGCCGTGGGCAGCGAGGGGAGAGGGCTCAGCCCGGAGCTGCTGGGACAGTGCGACCGGACGTTGATCATCCCCATGTCGCCGGAGAGCGAATCACTGAACGCGGCGGTGGCGGCGTCGATTTTGATGTGGGAGGCCTTCCGCTGAATCTGGAAGAAAGGGTGTGCGGCCATGGCGGCATTGGAATACTGGATCTGGCTTTCTGCAGCGTCGGTAAGTCCCAGGGCGAAGGCCGCGCTGATCGAGCACTATGGCGACGCGGAGGCGGCATATTATGCCCCCAAGGGCGTCTACGCCCTGATCCCGGGCATTACCGCCCAGGAGGCGGAGCGCCTGGAAAAACGGGACAGGCGAGCGGTCAACAAGATCCTCGGCGCCTGTGAGGAGCAGAATTTAAGGGTCGTGACCTATCAGGACGCGGCCTATCCCAAGCGGCTGAAGAATATTTTTGCGCCTCCCGTGGTATTGTATGCGCAGGGAAAGCTGCCGGATGTGGACAGTGAAGCGCTGATCTCCGTGATCGGCACCCGCAAGGCAAGCTACTATGGGCAGAAGATGGGCCGGGACCTGGCCTATCAGATCTGCAAAGGCGGCGGAACCGTCGTCTCCCTTCTGACAAATGGCGTGGATGCGGAGGCAGCCCGTGGCGCCCTGTTGGCCGATGGCAAATGTGTTGCGGTGCTGGGCACCAGTCACGAAGCGGAAAAGGGCTATCTGGCGCAGGAGCTTGCGGTGCGCGGCGCGCTTTTGAGCGAGTACCCGCCCGGCACCCGCTCCCAGCGGCAGTTTTTCCGGGAGCGCAACCGGATCGCAGCGGGGCTCTCCGTGGGCGTTCTGGTGGTGGAGGCGCCCGTCAAAAGCGGGACAAGGCTCTTTGCCAACGAGGCGTTGGAGCAGGGGAAGGAGCTGTTCGCCGTCCCCGGAAACGTGGACGCGGAAAACTGCGCCGGCTGCCTGGAGATGATCCAGAACGGCGCCAAGCTCGTCACCTGCGGCTGGGATGTGCTGGAGGAGTTTGAGGGGCTCTTCCCGGGAAAGCTGCGGGACGGCGGCAGGGAATCGGCTCCGCTGGTGCCGAAGCTGAACCAGGAGAAGCCGTCGGAGCCGCCTGCTGAGGAGAAAAAAGACGTTGACAAGGAAAACGAGGGAGACTATATTGACCTGAGAGAACAGCTGGCCGGCCTCTCTGCGGACGAGCTTGCGGTGGTGAGCGCCATCGAAAAGCAGAGCAGCCATGTAGACGATATTATCGCGAAAACAGGCCTTCCCACCGCGGCGGTGCTGCGGGTCTTGACCCTCCTGACCATCAAAAAATACGTCAAGCGCAATCCGGGAAATTTTTATTCTCTGAATATCACGAAAAAGTGAGGAACGATCATGGCAAAGGCAAAGGATCTTGTCATTGTGGAATCTCCCGCCAAGGCAAAGACCATAGAAAAATACCTGGGCGGAAACTATAAAGTCACCGCGTCCATGGGGCACCTGCGGGATCTGCCCAAGAGCAAAATGGGCGTGGATATTGAAAACGGCTTCGAGCCACAGTATATCCCGGTTCGGGACAAGACGGAGCTGATCCAGGAACTGAAAAAGGCCGCGAAGAGCGCCAAAACCGTCTATCTCGCCACTGACCCTGACCGGGAGGGCGAGGCCATCTCATGGCATTTGAAAGAACTGCTGGAGCTCTCCGATGAGAAGGCGCGCCGCGTCACCTTCAACGAGATCACGAAGAAGGTCGTCACAGAGAGCATTCAGCATCCTCGGGACATCGACCAGGATCTGGTGGACGCCCAGCAGGCGCGCCGCATCCTGGACCGCATCGTGGGCTATACCCTGTCACCGCTGCTGTGGCGCAAGGTCAAGCGCGGCCTCTCCGCCGGCCGGGTGCAGTCGGTTGCCACCCGGATGGTGGTGGATCGGGAAGAGGAGATCAAAAACTTCGTCAAAGAGGAATACTGGCTGTTGGACGCCCAGCTCTCCCGGGAGGACGGAGGCCGCTTCACCGCCCGCTTTTTCGGAAAAGGGGAGAAGAAGCAGGAGCTCAAGTGCCGCGAGGATGTGGACACGGTGATCGAGGCCACCAAGAACGCGCCCTTCACCGTGGGCAGCGTGAAGCGCGGCGAGAAGCAGCGCAGCCCTGCGCCCCCTTTCATCACCTCCACGCTGCAGCAGGAGGCCTCCCGCCGCCTGGGCATGACGCCCCGGCGCACCATGTCCATCGCCCAGCAGCTCTATGAGGGCGTGGAGATCGCGGGACAGGGCTCTGTTGGTCTCATCACCTATATGCGTACTGACTCCCTGCGCCTCTCGGATGAGGCCATCAGCGCCGCCAGAAGCTATATCGGGGAGCGCTACGGCAGCGCCTATCTCCCGGCTCAGCCTCGGCGCTACAAGACTAAGGCCGGCGCCCAGGACGCCCACGAGGCGATCCGCCCCACGGATGTGCGCCTGACGCCGGAGCTGGTGCGCAAGGATCTGACTCAGGAGCAGTACCGCCTGTACCGTTTGATCTGGGGTCGCTTCACCGCCTGCCAGATGGCCAACGCCGTTTACGACAACGTCTCTGTCGATGTGCTGAGCGCGGGCTATACCTTCCGCGCCAACTACTCCGAGCTGAAATTCCCCGGCTACACCGCGGTGTATGAGGAAGCCCGGGATGAGGAGAGCGACGAGCTTTCCAGCCCGCTGCCGTCCCTGAGCGAGGGGGAGAGCCTTACCTTGGAAAAGATGCTGCCGGAGCAGCAGTTTACCCAGCCCCCCGCCCGCTATACCGAGGCGACCCTGATCCGCGCCATGGAGGAGAAGGGCATCGGCCGCCCCTCCACTTACGCCCCCACCATCACCACCATCACAGCCCACGACTATGTGGTCAAGGAGGGCAAGTATCTGCGCCCCACGCCCTTGGGCGAGGTGGTGACAGAGCTGATGGAGGATCATTTCGCGGATATTGTCGATCTGAAATTCACCAATCACATGGAATCGGAGCTGGACGGCATTGAGCAGGGGAAGACCCCCTGGCGGGACGTGCTCCAGGAGTTCTACGGCGGCTTCCACCAGGAGATGGAGAAGGCGGAGCAGGAGCTGGACGGCGTGCGCATCAAGGTGCCCGACGTGCTCAGCGATGAATACTGCGAGGTCTGCGGCCGGCAGTTGGTGGTCAAGAAGGGCAAATTCGGCCAGTTCCTGGCCTGCCCCGGCTTCCCGGAGTGCAGCTTTACCAAGCCAATCGTGGTGGAAATGCCCGGAAAGTGCCCCAAGTGCGGCAGCAAGATCCTCAAGCGCACCTCCAAGAAGGGCTATGTGTTCTACGCCTGCGAGCGGGGAACCGACTGCGGTTTTATCACCTGGGACGTGCCCACCAAGGACTTTTGTCCCGCCTGCGGCAAGACCATGTTCAAGAAGTCCGGCCGCGGCGCGCTGAAGCCCTTCTGCGTCAACGAGGAATGTGTGAATTTCGTCCCCGAAGACAAGCGGGGCTATAAGAAAAAGACGGCGGAGAGCGATACAAAGAGCGAAGTGGAGAGCAAGACCCCTGCGAAAAAGACGAGTGTCAGGAAAACGGCGGCCGCCAAAAAGCCCGCCGCGAAAAAGACAAGCACAAGCAAAAAGTCCGCCGCCAAAAAGACGGCCAAAGCAAAGGAATGAGCATGGAGAGAGTAACGGTTCTGGGCGCGGGACTTGCCGGCAGCGAATGCGCCTGGCAGCTTGCCAAGCGGGGGATCCCCGTGCGCCTGGTGGAGATGAAGCCCACGAAAATGACGCCGGCCCATTCCTCCGCATATTTTGCGGAGCTGGTCTGCTCCAACTCCCTGCGCAGCGATGAGCTCACGAATGCCGTGGGGCTTTTGAAGGAAGAGATGCGGCGCCTGGGCTCGCTGATCCTGGAGAGCGCGGATCAAAACCGGGTTGCCGCCGGTGGCGCCCTGGCGGTGGATCGGGTGGGCTTTTCCCGGTATATCACCGAGAAGCTCCGCGCCTGCGAGAAGGTGGAGATCGTGGAGGCGGAGGCGGACGCCATCCCCGAAGGGGAGGTGGTCATCGCCACCGGCCCCCTCTCCAGCGACGCCATTGCTGATCGGATCGCCGCCCTCTGCCCTGAGAGCGACCTGCATTTTTACGATGCGGTGGCGCCCATCGTCACGCTGGAGAGCGTGGACATGGAAAGCGCCTTCTTCGCCTCCCGCTACGACAAGGGGACGGCGGACTATGTGAACTGCCCCATGGACAAGGAGGAGTATTTGGCCTTCGTGACAGAGCTGGTCTCCGCCAGGGAGGCGGAGGTGCACGGTTTTGACGACGGGGGCGTGTTCGAGGGCTGTATGCCGGTGGAGGTCATGGCGCGCCGGGGCGTGGACACCCTGCGCTACGGGCCGCTGAAGCCGGTGGGGCTGCGGGATCCCCGCACGGGGAAGGAGAACTACGCCGTGGTGCAGCTGCGGCGGGATAACGCCGACGGCACGCTCTATAATCTGGTGGGCTTTCAGACCCATCTGACCTGGGGCGAGCAGAAGAGGGTCTTCTCCATGATCCCCGCATTGCGAAATGCCGAGTTTGTGCGCTACGGCGTCATGCACCGCAACACCTATCTCGACTCGCCGCGCCTGCTGGACCGCTACTACCGCCTCGTCTCCGAGCCGCGGCTCACGTTTGCGGGGCAGATGACGGGCGTGGAGGGCTACGTCGAGTCGGCGGCGTCGGGCTTCCTCGCGGGCGTGGAGCTGGCGCGGCGGCTGGAGGGCCGCGCGCCGCTGGACCTGCCGCGGGAGACGGCGATCGGCGCGCTGGCGCTGTACGTCTCCGACGCGAGCGTGGGGGAGTTCCAGCCCATGAACGTCAATTTCGGCATCATCCCGCCGCTGGGATACCGCGTCAAGGGCAAGCGGAACAAGAACGCGGAGCTTTCGCGCCGCGCGCTGGAGGCGGTCGAAGCCCTGCGCGCGGAGGCGCTTTCGGATACGGAAGGAGAAGAGACATGAAAATAGCGATCGACGCGATGGGCGGCGATTTTGCGCCGCTTGCCCCGGTGAAGGGCGCGCTGCTGGCGCGGGAAAAGTATCGGGACACGGAGCTGGTCCTCGTCGGGCGCGAGGCGGACATCGCCGCGGCGCTGCGCGAGGCGGGGCGGACGGAGCTGCCCGCCGGGATCACGGTGCGCGCCGCGTCCGAGGTGGTCGAGATCGCGGACGACCCCGCCACGGCCTTCAAAAAGAAGCCCGATTCGTCGCTGACGGTGGGACTCAACATGGTCAAAAACGGCGAGGCGGACGGCTTCGTCTCCGCCGGCAGCACCGGCGCGCTGCTCGCGGGCGCGACGCTGGTGGTCAAGCGGATCCGCGGCCTGCGCCGGGCGGCGCTGGCGCCGACGATCCCGACGGCGACGGGACGCGCCGTGCTGCTGGACTGCGGCGCGAACGCGGAGTGCACGGTGGAGTACCTGCTCCAGTTCGCGTATCTCGGCAGCTATTACGCCGAAAAGGTGCTGGGCGTGGCCAAGCCGCGCGTGGGCCTTCTGAACATCGGCGTCGAGGAGGAGAAGGGCGACGCGCTGCGCCGCGAGACCCACCAGAAGCTCGCCGAGGCGCACGCGCGCGGCGACCTGAACTTCGCGGGCAACGTGGAGGCGAAGGAGGCGCTGCTGGGCGCGTGCGACGTCATCGTCGCCGACGGCTTTTCCGGCAATATCATGCTCAAGACCGTCGAGGGCGCGGGCAAGCTGCTGGGCGGGATGCTCAAGGATATGCTGCTCAAAAGCGCCGGCACGAAGCTGGCGGCGCTGCTGCTGCGGGGCGAGCTGAAGGAATTCAAGCGCTCGCTGGACCCGAACGAGGTGGGCGGCACGGCGCTGCTGGGCATCTCGAAGCCCGTGGTCAAGGCGCACGGCTCGTCCAACGACCTTGCGTTCTGCAACGCGGTGGGGCAGGCGCTCGAGGTGGCGCGCAGCGGCATCGCGGCGGACATCGCCCGGGATATCGACCGGATGCGCCTCGACGGAAAAGAGCCTGCGCGTGACGGAGTGTGACTTTTTTCGGAAAGAGTCTTGACACGTCAAAACCTTTGTTGTACCATTTCAGCATAACGATTCCGTAGGAGGAATGTTCAATGACGCAGGAAGATATCTTTACGAATTTGCAGAACCTGATCGCCGAGCAGTTTGCTCTGGATCCGAACGACGTGACGATGAACAGCTCGTTCACGGACGACCTGGGCGCCGATTCGGTGGATCTGGTGGAGCTGGTCATGGCGATGGAAGAGGAGTTCGATCTCGACGAGATCCAGGAGGACGACCTCGCCACGCTCAAGACGGTCGGGGACTGCGTGAGATTTCTGAGCGGCAGGCTCAGCCAGTAAAGGGAAGATCGGTCGATGCCCCGCGAAAGCGGGGCATTCGCATACTTCAAGACAGCGAAACGGAGGAAGAACCATGCGGGAATTGGAAGAGGCGCTGGGCTATCGCTTCCGCGATCCGGCGCTTCTGCAGGAGGCTCTGCGGCACAGCTCATACGCCAACGAGCACCGCGGCGGCGAGGCGGTGAGCAACGAGCGCCTGGAGTTCCTGGGCGACAGCGTGCTCGGCTTCGTGACGGCGGAATATCTGTTCCGGTGCCGCGGCGACGCGCCGGAGGGCGAGCTGACGCGCCTGCGCGCGCGGCTGGTGTGCGAGGAGAGCCTGCACGAGGTCGCAAAGCGCCTGGACCTGGGGCGCTATCTCTGCCTCGGCCGGGGCGAGGAGGCGGGCGGCGGCCGCGAGCGGGCGTCGATCCTTGCGGACGCCACGGAGGCGGTCATCGCCGCGGTGTATCTGGACGGCGGCATCGGCGCGGCGGGCGAGCTGATCCACCGCGTGCTGCTCGACGACGCGGCGGAAATACGCGCGGCGGAGCAGCGGCGCGATTACAAGACCGCGCTGCAGGAGCTGATCCAGCGCGCGCCCGGCCCGGCGCTGTCCTACCGCCTGACGGGGGAGAGCGGCCCGGACCACGCCAAGACCTTCACGATCACGGTGCTGCTGGGCGACAAGCCTGCCGGCGTCGGCAGCGGGCGCAGCAAGAAGGAAGCGGAGCAGATGGCGGCGCGGGACGCGCTGGCGCGCTTTTCGGAGGCGGAGGGCGGAACGTAAGCGCCGGAGCGGAGCGCCGAAAAATGTTGCAAAACGCGCAAAAAAAAGCTTGACCATTCGCGGGGACTGTGATATAGTTCTGCATACCTGTGAAAGAGGGCTTTTCTTTTTGCGCGTTTTTCGCTTTTCGCGCGCGGGGACGGCCGCTCTTCAATCCAAGCAGGGAGGCAATCGAATAAGGAGGTGCCGCACATGCGCGTGAAGGTCACTCTGAGGTGCAACGAGTGCAAGCAGAGAAACTACAACACGGTGAAGAACAAGAAGAATACCCCGGACAAGCTGGAGCTGAACAAGTATTGTCCCTTCTGCAGGAAGCACACCGTTCACAGCGAGACGAAGTAAGCGAAAGGTTGTAGAGATCATGGCAGAAGAAAAGAAGGAAAAGCAGGAAAAGCAGGAGAAGAAGGAAAAGCGGGACTACGGCAAATGGTTCCGCGAGATGAAAAGCGAACTGAAGAAGATCGTCTGGCCCGCGCCGAAGAAGTCGGTCAAGGACACCGGCACCGTGCTGCTGTTCTCGCTGATCGTGGGCGCCTGCATCTGGATCTTCGACTATGCCGCCGTTTCGGCAGTGCATCTGCTGATCGGTCTCGCGGGCTGAGAGAGGCTGGATCATGGCTGAGAGCGCAAAATGGTATGTCGCGCATACCTACTCCGGTTATGAGAACGCCGTCAAGACCGCGATCGAAAAGTTCGTCGCAAACCGCCATCTGGAGGACATGATCCTCGACATCCGCATCCCGATGGAAACGGTGACGGAGATCACCGAGTCCGGCGAGTCGAAGCAGGTCGAGCGCAAGGTCTTCCCAGGCTACGTCCTGGTCAAGATGATCATGACGGACGACACCTGGCATCTGATCCGCAACATCCGCGGCGTGACCGGCTTCGTCGGCTCCGCCAACAACGCCATCCCCCTCACCGAGGAGGAGGTCCAGGCTCTCGGCATGGAAAAGCACGAGGTCGTCGTGCTCTACAAGGTCGGCGATCAGGTGAAGATCACCGACGGCCCGCTCGCCACGTTCATCGGAACGGTGGACGAGATCGACGCCGAGAAGAACAAGGTCTGCGTCGTCGTGTCCATGTTCGGGCGCGAGACACCGGTCGAGCTGGAGCTCGATCAGGTGGAGGTCGTGGACCAGTAACCCCGCGAATATCGCGAAAGCGATGAGCTGCCCCCGGCAGCACAGTGGGAGAGACGCGGCGGTCCCCGCGTCCCGCTCGTTACCACATTTATAAAAGGAGGTGCCATTCATGGCACAGAAAGTAGTCGGTTACGTCAAGCTGCAGATCCCTGCAGGCAAGGCAAATCCCGCGCCCCCCGTCGGCCCGGCGCTGGGCCAGCACGGCGTCAACATCGCCGCCTTCACGAAGGAGTTCAACGAGCGCACGAAGAACGATATGGGTCTTATCATCCCCGTCGTCATCACCGTGTACGCCGACCGTTCCTTCACCTTCATCACCAAGACGCCCCCCGCCGCCGTCCTCATCAAGAAGGAGTGCAACATCGAGAAGGCGTCCGGTACTCCCAACAAGGAGAAGGTCGCCAAGATCTCCAAGGCGTCGATCCAGAAGATCGCCGAGCTCAAGATGCGCGACCTCAACGCCGGCAGCCTCGAAGCGGCGATGAGCATGATCGCGGGCACCGCGCGCTCCATGGGCGTCACGGTGGAAGAGTAAGGAGGGCAGGAAGCAATGTTTAGAGGTAAGAAGTATCAGGACGCCGCCAAGCAGATCGACAAGAACGCGCAGTACGAGCCCACCGAGGGCTTCGGCCTGATCTGCAAGACCGCCTCCGCCAAGTTCGACGAGACCGTCGAGCTGCACGTCAAGCTCGGCGTCGACTCCAAGCATGCCGACCAGCAGGTCCGCGGCGCCATCGTCCTGCCGAACGGCACGGGCAAGACCGCGCGCGTGCTCGTCTTCGCCAAGGGCGACAAGGCGGACGCCGCGAAGGAAGCCGGCGCGGATTTCGTCGGCGAGATGGATCTGGTCGAGAAGATCCAGAAGGAGAACTGGTTTGACTTCGACGTCGTCATCGCGTCCCCGGACATGATGGGCGTGGTCGGCCGTCTCGGTAAGCTGCTGGGCCCGAAGGGCCTGATGCCCTCCCCGAAGGCGGGCACCGTGACCCCGGACGTCGCCAAGGCGGTCCAGGAGTCCAAGGCCGGTAAGGTCGAGTACCGTCTCGACAGGACGAACATCATCCACTGCCCGATCGGCAAGGTCTCGTTCGGCCCCGAGAAGCTGACGGAGAACTTCAACGCGCTCATGGGCGCCATCATCAAGGCGAAGCCCGCCGCCGCGAAGGGCCAGTATATCCGCTCCTGCGTCGTCGCGTCCACCATGGGCCCCGGCGTCAAGATGAACACCGCGAAGCTTTAATTCTTCAAAAAACGATATTTGTACTTGACAAAGCGATCGGGTATAAATATAATAACGGCGCGTTCCAAAGACAGCAGGTGCGGCCTTGCCGCGTAAATCCTGCCGAGGATGGCAAGTTTCTTTGCTTTAGACCGTCCTCATGTCTTGCGGCATGAGGACGGTTTTTCTTTTGAACGCACCAGTATGACCTGTGAAATGCAGCGGCATTTCACGGAATTCCAACGGAGGTGAAACCAAGCATGCCTAACGCAAAAGTCCTGTCCGAAAAGCAGGCGATCGTGGAGAGCCTCAGCGAAAAGCTGAAGAACGCCGCGGCCGGCGTCATCGTCGATTACAAGGGCATCACCGTGGCCGAGGACACCGCTCTGCGCGCCGAGTGCCGCAAGAACGAGGTCGAGTACGCGGTCATCAAGAACACGATGCTCCGCCGCGCGTTCAACAACGTCGGTCTCGACGAGCTGGACGACAAGCTCAACGGCACCACGTCCCTCGCCATCGCCGCCGATCCCGTGTCGCCGGCGCGCGTCATCGCTGAATTCGCCAAGAAGCTCAACGACAAGTTCGAGATCAAGGGCGGCTTCATGGATGGCAAGGTCGTCGATATGGCGACGATCGAGTCCCTCGCCGCGATCCCGGCTCTGCCCGTTCTTCAGGCGCAGGTGCTCGGCACGATGCTCGCGCCCATCACGGGCCTCGCCGTCGTGCTCAAGCAGATCGCCGAGAAGCAGGGCGCGCCCGCCGAGGACGCCGCTCCCGCGGAGGAATCCGCCCCCGCCGCCGAGTAAGCGGCGCAACGCAGCCAAAAACATAAAAATCTTATCAGGAGGAATTCTACCATGTCTGAGAAAGTTACCGCTATGATCGAAGAGATCAAGGCTCTTACCGTTCTGGAGCTCTCCGAGCTCGTTCACGCCCTCGAGGAGGAGTTCGGCGTTTCCGCCGCCGCGATGGCCGCGCCCGCTCAGGGCGGCGCCGCTCCCGCCGCTGAGGAGAAGACCGACTTCGACGTCGTGCTCGCCAGCTTCGACGCCGCCGCGAAGATCAAGGTCATCAAGGTCATCCGCGAGATCACCGGCCTGGGCCTCGCCGAGGCGAAGGCTTTCGTCGAGGGCGCGCCCAAGGCCGTCAAGGAGGGCGTCTCCAAGGACGAGGCCGAGGAGCTCAAGAAGAAGATCGAAGAGGCCGGCGGCAAGGTCGAGCTCAAGTAATCGGTCGCAGGACTTACGGCAAAAGACGATAAAAACCGCGGTTTGGCAGTTCCGGCACGCCGGGATCCGCCAAACCGCGGTTTTTTTCATTTCCGGCTACGGGCACAGACGCGGAGCCCGTTTCCCCGTCAGGCAAGGGTGCCGTCGACGAGCTGCAGCAGCGTGCCGCCGCCGAGCGCCTCGGGCGTGAGGTCGACGACCGCCTCCGGGGGCGTGCCCGCGGGAATACGCGCCGGATCGTCCACAACGACCGCGCCGGCGGCGGTCAGCAGCTCGCGCAGCATCAGGCGGCAGCGCAGCAGGTGCGCGACGCCCGCGAGGAACGGGCGATAGTCTCCGGTCGGCACGATGCCGTTCCCGAGCCTGCCGCCGTAAAAGAGGAAGGCGCCGTCCAGGAAGACGCCGAGATTCATCTCGGAATCGCCCGTGAAGGTCAGCGGGAGCGGCGCAAACGCCGCGCTTTGCGGGTCGAAGGTATAGTTTTTCTTTCCCACCTCAAGCGCGGGGCGGCCGCGCGAGAGGAAGAAGCGGAAATCGACGGCGTCGGGGCCGGAATACTTGTTCGCCTGCAGGGTGAAGATACCCCGCGACGGGTCGAAGTAATACGCCTCCGCGGCGCCGTCGGGCTCCGGCGCGTCGGTCATGTCGCCCGTATAGACCACCTCGCCCCGGGACTCGTAATCGCCGTTCCAGCCGTAGTGCTCGGTCGCGGAGCTGAGGTGCAGGTCCAGATCCACGCGCTCCCCCTGTTGGTTGAACCAGTGGATGCCGGCGGTGAACGCCGTGTCCGCCGGCGTTTTGACGCGGGTCCCCCAGGGATAGCACCCGACGAACTGCCGCTCGCTCTGCGGCGCGGCGTAGTCGACGTAGGGCGAGACGAGGAAGACCCGGCCCTTCAGATAAGAAAGCCGTCCGGCGAGCTTGCCGAGGACGAGATCCCGCATCCGGGCGAGCGCCGTGCCCGTCTCCGACGAGGGCGAAACGGCGGCGACGGCGTCCTTGCGCACGTAGAGCTTGCCGTTCCGAACGGCGTAGACGCCCGGCGTCGGCTCCGCGGCGGACAGCTTGACGGAGATGGCGTTGCAGAGCTTCACGAGGCCGCGGCTGCTCGCCGCGTCCACCAGCCGGGCGAACGCTTCCCGGTCCCCGGACAGGCCGAGCTGTACGGCGTTTTGCAGGCTCTCCGCGCTCAGGGGCCTGTGGTATCTGACCGCCAGACGCCGGAGCCGGTTGACGACGGGCGCGCAGCCCGTATGTGAGCGATAGGCGAGGAAGATGGGCTTGTAGCGCAGGAAGATCCCGGCGAGCTGCTTCGTGTCCGCCCGCGAAAGGATATCGCGCGCCGCGGTCCCGCTTTCGCTCCGCGCGGCGACGATGCGCTCGCGCAGCTCGCGGTTTTTGATGAGCAGCGTGGTCCCCGTCGTGCGGTAGACGAGATAGCGCAGCAGGGACACGGGGTCGTCCGGGACCGTACCGTCGAGCGCGTGCTTGTGGACGCGCAGCTCGAAGCTGGCAATGCGCTCCGTCTCGAGCCGCACGTGCGGCAGCAGCGGCTCGAAGAGGGCGAGCTGCTTTTCGTCGGGCGAGACCGTCTCCCGGGCGTAGCGGGTGATCGCCTCGCGCAGCTCCAGCCGGTCCGCCGCGCGCAGCACGGTCAGCCGCTCGAACGTCGGCGCGCCGTCCGGCAGCGCCAGCGCCTCCGCCGGGACGTAGGTGGGATACTCGATCCCAAGCGCCTCCGCGCCGTAGGTGGTCAGGTAGTGGGCGATCTGCTGCGCGTAATACGTCTCCGGCGCCATGTCGCGCACCGTTTCAAAGGATTTGTGGAAGGTTTCGTTGAAGCGTTCGCCGTCGACGCCGTACGCCCGGCGGCAGGCGTCGAACACCGCCTCCGGCACCGGGACCGGGAACCCGCCCCGCACGACGACGAAGCCGTACCGCATGCAGTCGGAGATCGACTTGCCGCACGGCTCCGCAAACGGGTAAGGGACCAGCCTGAACAGCGCCAGCAGGGAATCCACGTTGTATTTCTGCATACGGTCCTCCGCCTTCTGCCCCGTCCGCCGGGGCGCGCGTTTGATGGAAAGCGCCCCCTTCCCGTTCGGGAAGAGGGCGCACGGGCGCGGATACTAAACGCCCGAAGGCGTTGGCAAAATAAGGAAGCATCTATGCGCCTTGCCTGCATTATAGCGGTATTTCCGGGGAAAAGCAAGCAAAACGCGCACGGCGCTGTGAATAAAAAACGCCGGTCCGTTTTGACGGTTTCGTGAAAGCCCTGTTTGCTTTTTGGGGAGAACCCGTTATAATCAAGGTATGCCGACGGGAGGCGACAGGCCGGCCGGACGGCAGGCAGTCCCCGCGCCCCCGCTTGCAAGGCGGAGACGGAGCGCGGGGAAAGCGGGAGGAACGGAATGGCACAGTATATCGCGGAGGGGCTTTGGCGGCTCGATATCCCGCTGGCGGGCAGCCCGCTGAAAAATCTGAACAGCTATCTGCTGACGGGCGGCGGGCGGAGCCTGCTGATCGACACGGGCTTCCGCACGCCGGCGTGCCTGGCGGCGATGGAGCGCGAGCTCGCCGAGACGGGCGTCGACCGCGAAGCGCTGGATATCTTCCTGACGCATCTGCACAGCGACCACGCGGGGCTCGCGCCGCAGCTGCTGCGCGGGGACGGCCGGATCCTCATCAGCGGCCGCGACGCGGACGGGCTCGCCGCCTGCCAGACGGAGGACTACTGGCGGCGGATGTATGCGAGCTACGCCGAAAACGGCTTTCCGGAGAATGAACTGGAGGAGCTGTGGTACACCAACAGCGCCAAGACCGAGGGACCGCGCGACTGGGACGGGAGCTGCCTGCGCCTCGCCGACGGCGACGCGCTGCGCTACGGCGGGGCGGAGCTGCGCTGCGTGCTGACGCCGGGACACACGCCGGGGCACATGTGCCTCTTCGACGCGGAAAACCGGCGGCTCTTTTCCGGCGACCACGTTCTGTTCCACATCACGCCGAACATCTGCCGCTGGACGACGATGCCGGACGCGCTGGGCAGCTATCTTGAAAGCCTGGGCCGCGTGCGGGAGCTGGACGTTTCGCTGCTGCTGCCGGCGCACCGCAGCGAGACCGGGGACCTGCGCGCGCGGGTGGACGAGCTCCGGGCGCACCACGCGCGGCGGCTGGACGCGACGCTCCGCGCCGTGACGGAGCATCCGGGGCTGACCGCCTGCGCCGTCGCGGGGCTGACCCCCTGGCGCATCCGCAGCCGCTCATGGGCGGAGTTCCCGCCGATGCAGCGCTTTTTCGCCGTGGGCGAGACGCTGGCGCATCTGGACTATCTCGCCCTGCGCGGCCGCGTCCGCAGCGAGCGCGCAGGGGAAAGGATCGTGTATTTCCCAACGGCGGACGCCGCGCCGTTGACAGGGATTTCCTTTTCCGAAAGGACTGATTCTTCTCAAAGCGTAGGGATTTTGAAGTAGTTTCTTCATAATCCTTGCACCGGAGCGAATCCGCGCACCTTCGAAAGCCATAACAAGAACTGCCCCGCGCCGAGCGTGAATGCTCGGCGCGGGGCTCAGCGTGTCAAAAAAGCCTCGCAGAGTTTCGCGCCTGCAGGCGCGAAAGCAGTCTGATCGTTTTTTCCGGCGGCGTGTACGGCGGAAAAAACACTCTGCGCGAAGCGTTCGTGCGCTTTGTCCGCACCTTGCGGACAAAGCGTGCGAGAAGCGGAGT
>JAEEGL014131755.1_pt1 | contig 17541 bp, 13 predicted proteins | sample 9134231 | NCBI WGS metagenome assembly JAEEGL01 (sample SAMN16246548, study PRJNA631951) | gut metagenome | biome: gut microbiome; feature: rumen; material: fiber-attached | host: Bos | place: Iran: Karaj | collected 2018-10 | reverse complement strand
ATTGTCAGGTCACAGGGCTTTATCCAATACCGCGTCAGTAGAGGTTGAAAGTGGCCCGAATTGTCTATCATGATGAAAATTTCCAAACTTCCTATGCCGACATCAATGCACAGCATCCAGAGATTACAATCGGTAGGAATCCAGGAAATACCCTGATTATTCCTAAGAAATCGCTTTCCAGACAACATGCAAAAATACTTTATCAGGGTAATAAATATTTTCTCATTGATCTCAAAAGCTCAAATGGCACGAAAGTAAATGATATGCGTGTCTCCTATCAGGAGATACACCCAGGCGACAGAATTGTTTTTGGGGATGTCAAAGTCGATTTTATCGAAGATAATCGCCCCGGAATGACCTATGCGCCATCAGCAGCGCCACAACCAGGGAATGTGATGCCCATGGGCATGCCCCCGATGGCAAAAGCATCCCCGATGCCGCCGGCGCCAATGCCACCATCGCCAGTCTCACCAGCGACCATGCAGCCATCCCCGATGGCACAGGCTCCCGAACGCGGTGCCACCATGAGCTCCAGGCCAATTTCTGCTGGTGGCAGTTTCCGTCCGACCATGCCCAATCAGCCGGCATTTGACGATGATATGGCAAAAGTCATCTCAGAGCAGATGTCAGCGCCTGCACACCAGGCGCAAATCCCCAAACCCATCGATGCAACTGCAGCCCCCACATCATTTAACCCCAATGGCATGGGATTTATCCCGGGTGTAAACGGCAATTCTCCTATGCCTGCGGCACCTGTACCCAGAAGTATGGGGGGGGAAAAAGGTATGGCACCGATGCCTGGAATGCGCCCCATGCCTGCAGCGCCCCAGATGCCGTTTAATTCCGGCAACAATATGAACACCGGGATGAGGCCTGGAGAACAACCCATCATTCCGCCATCACCTGTCAGAATGGGACCAGTGGATCCAAATGCGGCTCCGGCATCCTTTAATCCCAACAGCAGCTTCACATCCGGGCAAGGAACCGTCCGTCCGTCCACGATGATGCCGCCGGGGCAGTTTTCTGCGATTTATCCGAATGATCCAAATCTGGATGATCTCATTGCTGCTGGCCCCCAGCCGACGCAGCCTTTCGCGCTCACTGGTCGCGGCAAAATGCCGCCGGCACTTATCACCGCAGATAATAAAATCGTACCACCAGCGCCGAATACCCCCATCATCAATCAAAACCCTGGCTATAATGCTTCTCCCAACTATGCTGCACCCTATGGATATGGTGAAGCCCAATCGCCGGATGAAGTACAAAATCCTGCGCCATTTTATCATCCAGCAGGTGCCGCCAATCCTGATTTCATCCAGCACCAGAATAACCCAAACGTTTTTTATAACGATCAAATAGACGCGCCCATTGATGATTTCATTGATGGCCCCAAAACGACTGCGTGTTCGATTGATCCTATCGAAAAACCCAACATTTTTGATAACCCGGATAAACCAGCACAATCCTTTGCGCCCGACCTGCAACCAGCGGATTCCCCGGAACAATCCGCCCCCTACGAAGAACCATCCGCAAAACCTGCAGAACAAGAACCAGAACCCGCAGTTCAAGCGCCAGAGCCGCCCGTACAAGCCCTGGAACCGGCAGAACAGCCGCCTGAACCCTCCGAACCCCCCCCGGAACACGCAGCGCACCCCCCAGAACTCGCAGAACAACCACTGGAAGCCGACAATCATGCGCCGGAACCGTACCCGCTTGCGCCTGAACCTGAAAACGTCATCAATCATACCAAACAGGAAGCCGCTGCTTCATCCGCGCCTCAACCCAGAATGGGAACCAGAAATAGCCGTGAGCCAATGAACGCCGGCGATGCCTCTATGATGCAGTCAAGACGTCCAATGCGCAGCGGTGCTTATAATCGTGCATATCCTGCAGATAACCCGGTGCCGGCATCGAACGTCACAAATACAACAAGCGCGCCACAGTCACAGCCAGCAACCAGTGGTGCCTTCAACCGTATGGGAAGAACGACTCAACGACAGCGTATTGGCTCCCATATTCCACCGCATGCCTCGCTGGTTTCGGATGTTTCCGAAGACAGCGCGTTTACAAATGCCTCACCAGGCAGTTCCAGCTATACCCGCGCTCCCTCTGGCATCTCCAGTCAGAATCACCCACGCGTATCGACGGGCATCTCCAGCCAGAATCTGCAGCGAGTTTCTGCAAGCACTTCAAGTCAAAACCTGAAAAGCATTTCGTCATCATCAGACAAGCACGAAGCCTGCAGTATTTCCGAGCCGGAAGCAATCCAGCCAGAAGCTGCAGCGCCAGAGCAAAGCGCTGAGCAACCACAGAAAATCCACCCGGAAGTCAGTGCCTATGAGGATGGTAAGGTCGAAAAACTGCCATTAAAATCGTTCGATGCAGAAGCCAAAATGTCGGACGGCGAATCCGCCCCCAACGAGCAGCCGCCGAAACAGCAGGAAATACCTGTAGATTCCGGCGATGCACACGATTCACTGCAGTCACAGCTCGACGAAGCCAACGCACGCAACGCCAGTCTTCTGGCGGAACTCGACAGCCTTAAAGCCGATCTGGAATCAAAGAAAGCGCTTGAATCAAAAGTCGCTGAACTTGAGGCCGATCTGGAATCGAAGAAAGCGCTTGAAGCCAAAATCGCCAAGATTCCTGCTGTACTGAAAGCGAAGCAATTACTTGAGGCCAAAGTCGCCGAGCTTCAGGCCGATCTGGAAGCAAAGCAAGCGCTTGAAGAAGAGAACGCCGATCTCAGGCACGAGATCGAATCAAAGTTTGAACTTGAAGAAGAAGTTGGCAATCTCAGGCACGAACTCGAATCCAAGCAATCGCTCGAAACCGAACTCGATTCACTGCGGGCCGAACTCGAAGCCAACAATGGCGCAGACATCAGCGGCATGAAAGCCGAAATGGAGATGCTGCGTCAAACCGGTGCAACCGTCCAATCGTTGCGCGATGAACTCAGACAAACGCGAGCCGATCGCGATAGTGCTGTACTTCAGAGTGAACGACTGAATGCCGACATCCAAACGCTCCAGCTAACACTTAAGCAAACCCAGTCACAATGCGATGATCTGACCAATCAGCTCAATCAAAGCCAGCAGAATGAACAGGATTTGCAAGATTCACTCGAACAGGCACAAATCGAATTCAATGGCGCATCCGAACGCCTTGCGCAACTGCGCAGTCAGGCGAGTTCGTTAGAAGAAAACCTCAGCCAGATGCAGGCAGAACGCGACGAGGCATACCAAAAGCTCGAACAAATGTCACAAATGCCCCAGGCAAATTCGGAAGAAATCGAACAAATCCGAGCAGAACGCGACGAGGCATACCAAAAGCTCGAACAAATCGATGCCTCCATTCAGGCACAGGTCGAGGAAATTCAATCCAAAAATCTTGCTGAAATCGCCAGAATCAAAGCAGAATGCCAGCAATCTGTCGATGCGGTCAAAGCCAATTGTCGCCAGCAAATGGACGACATCCAGAACGAAGCCAATGCGCGCATCGCCGAAATTGAACAGAATTTCGCAGCCGGCGAATCCAAACGCATCGAACTCGAAACGACCATCAACGATTTGAATGCGCAAATCGCTGCACTCAACGCATCCGGCGCTCAAATCGAAACGTTCAAAAAGAAATGGGCCAAGCGATTCAATTCGCTCATCCAGTATGCCGGTGCGATGCAGGCCGTTGCACAGAATCAGCTGGATCTCACGCCACAAAGCAAAGAACAGGTTAACTCTATGGTCGATGTACTCAAATTCTGCGCTTCGGAGATCGAGAGAATCAAATAAAAACAAACGCGCCCGTTCGGGCGCATCCATCAGCACCCAGAATGGGTGCAAGTGCATAGCCCGGGGTAAGCGGAGCGCAACCCCGGGGAATACAGGTTAACTCTATGGTCGATGTACTCAAATTCTGCGCTTCGGAGATCGAGAGAATCAAATAAAGATCTCTGCATGCACGGAACGATGAGAAATATAAGGACTGGGACACCCCCGGAAAACGCAATCACAAAAGGAGAAATTATGGCAGCGAAATTCCTCTATTGTAAACACTGTAAAAATCTGATCGGCATGGTCAAGGATTCGGGTGTTGTGCCCGTTTGCTGTGGCGATCCAATGACGGAACTCAAGGCAAATACCGAAGAAGCCAGCCACGAAAAGCATCTGCCGGTGGTTACGGTCGAAAGCACCGATGATGGCATGCGCCTAATCGTCGAGGTCGGTAGTGCCCCCCATCCCATGACAGCCGCCCATCTGATCGAATGGATCTTCGTTGAAACCGACAAAGGCGGTCATCGCCAGGCGCTCAAGGCAGACGATGCCCCAAGAGCGAAATTCCTGCTTCCCGATGGCGAAATGCCCGTGGCGGTTTATGCCTATTGCAATCTGCACGGACTGTGGAAAACCGCGCTGTAATTGGGCAAATATCGCAAAGCGGGGCGTTGCGGGGCCGTAACGCAACAAAACCAGGCCCCGCCCCTTAAAAAACGGCCGCCGTATCCGGCAACCGAGACGTGACGCAGGAACGGCTCTGCCGGATAGGCGGCCCCCAAAAAAAACATCAATCGATTTTCATCGAAACCGTAAATATGGCGCCGCCTTCGGGATGATTTTCAGCGCTAACCTTTGCGCCGTATTGTTTTGCGAAATCGTGGACAATCGAGAGTCCGAGGCCGAAACCAGGAATGCCTGATTCCGTCGTTTCGCTGCCGCGTTCGAACGGCTCGAACAGTTTGTTTTGCATTTTGGGATCGATGCCTGGGCCATGATCGCGCACCGTGAGCACACAGCGGTCGCCATCGGTTGCCAGATCCACATGGACGACGCCACTGCCGCCATGCGTAAGCGCATTGCGCACCAGATTCGACGCCATATTGATGAAATCGTTGCGATCGACGCGGATTTTCGGCACATTCTCGGCAATATCGACCTCAAGTCGATCGGCATTTTCGGGCACCATCAAATAGGGCTGCAAGGATTTGAGCAGCGCCTCCGCAATATCGACCTGTTCAATATCTTTCCCGCTTTTTTGCTGCCGGGCTTCGAGAATTTGCTCGGTCAGCGCTTCGAGACGAGCGATTTCATCGTCCATGTGCTCAATCAAATCATTCTGCTCGGCTTCGTCCTTAAACCGATGCAACCGGAGCGTATCGGCATACATGCGAATCGACGTAAGCGGCGTGCGCAGTTCGTGTGATACCTGCGCGATAAAATTTGCCTGCGACCGGTTATAGCGATTCTGCTTGACGATGAACACCAGCGCCAAAATCGACCCTGTAATACCCCAAACGGCAAATACCGTCGTGAGCACGCCCAGCGCAATATCGCCGCCCGATTTATTCAGCGCCAGCAGCACAATCCCTGTGCTCAGATTGGCAATCGACGACAGCAGCGCGCAAAACGCAATAATCCACGGAACACTCGAATAGGTTTTTAGCGGCAGTGTGCGTTTCATTCAGTCGCAATCCCGGCATTTTTCAATAACAAATCAAAATTGCCAATGCCCGTATCAATGACCATGCGGATCGGCGTATGTTTCTCATCGGTTGCCAACCACGCATCGGCCAGATGGTAAAGATCTATCGAGACTTTTCGCGCAGGCTCAATAAACACGCCACTCAGCGCGCCTCGCGGTGCAATCGCATCACTGCGCTCGCGCCATATCTCAATCTTTCGGCACTTGTAAAATCCGTTTTCCGTCCAGACATCCTCCATGCCAGCGACACGCAATTCAACGCGGTTAATCGTCCAGCCATCAAACGTAAACGATTGGTACACCTGCCCTTCTTTCAAATCGTAAGTGCGCACGTGATATACCCACGCGATCGAATCCATCGTTTCGGGCGGCACCGGATAATCGCGCTTCACGACATTCCCGGCGTGATGTCGCTCAACCGACGTAATATCGTCATCTGGCCAGAACCACACGTAATACTCGCGATCGCGGTCATTCTCGTTCAGATGCTTATAGCTGTAAATCGTCTCCCACGTATCCGGGTCGATATAAGCCTCGACGCGATCATCGACACGCGCAAACAGCCGCACAATCGATTTGGACGACGCCGACCCGATAATCGGAATATAACGCGTGCCATCCTCCATCTTCGATTCCTGCCCGACCTGCAGTTTCGCCTCTGCCACACTTGCCTTCGTCGCCACATGCCGCGCATCAAACGTCAGCACCTCACCGATAAACGGGAAAAGCCCGCGATGCTTATGCGAGACAGAACTCTGCGGTGCTTCGTCCATTAGATGCGCATTCTTGGTTGTCGCGCACCCCATCGATAAAATACCGGCCAAAAAAACGACCATGATTAACCAGAAATGTCTCATACCTGCCTCGCCATATTGTTTTGTTGGTTGATGGGGTACCGGTCTATCGGCTTGCGCCGATACGCCCGGCTGCGTGCCTATCGGCTTGCGCCGATACGGCCCGCCATCATTTTCGTGGGTTCCGCTGCGATCGGTTCACGATTCACGATTCACGATTCCCGGGGTTACGCTTCGCTCACCCCGGGCTGTGACATTGCGCCCCTTCTGTGCGCTGGCGGTTGCGCCACATCGTGGCGCGCTTGTTCATTCACGATTCCCGGGGTTACACTTTGCATACCGATTCGAACGATTTGACGATTTTTCTGACGCGTTCGACATCGACCGGATTGGAAATGATGCCGTCTTTCTTGAGCGCCGTGCCAACGATGGCACCCTTGATAAAACTGGCATAATTGGCCATGGTTTCGGCTTTTGTCCCCGATCCCAATAATACCGTTTTGCCGTCTGCGGCGCGATAAACTTCTTCGAGAATACGGCGATCAACGGGTTCACCAGTGCCACTGCCTGTGACGATCACGGCATCCGCATGCGCCCGCAATAACGTATCTTTGGTCGCATCGGTCGCACTCAACGGCGCCAATGGGGTCGCGTGCTTGACAAGGACATCGGCCAGAATCGCAATATGATTGGCCGAAAGCTGCTGGCGATACCGCAGAACATTATACGCGTCGCCTTCAATAATGCCCTGATCCGTCACATAAGCACCCGAAATCACATTGATGCGCACAAAATTCGCATTTACTGTTCTCGCGATACCAATTGCAGCAATACCGTCGTTGCGCAGGCAATTGATTCCCATAATCAAATCGGGATATTTCTTGCGTATTTCGTGAGCCACCACAGTCATCATCGCCGCATGATGCACTGGCATTGGCTGATTTGCGTTGCCTTTTGGAAAAGGTGCAGAACCGAAATTCTCTATGATCAACGCCGAAATTCCGCCTTCGACAATCGCATCCGCATCGGCCATTGCAAAGGCCAGAATCTCATCAAAGCTGCGACCATCATAATACGGATCACCTGGTAATGCCGGCAAATGAACGACACCAATCAATCCTTTGGGTACCCACTTTTCCATTTTTCTCTCCTTATTAAGCCACGATATGGCAAGTGATTGATCGTTTGGGTAAGCGCCGAACAATGCGCATCGAGCAATGTTAAGCATTTTTAGAATGTGACAGTCCTCTCCCCTACACCGATTCGCAGGCCAAATAAGTCTGCAGAATCACGTGATATTGCGGATCAAACTGCAGCAGCTGATTGTCAACGGGGATCACCGTGAGCTGCGCGTGTTTAAAGGAAGGCGACAAGCTGTCCCACACGCTGTTTAGCCGTCGGATGATATACAAAAATTCGTGAAAATATTCGAGCATTTCATCATCGGCAGCAATGCTGTAGGCAAATCCCTTGATCAGCTTGATGCTGTATCGCACGAAATAAGCAACGAACTGATTTGCTGGCATCAAATCGCGCCGAATGATGCGCCTGTCAAAGACTTTTAGAAATCGCCACTTTTGACCGCGTTGAGTAAAATGCGGCATGCGCTCGGTAATTGCAAGCGCCCCCGGCTGATGCGCCGAAGCCCCAAGCAATGCTGGATCGAGCGCAGCCGCCTGACCGACATCGACAAACGGCGTTTCGACGCGCAATTCCTGCTGCGGATGATCACAGACGGCGCGCAGTGCAACCCACAACGCCGGGCGGCTGAACAAATCGATCAATGCTGTTGCGCGTTTGGAATCACTCATCGTGGTCGTACTAGAAGAAACTCGCCAATCCCGTCTCGAGCAGCTGACGAGTCATGCGGAAGAGTTTATCGGATGTCAGGGGGTAAACCGGGGATTCGAGATTCATGCGTTTGAGAATGCCTGGCAATTGACGTGCATCCAAAATATCAGCAACGAGATCCCCTGCAGTTTCGTGCAGTTTTGCCTGTTCCGTTTCGCCGGTAATCGCAAAGGCAAGAAACACGGGTAAAATCGAGCCGAGTTTATCTTCACCGCCGCGCAGTTTGGGCAAAATCTTGGATGCCATGCAAAAATCGCCTTGCTGTGCCCATGTGCTTTGGGATTGCTGAATATAATCCAGTATTTCTTTCACTGTGCGATAGCCAAAATGCAGGTTTTCGGGGCGCAGTATCTTGTGAATCGTCGTCAATGCAGGCTGTGCATCTGTATATCCCGGCCAGTCGTGACAAACGCGATCGTAATCCATTTCGTTGAATTCCATCACGAAAGCGCGGTCGAGTACTTTTGGCGAAAAAGCAAATGTCGTTTCATCGACATTAACGGTACCAATAATCGTGAGATTCGGCGTAAACGAAATTTTGGGCGGAACGACGCGATGCCAGTCTGCACCATTGATAATGTCGGCCAGATCTACCGGCATTTTTTTCAGCATCATCCCCGAATTTGCCATCGATAAATAGTGATAGGCCAATGTCCACGACCGATCCATTTTTCCGACATAGAGCTGCTCGTGTACGCTGTCTTCCTTGCCGATCTCGCTTTTTGGTGCGCTCACGGTCCAAAGCGGTCGGTTAAACGGATGAATCAGAGACAATTCACCCATCTGGATTTCACCATTAACCACAGTTGTTGGGCATTCCATCAGGCTGAGAATATCTGCCAGATAATACTCGACGCGAGCCAGATTCAATTCATCCAGAATGATAAAATGCCTTGGCGCAGCATCGCCGTATGCCAAAAATTCGAGATAGGCATGCATCGCGACCAATGTTGCAGGCGTGGGATAATACAATCCAGTAAGCGGATTATAGTAACCCCAGATCTTCTGGGGATCCGTCCAGTCCGGGCGCACCGGCAAAAAAGCCACGCGATACTTCATCACATCATTGATGTTCGAGGCTTCGATTTGTGCTTTCGTCAAAATATCTTTTGGCTCGCGGACATCGATGTATGCATTGCCATCATCGCCAATGATATCGGGGATAATGCCATTTTTTGCCAGTGTGACTTTAAATGATTGCGCACTGCCTTCACCGCTGTACGACAAGCCGGTAAACCGATCATTTTCCATCATACCTGCAGCAATACCTGCAGCGATACGGCGTGCAAGCTGTGTTTTTCCCGATCCGCTGATGCCCGAAAGCAACATAAATGGTTTGGTTACCAACGCTGTCACCAGCGACTGAATCACGCCTCGTCTTTCCCTTATCATTCAAAGCCCTCCGCCAAAAGACAGCTTCTTGTTTACCACATTTAACAGATAAAGTGGAAGTGTAACCATTCAGCCTATAACCATAAGCATAGCGATTCAGCCCTATACCAAGAACGCCTTAGGCGTTCAATATCAATAGCCCCCGGTTGGAGCGTAGCGACTACCGGGGGATCCAAGCGTTCTCCCTCTTCTTTTCCCAATTTTTTGCCAGCCCATTGGGCTGGCAAAAAATTGGGAGAGGGAGATGCTTATCCACCTACGCCCCCGGTTGCTAACGCAACCGGGGGCAACTCGCCAAAAGCCCTACGGGCTTTATATAATGCGTTATCTGCGTACTTTGCGTACACCATGGGGTTTGGGGAAGAGCTCAAACGATACTGTTAATAGCCATAGCCAAAACAATAATGTGCTTCTTAAAGAGCAGAACAGTTACATGGAAGTGTAACAAGATCCTCAAAACGGTTGACGATAAAACCTGTCGGGATAATAATACATCCGCCAGTTGGATTTTGTTTTCACGAACGGATGAAACCTATGCCTCCAGAAAAAAAAGCATTAAGTGATTTTCAGAACATCCTGTCTTCCGAAATGGATGTCCAGGAAGAGCTCTCGGGTGGATTACTGGATGGATTTGCCATTCGCAACGTCGATTTGCGACGCACATCATTTGCAGATCGCAAGCTACACAATGTATTGATACATCGCGTTGCGATGCCCAGCCTCAATTTCGAGGGCATGAATGCAGATGCAGTCCAATGGACAGAAAGCGGATTGCGCGGCAGTAACCTGCGCTATACCGAATTCGACGGTCTCAATATGTCCAACTGCGAAGCCATAGAATGCAATTTCGACGAAACGTTGCTTCAGAATTCAGCGATTTTTGAATCGGTTCTATCGAATGCCACGTTCATCAAATCCAAAATCGTCAAGACCACCTTTCAGTCATCCGAAATGTATGGCGTCGATTTTGAGAATGCATTTCTGGCGCAATGTGAATTCACCGATCCCAAGATGGGCAATGCATCGCTTACGCGGACCAATTTCCATCGTGCGATGATTATTGATTCATCGCTCAAGGGTGCGAATCTGCATGCGGCCAATTTCACCGATGCGATTCTGATTCGAGTCGATATGCGCGGCGCAAATATTGTTCGCGCAGATATGCGAGGTGCAGTGCTAATCGACTGCAAATTCAATCCGGACGATCGCGATGGCGCGCTCTGGAGCTAATTCATTCTGTCACTAAATAAAAGAAATACAAGGGATTTACCCCCTTGACGGGGTCCGGAGCAAAGCTCCGGCAGAACTAAAAAGAGGATCAAAATGGCATCGACCCAGCAGCATCAGGAAATCAAAGCCGCACTTGAGCGCTACACAAAAGAAGAACTCGTTGAACTGATGGAGCATCTGCTCAGAATCTATGTGCTCAACGAGCCAGTCAAACTCGACACCGCCATTTCAAAGCCCGAAAATGTCAAGGATTTGAGCGGCTATTCGTTCTCACAGATCATCACCTATCTGCAGAACAATCTCGAAATCGACGAGCTAAGCAAATTCCGCGTCACCCCATACACCGTTTATGTCTCGATAGGTGAAGCCGAATTTGATCTAAACGGCCCGACACCGACACTTGCCAGTGCAAAGCCCGAATCCCGTGACGACGATGAAGTCGAAGTCGACGAAGATGATGACGAAATGACGCCAGCTGAAAGAATGGATGCGCTTGACAACAAGCCCTGGCGCCGTGCTCCCGAACCCAAGCCAAAGAAAAAATCCGGCCCCGCCGTCGAAACACCGACCATGGCCGATTTATTTGCAGACGACAACAACCGCGACCGCGGCTATTCGTTCTATAACGAGCCCCCCGAAAGAGCCGAAGAAGAAGACGAAGAGCTGCCGCCGCCCATTGCAGATGTTGCCCCCGGCGACGATCCCGCTGTCAAAGTCGAAGAACCCGCCACACAGGATTTTGCCAAAGCTGCTGCAACCCGCGAAGAAAAGCCTGCAACACCCCCTGCCGCCCCACCCCCTCTTGCCGCTGGCGACACACAAATCAATCCCAACAACCGTTTCGCAAGCCTCGACCTCGACTAACAGGAGAGCCCCATGCCTTCAGATATCATACGCGTTCGTCGTTTCTTCGAGCGAGGATTATATTTCTACGCACAGGGACAGTTCGCCGATGCATGCGTCAATTTCAAAGACGCTATCCAGCTCGATCCCAACTTCCTCCCTGCAAGAACGCACATGGCTGTTTCGCTCGCCCAACAGCACAAATACGTCGATGCCATCAAATTGCTCGAAGAAGGCCGAAAACAAGTTCCGCTGCGCCCCGACCAGCAACTCGAAGTTCTGCGATTGCTCGGCAACATCTGCCTGATTCGACAGGATTATCCCGCCGCCGGTTATTATTTGCGCGCCGCACGCAAAATCGATCCCGCAAATTCAAACATTCGACTCATGCTCGCGACCTGCTACAGCAAATCCGGACAATTCGCCGATGCAACCGACCTCCTGCTCGAAAGCGCCAAATCACAGGATCCATAAATTTTAGGCTATGTTTGGCCAGTGTGGATATAACGTTACCCCGATGCGTGTGAAATACTGGCAAAAAGCATCGAGCGTCGAGTTGACCAATGAGCACTCGTGGCTTACTGCTCATCGCTCGTGGCCGCGAAACGCTCGTTAAACAGAGCCAAATTTTATTCTTTTTATACAACTTGCGCGGCTATGGTTTCACCATACGCCGCGCTTTTTATATTTTGCCTGCCTTGTGGCTAAAGCCACTACGGCTGGCCAGGCCGGGCTATCTGCGATACGCCCGGCTTATATTCGCAATTATACCATTTCTATGCATTTACCTTCTTCGCTGCAGTAGATTTTGCCATTGCGATTATTGGCACAAGCATTATCCGAAGCTTCGTAATCGCAATCCTCGACATCCTCATTCACAGGGTCAGGCTCGGCAACGCATTCATCATCTTCGTTGCAGAAGATCAAGCCATTGGTATTATTGGCACAGGCATTATCCGCATCTTCGTGATCGCAAACCGCCACATTTTCGTCCACAGGATCAGATCCCGGCTCAATACATGTTGTCGATTCCATATCACATGCGGTTTTGCCATTGGTATTGTCTGCACAATCAGAATCACTGTAGCATTCGTCAACTTCAACCGGAACGACGCAGAGATCGTTCAAACAAGCCGTTTTGCCATCGGTATTTCTGGCGCAGGCATAAGGATTACCCGCACATGAAGCGACTTCTACAGGCGGCACGCACATATAGTCTTCACTGCATGCCGTATTGCCATTTGTATTGGCAGCACATGGATTCACGTCAGCGCCACTGGAAGCGACCTCATAACAGGTACGAACGATATCCGCCGATTCACAAACCATAAAATCGACCTGGCATATCAGCGCAGAATCGTTGCAGTTATATTCATCTTCTGCGCCATCGCCACCTTCATTGACATCGCATGTCACTTCGACACATTTATGTAAATCGGGATCGCAGGCTCTCAGGTTTTCATAAGCTGCATCACCGCTCTCGGCAAGCTGCACGCAATCATCGGCAGTATGGCATTCTACATCCTCTACGGGCACAACACATACATGCGTGACAGGATCACACGAAGTCTTGCCGTTTTCATTGTTGGCGCATTCATCGGCAGCAGCCGCTGGATTGCAAACGTCGACATCCTGATGGGATGCGGGTTCGACGCATTTCTTCGAATCGTCATCGCAAACCGTCTTGCCGTTCGTATTACTGGCGCAGGCACTGGCATCTGCCGAGCAATCATCGACATTCTGATGGGATGCGGGTTCGACGCATTTTTTCGAATCGTCATCGCAAACCGTCTTGCCGTTCGTATTACTGGCGCAGGCATTGGCATCTGCCGAGCAATCATCGACATCCTGATGGGAGGCGGGCTCGACGCATTTCTTCGAATCGTCATCGCAAACCGTCTTGCCATTGGTATTATTAGCGCAGGCATTCGCATCTGCCGAGCAATCATCGACATTCTGATGGGACGCAGGTTCGACGCATTTCTTCGAATCGTCATCGCAAACCGTCTTGCCGTTCGTATTATTGGCGCATGCATTCGCATCTGCCGAGCAATCATCGGCATTTTCGGAGGTCTGCGGCTTAATGCAGTTACCGCTTGAAAGCTCACATTTTGTTCTGCCATCGGTATTGCTGCTGCACTGTACATCGCTTGTACATTTGGTACTAACGGTTGGATCCGATGGCACTTCGCAATGATGTACTTTTAAATTGCAGTGGGTACGTCCATCGGTCAGACCCGCGCAAACCGCATCATTTGAGCATTCTACGCGATTCGATTCGGTATCACTGCATCCGGCGAAAAGTACACAAAACAACCCCGCAACCACAAAACGACAGTTTCTCATTCAATATCTCCCACAAAACAAACGAATGTTCTCGTCTGCATTTTATAAAAAACAGCTTTGACCTCCAATCACACAAGCATGGCGATTTCGGCACAAGAAGTATAAATACTATTTTCTTAATGTCAATTATAGCGAAAGGCGTTGCGGCGTATGCGCGAGCGCATAGACGCAACAACCGGGCGTAATCGGGCGAGAATCGTCCCGATTAGCCCGGTTCGAATGCTGTAGCGGCCTGTGGCCGCAAAGCATTGTCCATATTTTACAACGCATCGGGCAAATGTATGGCATCCTGGAATGAGCAGACGCGCTCTTTGAGCGTCGAAATGCTGCCCGGACAATGCGGCGGAACAGGGCATTCATCGGAACGATGCGCACATTTCATTTCAGTGTCGCACAAATCGGGCAGGTAATTCGTATCCTCTTTCAGACATTTAAATATCGGCGAAAGAGTGGCAGCATTAAATGTCTGCGTGTCGCTGTAAATCTCCCAGAATGCGCGAGTTAATCCCTCGGGCCAAAGCGAAAGCGCCGCAATACCTTCCTCCATCTCGGCGCAGGATGTATCAGAATTGAGAATTTGTCTTGCGGCAGCCACAGTCTGACGCTGTGTATCGAGGAATTGTGCTGGTGACATATCGGGATCTTCGTCACTTGTCGGATCCAGCATACTGTAACTCAGAAAAGCGTCCTTGCACTGCTCCTTACATGCTGCATGGCTGTTATTATCACATCCACGCTGAATATATTCCGGGTCTTGTTCATCCACCTCACGGGGATCACAATATTTATGCTTCTCCCCGCATGCAGTGATGCAAAAAGATTGAACATTCCAAAGAACGAAGCTGAGCTGACGGTGATGACACTGCTCGTGGCACTTCTCGTCGTTTTTATTGCATTCCTCAAGACAGACGATTGTTTTATCGCGACGCTCAGTTCTGTAGATACTATTCAATTCCCATGTACTGAGCGGATTTGGGAAAGCGGCTTTATACAGCATCTGCGTGCCGGCAATCGTGCAGGCAAGCAGTACCAAAACAATCAACAGCCGCAAAAAGTCGAAAGAACAAACGGATTTGGTTTTACCAACGATATCATCGGAAGGGATCACAGCATGATTACTGCCGCCAGTATACTGAATCGCGAAATTCGGGCGTGCAGGATCATACAGGATAATCGGCACAATATCCGCTCGTTCCCACTGTCTGCGCGACATTTCGTAAGATGCGTTGTGATTTGCCCTGTAAGCAATCGACTGGTTGCTGCGTGCGCAATTCATCCATCTGCCTTCGGCGATGCAGCCAAATCGCAGCAAATAATAACGATTCCAATAGGTCCATGAAATCGCGATCCAGACGACGGCGGTCACAGGCAAGCACAGCACAATGACCCACGACAGGAATGTCGAAAATGCATCGTCAAAGAAAAACGGTACGGCAACGATCAAAGCCACCGCCAATCCAATAACCACACTGAGGCCGGTTCTGAAGGTGGGCGTTGACCAGAGGCTTGGTGCCAAAAAATAACGGTTATCGCGATCAGAAATAAAGCGGCGATTCTGGGCATCAAATATATCGGTAGGCGCGATATCATCGCTATCGTCTGTCGGCGATTTGAGCAGGGATTTGCGGCCAAATCCATGACGCCACAGCATCACACCAAAGATGGAAATGAGCGCAATCCCGGCGAGCAACCAGGCAAGCCATGTGGGGGTATGTGAGATGGAGTCGATTTTTCTAGGGATTTCCGGCATTTTGCGGGATTGTTCACCGATACTCGACGAAGGCACAAAGCAATCATTGTCGGCGAGGCAGTAACCGTACCATTTTTCCTGAGGCGTCTGGAGTTCTTCGAACTGCGACGGGTCGAATCCCTCAAGCGAAGCGCTCTGTTGCTGTTTTTGGGCATAACTGGCATCCCCAATCACAGACCACGATGTAGATTGGTCATCAGACGTCAGGTTTTGAATGATGAGCGCATGTTGCAGCTGATTGACTGCGAGCGGCAAATCGCGCCATGCAGCAATCATCCAGTCGGCAGAAACTTCGGCAATCTGGCCATTCGCCAGATTAAAGATGAGATACTGGTCGTCAGATAATGTTGCCAGCACAAACTGGGGCAAAGTCGGGATAATTTTGGCACTCGTAATTGTTCGTTCATGCAGCTTATCCCTGGTAAGCGCTGTGATTTTTGCACCTGTACGCGCCTGCCATGCGATGAGCGATTCCTGACCTTCGGGGTGGATGGTAATGAGCGTATCGTTTTTGAGATCAGCCAGGCGCCCTGCCGACGGATAGTCGACTTGAGCAATGCGTTTCCAGGTGATATCTGTCGTATCGATCAGCATGGCTCGGTTATCGCTGCCACCATCAAGCGCCGCGATATCATCCTGGCCAATAGCCACCACAGACTTATCGGGTTCGGGAAGTTTCCAGTATTTGGTCTCAAATCTGTTTTTGAGAAAAACGCCAAGACGCGCAACGATGCGAACGATATTCGCGTCAATCGTCACGCCCATCGCATATAGCGTTCCCTTGCCAACCCCTTTTAGCGTCGCGGTCGCATTGATGCTTGCCCGCGTCCAGTTCAACTGATCAAACTGATAATAGGTGAGGCGTTTAGTACTCGAATGAAAGAGCATCAAACCGGATTCGTCGAGCGAATAATCCTGTTCGGTGATGGGATCATAGGCCACTTTTGTATGATTGGCCCACCAGGTATCACCATGTTCGCTGGTACGAAACCAGATATGCATTTCATCGGTGCCGATCACAACAAGGCGATCATTTCCCCAAACGATATCCAGCGGAATGGCTGACAGTTTCGTTGAAGAAAACAGAACGACTTCATTATCGTCCTTGCATTTGAGCAAATTCAGCTCAATGCCATCATCCCCTTGGGTGAGAATGGCATAAAACGACTGCGTGAAGGGATCTTTCGCAACGAGATCCGCATTGGGCATGAATTTGTGCCAAACGACACGAAAATGCGATTTTTCCAATGCATAGATATTGTTTGCATCGGCATAAAAGAGCAGATTTTTGTGATCGAACAGATAGCTTAACGGCTCGGTGCTTCCAGGAATAGCGGGGGCAAAATGACCTTTTTTAGCTTCGAAATCAAACCGATAAAAGTCGGATTTATCCGTATTTGTGCTGCAGACTGCACCCTCCAGAGACAGCCCCCGGCCATTCTCCAGCCACAATCCACTGCCAGGCTGGCACTGAATGACAGGTTCTGCAAATGCCAGCACACTTCCGAGCAAAAACAAACCAAAACAGGATATCAATCTAAGACAGATATTCACCGCAGACTCCGAAATCTATTCAGCCCCCATCAGATCACAATTTATGATTATATGATATATCCTGCCAAAAGTAATTAAATAACAGCCAAAGATATTCTAATTATGTCATTATCCAGCCCTAAACCAAGAACGCCATAGGCGTTCAACATCAATAGCCCCAAGAAACGCCATAGGCGTTCAATATCAATAGCCCCCGGCTGGCGCGTAGCGACTACCGGGGGATCATGGGCATCCCACGCTTCTTTCCCCAATTTTTTGCCAGCCTGTTGGGCTGGCAAAAAATTGGGAGAAGGTGAAAAGAAAACT
>JAEEGL017244121.1_pt1 | contig 17542 bp, 25 predicted proteins | sample 9134231 | NCBI WGS metagenome assembly JAEEGL01 (sample SAMN16246548, study PRJNA631951) | gut metagenome | biome: gut microbiome; feature: rumen; material: fiber-attached | host: Bos | place: Iran: Karaj | collected 2018-10 | reverse complement strand
TTCTCCTCGGCCTCGGCGGCGTTCTTGTAACCCTCCATGAGTATCTGGTCGAGGATGGCCTGTATCTCCTCCGCGTCCTTGACCCTGTCGGAGTTGCCGCCCTTGCCGGTGCTTTTGCCCGATGTGGTTTTTCCTCCGCCGTTTCCTCCTCCTGTGAAGTTGGCAGGGTCGAGACCGCCGTTTTCAATGATTTTCTTCATGTAGAAATCGCGGCGCTTGTTCGCCTCAGCCATAATACGCCGCTGTTCATTTTGGTTCTCATCCAACGACTGCTGGCGCGTATATGCGGTGAGCTGCGCCGCCTCTTGGTCATTGAGCCTCCAGTTTCCGTATGGGTCCCTTCTTGCCAATCCGGCCTTGTTCGCCAGACGCTCGTCGTCACTGTCAAGCACATCGCCGGCCTTGAACGTGCGGTAGCTGAATGTGGAGAGCTTCTCCAGTTCGGCGAGCTCATCCTGTGTGACGCGGATATACTCCGCATACGCCGCCATGGCTCTCGCACGGCGCATGATGGCTTTCTCCACATCCGGCGTAGCCTTCTCGAAAAATTTCTCCACGTCATCGACACCCTTCACGCTTGCCTTCGCGCCGTCCACGGCCTGAGCGAGGGCGTTGAAGTCGCTCTCGTGCTGCTTGAGGTACTTGCGCTTCTCCACGATGGAGTCGCCAAGGGCATTCCACTGCTCCTTCATGATGCGGTATTTCGCTATCAGCTCGCCGGCGGTCTGGCCGAAGGAGTTGGCCATGCTCTCCATGTGCTCCTTCCGCTTGTCGGCGGCTTTCGCTGCCTCCTCGTCCGCTGCGGCGGCTTCCTTCGTCGCAGCCGTATAGCCCACTATCAGCCCCACGACGGTGAGGATGGCGGTGGCCAGCAGGACGTAGGGGTTGGCTTTCGCCACGGTGTTGAAGACGCGCATGGCTGCGGTCTGCGCCACGGTGGCTCCGGTGGCCTGTGCACGCGCCGCCGTCTCTATCCTGAGCGCAGCCGCCTCGGCCTTCGACTGCAGGATGGCGATGCCCTTCATGATGTTTGACTGCTTCTGCAGGGCAAGCTGTATTTTTTCAAGAGCCTGTACGGCCTGCATCGCAATCTGAACTTTCAACATCGACTGCTGCAGCGTGTCGTTGCTGATACCCAAAGCCTGGGCGGCAGAGGAGCACAAGCCGAACGTGGAGACCATCAGCTGGCCGCTCTCAATGAGCGTGTCGAACAGGCGCGTGTCGCTTGCCGAGCCCTTGATGCTATCCTTCACGTCGTCGATGGCATCCTTGTACTTCCCTGCCTCCTCGGTCAGGCTCATGATTTTGTTCTTGAGCTCCTGACCCGCCGCCTCCTTCTTCTCAGCGTCATCGAGGGCCTCATACTGCATGGTGAGGCTCACTATCTCGTTGGTCAACTCCTTCAGCCTGCTCTTCGCGCTCTCAGCGGCCACGGCGTAGTTGCCGACATTGCGCTGGAACTGCCCCATGTCCGCGTCGAGGTCCTTGAGGTGGGCGTCAAGGTTCTGTATGCCCTTCTCCAGCGTCTGACCCGCCGGGGAGCTCTTCTCCGCGTCGGTCATCTGCTTGTAGGCTTTCTTCATCAGCTCCAGCTGCTGCGACAGCTGCTGGTATGACCCGTCGGCGGCCTGCGCCTCCTTGTTCTCGACCGCGAGCAGACGGGCGAGCTGCTGCGACTCGTACTTCATCTTGTCGTAGCTCTCCAGCAGCCGGGCACGGACGGCGTTCGCCGCCTCCTCAGTGACCCTGCCCTCCTCCTCGGCCTTGTTCAGGTCGCGCTGGTCGCGCCTGTTCTGCGCCATCTGTGCGGTGAGGCGCGCCATCTGCTCGTAGTGCTGCTGCCGCGTGCCGAGCGTCTTGCGGGCTATCGTCAGGGCGTCATCCTCGGCTTTGTACGCCTCGCGTGTCGCCTTGTTCAGGCGCTCCTGCTCCATCAGCTGCCGGGAGATGGTGTTCGTCGTGTTCGCCACCACCTGCTGTTGCTGCTGCAGCTGCTGCTGGTATGCCTTGGCGGCCTGACCCGCCTCCTTCATCACTCGGGAGGTGAGCTCGTTCAGCTTGTCGATGTCGCCCTGCACCTCCACCGTTATCTTCAACCCCTTGGCGAGCTCCTTCGCGCAGTCCCTGAACTGCGTGAGCGTCTTCTCCATCTCCATGTCGAGGAGCTCCAACTGGTCGATGGCCTCCTGCGACACGAGGTCGGTTATCAATGTCTCTTTTGCCATAATCAGTATTGCGTTATGATTTCCTGTCTATCCCCTCTCACCTCTTCCCCCTCCGGGACGAAGCACCATCGGCCGTCAGCGTCCCTGAACAGCACCTGTGCCTGCCCGGTGAGCACCGCCGCCTTCTTCGCCAGCTGACGCTGACGCTCGCGGTCTCTCATCCACTGCTCCGTCACACACCTGCAGCTCATAAGCCCTCCAGCCACCTCCTGAGCCACGGCATGAGAAAATCATCGTTGAAGTGACCCGTGGCAGCAGTGCCGAGACCGAAGATCTGCGAGCCGTACTTGCGCTCGACCGCCGGGCCCTCGTTCCATCCGAACGTGAATATCTCCACACCCTTGGCCGTCGCCTTCGCGTCGAGCGACTGGTGGAACGTGCCGATGATGAACAGGTTCGGCTGGTCGTCCTGACGCGGCGGCAGACCCGTGCGCCGCCCCGGCTCAGGAGGCGTGATGCGGCGCTTCCACTCGACATACAACTCCGGGTGCATGAAGCAGCTCACCCAGTGCCCGAGGTCCTCGTCGAAGAACCCTGCGCGGGGCTCGCGGAACCACGGGTCGGCACTGTACGACGGACTCAGCGGCTTGTCCTCGCCGTCAACGCCGGAGTACAGCTGCTCGCGCACGTCGAGCACCATCTCGTAACGGTTCTCGTCCATGCACTTGAGCACCTCGCCCTCGAAACCCTCGCGGATGGCGCGCACCCTGTCCCTCATCTCTGCTATGGTCATCTCTTCAAAAAAAAGAGGGGCACGTCACGGCGGCGTACCCCTCGAAATAGGTTCTACTTAACACTCTCGTCTTTCTCAGCGATGGCGATGCGCCGGTGGACATCCGCCAGCATCCTGCGGCGCGTCTTCCTGTCCCTGTCGAGCCAGAAGGCGTCCACGTGACGGTCGATGAACTCTTTCTCCGTCATCTTGGCGCACTCCGACTCGACGAAGGTCACACCCTCGTACTTCATGCGCCGTACGGCTCGATGCCGTAGATGCCGTTCGCTTCGAGCACCGAGGCGGCTTTCAGCGACGGGGCGGTCGCGCCCGAGCCGAGCGTGACGCTGATGACGTTGTTGGCGGAATCATAGGTGGCGGCTGTCGCGCCGTCGAGGACGGTGGCGGCCTCATCGGCGATGAGCGCGCCGTACTTGGCTGTGGCGTCGCCCTTGCCGTAGTACTCCACGACCTTGTAGTTGCTCCCGGTCGTGCCCTGTTTCTCCAAGGTCACGGGCATCAGGCCATAGACGGCGGAGAGGGCGTTGAAGTCGAGGGGAACGACATCAAGCCGCATGATGTACTCCTCCACGTCCTGGTAGATGACGTTGACCACGAGCGACTCCTTGTCGGACGCTCCGGGATGGTCGTTGCCGGACGGGTAGATGGACACGGGCACGCCTGCGAGGGTGTCTGTGCCGTCATCAAGGCCGTAGAGGTTGTTCTTCAAGTCGATGAGGTACATGTCGAACACCTCGTCGACGTTCTTGAGGATCTGCGCGCGCAGGTAGTGGCGGTAGCGGTCGAGCGTGAAGGCGTCTGTCCTCGCGCTCATGCCGTTGTAGGCGTTGGGGCCGTAGCCCACCTGTGACACCTGCGCCTCGCCTCCGTTGGGCTCCCAGTTGATGACGGTGGGGAAGCCGTACGCGCGGTTGGGCACTGCGGCGTGGCAGGCTGCGCGCAGGTTAGCCAGCGAATCATACGGGAGTTTCACGCCGTGCTTGACGAGCACCAGCGCTTTGACTTTGTCATAGTCGATCTCGCAGACCGACTTTCCGGTGAAAAAACTGCCACCGGGGCATGTACGGATACGTGTCATATTATCTGCATGATTGATTGTTAACGGTAATTTCCAGTGAGCGGATGTCAATAGCGTCTATCGGCTCGCTCACCTCCTGACCGCCCGGGGTCACAGCCCCGTAGCGGCCGTAGTCGAAGTTCTTGCTCATCGTATGGGGGACATACTCTATCTGGCCGTAGCCCCAGTCGAAACGGGGGTCACTCAACAATACGTCTATGAGCGTCTCATAGATAGGCAGCAATACACGCCGGAAAGAGGTCTCCATACGCTTCTCATTGGACCATTCCTTCCGCGATGAGCAGGCGATGATGAGGTTCAGCTTCGTCTTGTACTGGTAGTCGCCGCTGTCGACGGTCACCACGTTCGGAGTCTGCAGCGCTATCAGGGGGAACTTCACGGGCATCGGGCTCGCGCCCTTCGACCGCACGTCCAGCATGTCCTTGACGTACTGCGCCGAGCCGAAGATGTAGTTGATGTCTACCTTCTCCGTCTCCTCGGTGGTGCCGTCGGGCTTCGTCTTGGTGATGACCACCGACTGGCCCACGGCCTCGACCACGCTCTTGAAGATGTCCTCTATCTGCTCCATCACAGGTTGTACTGGTTAATGGGGGTTATCATCTCGACATGATAGAACACTGCATAGCCGTCCTCCTTCTCCGCCCAGGCCACGAAGCGCCTGTTCAGCTCCACCATGTCGTTCCAAACACGCACCATGCGCTGACGCGGAGGCTGCGCGCCGTTGGCGCTCTTCATCAGCATCAGACCCGTGATGGTCATCTGCTGGTTCACGTCCCCGGCAATCTTGAAATAGACATAGTGGGCGAAGGAGAGGCGCAGCTTCTCGCACAGCGTCTCGGCGTGCTCGTCGGTGTGCGTCTCATCCTCCGTGACGGCCGCGAGATAGTCCTCGACCATGTGGGCGAGGTCTTCACCGACCATCTTGCGCAGGTACTCGCCCTGGTAACGCTCGATGTAGGCAGTGACGGCCTCCTGTACGGCATAGGCGTTGTTGTCTATGTCGTCCGTCGGCTTCGCGTTCTCTATCTGAAGCGGCCCTGCGTAGAAATATGAGCAGTCTATGAGGTTCATGTTGTCTGTTATTTTTTGGCTTTGCCATTGACCGGCTTTTTCTTGTCAACCGCCTTGACCTCCTTCGTGTCCTCCACGGGAGCGTCCTTGCTGTCTGCCGGGGCCTCCTCCGCCTCGCGGAAGGGGGAAACGATGAGCTCCCCCTTCGCTATGCGGATGCGGTTCTCCCGGAGGACGTTGTCAAGAGCCGGGCCTGATATGACGTACTTCATGTCAAGATGCGGTTACGGTCACGTTACAGACATCCTTGTAGGTCACGCCGCCGACGGTGATTGACGCGCTGATGACGGCAGAGCCTGCGGCCTTGCCTGTCACCACGCCGCCATCGACGGTGGCTTTGGTGGTGTCGCTCGAAGCCCAGGTGACCGTGCTGCCCTCGGGGAGCACCGACGCTTTCAGCTTCGCGGTATTGTCCTTCACGACAGTCGCCTCGGGCTTGTCGATGACCACCATCGCGGTGACGTCTCTCAGCTCGATGAAATCAATGTCACCGATAGCCTTCCGGATGCTGTTCTCCTGGAGTATCCGCGCCATGGCGGCGCCGGACACTGCGTAAATCTTTCCGTTAGCTGGGTCCATGGCTTAGTCCGCTGTGATGGCTGTCTTCACGCTGGCCAGAGAACCGTAAGCGAATGCCCAAGGCATGTACACGGGGAAGATGACCTCCTCTTGTGCGATGAGCTCGACGTAGTTCTTCAGCTTGGTCTGCACGTCCTCAGCCCATTCGAGCGTCAGGGCGGTGTAGTCGATGAGGTTGGCGGCGTTCTGGAAGTCGCCGACGAGGTACTTGCCCACAGGGATGCTGGTCATCTCGATGACGGGGATGCCGCCGATGTACTTGATGCCGTTGGCTCCGGTCACGAGTCCGAGGTTGCGGCCCGTGGTGTCCTTCTCAGCCATGATGGTGTTTACGGTGACAGGGTTCAGCACGATGGCGCTCGGGCTGTACTGGGCGTAGTTCATCACGGCGAAGATGGTGTTGATGACATCCGCGCTGTTCGGGTAGGCGATGCTCTTGTAAGCTCCGTGGTTCACCGTAGCGGTGATGTTGGCAGCCACCAGGCTCGAGCTGTAGGCTCCGCCCTTGACGAGAATCTGGCGGTCGTTCATCTTGATGACGTCGAAGGTGGTGTTGAAGGCGCTCACGCCGGAGTTGGCGAAAGTGATCTTCATGCCTTCGAGGATGTCAGGCTGCGCGGCCGCGAAGGTGACGATGGTGTCAGCGCCGCTGTTGTAGCTTTCCACGGAGTCCACTCCGCCTGCCGAGATGGTCACGACGGGACCGGTGATGATGGTCTCTACGGGCGTGCAGCCGGTTTGGTTGGCGATACCCTTGAGCTGGTCGCCTGAGCCGTCACCGAAGAGGATGTTCCAGTCCTCGGCGAGGTACACGCGGTCGGGGAGGGTGGCAAGCAGGTAGGAGCGCAGGAAGATGCGGCTCTTGAGCATGCGCTTCGACACGCTGATGTGCGTACCGACGCGTACGGTGGCTGCGGTGACCTCCTTCAGTGAGATGCTGCTCTCGGGGAGCTCGCCGTTCTCGGTCACGAAGCGGATGTTGCGGTCCACGCTGTCAACCTGACCGAAGGTGTAGGTCGGGAACTGCGGGTCGCCCTGGATGACGTTCAGCACGTCGCGCAGATGCAGCTTGGCAGGGTTGTACTTCGAGAAGTAACGCTGGTCCTGTCTGCTGATGAGGTTGTCGCCTGTGTAGTTGGCGCCGTCGATGCCGTTGGCGAAGACGCTCACGATGTCCTTCAGGGAGAAGCCCTCGAAGGCGCCGCTCTTACGGGTGTGTCCGTTGACGAAGTCCTGGAACTTCTCGCTCTCGAACATCTCGTTGAGCTTCTCGTCGAACTTGCTGATGACATTCTCGCCGCGCGGGCCTTGCTCCTGCGCCTTGGCGATGACTTCCATGCTCTTCTTGAGCATCTTACGCAACTCCTCGTTGTCCTTCACGATCTGCGCGAACTTCTCGGAGTCGTAGCCTTTCAACTTTTCGTTGATGGCGTTGAACTGAGCGTCAAGGTCATCCTTGCTGATGAGGCCGTCGTTGGCTTTGTTCACGACGTCGCACATCGCTCCGAGGATGTTTTCCATGAAGCTCTTCTGCTCGGCGTCCTTGATGTTCTCAAGGTTGTAGCCGAAATCGGATTTCTTAACCTTCATAGCGTACAAAATTAAAGTTAGTGTTTGTCGATTACGGCGTTGAGGCTCCCGAAGAAAGTGACTCCGTCGGCTTTCTCATCCTTCGCCTCGCCCCCCTCCTCGCGAGTGTCGCCTGACGGCTCGCTCTTGGTGTCGGGTTCGGCAGGACTGGTCTTCTCTTGCCTGATACTCGAATTATATACTCTGCAATAGCAGTGCGGGCAGTAGGCGTACTCGGCGAGGTCGCTCAGCGACTTCTCCACGAGCTCCATGTCTATGCCGCCGTCGCACTTGCTCAAAACGGGGTTGAGGATGGCGAGCACCGCAGCCCGTATCTCGGGCTTCAGCTTGGCCATCTCCTCGCGGACGATGCCCTCGGTCAGCCAGCGCAAGTACTGGTTGGCCAGTTCTATGACCTGGGACTCCAGCGTGTGACGCTCGGCCTCGTCCCATACGAACTCCTGCCCGCAGTGGGGACAGGTGACCACGGTGGCGCCCTCGAGCGCCTTGTTCAGCATGTCAAGTCTCATCTCGTAATCCCTCAGTCGCTCATCCGTGTAGCGCATCTTCAGCGCGCGGCGGATGAACTCGATGTTGTCCCGCACAGTCGCGGGGTCGTCGTTCTTGATGCCCACGAGGAACGTTTGCGGGTTGCTGCCCCACGACGTCAGCGTGGAGTACTCCCACATCTTCCACTCCAGCACCTTGCGCTTGTCCTTCTCGTCACGCTTGACGGCCTGCACGCCGATGGAGTGCTCCAGCGTGCGCCCCGCTGAGGCGTACAGCTTGTAGTCCTCCAATGTGTCGCGGCCTATCTGCTTGGCGAGGTTCAGCTGGCCGACCATAATCAGGTTGCCATCCTTCTCCTCGCCGCTGAGCGGAACGCCGAGCAGCTGCGTGGTGTCGTGGTTCAGGAACCACTTCATGCGGCCGATGTTCTCCTTGAGCGTCTTGTTGAACGACCCCGGCATGGAGATGTCGTTCTGGGAGTCAACAATGCCGATACCGTTGACGGCCACCGTCACGATACCCTTCTCTTCATCCAAATCGTTCGCCTTCGTCTTGTACAGCAGGCGTTGATAATACTCCTTCATCTTCTTGTTTGGGTTGGTTAATACTCAGTTTTCTAACACTCTCTATCTCTTCGGGTGTCATCTCCGTCACGAGCTTGTCGTAAAGGGGGCTGTCCACCCGTTCATAGCCCTGTTGCGCGCGCCAGTCGTTCAGCGTGACCACACCGGACTCGAACTCTATCTTGCAACGGTCGGCGATGCTGCGGTGCACCTCCTGCTCCTCCTTCTTCCCGGTCTGCAGGCAGTCCACGGAAGAGAAGTCCGCGTCGAGGTAGAGGCCGTCTGCGTCGAGGCCGAGGAAATGGGTGAACTCCTGGCAGAAACGCTTCACCATCGGGATGATGACGGACGAATAGACCGCTTTCTCTGCGTTCGCCTGGTTCGAGTACGTGCTCTGGTCCTTACGCGGGATGAGCACGGGCGGTATGCCGAAGGCTCCGGCGACGGTCACCGCGTCGGCCAGCGTCTCGTCGAACGGCTGCAGGTCGGAGATGCTGAGGTTCGTCCTGACGAACGACAGCTTCACGTCGCTGATGCCGTAGGGGTACTTGCCGGACTCCAGCCCGTACATGCTGTCGGCCTGCTCGAGGATGTCCTTCTTCTCGTCGGGGGTCATGGCGCGCGTGCCCATCTCGTCGTGGGCGTCGCTCACGAGCCATCCGAGACCGCCGCGCTTGACGTAGATGACGTTCCGCGCCTCGTACACGGCTATCAGGTTGCTGATGGCCTTCAGCACGGCGAGCAGGCGGCTCTTCGCCTTCAGCGGGTCGGCACAGTCCGTGCCCAGCGTGTCGTCCGTGTCATGGAAGACGCAGCGCGGGTCGATGGGCTGCAGGAACGTCCTGCCGGAGTCATGGTAGTAGCACTTCACCACGTCCTCGATGGATGCTGTGCCGTAGATGTCGGGACAGACGGTCTTGTACTCGGTGCGCACCCACGGCTCCTCGAGGGTGACGTAGCGGTCGCACCATTTCCACAGGCTCTTCGTACCGGCGAAGGCTTCGCTGACCACGGCCTTGATGTATGAGTTGCCCGTCACCAGCTTGTAGGCGAAGTGCTTCCACAGGGTGCGGTACCACGTCTCGAAGTCGTTCGGCTTGACGAGCATCTTGTTGACGGCCTCGTTGTCCCATACCACGCTGTCGTCCTTGAAGGATTTCAGCAGGTACGTGGCGCCCGCCGCGCGGCTGGCGATGTAGTTCACAGGCCACTGCACCTCGGGCACGGTGTTGAACAGCGTGACGAAGTTGGCGGCGGCCACGTACGGCCTCGCTATCTGCTCCATCAGCACCGACACGCGGCCGGAGTACCGACGGGCAGCGCCGCCACCGTCAACAGGCGTGGCGCTCTTAGTGATGAATCCTAATGCGTTGAGCAGTCCCATGCTTCTCGTTTTCGGCAAAAATACGGAAAAAGGAAAACGGATTTCCAAGATGCGGAAATCTTGAAATCCGTTCTGTGCCGTTTTCAGGGTGTCTGACATGCGCAAAACCGCCTTAAACAGTGATGTTACGGCGGTTTTGCGTGTTTTTTCGAAAAGTGACTTTCGTCAGGCTGTCTTGGCCTTGATATGCAGGAATTGTCTCGCTGTCCTCCATCCCTCAACCCTGCAGCAATAGTGTCCGCTCCTCGTGTCGGTGTAGAGATACACGCCGTCGCGCCAGCTGCTTGCGATGCAGGGGCGGCTGGTGCACACGAGCACGCTGTCGCCCGCCTTGATGACCTTGCCGCCCACCTTGGTCTCGTACACCTTGAACTGCTCCATGAAGTCGGCCTCGCTGAACATCTTCGTCACCTCCTCGTCGGTGTCGTTGTCGAAGACCTCGACGTTGTCGATGCCGATAATCTCCCCCAGCTCGGTGTGCCAGGCATGCTCGGTGCCGAAGGCGTGGTCGAAGCTGTCGTCGATGAGCAGCTCCTCATAGGTCGCGTCGAGGCAGACGGTGTAATTCTCCACATCCACCTCGCAGTCGGTGGCGAACTTGCGGCGGGCATTGTAAAACTCGTCGTCGCTGTCGTTGCCGTAGCGCTCATACCAGTCCCCGACCACTCTGTTGATTGCTTCGTAGAGGCTCACATAAAACTCCCGTGAAAATGACTTCTTTTCCATGATTTCCTTGCTTTTGAATGTTTGACTTGTAGTTGATTTTCTTCTCCAAAGGTAGTCATTTTTTTCGGAATATGCAATCATTTCACGCTGTTTTTTCGGCCTTCCAACCATTTTTAACGAGTGTCAAGAACGGGGTCACAGGCCGTTGCGGATGATGACGCGAGCCATTCCGGAGAGCACGGCCGAGGCCGCTGCCTGTCCCGCCGGCGACTGGGCGTTGTAGTCCAGCAGGTCGTTGACGAAACGCCCGTACTCGCCCTCCGACATCTTCTCGGGGTTGAGGTGGACGCATGAGCGCACCCAGTCGCTCATCGACGAGATGCGCAGGCGGTAGTCGCCGCTCAGACGGAGGACGCTGACCTGGGGCAGGTCGGCGCGCAGGCCGCGCACCATGGGGAAATACTCCGGAGGGCATTCCACCACGTACATGTCTGCGGTGAACGAGCGCACCCACCCGGCCATCTCGTCGTTGCCCCTGACCTCGCGCAGGCACGCGTCGGTCAGATGCCAGCGGTCGCCTACACGGGCGAGACGGCCCAGGGCGAACCGCTCGCCGAACGAGGGCAGCACATACACCACGGACTTCTCGTAGGCGCACTCAGCCGACGGGTTGAAGAACTTGAACTCGCCCTCGGCGTAGAGGCTGCGCTTGCGCCCCATGCTGAACTCCGTGTACTGCTGGCGCAGGAGGTCGTGCACGATATACCTGAGCGTGTCTGAAATATGAGCGTGCGCCTCGTACTTCTGCTTCGTCACGGGATCCGTCACCTTCTGCTTGAGGATGGCGCCGTTCTCGTCCTTCTGTACGGCCTGGTAGTCGTCTATCGACACCTTGCAGCCGTCATCGACGCGTAGCGACACGTGCGGCACGCGCCCCTCCCATATCGCGTTGATGAACTCGCCCGTGGCGGCCACTGACGGGTTGCGGCTGCCCACGCAGTCCTCCACGCCGTAGCCCTCACGCTCCAGCTCGTCGATGACGAGGTCGAAGAACGAGCGGTTGTCGGGGTCGATGGTGTTCGCGGCCTTGCCCGAGGCGTCGCCGTGCAGGTATATCCGGTCGGAGTAGCCTATCTCACGGAGCCGTGCCGCTATCACCCTCGCCGCCTTCCTCGCGCTGTTGTCCGGCGGGCCGATTGGCAGCTCACCGAACTGCGTCACCTCCTGGTCATCGCCCTTGTACTCCTTCTGGAAGAACGTGGCGGTGACATACGGCAGCACGTTCGAGTCCATGCTGACGTGCACGGGGAGATGAGGCTTGTAGGGGAAGGAGCCGCAGACGGTGCCGCGGTTGAACGACGGGAAGAACTCCGAGCCCGTCCGGATGCGCCCCCACTCGCCGAGGGCATACACCTGGTAGATATCGGGCCGGTGCACCCTGTCATGCTCGTAGCTGGCGATGGTCTGATGGTCATAGTAGCCGTAGGTGCCGTCGGGGGAGCCGACGACCCAGAAATTGTTCAGGTATGTGGAGTGGATGACGGCGGTGTCGGGCGCGTGCTCCTCGAACTCGCCTGTCTTGGGGTTGAGTATCTGCTTCGCGCCGTTCATCCGCACGGCCTTCACCCTGCACAGCTCCGCGGGCAGATCCTCGCCGGCGAAGGTCAGCGACATGGGCACGTCGTGCCATGTCTCACGGTCGAACCAGCGCTTCTTAATCCAGTGCTCCTCGCTGATGGGGTTGAAGGTGGCGACAATCTGCTGCCCCTCCATGCCGCGCAGACGGAGGCGTATCTGGTTGAAATCGTTCTCGTCGAACTCCGACAGCTCGTCGAGCAGCACGCGCTTGTACTGGCTGATACCCTTGATTTTCTCGGGGTCGTCCAGTCCCGTGAAGTCAATCTTCGCACCGTTGTCGAACACGATGGAGTTGACCTTGATTCGGCAGTGTGATGACAGCCCCTTGATGCCATTGACGGCCGTCTTGAAGTCGGTGTAGATGGCCTTCTCGATGGAGTTGCCGACCTTGCGCATGACGATGAGGTTCGTCCGTTCGGCGTAAGCGGCGAGCGCGAGCACCTGCGCCGCCGAGAACGATTTCCCCGACGACGAGCCCCCGTACAGCACGATGTAGCGCACGCTCTTGTCGAGCGCGTACCGCCACAGCCAGAAGCCGTTGGGGTTGAACAGCTCCCTGTCGCAGCGTATCATTCCTTACCGGATTTGAAACTGACGATGCCGTCACTCAGCGGGGCGAGGTCGATGCTGCCGCTGTGCTCCACCTGCGTCTTGATGAGCGCCTTGTGCAGCCTCTCCCGTGCCGCCTCCTTGTCGATGGAGAATATCGCGCGGCCTCCGACGGTTTTCCACGTGCCGAGCACGCGTATCCACTTGGGCAGCTTCCTGATGGAAATCTTCACCTCGCGGCCTGTCTCCGGGTCTTCCTCCCACAGCAGGCCGTCGTCGAAGTTGGCGGCCATCCTGTCGCGGTCGATGAGCGCCTGGGCCGTCGTGTCGGCCTCGCAGATCTTCTCCATGAGCAGCTCGTTCAACCTTGCGGTCACCTTGCGGTCATTCATCAGCCGTGACGCGGCCTCCCATGCGCCTTTCGCCGACTTGTAATCGTACACCTTGAGCAGGGCGGCGGTGGCGTTGCCGAAGTCGGGCGTGCCGTAGGCGTTGACATAGGCGCGGCAGAAGGCCTCCTGCTTCGGTGTCAGCCCGTGTTCGTTCTTACGTTGTGCCATAGTCTTTCTCGTTAAGAGCGCCGCCGGGTACTCGTCACACCTTTCTCCGGCGGCGCGGTCAAACAAACAAAAGAAAAGAAAAATAATCGTCAGGGCAAAGATAACGGAAAAACGGACTGCCGCCGCGTTTCCCCGGAATCCTGCCCTGTTTTTTTTACAGCGGAGCCGGATGTCACACGAGGCCGTCGAACAGTCCCGGCAGCCTCGGCTCCAGCGCGGCGTGCTCATGTAGAAGAGTCCATTGATGGGCGGTCAAGATACTTGAACGTGTAGCCTTTGTGTGTTTTGTTGATGCCGTGCAGAACATGGTTCACGCATTGATTGTTCAGTCCCAACTCCTTGCAGGCATCGACAATCCTCTGGAACTCCCCAACGACCTGCTCGTCCTTGAGCACCGCAATAGCGCGGACGGGATTGATAAAGGGTATGAGCCGCCCCGCCTTCACGGCGTGCTTGGTGTTGCCCGACAGTGTGGTGACTTCAAGATTTGAAACGTGGTTGTTCGTGCGGTTGGAGTCAAGATGGTTGACAACCATCCCATCCCCTATCGCACCGATGAAGGCCGCAGCGACCAGCCGATGCACAGAAAAATATTTCAATTTCTCATGCAGGCACAAAGTCACTTGATAGTAGCCACTGTTCGTCAGTTTCGGTTTCAGCAGGTGGGCATACTTGACACTGAAATTGCCGCCTTGACCCTTTTGGTAGTGGCTCGCCACCCTGCCAAAGTTACTCACATAGTAACGACCATCGTAGCCTTCTATCGGTCGCCATTCTTCGCCCTCTAAACTCTTAATCTCGGTGTAACGCATTGAAAAAATCATTTATTACGGGAAATAATAACGGTTCCTCGCCGACCCGTTGCGTTACACCATAGAGGCAGCAGGGGCATTGACCGCCTGCACGGGAACGAGGAACCATTTCCAAACACGAAGTAGAACTTTCGTGCTGTAGTCCTTTTCTGTTTTGCCTCAATGTTGTGTAACGCTCTGCAAAGTTAATCATTTTCGTCAAACCCTCCAAATTTTCAAAAGGATTTTCGCCCGTTGGGCGTGGCGGGCGAAAATCACTCAAAGAACCGACCACGGGAACGCTGTGGTGCTGTTGATACGTTTCGCCCCGTTACGTGGTCGGTAATATTCAATCATTCCCCGTGCCGCATGCGCCACGCGATGCGGTCCTTGACGGCCTGCTCGACGTTCGCGCACCCGGTGGCCATCATGGCGAGGGCTGCGTCGATGATGATGTCGGCGGCGTGCTCGTAGCGCTCGCCGAACTCACGCTCGTAGGTCTGGCACGGGTCGTGCCTGTGCACGCTGCTCACGAAGTCCCTCGTCAGTGTCTTCGGGGGAGCCGTCCACGGAGTGGCGTCGAAGCGCCTCCATGAGCGGCTCACGCGGATCGACATCGCGCGCGGAGAGGTGAAGCGGTTGATGTCGCCCCGCTCCAGCATCTCTTCGCGCAGTTCTCTGGTCAGTTTGTTCAGTGTTATCATTAGGCGTAAGGGTTTGATGTTACACGTAGGGTTCTGCGGCCGTCGCGCGGCCTGATGGTCGTGGTGCCTGTCTTCGTCTTGCTGGTGGTGGCCGTGATGGTGGTGATGTTACTGTCCCGCCTCCTTCAAGGCGCCGATGACACGCTGCAGGTCGGGCTCGAGGATGACCACCTTGTGCCGCTTGCCGTCCTTCTTGTGCTCGGTGAGCACGTACCAGTCGGGGCGGCCTTCCGTCCCCTCGTGGCGGTCGACGGAGTACTTGCGGTTGGTCGGGGTGCACACCCACACCTGCTTCTTGATGTCGAGCTTGCTGTCGGTCTTTCCCATGGTGCTGTCGCTTGATGGTTATTCCTTTCCGTCGTACATGAACACCTCGAGGATGTCCGTCTCCTTGATGGACTGTATCTCGTAGTCAATCATGCTCCCTGCCATGTACTCACGTGCGTGCTCCTTCGCCCTGTCGATGCTCTCCTCCTGAAACAGGATGTGCATCGGGTGGCGCTTATCCTTGCCGTTATCGGACGGGTAGATGAGGATGAACTTCACGAGGTAGTAGCGGTCGCCGCCGTTGAACCTGCACTCGGTCCACTGTGCGCGCTTCTCGTGCGTCACCTCGAACTCACCCGTGATGTACGGAGCGATCTCCATTGTGATGCGGCTCTCCGCCTCGGTGAAGGACATGACCTGCAGGCCGTAGGTCTCGCTGACTTTCTTCACGAGGCCGTCCTCCATGGTCTTGTCGTACTTGATTTTCACTTCAAAAAATTCCATGTTATGATTGTTTTGATTGTCTTAAGTTGAGGTCGTAAGATTTCAGCAGTCGCTCTATCGCGTTGACGTTGGCCCTGCCGAGGAAGCGTATCCTCAGCAGCTCCTCCCTCGTCATCGCGGTGAGGTCTCCGAGAGTGTTCACGCCCCTGCCCTTTAGAATCTTCAACGCAGGGCGGGGTACGCCGAGTTCGCTGAGCCGCGCGCGCAGCACCTGCGCCATGTGCAGCTCGTTCTGGTTGATGAGTTCGTTGGCGTTCATCATATTCTCTTCACAAGCTTGCCGACGGGCTGCATGCCCCACAGCAGCAGCCTCTTGTCGCGGCGTATCGACCTGTTGCGCTTCTCATGCGCTTTCTTGTACATCTCCTGCCGCTGCTCGGCGGTCATCCTGCCGCGGTTCTCGCGCAGCTGCTCCGCCCGGCGGATGACATACAGGTTGGAGATGTCGCAGTTGAGGGTGTCGCCGTCCCTGAACTGCACGTTCCAGCCCTTCGGGACAGGGCCGTTGTGCCGCTCCCACACCCACTGGTGCTTGGGCATCATCCTCCTTCCGTCAGACGGCTTGACCCAGACATAGTCGCGCCCGCTCTTGTCATGGCGCACGCATTCGTATCCCGCCGGGCGCAGGGTGGGGGAGTGCCTGTTCAGCACGCCTTTCCTGAAACAGGTGCGGCGGATGCTTCTCTGCGACTCCTCGCTCAGGTACTGGCTCCACCTCTTGCCCCTGTTGAACGGGACGTGCCCTTTCTTGAACTGCCCCTTGCGGTGCTGCGCCTCATAGACGGCATGGCTCTTGCGCAAGCCCATCTTGACGGCCATGTTTTGTACTGACGGCCTGCTGCGGTGCAGCATCTCGCTGATGTAGGCGTTGTCCCTGTCCGGGTATATGTCGGCGAGGAGGCGTTTCTCCGCCTCGCTCCACCTCCGGACTCCTGTCTTCTCTCTCATGTGCTGTTGTCGGTTTTCATTTGTCGGTTGCTCCGTGCCTGGCGAGGAAAGCCTTGTGCCACGCCACTATCTCGTCGCGGCGGCCTTTCCCGCAGGCAGTCCTGCGTATCATCCACTCGCGCTTGTATGCGTTGCGGTCGTGGGTCTTCCGGTACTCGCGCTGGTATTCCCTCTGGTATGCCCTGCGCCGTTCCCTCTTCTCGTCGTCTGTCATGACGTGGCTCCTTTCTCCCTCAGCCTCGCCCTGACGTTGGCGATGATGTTCTCTATCGTGCGGTGCGGATAGTCCTCACGCAGCTCCTCAAGCGTCTCCAGCTGTGCCGCGAGGCGCTCCTTCTCGTCGAAATATATCTTTCCCATGGTCACAGACCGTCATAATGGAATATCCGCTTGCCGTAAATCTTGGCGGCACGGTACTCGAGGTTGCATCCCTTCGAGTCCGTCCAGCCGTGGTCGAGGTAGATGGCGTCGGAAGTCAAGACATGATAGACGCACCTGGCTATCGCCTTTTCCTCGTCGGCGTCGTAGATGTTGTTGAAGTCGAAAGTGCTTGTCAGCTCGTAGTCTTTGAAATCATCGTCATCCGCAAGCATTTCTTTCAGCATTTCGACACGATGTTTAGCCGAGATAAGTTTCTCGCGCATTGTCGGCTCTTTCCGCGCGTTGATGGGTGTTGCGATGTATAGTCTCATACGTTTTCCTCAAATAGGTTTAGTTGTTCTCCGGCTTTCCTCCACTTCCCGTCAGGGCAGCGCCGGAAGCCTTCATATTTGCCTTTGTAATGCAGGCATCTGTAGATGATGCCCTGCACTTCGCCGTTGCGGTAAATCAGGCCGTTGTGTATCTGCTTGTTCGACTTCGCACGGGGACACAAGGCGCGTGACTGCGTGCAGTTGCCGCAGTTCGGCCTGTCCGCCGGGAAGTCGCTGAGTGTTGGTACGGGTGCTTTCATAGGTCGCTGGTGTCTAACGGTTCAATACCGGCGGGCTCGCTGTCTGTCTCATCGAGCATGTCGTCGAGCATCTCGGGTATCTGACGCTTGTTGCACAGCTGCATGCCCCTGTCACGCACGTCTATGAGCGCCTTGGCGTAGCCCTCCTCGTAAGTCATTCTCCTGCTCATCGGTTCTTCAGTACTATCACGAGGTCTGTGCCTTCGGGGAACTTGAACGCCGTGGCGAACAGCTTCGCGCACCTCCTGGGC